>Ga0181582_10003700_pt1 | contig 12314 bp, 9 predicted proteins | sample 071ome_32_FD_132438 | JGI IMG/M metagenome (GOLD analysis project Ga0181582, IMG submission 132438) | Coastal salt marsh microbial communities from the Groves Creek Marsh, Skidaway Island, Georgia - 071405AT metaG (megahit assembly) | ecosystem: Environmental > Aquatic > Marine > Intertidal zone...
GGTCCGCTGCGCGACCAGCTGTTCTATGCCAGCGCTGTCTTCTCTGCCCGCTGCCTCGCCCCGAAACCAGCTTTCAGGCGTCGATTGGAGCAGTCCGAGCTCCCTGCCGGCGTGTATCAGATACCCACGCAGCAGACGTTGCTCGGTGACCGCAGCCGCCCGATTCAAAGCAGACGCGTAGCCCATCATGAGGGACAGCGCGAGGGGTGAATTCAGATCGTCGTCCATGGCTGCATCGAACGCAGGATCACGTGGCGACCCTTTGACGTCTGCATCCTCCTCGGACTGCGTCCGCTCGAGCGCGCCGTAAAGCCTGTCCAGTTCGTTTTTCGCCTGGACGACCAGATCAGAACTCCAGCTCAAGGGTTCGCGGTACTTGGCACGCAGCAGCGCCAGCCGGATGGCTTCTCCGGGATGGCGTTCAAGAAGTTCGCGAACCAACAGCACATTACCGATCGACTTGGACATTTTTTCGCTGTCGATCTCGACGAATCCGTTATGCAGCCAGAATCGGCTCAGCGGGGTACCGTCGTGAGCACAGCAGGACTGCGCGATCTCGTTTTCGTGATGCGGAAATTTAAGGTCGTTGCCGCCGCCGTGGATATCGATGGACCTGCCCAGATGCTGCGCAATCATGGCGGAGCACTCGATATGCCATCCCGGGCGCCCCCTTCCCCAGGGGCTGTCCCAACCGGGAGCGTGGCTGTCGGAAGGTTTCCACAGGACAAAGTCCGCCGGGTCTTTTTTAAATGGAGCGACTTCGACGCGGGCACCCGCAATCATGTCCTCTCGCGCGCGTCCGGACAACGCTCCGTAAGCAGCGAAGCCTGGAACATGGAACATGACGTGGCCCGCAGCCTCGTACGCATGATTGCGCTCAATCAATGCGCTGATCATGCTGATCATCGCTTCGATATGTGCCGTCGCCCGTGGTTCCAGAGTGGGCGGCAGAACGCCGAGCGCGGTTACATCAGCGTGATACACCGCGGCGTAGCGCTCCGTGATGGTGGCGATAGGCACACCCTCTGCTGCCGCAGCGGCGTTAATTTTGTCGTCCACGTCGGTAATGTTCCGCGCGTAGATGACATTGGGGTAGTGACGCTGTAGAACCCGGAACAACAGGTCATAGACGACTGCTGCCCGGGCATTGCCAATATGGGGCGGGTTGTAAACCGTTGGCCCGCAGGCGTAGAGGGTCACGCGCTCAGGATCGAGCGGTTGAAACACTTCCTTACGCCTGGATAGTGAGTTGTAGAGGACGAGCGACAAGGACGGTGATCTAAAGAGGGTCGGGCTGAAGTTTGCTGCGTTGCGATTATAAGCGGCCCCTGCTCATAAAAGCATGACGAAAGGCGTGCCCCTTTGGCTGCTTCGGGTGGCCCGCGCTCCAGGACGAGCCACCCGCAATGGTTACAGCCTCTGCCGACTCAGTAGCGGTAATGCTCCGGCTTATAAGGCCCGCTGGAGGCAACGCCGAGGTAGCGGGCCTGTTTGCGACTGAGAACATCCAGCTTGACGCCGAGCTTGTCCAGATGAAGCCGGGCAACTTTCTCGTCGAGCAGCTTAGGTAGCGTGTAGACGCCGATGGGATAGCGCTCCGGATGATTGAACATCTCGACCTGCGCAATGGTCTGATTAGTAAAACTGTTGGACATGACAAAACTTGGATGCCCCGTCGCACAGCCAAGGTTGACCAGACGGCCTTCCGCCAAAAGTATCAAGCTCCGTCCGCTCGGGAAGGTAATCTTGTGTACCTGTGGTTTGATCTCCGTCCAGCGATACTTGCGCAGGCGCTCAACCTGTATCTCGCTATCGAAGTGGCCGATGTTGCACACAATGGCTAGGTCTTTCATGCGCTTCATGTGCTGCTCGGTAATCACATCGCAGCAGCCAGTGGTGGTCACAAAAATGTCGCCCTCCCGGCAGGCATCATCCATGCTCATGACCTCGTAACCTTCCATGGCCGCCTGCAGCGCGCAGATCGGATCGACTTCGGTGACGATAACCCGCGCACCCTGGCCGCGCAGGGACTGGCAGGATCCTTTGCCGACATCTCCGTAGCCGGCAACGACGGCAACCTTGCCCGAGATCATCACGTCAGTGGCACGATTGACGGCATCTACCAGTGAATGCCGGCAGCCGTAGAGGTTGTCAAACTTGGACTTGGTGACCGAGTCGTTGACGTTCATCGCGGGGAACAGAAGCTCTCCGCGCTCCATCATCTGATAAAGGCGGTGGACGCCCGTGGTGGTCTCTTCAGTGACGCCGCGGATCTCCGGCACGATGCGGTGAAAACGTGTCGGGTCGCTCTTCAGCGACCGTTTCAGCTGGTCATACAGGGCAGCCTCTTCTTCATTCTCTGCCTTTTTATCCAGCAGCTTGGGGTTTTCTTCGGCCCTGTAACCAAGCAGCGCGAACAGAGTCGCGTCACCGCCATCGTCCAGGATCATGTTGGGCCCCTGTCCGTTGGACCATTCGAGAATGCGGTCGGTGTACGCCCAGTAATCCTTGATACTTTCCCCCTTGACCGCGAATACCGGCGTGCCGCGCTTTGCAATCGCTGCCGCGGCGTGATCCTGAGTCGAGAAGATGTTGCAGCTGGCCCAGCGCACTTTGGCGCCAAGCTCCTGCAGGGTTTCGATCAACACAGCGGTCTGTACCGTCATGTGCAAAGATCCGGTGATGCGCGCGCCACGCAGCGGTTTACTGCGACCGTACTCTTCCCTCATCGCCATCAGGCCGGGCATTTCCTGCTCGGCAAGGTCGATCTCTTTGCGTCCAAAATCCGCCATAGACATATCTTTGACGACGAAGTCCTGCTCGGCGGCTTTCGAGGCTCGTTTAGGGCGTTCGGTTCGCGTTTTCTGCAACATCAGAATTCCTTGGTTTGCAAATTAAAAATGGAAATACGTGCGTCAGCCCAGAGCGGACTGCAGCGCGCCCACCAGATCGGTCTTTTCCCAGGAAAAGCCTCCGTCGGCTTCCGGTTCACGACCGAAGTGCCCGTACGCAGCTGTGCGCTCATAGATCGGGCGGCTGAGCTGGAGGTGCTCACGGATCCCTCTCGGGCTGAGATCCATCACTTCCATCAAAGCCTCCTCCAGTCGCGCCTCATCGACCGACCCAGTGCCATGCAGATCAACGTAGAGAGACAGTGGTTTGGCTACGCCAATTGCATAGGCCAGCTGAATGGTGCAGCGGTCCGCACAGCCCGCGGCGACAACGTTTTTCGCCAGGTAGCGCGCGGCATAAGCAGCTGAACGGTCGACTTTTGTCGGGTCCTTGCCTGAAAAAGCGCCTCCGCCGTGGGGCGCAGCACCGCCGTAAGTGTCAACAATAATCTTCCGCCCCGTAAGCCCCGCGTCGCCGTCCGGACCACCGATCACGAAGCGTCCCGTCGGGTTAACGTAGAAATCATCCTCACCGCACATCCATCCATCGGGCAGCGTGTTCAGGACGAAAGGCCTCACTAATTCGCGCACATCCTGTTGGCTGAGGGCTTCACCGTGCTGTGTGGAAACCACTACTGATGTGGCGCGTACCGGCTTGCCATTCTCGTATAAAAGTGTGACCTGACTCTTGGTATCGGGACCGAGCCCAGGAGCGGTGCCCGCGTGACGGGCAGCAGCCATATCCTGCAGTATCCGGTGTGCGTAGTAGAGCGGAGCGGGCATCAGCACGGGCGTTTCGCGACACGCGTAGCCAAACATAATCCCCTGGTCGCCAGCGCCTTCGTCTTTATTTTCAGCACTGTCGACACCCTGAGCGATGTCGACCGATTGTTTATGAAGGTGGACAGCAACATCCGCTTTGGCCCAGTGGAAGCCTTCCTGCTCGTAGCCGATGTCTTTCACGGCGTCACGCGCCAGCGACTCAATGGTTTCGGATGTGATCGAATCCGGCCCTCTCACCTCGCCGGCGATGACGATGCGATTGGTCGTGGTAAGGGTTTCGCACGCCACACGGGCCTGAGGCTCTGCCCGCAGGTAGGCATCGACCACGGCATCGGAGATCCGGTCGCAGACTTTGTCCGGATGTCCCTCAGACACAGATTCGCTGGTAAAAAGGTAGCTTTTGCGCACTTGTCATTCCTCGCTCAGGGTACTGAATGGGCTGTCACTGACGGCGTCGGTTTATCTGCCAGCCCCGGCAGCGCGCGCATTATGCCTGAGTGAGCCTATCTGCACGCGGCGCTCACGGTTACTACTCTGCGGCAACGTTCAGGATTATTTTGCCCATGTGCGCGCTTGATTCCATCAAAACGTGAGCCCTGCTTGCCTCATCCAGCGGGAAGGTGGCATGAACCGGAACGCGCAGACGCTGTTCGGCAAGCAGCGGCCAGATATGCGTCTCCACCGCTTTCGCAATAGCCGCCTTGGCATCATTCGACTGCGGACGGAGCGTCGAACCCGTCAGGGTGAGACGCTTGGGCAGTATGTGGCCGAAGTTGACTTCGGCCACCGCTCCTTGAAGGAATGCGATCATGACGTACCGTCCGTCTTCCCTGAGTAGTCTTACGTTTTTCATAACGTAGGGTCCGGCAACCATGTCAAGTACAACGTCTACGCCCGCCTCTGCGTATTCCCTGCACGCGACCTCCCAATCTTCATCACGGTAGTTAAACGCCCGTGTCGCGCCAAGCTCCATGCAATAGGCACACTTTTCTTCGCTGCCGGCAGTGGTCAGCACCCGCGCACCGCGGGCCACGGCGAGCTGGATAGCAGTGGTTCCGATCCCGCTGCTCCCGCCATGGACCAGCACCGTCTGTCCCGTCGCCAGCTGGCCACGCTGAAAAAGATTGTGCTCAACGGTAAAACAGGTCTCAGCAAGCCCGGCTGCAGCTTCGGCGGAAAGGCCTCCTGGCCAGGGCAGACAGTGTCGCGCATCGACCGCGCAGTACTCCGCGTAGCCACCACCGTGACACAGGGCTACCACTCTGTCTCCGGCTCGCCAGCGTAGCGCCTTCCCTCCGCTCAGGACGACTTCTCCAGCCACTTCGAGCCCCGGCAGCGGGCTCGCATCGGGCGGCACCCGGTAGTGCCCGGAGCGTTGCAGACAGTCGGGACGGTTGACCCCTGCGGCAAGAACCCGGATCAGAACCTCATGCGGGCGGCATTCAGGTACCGCACACTCGATCGGCGTTAATACTTCGGGGCCGCCGGGCTTGCTGACTGCGACCGCTTTCATTGTTGTAGGGAGACTCATGATCGTGTCCTTGGATTTCATGGTTGAGAGCCCGCTGAGCGGCCTTCTGGGGTCGAATGAGCGTGCTAGCATGCGCGCCCATGACAGCCTCTCATCATAAGCTCATCATCATCGGCTCCGGCCCCGCCGGATACACCGCTGCGGTCTACGCCGCCCGTGCCGCCCTGTCTCCAACGCTGATCACGGGGCTCGAGGTCGGAGGTCAGATGACCACCACAACAGACGTCGACAACTGGCCCGGAGACGATGCCGGGGTACAGGGGCCGGAGCTAATGCTCAGGATGCAGCGCCATGCCGAGCGCTTCGGCACTGAAATGATCAACGATCAGATCACGTCGGTGGCGCTGAAATCGGCGCCTTTCGAGATCGTGGGCGAACGCGGGCGCTACACCTGCGAGGCGCTGATTATCGCGACCGGGGCGTCGGCTAAATACCTGGGATTACCCTCTGAGGAGGCGTTCAAGGGCAAAGGCGTGTCTGCGTGCGCCACCTGCGACGGATTTTTCTACCGCGGTAAGCCAGTTGCCGTGATAGGCGGTGGGAATACAGCGGTAGAAGAGGCTTTGTACCTGTCGAACATCGCCTCGCGGGTCACCGTAGTTCATCGCCGGGAGCAATTTCGCTCAGAGAAAATTCTGGCCGACCGTCTGCTTCAAAAAACGCGTGCGGGGAACGTAGACATTCGCTGGAACCACGTGCTGGACGAAGTCCTGGGGGACGCCAGCGGCGTCACCGGGATCCGAATCAAGCACACCCAGTCGGGCAGCGCGGAAGAAGTGTCTGTCCACGGCACCTTCATTGCAATCGGCCATCAACCCAACACTGGAGTTTTCGAAGGACAGCTGGAGATGAAAAACGGCTACCTGATCGTCGCCGGCACCGGCGCCGATCACGGGTTTGCTACTCAGACCAGCGTGCCCGGCGTATTCGCCGCGGGTGATGTCGCCGATTCGGTCTATCGACAGGCAATAACCTCTGCAGGAGCGGGATGCATGGCCGCGCTGGACGCAGAGCGCTATCTCGAATCTCGTTAACCGAGAGCGCTTCAGGCATCCTCAGAATTGGGTTCGGTCTGGCGGTAGGCCCCGCTGAGCGCCGCATAGATATCCTGGCGAAAATCGGAGCTGTCCGGATCAAGCTCCCGCAGCAGATCGCTCAGAACCTCGTTGTCCTCCCGGCCGTTCCATACCTTGCGATAGGTCCCCTCGCGGTAACCATGATCCTGGCGAAAAACATTGAGGCAGTTTTTACCGACATAGGCACGATAAAGATCATCAAAACCGCGGTCGCAGCATGCCATCAGGCTGCGAGTGGCGCCTGCGTCAAAGCGCTTTTCGCTGAGGGCAGCCGTCGCGAGTCGTTCAACCTCTGCACGGAAGTCGTGTCTGATGGAGGATTGCTCCCAATCTTCTGCCAATCTTCGGGCGATCAGCTCGACGTCATCCTCGGCGTTCAACAGAAGACTGAGCCCGAAATGCCAGATGTCGACTACCTCAAGCACTGACTGCTCAATATCCTGAGTGCTGTGCTTCCACCATTTCCACCCGCCGTAGTGTTCCATCAACTCTGCACACTCGATCCAGATCGCCCGGTACCACTCCCGCTGGTGCGCGCGCCAGTTGTTGTCAACTGTGCTGTTCATTTCGTCCTGCAGCATCAGCATGCTGAGCACTTTGCGGACGAGAAGCGAGCTGGACTCAGACATTTCGAACACTCGGCTGAAGGGCACGTCAGTATATGTCGCGCGTTCTTGTGAACGCAGGGTAATTCTCCTAACCTCCCGCCACCGCGTCTCGCGCTTTTTCTATTCGCAGCATCATGACCCCACTGATCACGACAGCTATCGTGGTGCTTCTGGTTCTTATCACCATGGCTAGAGCGAATCGCGCACCGGATTTCATTATCTGGGGAGGCGTCGCCCTCCTGATGGTCGCCCCAGTTGAGCAGTCCGACGGTGGCTATGCGATCGGTCTGCTGTCAGCCGCCGATGCGCTTTCTGGTCTGGCCAATGAAGGGCTGCTCACCATAGCCGCGTTGTTTATCGTCGCGGCTGGGGTACGCGAAACCGGCGCGCTGCATCTGCTCGCAGGTCGACTGCTCGTTGCACCCAGCTCCGAACGGGCCGCGCAGCATCGGATTGTGTGGCCAACGGCGCTGATGAGCAGCGTGTTCAACAACACGCCGCTGGTCGCCCTGCTGCTGCCGGTCGCCGATGACTGGGCACGGCGCTACCGAATATCCCAGAGCCGTCTTCTGTTACCCCTGTCCTACGCGTCGATTCTCGGGGGCGCATGTACCCTGATCGGCACCAGCACTCACCTGATCGCTAACGGCTGGCTGATTCAGTCAGCTGGACTGACCGGCCTCGGGATCTTTGAATTGACCCCGTTCATGCTGCCCATCGCCGGCTGTGGGCTGATTTTTGTGATCGTCTGCAGCCGTTGGGCCCTTCCCGCTCGTAAACGCGCTTTTCCCGATCTCGGCAACGCGCGTGAGTATGTTGTGGAGATGCAGATTGAAGACCGGAGCAGCCTTTCTGGACAGACTGTGGACGAAGCTGGTTTGCGTGGTCTGCCCGGGTTGTTTTTGATTGAAATCGAACGCTCTGGCGAGGTAATCCCGGCAGTTTCGGGCAATGTCCGCCTTGCGGCAGGAGACCATCTGATTTTCGCCGGGGTTGTGGACTCCGTGGTTGACCTGCAACGCTTTGAGGGCCTCACGCTAGCCACAGACCAGGTTTTCAAGCTGGATGCCAAGCGCGCCAATCGCCGCCTGCTGGAAGCTGTCGTGAGCAACAGCTGCCCACTGATCGGACGCACCATTCGCGCGGGTCAGTTTCGCACTGTCTACAACGCCGCAGTAATCGCCGTCGCCCGCAACGGCACCCGTATACGGGGCAAAGTCGGGGATATCCGCTTGCTTCCGGGAGACGTCCTGCTGCTCGAGGCCCGCCCTAATTTCCTCGAGCAGCAGCGCAATCGCAGAGATTTCTACCTGGTCAGTGAAATCGAGTCCGCGTCTCCTATGGCACGGGAACGCGCCCCGATTGCACTTCTGCTGGTCGCGGGGATGATCGCGGCTTCGGGTAGCGGCCTCGTTTCCATCTACACCGCGAGCCTCCTGGCTGCACTGATCACGGTCGCGAGCGGCTGCTGCTCGGCCAGCGTGGCTCGTCGCGCGATCGACTGGGAGGTGGTGCTTGTGATCGGTGGCGCACTGGCGCTGGGCAAAGCGATGGAAAACAGCGGTCTTTCGTCTCTGTTGGGTGGCACGATCGCTGCGCTCGTTGGCTCTTCACCTACCGCAACCCTGGCCGCCTTGTTCCTGGCCAGCGCCGTTCTGGCGGGGGTCGTCACTGCGAAGGCCAGTGTGGTCCTGATGCTCCCGGTGGCGCTGGCTATAGCCGATCATCTCAACCTTGCACTGATGCCGCTGGTTGTGATCGTCATGCTCGCTTCAGCAACGGCAGTCGCGACGCCCATCGGATACCCTACAAATCTTATGGTCATGGGGCCTGGCGGGTATCGGTTCAGCGACTATCTGCGTCTCGGTGGACCGCTAACCCTTTTTATCGGCGGGCTCGGGGTTTTGCTGGTCCCCCTCTTCTGGCCACTTTCCTGAATTTCGGGGCATACCTCAGCCGGATGCCGCAAAGAACGCCGCCACGTCGTCCAACGTGTCGGTCAAAGGAAACGGGGGCAGAGAGGCGAGAAAGCGACGTCCGTACCCGCGGGAGGTCAAACGCGGGTCGCAGATCACCAGCACGCCGCGGTCGGTGACATCGCGGATCAGACGACCTGCGCCCTGCTTCAGCGCCATCACCGCCTCCGGGACCTGCTGGCTCAAAAAGGGGTCCAGACCTGCCAGCCGAGCCGCGGTAGCACGCGCCTTGGCGATCGGATCATCCGGCACTGCAAACGGCAACTTATCGATCACCACGCAGCTCAGCTGCTCCCCGCGCACGTCGACGCCCTCCCAGAATGTCGCAGTTCCGAGCAATATCGCGTTCGGCGTGCGCTGGTACTGCTCAAGCAGAGCGCTGCGTGGTGCTGCCCCCTGCACGAGCAGTGGATACTCCAGCCGATCGCGCAGTAGTTCGGCGACGATGCCGAGCGAGCGGTAGCTGGTAAATAGTAAGAATGCACGACCCCTGCTGTGCTGAAGCACCGGCAAAATTGCGCGCACCACGGCTTCTTCATAGCCGGGTTCTCGGGGTTCTAGCTTGATGGAGGGTAGGAAGAGCAGAGATTGCGTCGCAAAATCAAACGGGCTTTCCAAACATTCAAGGCGAGTTTCGTGTCCCAGACCCAGTGCGCGCGTGAAATGCTCGAAAGAGCCGTCTACTGCAAGTGTGGCCGAGGTCATAACCCAGCTCGCCTGCATCTGTGACCTGCGGGCGGAGAAAGGTTCAGCGATGCTGACGGGCGTTTCGTACAGTGTGAAGTTCCGCACTGATGCGTCCAGCCAGCGCACCGCCGTGCCATCCTCAGGAGGGACGTCCATCAGGTGCCAGAGTTCATCAATTGCAAGGGCTCGTTCGAAACAGTTTCGCAAGCCCGGCGTCCTGTCCGCAGAGGTTTCCAGCGTCTCGCAGAGTTCGCCGAGCGCAGCGTGAGTCTCTGCGACATTTTCCTGAACCGTCTTCCGCCCGTGAAGTGCTCGCCATTCCGTGCGCCCGGGTGCGGCAATCAGGGCAGCGCGCAAGCGCTGCTGAGCGTGGTCAAAACACCGTCCTGCTTCGAAGAGATCGGGCATATCACTGGCATCAGCCGCCGCTACCGTTAGCACGTCTCGGGCAAAAATGGCCAGGCGCTGCCCGGACAGTGAGCGACTGAAAAATGTGGAGGCGATGTCAGGGATTTTATGGGCTTCATCCAGTACTACCACCTCTGCGTCCGGCAGGAGCTGGGCGAAGCCGGTCTCACGCAACGCCATGTCCGCGAACAGTAAGTGATGATTCACGACCACGAGGTCCGCCTGAGCCGCGCGCTGCCTGGCGCGCGCAACAAAGCAATCTGAGTATTCCGGACAGTCCTGTCCCAGGCAGTTTTCGGTTGTTGAAGTCACCCAGCCGTGATTGAAGGCGCCATCGTGGGAATCCCCTACTTCGTCCAGGTCGCCGCTACGGCTATGCCGAGCCCAATCCTGCAGCTCTCTGAGCGCACCGCGACGTTCCTCGTCCCAGCTCTGTTCCTGCAGCGAAACCTTGAGCCGATGCAAGCAAAGGTAATTCTGCCGACCTTTGAGCAGCGCGACGTCTCGCTTGGCTTTCATCGCCGCGAGCACACGTGGCAGGTCGCGGGAAAATAGTTGGTCCTGGAGTGTTTTTGTGGCTGTAGACACCACAGAACGCGCGCCAGACGCCACCAGAGGCACGAGATAGGCAAAGGTTTTCCCTGTGCCGGTACCAGCCTCAACCACGAGCGTGCCGCCTGACGTGATTGTCTGGTCGACTGCGGCGGCCATCTGCAGCTGGACCTGTCGCGGCTGAAAATCCGGGTCCTGCTGTGCGAAAGGGCCGGAAGTCCCTAACAGTTGCTGGACGTCCGCTGCCCGTTGTTGGTGGGTGCGGTTCTTGACGGTCGAGGTGTTCAAATTGTGAGTTTCAGTCCCTGCACCAGATCCTCTGGGCTATATGCCGGAACTTCGCGACAGAGAGGGAGCCTCTGGCCTTCTGCGGGGTCTTCGCGAGCGCGTCCTCTACGGCACTCCGCGTCGCTTCATACATTTCCAGCGGGACGTAGCTTTCATCCATCAGCACGAGGATGATCGCGTCCCATTCTTTTTCTAGCTTGAGCTGCCCCAATCGGTGCGCTCTGCGCGCATCTTCGAACACCATCCGGGCTTTTACCTGAATACGCGTCTCGTCAGATTCGTGGCGACGAACAGCGTCAAACCCCTCGTCGGCTGGCGCAGCAGGCTCAAGGCCAAGCAGTCTGACCGCGTCCGATAAGGCGATTTCGCCGCTGATGGCGAGAGATTTACCGGTAGCCTGACGGTAAGCGGCCGCCAGGTTTCTCGCCTCGCTCATCAGTTTGTCGACGCTGTAAGCTTCTGCGGACCCTGACATTGCAGCCTTCTGAATCCAGAAAATATCTAAAGTTTAACCTACAACATAATGATTTTAATAGCTTTAAATTTAGAGCCCCGGACTTAGTCCTGCGACACCAGCAACACTGAAGAGATGTTTTTGCTCCCACTCAGCACCATCATCAGACGCTCCAGGCCGAGCGCCACACCAGCGCACTCGGGCATGCCATGTTCCAGTGCTCGCAGCCACTGTTGATCGGGCTCAATCTGCGGCAGCCCTCTCTGCCGACGCACTCCATTTTCCCTTGCAAAAAGGGAGAGTTGCTCCTCAGCATCGACAACCTCAAAGTAGCCGTTCGCGATTTCCAGCCCGCCGATAATCAGCTCAAAACGCTGCGCAACCTGCGGTCTGGTCGATGAGAGGCGCGCGTACGCCCGCTGACATTCTGGAAAATCGTAGAGCAGCACGGTGCCGAGTTGGCGCAGCTCGGGCTCAAGAAGTTCCAGGTAGAGCAGATCCATCAGCATCGCGCGGTCGGTTCCACTACCGAAATGGGCCGTTGTGCGGCTCATTAGAATTTTCTCCAGACTGCCACGGTCTGCCGTGTGAGGATCCAGCCCTGTCAGATTGCCGAACAGGCTGGCATAGCTGACGCGCTGGACCGGGGCATCCCACCCGCAGATGGCCAGGAGCTCTTCAACTTCACTCATCAATTGATGGTGATCGAATCCGACGCGGTACCACTCCACCAGGGTGAATTCCTCTCGGTGAAGGGCGCCGTATTCGTCGGCGCGGAAAACCGGCGCAATTTCATAGATGTCGCCAAGGCCGGCACCCAGCAGGGTTTTCAGCGCCGATTCGGGGGATGTGCGTAGAAAGCGGGACTCACTTCCGCTGGTGGTGCAAAGATTTCCAAGCGAAGGCTCGGTCGTCGCATAAGGAATGAGAATCGGCGTGCTGACTTCCTTCACGCCTCGCGCCGAGAAGAAACCACGAATGGCTGTCACCAATCGCGAACGCCGCTGCGCGCGCTCGAACAGGGTCACGCAGGTTGCTCACTCTTCCTTGGCGCGCGAGA
>Ga0181582_10003702_pt1 | contig 12311 bp, 9 predicted proteins | sample 071ome_32_FD_132438 | JGI IMG/M metagenome (GOLD analysis project Ga0181582, IMG submission 132438) | Coastal salt marsh microbial communities from the Groves Creek Marsh, Skidaway Island, Georgia - 071405AT metaG (megahit assembly) | ecosystem: Environmental > Aquatic > Marine > Intertidal zone...
ACCTCACGTTCGCCACTCTCCCGCACCCTGCGTTTGACTTCATTGACGGCCTGTTCGACGCGGTCGGTCGCGACGGGTCTTTTTTCGAGCGCCTTGAGGATCCCTGTGCGCAACTTTTCGTCGTTGAAGGTTTCTCGCCGCCCGTCGTTCTTGATGATGCGCGGCAGACTGAGCTCTGCGGTTTCGTAGGTCGTAAAACGGGCCTTACAGCTCTGACACTCACGACGTCGTCGAATCTGATCGCCGTCACCAAGCAGCCGGGAATCAACCACCCTGGTGTCATCATGACTGCAGAAAGGACAGTGCATTGAGGAACGGCCTGCGTCTGAGCTCAGCCTGCCGCTGCCCTGTATACGGGAAACGAGCGGCACAGCTGCCCGACGTCCTGGCGCACCCGCGCGATAATCGACTCGTCTCCGATAGCTTCCAGCACGTCGCACATCCAGCCGGCAACCATCCGCGCTTCGTCCTCTCGCATTCCACGGGTGGTCATCGCCGGTGTACCGACCCGGATCCCGCTGGTTACAAAAGGAGACTGTGGATCATTTGGAACTGCATTCTTGTTGACGGTGATATGCGCTGCCCCGAGCGCGGCATCAGCCGCTTTTCCGGTCAGCCCTCGATTAACCAGATCCACCAGGAAGAGATGATTGTCGGTACCGCCGGAAACAATGCTGAAACCCCGGGTCATGAAGGTCTCAGCCATGACCCGGGCGTTGGCCAGAACGTGCTCCTGATAGCTGCGAAAACCGGGCTCCATGGCTTCTTTGAAGGAGACCGCCTTCGCCGCAATGATGTGCATCAGCGGGCCGCCCTGAAGCCCGGGAAACACAGCAGAGTTCAGCCGCTTTTCAACAGCCTCATCGGCCCGGGCAAGGATCAGACCTGAGCGTGGTCCGCGCAGGGTTTTGTGCGTTGTCGACGTTGTGACGTCCGCCAGCTGAACTGGACTGGGGTAAAGACCAACCGCAACCAGACCGGCCACATGCGCCATATCGGCGACAAGAAACGCGCCGACATCGTCGGCAATCTCGCGAAAGCGCGCCCAGTCGATAATGCGTGAATAGGCCGAGAAACCCGTCATGATGACGCGCGGTCGGTGCTCTCGCGCCAGCCGCGAAACCTGGTCGTAATCGATCTGTCCGGTAACAGCATCCAAACCGTACTGCACGGCGCGGTAAGTCTTTCCCGAAAAATTGACCTTTGCGCCGTGGGTCAGATGACCACCGTCCGCCAGACTCATCCCGAGTATGGTGTCACCGGCGTCAAGCAGCGCCAGGTACGCGGCTGCGTTTGCCTGTGATCCCGAATGCGGCTGCACATTAGCAAAGTCCGCATTGAACAAAGTCCGAGCCCGCTGGATAGCGAGCTCCTCAACGACGTCCACATGCTCGCACCCGCCGTAATACCGCTTGCCCGGGTAGCCCTCCGCATACTTGTTTGTCAGCACCGTACCTGCAGCCTCGAGCACGCGGGGACTGGTGTGATTCTCGGAGGCGATCAGCTCAATATGCGTTTCTTGGCGCTCGCGCTCTGCTTCCAGTGCCCGCGACAGCTCGGGATCGAAATCGGCGATATTTTTCGTTTCAGCGAACATTTCTGTGGATACCTGATAGGCTCGAGCTGCGTGAGGAATCGGTGGGCCCCGGTGACGCCGGCCGAGTTCGAGACGGTACATGAAGCTCGGTGTGCGAGGTTTGATTATCCGCTATCCGCCTTTGCGACTCAATCGTGATTGGGAAATTTTCGTTGATATATCCGGGAGTTACCGCAACAATTCGGGGTAGAAAAAGTCACTCCAACAGCCGCCGTGTGACGGTTAAGGCACCATGAATCCGCCGCCATCCCCCCAGTTCGATTACGCCTTGCCCTCGGCGGAGAAACGCTTCTCCACGCTGAATCTCGATCGCTTGCGCCGCGTACAAGAGAGCCTGTCTGCAAGGCAGCGTGATTTTCTGGAAACCCTGCCGCTTCTGTTCCATCTCAACCATGCGCTGCTGCCCGGATATGTCTCAAAGGACACGCCTTTCGGCTTAGCCGACTACAGCCCGAGCAACACAGCCCTACAGGCGATGAAACGCGTTAGCCGCGGCTTCGAACTGGATCGCCGAGCGGCTCCGCGCTTTGCGCTCCGCGGCCTGTACATGATGGGCAGCCCGGGCACGGTGTCTTACTCGCGGACCAGCGACCTCGACTTCTGGCTGATCCACGATTCTGATCTCAGCGTTGAGGCTGTGCGGCAGCTGCAGGAAAAGGCCGTCCTTCTAGAACGCTTCGGCGAAAGCTTCGGTCTGGAGGTTCATTTCTTCGTGTTCGATGCCGAACGCTTCAAACGCGGGGAAACCCTGTCCCTGTCCGCCGAGTCCAGCGGCAGCTCGCAGCATTCAGTGCTGCTCGACGAGTTTTATCGCTCCAGCCTGCTCGTTGCGGGCCTGCCACCCTTATGGTGGCGGGTGCCATCGTGCTACGACGCGCAGTACGAAGACTACGTTGATGATGCCCATAAACGCAGGGTTTTCGACGCGACTGACTACATTGATTTCGGCGGCATGCCGACCATTCCGGTGGAGGAATTCTTCGGCGCCGCGGTGTGGCAGCTGTATAAGAGCATTGAGTCACCTTACAAGGCGGTCCTGAAACTCCTGCTGATGGAAGCCTACGCCGCAGACTATCCAGACATCGGCCTGCTCTGCTCCCGGTTCAAAAAAAATATCGAGTCCCAGCGCGTCGAGCTGAACGCCATCGACCCTTACATCCTGATGTATTCCAAGGTCGAGGAATATCTGATGGCGACAAACGATCCGGTTCGCCTCGACGTTCTGCGACGCAGCTTCTATCTCAAAACCAACGTCCGCGTGAGCGAACCCCGCCCGCCCGATGAAGTCGAATGGCGCAGAGAAGTGATGCAGAAACTGGTCAAGGCATGGGACTGGTCGCAGGGGAAGGTGCTTCTGTTGGACGGACGGGATAACTGGAAACTGAACACAGCGGTCGACGAGCGACGCGACCTTACTCGAACTCTGAAAGAGAGCTACGCTAATCTCTCTGCTTTCGCCCGCAACCATGCCAGTGAAATCAAAATAACCGCCCGTGATCTGCACATCCTTGGACGGAAACTCTACGCCGCATTTGACCGTAAGCCATCGAAAATCGAGGTCATCACCCGGGGAATTACACAGAACCCGAGAGAAGCGACACTGTCTCTCCACGAGGTTACCGCGGAGAGCGGCACCAGTGTCTGGCTGTTGTTCAGCGGCAGCGTAACCCCTGCGGAGCTCGGCAGACAGAAACCGATCAAGCGTTCAAGCTCTGCGGCGGAAATCATCCTCTGGTGCCGACTGAATCGCATCGCCGACCTGAATACCTCATGGCAGGTGTTTCCGGGAGCAAGCAGTCTTTCCCGCGGCGAGATCCGGCGCGTTTACGAAACCCTCGGTGAGACACTGGCTAAAGACGACGGGGCAGCCACTGTCGATCCGCTGTCGACCCATTCACGCATCACCAAGGTACTTCTGCTGGTCAACGTGGGCGAAAACCCACATACGGGCGCTCACGGAGACGGGGACGTTCTGACCAGCGATCACAGCGACCCCTACCAGTTCGGCGGCCGCGGTCTGAACCTGGTGCAGACGGTGGACCTGCATCTGGCGACCAGCTGGAACGAAACGTTCGCCTTTCACTACACGGGCGATGCCGCGCTGGTCGAGGCCATAGTGGAGTGCCTGGCCTGGCCGGCTGACCAGCAAGAAATGGGCCTGTTGCCGACCTCCTCAGCTCACAGCTTCAGTGGCGTGCATGCCCGCAGCATCACCACCCGTACGGAAGATATCTTTCGTCAAGCCCTGAGGCATCTGCGCCGCCCAGAGAGTGATGTCGCACCTCATTACATCCTTGAAACGAAAACACATCTCCATCACCTGCGCATTGAGAGCGGTAAGCCCGTTCTTGAGAGTCATAAGTCCCTCGCGCAGCTCCACCATTGCCTCGAGCAGATCCCGTCGGAACGCTTCAATGACGTCAGGTTTGACGCCGGCTGCTCGCGTGCCCTCATGCTGGCAACGCTTTACGCGCAGAACCGCAGGGGTCGGATCCAGATCTACGCGGTGCCGCGCGGCGAACAGGCTGACGTGTACATTATCGATGAGCGCGGTGTCCTGCTGATGCAGCGTCAGGAGTGCTACAGCGTCGCGGCGCTCCTGGGTCATTACCGCAGCTTCATTGCGGCAGCCATCAGACGCTGTCAGCACCTAGGAAACCAGCAGGATGATCTTCTGTCAGTCGAGGTCGATACGCTGCAGGCTGAGCTCATCGGCAGCCGGGTAAAAATTACCGACGGCGCCCGGCTCGAGCAACCGAGCGGGGGATATATGCCGCTGACCGTTCTGGCTGATGCAGACTCCGCAGGCAAGCCAAACTTCACGGTGGTGATGAACGACCGAGAGTTTTCCACGTGGGAGTACGGTAATACGCTGTTTCAGGTTGTTGCGCAGTATGTGGTTGCACAAAGACGCAGCGGCAGCACCTACCCTATCTACATCACAGAATTCGACCTCTCGAACCGTTTTCATCAGCTCAGCGGGGGCAATGCGCTGCGTCCCCATGACCTGCTGAGCTACAAAAAACGGATCGAAACTCAGCTGACCAAGGCGCTGCACGCCGACTACTCGGACACCGTCCTGCCGGTGGGCCTGTAACCGCTTTCCGCCCGCTTTTTCCGCGGCCCTCAGTCGCAGGACTACGATAAGATCGCGCGCCGGACTTTTATAGAGACGGGACTCCAGTCTTTGAACAGAACCGAAAAATTTCTCAAACGCATCAACCGGTTGCTTGACCGGCTCGAGTCCCTGATTCCAAGCCCACGTGATGAGAATGTAGACGTCGACAATGCGATCGCCTGGCGCTGGCGCAGCGACGGCAAAGAGAAACGCCTCCAGCCAATCCGGCGTTTCAACTCCATCGCGCTAGACGACCTGCTTCACATCGAGCGTCAGAAACAAACGCTGGAACGCAACACGCGTCAGTTCCTCGCCGGCTTACCGGCAAACAATGCGCTCCTCTGGGGACCGCGGCACGGGAAAATCCTCGCTGGTCAAAGCACTGCTGAATCATTTCGCGGATGATGGCCTGCGGCTGATCGAAGTCGATCGTCTCGATCTGGTGGACCTGCCGGACATCATCGATCGCCTCGACGGCAGTAACGCCCGTTTCATCATCTATTGCGACGACCTCACATTTGACGGGCACGACGCTACCTACCGGGCGCTGAAAACCGTGCTCGATGGTTCCGTGCTGGAGACTCCCGACAACGTGGTGATCTACGCGACCTCAAACCGCCGCCATCTGCTGCCCGAGATGCAGGCGGACAATCAAGCGACCCGGGTTACCGAGGGGGAGCTGCACTACGCCGAAGCCATAGAGGAAAAAACCTCACTTTCGGAGCGCTTCGGGCTGTGGCTGTCTTTCCATCCACTCAATCAGGAGCGTTATCTGGATATCGTGGATCACTGGCTCGAGGCGTATGCAACAGCAGGGGATGACCTGCTCGCGGCACGTGAAGCAGCTCTGCAGTGGGCGCTGCTGCACGGTTCGCGCAGCGGACGCACCGCGTACCAGTTCGCTCGCGACTGGAGCGGACGCAGAGCGCTGGAGAGCAGAACTTGAGCACGCTGCCCCCGGCTGACGAAATACACCGCGTGCGGGAAACCGCAACCTGCCTTGCCACGCCGGCGGTGATCGAGCAGGCGATGGACCGTATGTCGCTGGAAATTACCGAAGCGCTGAGCCAGACCTCACCGCTGCTGCTCGGCGTGATGACCGGCGGCGTCGTGCCGCTGTCCATGCTGGTGCAGCGTCTTTCATTTCCTTTGCAGGTGGACTACGTCCACCTGACCCGTTACGGCATGCATACCTCAGGCGGAGAGCTCCGCTGGATCAAGCACCCGCCGGAGTCCGTGCGCGACCGCACGGTGCTGCTCGTGGATGACCTGCTGGATCACGGCATCAGTCTCCAGGCCCTGGTCGACGCCTGCTGGGAGCGCGGTGCTGCAGAAGTGCAGACGGCAGTGCTGGTCACCAAGGACGTGGCAGACCGCCCTGGTCTCATCGCGACCGATTTCTCCGCACTGTCCCTCCCCGATGCCTACATTTTCGGCTATGGCATGGACTACAAAAGCTTTCTTCGCAACGCGCCGGGAATATTTGCGGTGGGGGGCGACTGATGAAGCTGGCGGTCATCGGCGGCAGCGGTCTCTATGACTTCCCGGCTCTGGAATTGCGTGAGCGCCATCGCGTGATGACCCCCTGGGGGGAACCGTCGGCAAGCCTCATCAGCGGACAGCTGCAGGGCGTGGAGATGCTGTTTCTGGCCAGACATGGTGAGAGTCATCAGCTGCCGCCGCACCGGGTCAATTACCGAGCCAACGTTGCCGCGCTGGCCGAGCTCGGGGCAACCGCGGTCATTGGTACGGCGGCCGTTGGCGGCATGACCTCTCCGGCCGGCACTATCGTCATTCCCCATCAGCTGATCGACTACACCTGGGGACGGGAGCACACCTATTCGGATGGCTCACAGCCCCATCCCATGCACGTGGACTTCACCGATCCCTACTCGCCCGCGCTCCGAGCTGGACTGATCGCCGCGGCTGCGGACGCCGGACTGGACGTGCTTACGTCTGGTGTGTATGCCGCCACCCAAGGGCCGCGGCTCGAAACAGCGGCGGAGATCGACCGACTGGAACGCGATGGCTGCACGCTGGTTGGGATGACAGGCATGCCGGAGGCAGCGCTGGCGCGGGAAATCGGTCTTGAGTATGCGAACGTGTCCTTGGTGGTCAACGCTGCGGCCGGGCGTCAGTCGGGCCCCATCACCATGGCGCAGATCGAGAGCGCTTTGCAGGAAGGCATGACCCGTATCCAGCAACTCATCATCTCGACCGCAAAACGACTTTCGGAATCCCTCGCGACCTGAATTTCATACCTCATCCGACCTTTTGCCCGGCACCTGGTCACCGTAGGTCAGCTGGCCACCGCCTCTTGTATCCAGGAATGCCTGGACTAATCATGCAGCACGCTGACCTTGATCGCAGGAGCAACTGCCATGGACCAGACAGAGGAACAGGAGCCCATCCGCTACGCGGAGCTTCTCGCAGAGCATTACAAGGCCGCAGGGCACCCACCGTACCGTTGGAGTGTGCACGACACCGCACCTTTCGCTCCGCTGAAGCGCCCACTGCCGGAGTGTACGGTCACAATGCTCACCGCCGGCGGGATCTCGGAACGCGCGAGGTCGCCATGGAACGCATGGGCCAGAAACGACCATCGCCTCGATGCGATCCCGGTAGGAGTCGATTCTGCGCATCTACAGATCCACGATGCCTATTGCGACCATGGTGACGCGGACCGCGACATTAACTGCCAGTTCCCTGTAGACCGTTTGCGGGAACTCCGACAATTGGGTGAGATCGGGACGCTCGCGCCGCGCCTGTGGAGCGGCTTCATGGGCAGAATTTATGACCGCAGCCGTCTCGTCGAACAAAGCGCGCCCGCTTTTGCCGCAGCCCTGAAAGAAGACCATGTCGACCTCCTGATTGCCGTACCTGCCTGACCCCTCGATCACCAGACCGTGGGTCTGGTGTGCCGGGTGGTCGAGGAGCTGGGGATTAGTACCGTATGCCTGTCGACTGCGCGCGACTTGACCCTCCAGGTCATACCGCCGCGCGCTGTCTTCGTGAACTTTCCCATGGGCAACGCGTTCGGCGCGCCCTTTGATACCCGTCAACAGCTGCGCGTATTGCGGGCCTGTCTGGAGCTTGCCGATTCTGCGACCCGAGGCGGAGCGCTGACCGAAATGCCGGACCGCTGGCCGACTGAATTTCGCTTTAAGCCTGACCGCTCGGGTATGTGATCCTCACCGCAGAGCAGCCTCATCCCGCGCCACCGCCCGCCGACCTCAATCTGGTAAGGCAGCAGGCATCTCGGAGCTTTCGCCCGGGTCCTCGGGCTCGTCCTCGCTGACCGTTGCGGTCGCTTTGACCTGCGGCAGTACAAAAGGCGACACCATGACGATTACGCCGAAAAGCGGATGGTCGAAGTAGTGGATCTCTCGCAGCTTAAGCCGCCTGGTTTCCATCAGGCGGACCGTGGTCTCACCCGCCTGAAAGATGAAATCGACATCCACATGCAGCAGACGCGATACTTTGATAGCCACCACGCCTTCCACGCTGGGAATAACCGCGGAAACTGAAGCGTCTTGATCGCTCAGGCCTGCGACGGATAAATCTGTCATCTCAAGCGCAGGGTCAACATCAGAAAGATAGACGCGTTTCGCGCGCCGCACACCAAAACCTGGCTGCCGCCAGGCGGCGCTCAAAAGCAGCTCATAATCGGGGGCGCGGAGGCGACGCTCCACTTCTCGCAGCCGACGGTCTTCGGCCCTGAGAGGCATGAAAGCAACCGGTTGTTCAGAGCCACCCTGTTCAGTCAGGGCAGTGGGTTCATCGGACAAGTCCGGCAGTAGAGAAAGCAGCGTGACAGCGTTGCGAAAATCCGGGAGAGACGACAACGCGGGCCATTGCTCTCCGCCGACGAGCGACTCGTCGAGGTGACGGAAAACCAGCACCTCAACCTGATACCAGCGTGCATAGGCTGCTGAAGGCATCAGCAGCACCGCAAGCAGGAAACTACACCATGCTTTCTGTCTAAGCCGCACGACGCCGCTCGAAACGCTGCAGAATCTGAGCTACTTCAGCAAACCGGGACTGCGCGTCCGGCAACTCCTTGGCAACCTTGAGCTTATCCTGTCCATCAAGGCGGTACTCAAACTGCGTCTGCACCAGCTCAATAATGCACATCGGATCAATATCCGGAGACGGGTGAAATTCAAAGCGGCCGCCGCGCCGCCCGAGGTCAATTCTTCGGATGCCGAAAGCTTCAGCCTCGCGTTTCAGCTCAGCAATCCGAAACAGATTCTCGACCGGCTCGCCGAAAGGCCCGAAGCGATCGATGACCTCCTCGCGCAGCTCTCTGAGATCGTCCTTGGCCGCGGCGCTGGCGATGCGCTTGTAGAGGATCAGGCGCGCGTGCACATCCGGCAGATAGTCTTCCGGCAGAAGCGCCGGGATATGCAGCTCTATTTCGATCCGATCATCTCCGACGTTGTCCACAGATACGTCGCGCCCTTTTTTCAGGGCATTGACCGTGCGGGTCAGGAGCTCGGAGTAGAGCCCGAAACCTATCTCCTGGATATGTCCACTCTGCTCCTCGCCGAGGATCTCTCCCGCTCCACGGATCTCCAGATCGTGGGTGGCCAGCGTAAATCCGACGCCAAGCTCCTCCAGCGACTCGATGGCTTCCAGCCGCTTGACCGCATCCGCAGTGATGGCCTTTCTATGTGGCACCACCAAGTAGGCATAAGCGCGATGGTGGGAACGCCCGACGCGGCCGCGGAGTTGATACAGCTGAGCCAGTCCGAACTTGTCGGCTCGGTTGATGATGATCGTGTTGGCGTTGGGGACGTCTATTCCGGTTTCGATGATCGTTGTGCAGACCAGCACATTGCACCGGCCGTGATAGAAATCGAGCATCACGTGCTCAAGATCCCGCTCGCGCATCTGACCATGAGCAAATGCCGTCCTCGCCTCTGGCACCAGCGCGCTCACGGCGTCGGCAATCTCGCCGATATTCTCAACTTCGTTATGCACGAAGTAGACCTGCCCACCGCGCCCGATTTCCCGCAGGATCGCCTCCCGTAGCAGCGGGTCCGACCACTCACGTACGAAAGTTTTGATCGCCAGCCGCTTCTGCGGTGCAGTAGCGATGATGGACAGCTCGCGGGTTCCAGACAGCGCCATGTTCAAAGTCCGGGGGATCGGTGTCGCTGTCAAGGTCAGGATATCCACGTCAGCGCGGAGCGCTTTGATCTTTTCTTTCTGCGAAACACCGAACCGGTGTTCCTCATCGACAATCAAAAGACCCAGATTCTTGAACCGGACATCCTTGTTGAGCAGCTTATGGGTGCCTACAACAATGTCCACGGTCCCGTCCGCCAGACCCTGAAGCGATCTGCGGGTTTCTTCTCCAGCAGAAAAGCGGGACAACTGTGCTACCCGCACGGGCCAATCGGCAAACCGATCTCGCAGAGTCTCGAAATGCTGCCGCGCGAGCAGCGTCGTCGGAACGAGGATCGCAACCTGTCGACTGTCGTTCACCGCAACAAAGGCCGCCCGCATTGCGACCTCTGTTTTACCAAAACCGACATCTCCACAGATCAGTCGGTCCATCGGCTGTTCGCGCGTCATGTCTGACAGCACAGCCTCCACTGCGCTGGCCTGATCAGGCGTGTCTTCAAACGGGAAGCCCTGCTCGAACGCGCTGAATGCCTGACGATCGATCTGGAACGCATGTCCTCTGCGCGCCGCGCGGCGTGCGTGGATTTCAAGAAGTTCTGCAGCTACGTCGCGGATTTTCTCAGCTGCTTTCCTGCGCGCTTTTTCCCACTGCCCGCTCCCCAGCTTGTGCAACGGTGCGTGATCAGGATCTACGCCGGAGTAACGACTGATCAGGTCCAGCGCACTCACCGGCACGTACAGCTTGTCCTGATCGGCGTACTCGATCTGGATGAACTCATTGGTCAGGTCGCCCACCGTAAGGACTACAAGACCTCTATAGCGGCCAACGCCATGCTGCTCATGGACCACCGGAGACCCAAGGCTCAGCTCCGTCAGGTTACGCACGATCAGTTCGCTGTCCTGCGAACTGCGGCGACGGCGGCGCTGCCGCGCCCGCTCGCCGAAAAGCTGGTTTTCAGTGAGGACGCTGAGCCGCGGCTCGTCTATTTCAGCGCCATCCCCCAGATGACCTACCGTGATACCAATAGGGTCGTCGCTATCGAGAAACTCACCCCAGGAATCGTAGGGCCGCGGACGGAATGGCTGACGCTGGAAAAGTTCGAGCAGCGTCTCCCGCCGGCCCATCGACTCCGCCACCATCAGCACCCGTCCATCGACGCTGCGGACATGTTCCGCAAGTCGGGCCAGCGGCTCAGCGGCGCGGGCATCAACCGGGATTTTGACCGGCGTACGCGTTGCAAATCGGGTGGTGTGCGCGTGTTCCGGCGCGAGACCGCAGACACTCAGCTGCGGCCTGTCAGCGAGCGCGTGGCGCAGTTCTTCCAACGTGAGAAACATCCGGGGCGGTTCGCACAACGGCCGCTCCACATCGTGCCTGAGAGCCTCGAAGCGCTCTGCTACGGATTGCGAGAATCGCTCCGCACTGACCTCCGTGTTCTCGTCCCACACGATGAGTGCTTCGGGTGGAAGATAAGCAGCTAGCGAATCCAGTTCATCAAAAAACAGCGGCAGGTAATATTCGACTCCGGCCGGGGCCAAACCCTCAGTTACATCTGCGTACACGGGCGAAGACTGGCCGCGCTGTCCGAACTCCAGGCGCCAGGCACGGCGAAACTCGCGTACTGCGTCCTCCTCGAGTGAAAACTCACGGGCGGGCAGGATCTCGATACCGCTGACAGCCTCCAGCGAGCGCTGCGTATCAGCATCAAACAGGCGCAGTGACTCGATCTCATCGTCAAATAGGTCGATCCGAAAAGGTCGCGTCGACCCCATTGGAAAGACGTCTATCAGCGATCCCCTAACCGCAAATTCACCGTGCTCGCTGACCTGAACGCAGGCCCGATAGCCTCCCGCCTCGAGGCGGCGCCGGAATGCATCCCGATCCAGGCGCTGTCCCCGGTCCAAACGGAATGCACGCGCCTCCAGCCACTGCCGCGGTGACAGGCGCTGCAAGACGGTGGGCAATGCCGCGACCACCACGCCCTGTTCCATGACGGGCAGCCGGGTCAAGGTCGAGATCCGCTCTGAAACAATGTCCTGATAAGGGCTGAAACGATCGTAGGGCAGCGTCTCCCAGTCTGGCAGCGTCAGACACGGGAGCGTCGGCGCAAAAAACCTGACCTCTTCCAGACACCGATAGACGCCGGCAACCTCAGCCGTCAATACGACCACAGGGCCCCTGCGCGTTTTTGCAAGCTCGGCCAGAGCGAGACTGCGACTGGCGCCATAGAGGCGGGACCACACCTCCGGTGTGGAGCCGTCATTCAGCGCAGGAGGGGCGAAAGGGCTGATCACGCCGATCTATCCGAGTGCTTAACTCGGACTTGCAGCCCGAGCCGTCTCGCACATGGCACTGATCGCTGAGACTACCGCCGCTGGCTCCAGAGCGCGGGTTACTGGCCTTCCAACTACCAGATAGCTTGCCCCGGCGGCGACTGCGCTTTCCGGTGTGGCCACCCTGGCCTG
>Ga0181582_10003705_pt1 | contig 12310 bp, 11 predicted proteins | sample 071ome_32_FD_132438 | JGI IMG/M metagenome (GOLD analysis project Ga0181582, IMG submission 132438) | Coastal salt marsh microbial communities from the Groves Creek Marsh, Skidaway Island, Georgia - 071405AT metaG (megahit assembly) | ecosystem: Environmental > Aquatic > Marine > Intertidal...
ACCCCGTCTTTCATGACGGAAAACTGAACGGGACCGAACATCTTTTCTGTCTCAGGTGTATGGGGAGCGCAATTGACCACTACGTCAGCCTGCCCAAGTAGTTCATCGAGTTCGTCGGGCGTTCCCACGTATTCCACGGCTCGCATGTAGGGAATGTCTTTGGGGTCGACTGACAGAATTCGCATCCCGAAGGCAAAGGCTCGCTCAGCCACTTGAGTCCCGATCACGCCGAGCCCTACAACCAGCATCGTCTTGCCCCTTAGCTGGATCATGGGGAGATCAGATTGCCGATGCCAACCGGTTTCCATCTTCTTGTTGAAGTGTTTCAAATCTCGAGTAAGGTTCAAAAGCAACGCCATTGCGTGGTCTGCAATCTGGGGACCTTGAATGATCTTCATGTTGGTCAGAATAAAATCAGCGTTTCTCACCGCAGGATCAGACAAGGTCTCCTCAACTCCGGCGCTCCCGTGAGCAAGCCATTTAATGCGCTTCCCGGCTTTTAGAAACTCGCCGGCAGGATCTGTCGCCGTTAAACCGACTAAGGCATCCGCATCGCTTATCTCCCTCAAAGCCTCTTCACTGGAGCTGAAGCTTACCAGTTGGAGATCGGGGTATTGTTCGACTAACGGCTGCATGCTATCGGCAAATGTTGCCGACACCAGAATCTTTACCGTTTCTGCCTGCAGTGTGGAGCCTGTAAAGCCGAGTGAAGCTAGGGCTGTATTGATATATAAAGTTAGTAATAATCGTTCCATGCTGGGATGTGGCATTAAAGGTTTCGCTGCTTAGCAGCCTGCTGCATTTTTTATCAGAAAAGGGAATAGGGCAATTGAAGTTGGGATATTCGGTAACCAAAGCGGTAAGCGTGGCAGTGTTTGAAATTGCGTGCATTGCGCCATTCGGAACTCCTCCTGTAGCGGTCTCACTTTGCCAGAAAGCATGGCTCAACTCGATTGAGGTTTTGTTTACCTAGGACATTTATTCATAACCTGGCATCAGTTCGATAGATGTCCTGCGGTCTGAATGAGCTCAATCATGAGGTCGCCAATTTCGACATTCGAATCACCCGGATTACCCACTTCAACGCGGTGACGTCCTAGCGTGATACTCATCGGATCCAGATCCGCTGTAAAATCTCCTGGGCCGTCTGGTCGCAATTGCAGCTTGTCGCCGCGCCAGGTTACCTCTACTTCGGTCGTACCCATTGTATCCGAAATCTGTATGCGAATACGAGGCGTTAGGGCAGAGGGTTTGCGTAGATCATCTCCTAGATAGATATCGTATGCGACTGCGCCGCCACTCGGAATTGTGTCTGGCTCATCGGGTGTAAGGCCCGGAAGCGTGATGTATTCATCGGCGGGCACCCAACTCCGAGCGCTGCCTTCTCCTTGCACGCTGACGAAGTAGGTTTTCGGCAGGTCGCGTAGCGAATCCGGCGAGCCTAGTTCGCTCCAGTAGGACTGATGAGGGTCGAAGTGGTTGAACATTTCAATGGTATCGACGCCAGCTGCCCATGCGGCCGCCGCCCGGGCCCGCAACGCGGCCGCACTTTTCCGCGCCGTGTTTCCGCGCGGATCGCGCACCCGGTTCTCAGCCAAACAGGCCCAGACCGGCACATTGTACTTTTTGCCCAGTTCGACACTGGTTTGCCAAGGATTGAGTTGAAAGTATCCGCCCGGCACGAGCGTATCCACGAGCCCCTCTTTAAGCCATAGTTCAATATCCAGGCCGATTTTGCGGCAATACCCGACTGAGTCGGGATATTTGATATTGAGGAGCAGGTGTTTCCCGCGAGCCCGGCCCACCTCGTCCAATTTGAAGCGAATGCGACGAATGACGTCGGTCATCAGGGCCAGGTCCTCCGGTCTCAGGTCCTCCCCCCGGGAGGAGCGCTTGAAGAAGACCGGATGTCGCCAGAAGTCGAGTTCGATTCCGTCAACGTCGTAATTCTCCGCTACTTCCGCGACAATGGCGTAAGCCAGGTCACGGACAGCCGGGTGGGCGTAGTCGACTCCCGACCACTTGCCGCGTTTAGGCGGGTTGTCGGGTGTGCCGAAGAGAGCTTCAGGATGCTTGCGCTTGAAGTCGGGAAAGAGTATGGGATTAGATGCGTCGTGGGTGTCATCCATGCGTTGGACCCAGTAGACTTCCATCTTGTGTTGGCGGGCGAATTTAATGGTTTCGCTAAGCGGGTCGGTATCCAGTTTCAGAAAGTCTGGCAGGATGTTGTAACGGTAGCGTCCCTCACGCGTGGTAAACATTTCCGCAACTTTAGTCCGGTGCCCGAAGACGCCAAAGGTGCCTGCGGTAGTATCCAAGGCAATACCATCAACCTGCGAACCGGCCAGCGGGGCAATGCGGGGAGCCAGAAAAGCTTCTGGCGTCATAGTAGGGGCGGCGGGTACCCGGGCATCCCCGCCACTGTCGTTGTTGAAAATGAGTCGCCGCTCTCGCAGTTGCGCCTTGCGTCGGATTGAAGCTCGTGATGGCTGGGCCGCCTTGCCAAAAGATTCATCGACGAATTGCAGGGCGATGGGAAGGGCGGCAGTGACCACCTCGATGGTGTGCCCGCCCGTGAGTTCCACCACTCGTGTATCCGCGCCCGCCTGACGGGCCCGCGCGGCAAAATTGTAGTTCATGGTTCGATCGAACGCAGTGGAACCAGTAATCAACATCAATCGAGAGTCGGCCAGTTTTGCGACCGCGTTAATGGGATTTAGTTTGCTCCAAACTGCTGGATCCGATCCAAATCGCGCTGTAGGGACGGTGTAGTTTTGCCCCTCGGGCAAGGTTTCCTGTCGTGGAAAATCGAGCACCCCGATCAATCCCACCACCGTGCCAAATCTGCCAGGATGATCCACTGCGTAGCGCGCGGCTCCATATCCCCCCATCGACCAACCGCTGATGGCTCGACGTTTGGGGTCCTTCGATAGGCCAAGCTCATCTGTGGCGAATGCGAGCACTTCTTCAAGGTAGTCGCCGTAACGATCCGTCTCTATCTCGGGGGAATTGATATACCACCCATCCTCGCCGTCCGGCAGAATCGTCCAGTGCTTGGCCGAAAGCAGAGCGCTGCGGCATTCGGGCCGATCCAGGAGGGAAGCATGATTTCGCCCGCGGCCATGCAACAAGAAGAGAACGGAGCCCTTAGCCGCTACCTCATCGGCGGGTCGAACGAAAGAGAACGTCATCTTTCGCTCTAGCGACTCACTGTAGAATTCCAACTCATCCACGCACGGTTCCGTGGCCAAAACCGACAGGGGTAGGGCGAGCGCCAAAAACACCCGCGTGCGAAATGACAGGAAATGAATGTGTCGCTGTGTTCGGTACAATATATCCTATGGGGTTGTGGTAGTAGGTTAAGGGTTTGTTTCCAAGTATCAAGTTAGATGAGTCCGTGGGTTGCTTGAGGTGCAAAACGACGTCGATGCTGCTGGCCGATTTTTCATGACTGAAGGTGTGGTTGTCTCGATTCAGCTTTGGACAGATTGCTCAAAGTCCCACTAAGCGGGGAGGGCGAGGAGTGGTGTTGTATCTGAAACCTGACTCTACGGTGCTAGATAGCGAAGCCTTTTATATTCCTTTACGCCTTGTAATCCTTTTCGACATGCTCAAAAGGTGGATCTCGACGGCTCAGGGCGTTCATTCCTTTTCGTAATTGGTATTAGTTTCCCAGGCAAAGCCTGACCAATTATTATTACCCCTCGGGTAATCCCGCCCTCGCTTTCGTCCAGAAAGTAAGCGTATGGTCTCGCTCCGTGGATTCGGGTATCGTTTTCCAGGTGAATGAGCACTGGAGGTTTGCCTGTTTGACATAACCTCGCTTCTTCCAGAGGGATTCCGGGCTGCGGTAGTTGGCTGGGCGGAGTGGATGGTCCTGCTTGCGATCAACGGCGCAGAATGCGGTCAGGGTCGCGTCCCAGTCAACAGCCGCTTGTTCCCTGGCATCAAAAAAGCGACTGCCCGTTCCCTGGCCCCGGTAGTCTTTGAGCAACACGCTCTCTCCAAAATAGAAAATGGAATCCAGGGCCATGCCTGCTTTCAGGAATGGTTCTTGAAAAGCAGAATCCGCATGCCGCAAGGGCAATGCCGTGGAAGCCCCTACAATTTTTTCTTTATCAAGGGCAAGGACCACCACGCTTGATGGTGAGTCGGCGTAGTTGCGCAGGTAGTTTTTTTCGTACTCAATATCTCCGTCGTACAGGTAAGGAAACTCCCTGAAGATCGTGATGCGCAATTGGGCAATGGGTTCCAAATGAGGAATGACCTCCTTTCCTCGAAGCGTTTGTAAGTCCATTCCCATCAGTTGAAATTATGTTTGATTAGTAGAATCTGTTGGAACTTTCACTGCGGTCTTAACTCGGGAAGTAGGGCGTCTTGAACTCAGCGATATCATTTTGTTTACGGCGCTTGTCGATAAGAAATGAATGTGTCTATTCGTTCGGTACAATTGGTCCGATTTGGCTTGGAGGGGTAGTCGATCGAAAGCTTGGTCAGTGGAGCCTTTACAAAGGGGTTCTCAACTGTGTTAGGATAGCCAAGTGCAACGACTATCGCTCGCTTTTCTTCTCGCTACCCTAATTTGCCCGATCGGTATTTTGGCGAGCTCTCCCAATATTGTTCTCATTTTGACGGATGACCAGGGGTGGGGGGCTACCTCGGTTCAGATGGACGAGGACGTACCGGAATCCAAAAGCGACTTCATCCAAACGCCGAATCTGGAGCGGCTGGCGGAACGAGGCGTCATTTTCTCGGATGCCTACGCGCCACATCCTAATTGTTCTCCGACCCGCTATTCCATTTTGACTGGAAAGAGTCCGGCCAAATTGCAGATGAGCGATATTGTGGACCGGCACGCTGGGCCCTTTTTTGAGGGTAACCGGCTGATCCCGCCACCCCACGTTAATGATATTGCCGACGAGGAAATCACGCTCCCGGAATGGATCAAACAGCATCGTTCAGAGTATGCAGCTGCTCATTTCGGTAAGTGGCATATCAATGGCGGTGGTCCCGAAAGGCATGGATTCGATGCCAGTACAGGCGAGACTTCAAATCGCGAAGGGGGAGCCGAAGACCCGAATCCCAAGCGCATCTTCTCGATTACCGAAAAGGGGAACGAGTGGATGGAGACGCAGGTAAGGGCGGGACGTCCCTTTTACCTTCAGCTCTCGCACTACGCGACCCACCTGGCCGTTCACGCTCTGGAGTCGACTTTGAAAAAGGTAGAAGCTAGAAAGCCGGGCAGGCGGCACACGCTAGCGGGTCATGCGGCGATGACTGAGGATTTGGATACGGGCCTGGGAATGACTATGGACAAAATCAAGGAGTTAGGGATCGAAAAGAACACCTACATAATCTTTGTCGCCGACAATGGATCCTATCCGTTGACCAATCCTGGCAATACCAATGGGCCGTTGCATGGATGGAAAGCAACCACCTGGGAAGGGGGTATTCGCGTTCCTTTGGTCATAGCGGGTCCGGGAATTGACCACGGCCGTCGGGCAACCCGGGCAGTGGGTTGGGACTTGTTTCCGACAATCTGCGATTGGCTGGGCATCGATTCTCTCCCGGATGGATTGGAAGGAGGCAGCCTAGCGAATCTGCTATCGATCGGGGACAGGGCAGGTGTTCGAAGGGAAAATCCGTATTTGGTTTTCCATTTCCCCCACTATCAGTTGCAAAAGGGAGGCCAACCATCAACGGCCTTGTATGAAGGGGATTATAAGCTCATCAAGTTCTGGGAAACGGGGGATTACCACCTCTACAACCTGGAAACCGATATCGGCGAAACCGACAATCTGTCTAAAAAGGACACCAATAGGGTGGTCCGCATGAGCCAGCTGATGGACGATTATCTAGCTTCGATCAGGGCTGGTATCCCCACGGTAAATACGCAATTCGATCCAACGAATGACCCAGGCAAAAAATGGACTGACATTAAGGACAGGCTGACTAAGGAACCTTATTTCATAGTCCCTTAGAGAGTATCCAATATATCCAAAATTCTAGGGTCGTCGCTTGCGGCGACCGCAGGAGCAGTTGTTACTCTAATAACGCGGTCGCCGCAAGCGACGACCCTACGCCGATAAATCCAATAAGCCGCAATCCGTATTCAAAATGGTAGGGCTGACTGCCTGTCGGGCGTAGTACCGCAATTGCGGTACGAAGACTGACCCCCAGTCAACCGAACTCGGAGAAGTCTATCGGCGCGGCTAGCTGTCCCCAGTAGATAGCCATACCATTTTCAACAGGGTCAATCAGCAGTTTTTTGACGCTCTCTTATACTATACCATCCGCCATTTGCTCATTCTTTTTAGCGGATGGTATAAGCTCAATTTTTATAGAGATAGGTGGCCGTATCGTAATCCACGACCAGCTTATCGATACCTGAGTCGGTCTCCTCGAAACGCATTTTCACCAGCATGGTATGTCGAGGTCTCACCGCATCATTGGAAGCATGGGTGTGGAAGACGTAATACATATCCTCGTCGTCCAGAAAGATATCGCCATGGCCGGTACCATTGATGCCCAGAAATTCTTTGCGAAGGATGGGATTCCCTGTGTGGCGTGACCAGGGTCCGGTAGGCGATTCTGAGGTAGCATAGCCCACCGCGTAGTCTGTGCTCATGAAGTGATTGGCCGAGTAAACCAGATAATAAATCCCTTTGCGTTTAACGAGAGTGGGACCTTCAACGACCTCCTTGCTTTGGTAGCTTTGCGTATTTTCCCAGGTTCCATCTTCCACGGATAGGCAATGCTTCAAGGTATTCTCTTTGATGCCGCTGAGATTTTCTTTCATCTCCGCCACGTAGAGGTGATTCCCGTCATCAAACCGGACATGATAGAGGTAGAGCGTTCCATCGTCATCCTGGAATAGGAAGGGATCGATTTGCAGGAGATCGTCATTGAGGGATCGAATCGTATCCTGAGCAAACGGTCCGGTTGGATGATCGGCGTAGGCAACGGCTATTTTTTGGTTGGCCGTATACAACATCGTCACCTTGCCTCGGTAGCCCAACACCTGAGGAGCCCAGAATCCTTGGGTCCCGAAAGCTTGTTCTCCGGCCTTTAAAACATAGCCTCTCTCAAAGGCCGTTTCGGGAACATGCCACTCCTTTAGGTCCTTCGAAGCATAGATCCGGAATCCCGACTGGGGTGGGGGTTCCGTTCCGAACAGGTAATAAATGCCTTCGTGCTTATAAAGGGCTGGATCCGCCAGACAGATTTCCTCCTTCGCCCCAAAACACCGCAGGATTGAGAAAGCAAACAAGCTGAGGGCGATCACGAATTTCATTTCTTTCACCGCGAGTTTGATAGGAGATTAGATTGGTCCTGTTGGTTACGAGCGGCAGTTAAGGGAACCGAGTTGGAGGGTGCAACCTGAATCCAGGGCGGTTTTGATTACGTCGCGAGGGAGCTTTGAACCTAGCGAGGCGCTATGCGAAGGGAAAATGTAGGCAGCATTGGGACTGTACTAGCTATCGGTGCGAACAAGTTGAATATTGTCCACTGACCCCTTCGGTTGTGCCTTTGTAATCGCATTGCTTTCCTGAAATTCTAGGGGCAGTCTCCCGTCGTTTATGAAAGTCGAAGTTCGTCTCCTTAAGCTATCCGATTACGATGACCTCTACGAGGCGATGGCCCTCGCCTACAAAGGACTTCGGGAAGGGCCTTGGGAACATGGGGAGGTTGAGGAGCTGATTCGGCGGTTTCCAGACGGCCAGATTGCCGTTACGGTTGATGACAAAGTAGTGGGATGCGCCTTGGCGCTAATCATCGATTACAAGCGATTCGGGGACAATCACACCTACAATCACATAACGGATAACGGACGATTTCGTACCCATACCGACGATGGCGATGTGCTCTACGGCATCGATGTTTTCGTGCATCCCGACTACCGCGGGCTCCGCCTGGCCCGACGCTTGTATTCGGCTCGAAAGGACATTTGTCGACGCTGGAATCTGAAGTCTATCATGGCAGGCGGGCGTATTCCTGGTTACAAGAACTACGCGAAAGAAATGTCGCCTTCGGAGTACATTGAGAAAGTGCGATCCAAAGAGATTTATGACTCGATACTGACTTTTCAGTTATCCAATGGATTTCATGTGACGAAGCTCCTTCGCAATTACCTGCCAAGCGATTCCGAGTCCCGGCAGTTCGCTACGCTTTTGGAATGGGACAATGTCGACTACGAAACGGATCCCTATTCGATCGAGAGCACCAAGAGCGTGATTCGGCTCGGAGTTGTGCAATGGCAAATGCGTCCTGCGTCTACGATCGCCAATATAATCGACCAAGTCGAGTACTTCGTAGACACGGTGAGCGATTATGAATCGGACTTTATTCTCTTTCCAGAGTTCTTCAGCGCGCCGCTCATGTCGAAATTCAATAAGTTCGGTCAGGCGGATGCCATGCGGAAATTGGCTGAGACCACCCCTGAAATACTCGTGAAGATGCAGGAGTTTGCGGTTAGCTATAATGTCAATATCGTAGCCGGCAGTTTGCCTGTAGTGGAAGGCGGCCAACTGTACAATGTAGCCTACCTCTGCCGGCGCGACGGCACCCGCGCGGATGTGAAAAAGGTGCACATTACTCCCAGCGAACACGAAGCGTATGGAATGTGCGGCGGATCGAGTATACATTCATTGGATACAGACTGTGGGAAAATAGGCATTCTGATTTGCTACGACGTCGAGTTTCCTGAATTAAGCCGATTGCTTTGCGAAGAGGGGGCGGACATCCTTTTTGTGCCCTTCATGACCGACTTGCAAACCGGCTTCAATCGGGTGCGGCACTGCGCCCAGGCCCGGGCGATTGAGAACGAGTGCTATGTAGCGATTGCAGGTAGCGTGGGAAATCTGCCGCGGGTAGATAACATGGATATCCAGTATGCCCGTTCGGCAGTTTTTTCCCCGAGCGATTTCGCCTTTCCGCCCGATGGAGTAGTGGCCGAGGCGACTCCCAATTCGGAAATGGCCTTGCTCGCCGATATCGATCTCAGTTTGCTCAAGCGTCTCCGCGAACAGGGCAGTGTTCGGAATCGCAAAGATCGGCGGGACGACCTCTACGAATTGCGCTGGAAAAAGTAGTTTGTCCTTTCAGCAGAGCAGAAGGAGTGGGCGAATCCGGTAGATCGAACCATTCGCTTTGGAACGGGTTCAAGCAATCGGGTTTTTCCAGTTCAGTCCCGAGAATCGAGAAAAATCGGAATCGCAACTATTAACGATGGCCTGTTTTTCGACAGCCAAGGCGGCGATGTGGGCATCGGTAGTGAGATTGCCTGCTGAGCCGAGTTCCGTTAGGAAGTTGAAGAATATTGTCGGGAAGCGCTCGCTTGGCTCCAAGACGATGACGGAAGCTTGGTCCAGCCAGGAGCGAACGTAGCTAGTCGCGTCCGCGACGGGCATCGGCTCTTCGAGAACCCTTGGGTGTGTCATTAGCCGGATGAAGCCAGCCATCACTGCCCAGGGAAGTCCGACTGGATTGGATTCGTTGATGCAGTTTTCCCACCATTCCTTCGCAGCGACGTGTTGAGGGTCAGCAGCGTTGTGCGCGCAGATCAGCAGATTTATGTCTGGCGTGATCATACCTTTCCGCGAGAGGACGCTCTCTCAGCTTCGCGGCATGCTAGTGGCCCCTTCGGCTTCCAATTCGTCTACGATCTGGTTGAGTTTGACGCGATCGAAGCCAGGACGATATCCGGAGTTGTGGGCATTGAATTTGAAGCGCTTCTGGGTCGGCTTCCACTGGATACCCGAGCCGATGCGCAGGCTTTCGTTGATTACCTGATTCAAGGATTGCTGACTGGAGGCTGTCTCCCGTTTCAATCGCTCTGCGACGTCTGGGTCCATTGTTAGGGTCGTTCTCAAAGGCGACACCATGTGACCAGAATCGTTGATGCCAAGACATCAAAAATATATCTGAATTAACGTGGCCGAGGCGTCGGCGATCATCTCGCTCTTCCACTGGCTTACCTGGTTTGGGTTGACAGGAAAATGTTCCGACATCTTCGCTCCGCTACGTCAATTGTTCCGATTGGTTAAGGGGGGTAGAAGACGGAGTCGAGATGAACGCTTCAACATGAATCCAGGGCGGTTTTTATGGCGTCCCGTGGGGCGTTTGAACCGAGCGAAGCGCTTCGAGAAGGGAAAATGTCGGCAGCATTGCGAGTGTACTAGCACTGGTTGCGAACAAGTTGAATATTGTCTACCTGACTCCCCTATTGTCTACTGACTCTCTCCGTAGTACCTGGTGCTTGAGGAATCCGAGAACTCCTACACCCAATCCGAGAAGAATGAGGGTGCTACCGGTGTCGGGGACGGAGGTGCCACCATTCCAAACGCGAATTACTGAATTCCCGCCTCCCTTGGGGACTCCTTCGAGTTTTGTTGCAAGTCCATATTGCTCACTGGCATCGGTTACAACTAACAAGTGAGCAGTGTTATATCCTCCCCAATGGGCAGCAACATAATAAGATCCAACAGCGAACTGGTAAGTGCCGTTCAAGCCGCTTCCTGCCGTGTTTCCATCTTCGAATGCAAGCGATCCAGCTTGAGGCAGCGAAGAACTAGTGAGTGAATTATATCCCGATATCTGACCTTCGGGAAAGGTTCCACCATCATTGAGCCAATCGAGAAGGTTTGCTGCACTTTGACCTCCAGATATTCCCGGAACATAATCAACGAGAGATCCAGCGGAACCAGTGTTAGTGATGTTGGTGACTCCAATTCCATTTGTAGAATCGATCCAGATAACTGCACTAGCGTAATGTATGCAAAATATGGCTACAAAAGAGCCAAGCAGAATTTTTATTTTCATATTTTTAAGGGTTCAGTTGCTTTAATTTAAGCCTCATCGGCCAAACAATAGCTCACTTCCGGAAGCCGGTCTACTGGCAGAAGAGCTGAACCGCGCTAGGAGAATATCCTAGACCGTTTCATTGAAGCCCAACGTCTTCAATGGATTGACGGGAGGATAAAAGGGTCAGCTCTTAAGGAGCTGTTTCGCAAACCCGGATTTTGACACGCTATTCGCGCTTTATATCTGGATACATTGCTTCGATTAGGCTAGACTTCGGCCACTATGATGGGCAAGCAGACCAGCCCGTTCAGCTATAGCGTGCACCTCGATGCTAGAGTCCGGCAGGGGACCTACGACCGATGCCCTTTAAGGCCCCAATGCACGAGCGCGAAGCTCGGCCGGACGGTCCAGAGACGCTGGGGGCAGGAGTTGATATACGATGGCCTCAAGGCGAGCTCCACCAAGGAGGCGAAACGAAGCCGCGACAGGCGAAAGTGGCGGATGGAGGACAGCTTCGCGCAGTCCGCTAATCTGCATGGCTTCAAGAGGTAGAGGTGGAATCGGCTATGTAGGCAGCGTATCCAGGGACATATTATCTACGCCATAGAAAACGTGAAGATACTGATCTCGAACGCGCCGAAACGGACGATAGGGATTACCGCGGCCCAATGCCGAAGCCGGGCATCACTTTTTGCACAGATGGGAGGGCTTGAAACGCTCAAGGCGGAGACAATGGAAGCGATGTTTAAGATTGCGCTATCCAACCAACCAACACTTGAAACGCGTCACTAAATCAACGTATCCACTTTTTGGGCGACTTGGTGGCGGATGAATTCGCCGAATTGCTGGACCCTCTTCTGGTGGCAGGTGGGACAGAAGTATCGCTGCTTGCAGCTTAAGGCGATCAGGTAGTCGCGCCGCAATGATCGCAATGCAAACGGGTGAATCCGCGGCTCAGGTCGCCGCAGTCCTCGAAGGCGTCGAGGATGCGGGCAACTTCGGTTCGAAGACGGCCTTCCCGTTTCTCGAACCGGGCGCCTTACTGCTCATGAAATGACTTTCGATGGGCTGACAGGCATTGCCTAAACGGCGACGCCCGCGGGCGCCGCAGGCGGTATAGGGTAACGGGCACGCAGAGATAGAAGGATACATACGGTCGTTTCGCGAGCTAAGAAGATCTCCCTTAAATCTTCATATAAACTTCGCTAGCTGGCGATCTGGTTGGAGAGTGGAGGGAGTCTTGAGAGGGGCTATATGGTTACCCTTGGTCTACTTTCGCCGAAGTTCGATGGCTGTGACCGTCGGCCCAGTCCCGGCTCCACCGGTTTGTAGTTCTAGACGGTACCATCAGACCAAAGGGACAACTTCCAATACCCAGAAGGGACGCAGTCAGCCTGATTCTGGCAAGAACGGAGGGCTTTCTGTTCAAGATTACAGCAACAAAATCCAATTCAGAAACATTTGGGTGGTGGAGCAGTAGGCGGGTTCCAAATTTCTGTTTCCTTGG
>Ga0181582_10003708_pt1 | contig 12299 bp, 9 predicted proteins | sample 071ome_32_FD_132438 | JGI IMG/M metagenome (GOLD analysis project Ga0181582, IMG submission 132438) | Coastal salt marsh microbial communities from the Groves Creek Marsh, Skidaway Island, Georgia - 071405AT metaG (megahit assembly) | ecosystem: Environmental > Aquatic > Marine > Intertidal zone...
TTGCAAGATTCCTGGTCGACAGATCCATGGATTCGGTCGGATCGGACTCCAAATGATACAGTTCCCACTTAGGTTCACGCAGGTCGCCTCGCATTTGTATCAATTTCCATTGATCCATGCGAAGGGCCGTTTTTTTCCCCTGTCGCCAGAAGAAGGTTTGATGGGCATCTCCCTTCTTTTCTCCTTTCAGATAGGGCATAAGGTTCACTCCATCAAGGTTTTCAGGCACCTTTGACACCAAGGAGGCCATGGTGGCAAAGAGGTCTACCGAAACAGTCATTCCGTCATAGGTGCGATTGCCGGTTAGATGACCCGGCCACATCATGACCATGGGCACTCGAAGACCCCCTTCATACATTTGCCCCTTTTCTCCGCGGAAAGGAGCATTGCTGGAGGTCAATTCTCGTGTGGGGCCTCCATTATTACTTAGGAAAACAAGGATCGTTTCCTCAATGAGTCCTTCCGCTTCAATGGCTTGGAGGATTTGGCCCACACTCGCATCCAGATGCGTGAGCATGGCGGCAAAGATTCGCCGATGCATGTCTTCAATATCACCGTTCATTGCCATGTAGGGTTCGGCTCCCTGCAACGGACTGTGAACCGCGTTGTAAGAGACCTGAAGGTAGAAAGGCTTGTCGGCGTGACGATGGATGAAATCTACCGCCTCTCGGGTAAAGGCATCGGTCAAGTGGGAAGTTTCTGCGATAGGTTGGCCTCCACGAATGAGGGGATTGTTGGCATCGTAATCCGGCTCATCATGTCCCATGTGGGTGGAATAAATCAGCGCCTTGCTGGACCATCTGCCTTGGCCGCCGCCGGGAAGCACCTTTCGCCGAAGCATGGTGGTCACGTTTCTCCAGGGGGGAGGTACAAAAAAATGTCCTTCGTGGGTGAATCCAAAAAATTCATCAAACCCATGTCGCATGGGATGAAACTCAGCAGCTCCCCCCAGGTGCCACTTACCGACCAATCCAGTGGTGTACCCCCTGTCATGCAACCATTCCGCAAGGGTAACCTCCTGCGTGGGCAATCCAATCCCAGGTTTCTCATTGCGTGCTCCAATCGGGTTGAACTCATAACCGAATCGGGTAGGAATACGGCCCGTCAACAAGCCAGCCCTGGAAGGGCTGCAGTTGGGAGCTGTGACGTAAGCTTGGGTAAAGCGAACTCCATTGCGCGCCATGGAGTCAATGTTCGGGGTCCTGATTTGATGGTTTCCCTGCATACCGCATTCCCCGTAGCCGAGATCATCGGCCAAAAGGATGACGAGGTTGGGAAAGGCCTTTTCCTCGGCAAGGACAGACGCCCATTCCATGTTTAACATCAGAAACCAACAAGCCCATCTTTGCATTGGAATTGGAATCACCATGGTGGAGTGGCATCACCTTCACTGAAAAAGGGATACGTGGCGAGTTCAAACCCAACTGTCAAAAGCCAAAGAGCTGCTCAACCCCAGTCCAGTGCGTCCAGCTGGCGACGATCCCGCTTGGTCGGGCGACCACTACCTCGAGGCCGGAGAGAAACGGGCGGAGTCATCTGCTGCCTGGCAGCAGGTCGCAGATCTTCAGGAACGGAGATCTCTTCCAGATAAGTGGGCAGTTCTTTGGCACTCACGCGACGCTCGAGCAAGGCGCGGACCCGGACTTCACGAAGCAAGAATCCACATCGCGCCTGGAGCGTTTCCCCCACTCGGAGCATGCGCGAGGGCTTGACAGCCGCTCCCTGAATTTTGACATGCCCAGCCTTGCAGGCCTGGGTGGCCAGAGTCCTGGTTTTGTAGAGCCTTGCGGCCCAAAGCCACTTGTCCATGCGAACCGACTCTCCCACGTCGGCTGATTTCGAAGGTGAAGGCTTCATGATGGTTTAGTGCCCTTGAGAGAACGATCGGCAGCCTCACGGCAGGCGTCGGCCAGAATCCCGAGCTCATGCATGAAACGGGGGCAGTCATCGCCATTCAGGGCCCCAAGCACCTCACCTTGCAATTCCCGAGCAATCGCTTGGGCCTGATAAAACCGCTTTTTTCCAGCAGCTGAAAGCATGATTCTCCGAGCTCGACGATCCTGATCGTCTATTTTACGCGTGAGCAATCCAGCACCCTCCATGCGTTCCAGCAAGGAAGCCACTGTATTGGGGTCGCTGGACATTCTCCGGGTAAGATCCTTTTGCGTCAGGCCATCCATGTGTTTTTCACACAAATTTCGCAAGACCGTGTATTGGTCCGGCGTGATCCCGAGATGGACGATTCGGCGACGAAAAGCCTGATTCAGCCCGTACCACGCCCTTCGAAGAAGCAGCGGGAAACGAAATTTCACAGGAGAATCCACCTCATCGGGCATCGCGCCGTGGTCCAGAGCACTTGAGAGGTCATCCATGGCCATCGCGTTAGTGAAATTTATTACGTGTAGGTAATATTTGATTGCGAACTCCGAAAACCTATAGAATAGTGGGCATCATTCGGGAAGGAAATTAAATCTATGCGATAAAATGACTTCCCTCCAAACAATCACCACAAGGTTTATGAACTTCAAATTCTGCCCCCATTACCTGAGCCGCGGGCTTCAATTTGCTCTATGCTTCACCGTCGGTTCCATGCTTCAAGCTGCTCCCGCGGAAGGCTGGCTCCATTGGCGTGGACCACATCAAAACGGTACCTCCGACGAAAAAGGCCTCATCGAAGAGGTCACACTGGGAGGAAAGAACCACCTCTGGACTTTTGACATGGCTGGTAGAGGCGAGGCAGTCATTGCCAATGGTCGTGTGTATGCTTGGGGCTACGAGGGAAGCGGGCCGGACCTGAGAGAGTACCTGACCTGTCTTGAGGAAAAGAGCGGAAAAGTCATTTGGCAACATGGTTTCAACGATTTTTTGAGCGACATCGTCTACAGTCGCTACACCATTGGTTCGGCAACTGTGGATGCTGAAACCGGAAATATCTATCTGATGTCAACAGCTGGAGAAATGACCTGCTTTGACGCAGATGGAAAAGTTCTCTGGCAGCACAGCATGATGGAGCGCTTTGGGATGCTGACCTTCCCCAACGGACGCAGGGGTGCCGCCATCATTGAAGGCGACCTGGTGATCCACCACTGCATCACCAGCTATTGGGGAGCCGATGGTCCGGCCAGAGATCGCTTTTTTGCCTTCAACAAGCACGACGGTCAACTCGTTTGGTCCTCAACACCGGGTACCCCGCCAAAAGACAGTTCGTTCTGCTCGCCGGTTTTGGGCTACTACAACAATAAAAGGGTCCTGTATGCGGGCACGGGATGCGGAAATCTGGTAGCCATCAACGCGCGTAATGGAGATCCGCTATGGCGTTATCATTTCAGTTACGGTGGCGTCAATTCATCCTTACTGTTGCACAATAATGACAAGGTGATTGCCATCCATGGTAAAGAGAATCTCGATTCATCGGAGGTCGGCCGCATGGCCGCAATCAAGATCGGTTCAGAACCCTCCGCAGGTCAGGCAGGTCCTGTGGTATTGGACAAATCAGCGGAACTCTGGCGTCTGCCCCACGTCATGTTCACCAGCTCTCCGGTTCTGGTAGGGAACCGTGTTTACCAAGTGACCCACACCGGCGAGTTGATTTGTGTGGATGCCGTTTCAGGAGAGGAACTGTGGGAGCACAAATTGGAAAATGGACAGCTTCATGCTTCACCCCTATACGCCGACGGCAAGCTCTACGTGCCCATGGGCAACGGCAACTTCTATATTCTCAAAGTCAAAGAGGACGGAGTCGATGTGCTGGACAAAATTGAGCTGGCTGGTGGGTGTCTGGGTGCTCCAACTCTTTGGAATGGTCAGATGTACGTCCACACCATGGAAAAACTCTACTGCTTTGGCAGTCAAAACAATGCATCCATGGCAAAGGCCGCTGTCGAAAAGGATGCGGCCATCAGCAAAGGCCCTGTCTCCAAACTGCAGATCATTCCTCCGGACGTGCTGCTGGCTCCCGGAGCACGTAGCCAGGTGGAAGTTGTGGGATTGGACAAAGACGGATGGGTGGTGCAGGAGAACATGAGACCCGATTGGGCCTCTTTCATTCCGCCCACTGCAAAGGTCAAATCCACTGCGGATGCCGCTTTTGGAAGGCGCAACCGTATTCGAGCCGATCGCGATGCAGGCACCTCAGCTGGAGCTTTCAAGGCGACCGAGGACCAGGCTTCAGGCATTCTCAGAGCCAGAGTGCTCCCGGGCTTGCCCTTCAGCGAAGACTTTGAATCCTTTGATATCAACGAAGCCTATCCAGCAGCTCATGTTCAGGCAGGCACTGCCTTTGCCTATCCTCCACTCCCCTGGATCGGCGCGCGTTTCAAATGGGACATCCGCGAAATGGATGGCAGCAAGGTGTTGGTCAAAACGCTGGACAACGTCCTCTTTCAAAGAGCCACCTCCTTCATCGGGCATCCCGACGCCTCCAATTACACAGTGGAGGCCGATGTCATGACAGATGGCAACCGCCGCATGAAGTCGACCGTCGGGGTGATCAATCAGCGCTATGTCGTTGCCCTCATAGGGAACTGGCAGGAACTGGAAGTCAGCTCCAATCACGACCGTATCAAGGTTTCGGTGCCCTTCAAGTGGTCCACCAAAACATGGTATCGTTTGAAATCGCGCGTTGATGTCGCCAAAGATGGAAGCGGTGTGGTCCGAGCGAAGGCCTGGCCTCGAGACGGAGAGGAACCCTCATCATGGACCATCGAAGTACCTCATAAAATCGCTCACACCAAAGGAGCTCCAGGTTTGTTTGGTTTTTCACCCCAATCCAGATACAGCGTTTATGTGGACAACATTTCCGTCTACTCGAACTGATCCCACATTTTTCAATCATTCAATCTACAAGGCATATGCACACTGCGAATATTATCCATCGGCTGACCCTCACGATCGCCATCACCCTTTCAACAGCCACACTGGCTGAGGATTGGAATCAGTGGGGACGCACGGCGCACAACAACTTCTACAGTCCTGAAAAGGGAATCCCTCATGAGTTCGCTCCTGGTGATTTCAAACCTGGCACCGAGGAAGTGGATCTCAGCACGACCAAAAATGTCAAATGGGTCGCAAAATTGGGCTCACAGGCCTACGGGAATGTCACCATTTCCAACGGTCAGATCTACATTGGAACCAACAATGAGTCGTTGAGAGATCCCAAACACTCTGGAGACCGGGGCATTGTTTATTGCTTGGATGAAAAAACAGGGGCCTTCAAATGGCAGCTGGTCGTACCGAAGCTGGGTGCTGGGAAAGTCAGCGACTGGGAATTCCTGGGCATTTGCTCTTCACCCTTTGTCGAGGGAGATCGCATGTATGTTGTCTCAAACCGATGCGAAATTCTCTGCCTGGACACCGCCGGGCTCGCCAATGGCAATCAAGGTTTTCAGGATGAAGCCGCCTATCTGGGAGGCCCGGGCAAGCCACCGGTCGCTCCAGGCGAAACCGACGCTGATATCATCTGGGTCTTCGACATGCGGGAGGAGCTAGGTGTGTTTCCTCACAATATTGCCAGCAGCTCCGTATTGGTGGTTGGAGATCACGTTTACGCAACCACCTCCAATGGGCAGGACTGGTCTCATTTGAATATCCCTTCACCCATGGCTCCATGCTTGGTCGTGCTTGACAAGAAAACCGGCGAATATGCGGGTGAAGAGGCCTCCGGCATCAGTAAGAACCTGATGCATTGTAATTGGTCCTCCCCTGGTTTCGGCGAGGTCAATGGTCAGCCCATGGTCCTTTTTGGTGCAGGTGACGGAGTGTGCTATGCTTTCGATCCCAAGCCCGTACCAGATGGCGATTTCTCCATTTTAAAGGAAATCTGGAAGTATGACTGCGTGCCTGCAAAATACAAAATGCGCGATGGTGAGCCGATCAAATACCCTGCAGCCGAAGGGCCAAGCGAGCTTATTTGTTCTCCTGTTTTTTACAAAAATCGTGTCTACATTGCGATTGGTCAGGACCCTGAACACGGTGAAGGAGTCGGTAATCTGGTCTGCATTGATGCGACCCAAAAGGGAGACATCACCCAAGGAGGAGCTGTGTGGAGCTACGACAAGATCAACCGCACCATTTCCACCGTTTCCATCGATCCGGACACAGGCCTGCTGTTTATCGCGGATTACTCTGGTTTTGTGTATTGCCTGGACGCCGAAACAGGAAAGGAACATTGGATACATGACATGAAAGCACACATGTGGGGCTCCACGCTGGTAGCCGATGGGAAGGTTTTCCTTGGAGATGAGGACGGCGATCTTGTCGTCCTGGAGGCATCCGCAGAAAAGAAAGTTCTCAATGAGGTTTATTTTGGTGCTCCTATCTATTCCACTCCGGTCGTCGCCAATGGGGTGCTCTATGTCGGAACACAGACCCATCTTTACGCCATCGGAAACAAGTAATCATCAGAGGCGGTGCACCCTCTCACTGAGAAGATGCACCGCCTTTTCAAGCTTCTGCAGGAAGGCATTTGCAGGGCACCCCATCGCATACATTCATTTCCCTCACTTCAAAACCATTTATGAAACAAGGTATTCATTGGACGGTATGGGTCGGCACCCTGCTGCTCATCGCCCTCCATCAAGATGTTTGGTTCTGGGATGACCACCAGACCATGATTTTTGGTTTTCTCCCGGTTGGGCTCGCCTACCATGCAGCCTTTTCCATTGTAGCCGCTTTGTGGTGGGGTGCTGTCATGGTTGTGGCCTGGCCACATCACCTGGAAGCCATGGCTGAAGAGGACACCGACAACCCCTGACCCATCCGATCCATGACCCCACTCATTGTCATTAGCTGTTATCTGGCCCTGCTCCTTGGCCTGGGCATTTTAAGCAGCCGTTCCTTCCGAGGAACAAGCAAGGACTATTTTGTTGCCAGTCACTCCATCGGCCCATTCCTCCTGCTGATGAGTGTTTTTGGGACCACCATGACGGCCTTTGCTCTGGTAGGCTCGACGGGGAAGGCTTTCGAGCGAGGTATCGGCGTCTACGGCCTCATGGCTTCCATCAGTGGCCTGATTCACGCTGCTGTCTTCTTCCTGATCGGCATGCGCCTATGGGTATTCGGCAAAAAATTCGGTTATGTGACCCAGATTCAATATTTCAGAGCCCGATTTGAATCCAGTCGCATTGGTTATCTGCTCTTCCCAATCCTGGTACTGCTGGTCATTCCTTATCTTCTGATCGGCATCATCGGCGCAGGCAAAACATTGCTGCCGGTCACTGCGGGAGCGTTCCCTGCATGGTTTCCAAATCCTGCGACCCCGCAATGGGCCGGAGGGATTCCTGTCTGGTTGACAGGTCTGGTTATTTGCGGCGTGGTTCTCACCTATGTTTTCATGGGTGGATCTCGCGGAGCGGCGTGGGCCAACACCTTTCAGACGCTTGTGTTCATGGTCATGGGGATCGTTGCTTTTGTCCTCATCTCCAAAAACCTTGGAGGCCTCCAAAACGCTTCGAAAGTCACGATCAAGGTGACCGAAGAAGGCCAGGTCGTCCAACCTTACCGATGGGATAATGCACAGAAACAGCTGGTGGAGAATGATCCCCCGAAGGTCATTGGCAAGCTCGTTTTCGAAGGAGAAAAACCAGTGAGTGGCACTTACTCCCCTGACCCACTGCTCAGTCGCACCGTCACTGAAGTAGAGCTCAATGCGAAGAATCCCAAAACGGGGGAAATCACGTCCTTTCGAAGGGAGTACGGCATTCCTGCCTGGATGTTTGCTACTTACCTTTTCATCCCCCTAAGTGTCGGGATGTTTCCTCACCTCTTTCAGCATTGGCTGACGGCAAAAAGCGCGCGGGCTTTCAAGCTGACGGTCATTGCCCACCCGCTATGCATTCTTGTGGTATGGGTTCCCTGCGTACTGATCGGCATCTGGGCAACAGGTATTCTACCTCCGTTGGATCCTTCCAAGGTCAGTGCCGTTCTTGGACAAGTCGTTAAAAGTGTCATTGAGAGCCCCGTACTCTCAGGATTCCTGACCGCAGGTGTTCTCGCTGCCATCATGTCTTCACTGGATTCGCAATTTCTCTGCCTTGGTACCATGTTCACCAATGACATTGTCCTACACAGAAAAGCCAAGGAGGCCTACAGCGACAAACAAATCATTCTTATCGCTCGCATCTTCATTGTGGTCATCGTATCACTGACCTACCTCGTCTCTCTGGTAGCCCCACAAAATGTGTTTGATCTTGCAGTTTGGTGTTTCAGCGGTTTCGGAGCCTTGTTCCCACTCATCTTTGCGGCTCTTTATTGGAAGCGCGCCACCAAAGCCGGAGCTTACGCTTGCATTTTTGCCGCACTTGCCAGCTGGTTTTACTATTTCAAAATGAGTGGTTACGGCAAGGAGCTGGTCCTGGGCCCCGGTATCATGCCCGTCGCCGTCTGTTTCGTGATATCCTCTCTGGCCTTGGTGATCGTCTCACTCCTGACCTCACCACCTAGCGAAAACACTCTCCGAAAATTTTTTCCTGAACGTTGATTATTCCCCAATCTGGGGCATAGCTTTTTATCGACAAGTTTTGAGCATATGAGTAACGAACCCATTTCAAATGAGGCTGTCCAGAAAGCCAAAGAAGCTCTGGATGCGCACGTGCGAGAAATCGTCAACTGGCATTTTTCTGCCGACACCGGATGCCCCTTCTGGTTGGACTGGGCCTCCAAGGCCGGATGGAACCCCGCAGAGGAGGTTCAATCTCTGGATGACCTGATCGCCAAGTTCCCTCATTTTCAAGATGAATGGCTCAGAGATCTCCAACCCGAAGTATGGGTACCCAAAGCGTTTGAAGGCCAACCCTTCAACGTTTTTGAAACGGGGGGTACGACGGGCATGCCCAAACAGCGTATCGGGTGGTCTGACTACAAGGTGGATTACAGCGAGTTCTCGGAAAAGATTGCAGATGAGCATTTCCCAAGAAACCACTACTGGCTGATGATGGGCCCCACGGGACCCAGAAGGCTTCGACTGGCTATTGAACACTTGGCCAACGTCAGAGGATGCTCATGCTACTTCATCGACCTGGATCCTCGTTTCGTCAAAAAGGTCATTGCAGAGAAGAAGTTCGACGTTGCCAGAAGCTACATGGATCACGTCGTGGATCAGGCTGTCACTATTCTCAAACACCGCAAGGTCAGTGCCGTGTTCACCACTCCCAAACTTTTGGAGGCTCTCTCCGAAAAATTGGATCTCTGGGAATCTGGCATTCGTGGTGTCTTTTGCGGCGGCACAACCATGGATCCGCAATACACCCGTTTCCTAATGGAGGAAGTGCTTGAAAATCGTATTGGCTTCTACCCAACCTACGGCAACACCCTGATGGGGCTCGCGGCAAGCGTTCCGATCACCAAGGAAGATCATTACTCCATTACCTATTATTCCCCGCAGCCAAGGGCTGTCTTGAGGGTCGTCGATCCCCAGCAAACCAATCAGCTCAAGGAATACGGTGAATGGGGGCGCGTTGAACTCACCACACTAACCAAGGAGTTCTTCATGCCGAGATTCCTCGAACGTGATGAGGCCATTCGCAAGGAACCCAGATCACCCTATCCATGGGATGGAGTGGCAGAGGTGCGTCCTTTCGGTGCCATGGAAAAGAAGATCGTTGAAGGGGTCTATTAATTGGAAAAATCTCCAGGAAAATAAAAATGAGTCAACTCCCCCACATCCCTTGCTTGAGGAAAGGTTCACCTTACGAAAGTTTGGATCAAATTGAGGTCAAAGGTTACAGCGACCAACAAACCCTAGCAACGGTCAGCACGGTCAACGCCGGTATCATCCGCCGTGATCTCAAGCGCATCGATGATGCCAAGGCAGCCCTCCGCGCCTTTACCGTTGATCAATTGATTGAAATCAGTGCCAAAGCTGGTGAAGCCTTTCTTCATGGCACATTGCCGTTAGGTGACAAAGGTCACCAACAATCTCCTGAGGACTATATTCAAACCCTTTCCTCCACTTCGGGGCTTCCTCATGTGATGGTTCAGAGAAACATGCAGAAAATTTACCATGCATTGACCCATATGAGAACCGTCCTAACAGGCCTGACCCGAGGCTTGGATCTCGGTATTCTGGACAAAGGCTATGGTGAACAATTTGGTACCCGTATCAGCTATTTCCCGACCGCGAAAGCTTTGGGACTGGTCATGCCCAGCAATTCGCCTGCCGTCAACTCTCTGTGGCTCCCAGCCATTCCACTTAAGACGCCCGTCATTATCAAACCCGGAAGGGAAGAACCATGGACACCGTATCGATTGATCCAGGCTTTCATTCATGCAGGGTGCCCTGCTGAGGCATTTGGATTTTATCCTACCGACCATGAGGGGGCCGGAGTGATTCTTCAGTCATGCGGACGCGCATTGATTTTTGGAGATCAACAAACCACCGCTCAATATGCCAACAATCCCGGCATCCAGATTCATGGTCCTGGCTTCAGCAAAATCCTCATGGGTGAGGATCAGGTTGAAAAGTGGGAAGATCATATCGATTTGATGGTCGCCTCCATATCGGAGAACGGAGGACGCAGCTGCATCAATGCTTCGGCTGTGATCGTTCCTCGCTATGGTCGCGAGATTGCTGAAGCCCTCGGCAAGAGGTTGGGCCCCATTCAACCGACAAGTCCGCAAGACGAGACAGCCCGCCTGTCTGGTTTTGCCAATCCAAAAATGGCCGACTACATTGAAGGAGCCATCGAACAAGATCTCTCGGTGCCAGGGGCTGAAGACATGACAGCGCTCCACCGAACGGGACCTCGCAAAGTAGTTTTCGAGGGAGGCACCTATCTCACTCCTACCATCGTTTACTGCGATTCCATGGCTCACCCCCTCGCCAACCGGGAATTTCTATGTCCCTACGCCAGCGTTGTCGAGATACCCCAGAGCCAGATGCTCGAAAAAATAGGACCCTCCCTGGTGGTGACCGCCATTACCAAGGATCCAGATTTCACTGAGCAACTGCTGGAATCCGACCTGATAGAGCGACTCAATCTGGGGGCCATTCCTACCATGAAAATTTCGTGGGACCAGCCTCATGAAGGCAATATGTTTGAGTTTCTTTACAAAAGAAGGTCCATCGAAAGAGAAGTGTAACTCATTACCCGATTGATCGGTCCTTAAGAGGAGAGTTTCCGCACGGGAACCACCGTCTGAATGCTTCAGCAGGGCGAGGGAGAACATACGTAAACAGCATGGAATCAGAAGCCAGGCATTGCTCAGAGGCCACCTCGTCATTGGATGCGTTCGACATTCAAACCCAGGTACGCTTGGTTTTCGGCCAAGGAGCGGTTGAATCCGTGGGTAAGCACGCAGCAGGACTAGGTGGTAGGCGCGTCTTACTAGTAACGGATGAAGGCATTGTAAGGGCAGGACATGCAGCGAAAGCGATCGAGCATCTTCAGTCTGCTGGCTTGGAAGTCGCTACCTTCGCCAGTGTCAGGGAAAATCCAACCACAGCAGATGTCGATCTCTGTGTCGAAGCGGCACGCGATCACAAAACCGATTTGCTGGTGGGCCTGGGAGGTGGAAGTAGCATGGATACGGCCAAAGGGTGCAACTTCATTTTCACCAACGGTGGGAAAATGCAGGACTATTGGGGTATTGGAAAGGCGCCTCACCCCATGCTTCCCCTGATTGCGATACCCACTACCGCAGGAACAGGAAGCGAATGTCAGTCCTTTGCGTTGATTGCTGACGAAAAAACGCACCAAAAAATGGCGTGCGGGGATTCCAAAGCTGCAGCTGCAGTCGCCATCCTGGATCCGGAACTGACGCTCTCCCAGCCAAGGAAAGTCTCTGCCTGCACGGGGGTGGATGCACTTTCCCACGCCATTGAATCGGGAGTGAGCCTCAAACGAAATGCGTTCAGCTGGATGCATTCCCAAGAGGCCACCAAATGCATTTTACCCGGATTAGGACGCGTTCTGACTCACCCTGGGGACTTAGAAGCACGCGGACAATTGCTGCTTGGGGCTGCTTTGGCAGGTACCGCGATTGAGAACAGCATGTTGGGTGCCGCTCACGCAACAGCCAATCCCCTGACCGCTCGCTTTGGAGTCATCCACGGAATGGCTGTTGGAGTGATGCTTCCGCATGTCATGCGTTTGAATGCAGCCGACCCTGGCGTTCAGGCCTGTTATGCACGATTGGCGCGATTGAGTTCCATATCCAGTGAAGACCGTGATGATTTGGCGAGTCAGGACCTCATCCGGGCCGTTGAAATAGCGCTGGAAATGGCAGAAATCCCGAGTTCACTCGAACCACCCGGTGTGACTTCGGAGGACTTGGATGTCTTGGCAACAATGGCCACCGAAAAA
>Ga0181582_10003716_pt1 | contig 12293 bp, 9 predicted proteins | sample 071ome_32_FD_132438 | JGI IMG/M metagenome (GOLD analysis project Ga0181582, IMG submission 132438) | Coastal salt marsh microbial communities from the Groves Creek Marsh, Skidaway Island, Georgia - 071405AT metaG (megahit assembly) | ecosystem: Environmental > Aquatic > Marine > Intertidal zone...
CAGCGACGGCAGCGACGGCGGCGACGGCGGGGAGGGGGGCGGGGAGGAGCCCCCCGCCCCCGCCGTGGACGAGGAGTGGCTGGCGTCGCTCAAGGTCGTGGACCTCAAGGCCGAGCTGGGGAAGCGCGGGCTCCCTCTCGCTGGGAAGAAGGCCGACCTCGCCGCCCGCCTCCGGGAGCACCTCCTGGCGCAGGCGGGGGGCGCCGAGGAGAGTGGAAAGGAGGGGGAGTCCGGGGAGGAGGAGGAGTCTGGGGACGAGGAGGAGTCTGGGGACGAGGAGGAGTCTGGGGACGAGGAGGAGTCTGGGGACGAGGTGGAGTCTGGGGAGGGGAGCAGCGGGGAGGAGGTGGACCTGAACTCGGACCTTGAGGGGCCGGGGGATGAGGGGGGCGGCAGGGGGGAGCGGCGGATCGAGGCAAAGGGGGACTCGATCGCGACGCTCAAGAAGCGCCTGGCGGACGCGCAGGCGGCAGCGAAGGCGAAGCCCGGCGGGGGTGAGGCCGGGGACGAGCCCGCGGCGGCGGAGGCCGGGGGCGAGGGCGGCGCTGGGGCCGCGGGCGAGGCGGAGGGGGCGGGTGCCGCGGCGGGGCCGGAGGAGGGGGTGCCGATCGAGATGGGGCGGTTCCTGACGGACGAGGACTTCGCGGCGATCCGCAAGCTGCAGAACCGCAAGCTGATCGAGGCGGCCATGGTCCGCCACGGGGTCAAGTCCGGGGCGAAGAAGCGCTCGGCGGCGCAAGCGCTTGGGGAGGACGACGTGGAGCTCGAGAGGCTGCTCAACCTGGCGCCCGAGCGGATCGCGGAGCGGCGCGTGCGGGCGGAAGACCTCATGGCCAACATCAAGCGGCGGAAGACGAAGGAGGAGCGCGTCGCGAGCGTCATGGAGGGCCGCGAGGGCCGCGAGTTCGGCGCCGCCTCGGGACGGCGGCAGAAGAAGGTCGGCGGGACCTCCAACAAGGAGAAGCAGAAGAAGAAGGTCATGCCCGTCGCCGCGCGGCTCAAGCAGATCAATGCGCGGAGGTACAACCGGCGCAACGGGAAGAAGGTCAAAGGGGGCACCAAGAAGAAGCGGTAGGGAGACGGCCCGGGGTTAAAATCTACTAGAACTGTGACAGCAGCCTCATGACCGAGATGGGCCCCCGCACGACCCTGGGGAGGGGCTGCATCCCCCGGCGCGGCGCGTCCGCGGCGCCGCTCCAGCTGCCCCCCCGCAACGGCTTGGCCAGCCCCGGGCTCCCCCGCCCCAGGGGCACCCCCCCGCACGCCTTGGCGGTCCCCAGCTTGTCGAGGAAGCCGCGCACGCGGTCCACCGTCTTCCTCGCGTCCTCGCGCGCCTCCTCCAGCGCCTCGGAGGACGACACGGTCGGCAGCGGCTGCGCGACCGGCGAGTAACGGGGCCGCCTCGGGTCCGCGCGACCAGGGGTCCCGGGGCGGAGGCCCGGGGAGTCCTCGGGGAAGCGGGACCCGGCGAGGTACCCGGGGTCCACGACGTGGTCCTGGAGGTGCTGGGCCGGGTCGACGAAGGCCGGCCCGGGGGCCTCGGCCGCGGGCGGGGAGCCCGCGTCCAGCGCGGCAGGCGCGCCGCCCCCCCCGCTGCCCCCCCCGTCGCCCCGCTCCTCCTTGGCACCCTCGAGGAGGCGAGAGAGCTGGTTCGAGATGTCCCCGGCGTCGAAGTTGTACGGGATGGATATGAAGCCCGAGTCCCAGATGTCGTAGCAGTCGTCGATGGCGATCGAGGCGCCCGTCAGGTCCACCGTGGCCGCCAGCGCCGGGGCGGCCTCCGCCAGGCGCCGCGCGGCGCTGAGCACCTCCTCCTGGTCGGCGAAGGTGCAGACGCGGATGACGTGCTTGGCCTGGAGGCTCGCGCGGGCGTCCTCCAGCACGGCGTCCTCCTCCTTGCGCAGCTCGAGGACCTCGTCGGCGCGCAGGGACGCGGCCGCCGAGGCGTTGGACGTCATGAACTCGAGGAGGAGCTGCGGGGGGCAGTCGGCGCGGACCTGGAGGACGCTCGAGGCCGGGAGGAAGTCGACCATGTTGGACGAGCTGTCCGTGTGCACGAGGACGCTGTACGAGAACCTCTGCCCCCCCAGCTTCTCCCGGAAGGTCGGCTCCTGACGCAGGATGGCCCCGGCCCAGGTGACGAAGCGCTGCAAGTCTCCCTCCTCGCGCGAGTCGGACCAGACGTTCTGCACGTTTAGGAGGCGGCCCACGGGGCCCGAGAGCTCCTGCGTCCGCCGCTGCCAGTACTTGTTGAGCTGGCACAGCGACCGCGCGCGGTCCACCTCAACCTTGGTCAGGGCGTCAGACAGGCGATCCCCATCGACGACGACGACAACGGAGCCGTTGTCCGCGACGGTGGCCACGCCCGACATGTCGATGGGGGCGCTCTGCGGGTGGTACACGCGCACCACGAGCCCCTCCAGGAAGGCCCGGTTCCCGCCCATCTTGCCCACCGCCTCCTCCATCGAGTCGCGGAACTGGAGCAGCGATTCCATCTGCCGCACCTGCTCGGCCGTGGAGAGGGCGAACTCGCCGCCGAGCTCGAGGGACAGGAGCGAGTAGGTGCGCTCCATCTCCGAGACCGTCTCCCGGACACGCTGCCGCAGGCGCTCGTGCTGCGCGGCCTGCGCCACAGCGTCCTTGATCGTCCCGCTGAGCCACTCGACAAAGTCCCGCTGGTCCTCCTGGCCGCCCTTGGCGTCGGCCACGTCGCCCAGGCCGTTCCGCAGGTCGTCCAGGGTGATCAGCCCGAACGCATAGAACAGCGGACCCAGGCTGCCGTGCGCCGGGAGCTCGCACTGCGGTCGCGCGGATGGGGGGGGGGCAGGATGAGGTCGCTGTGGGGCAGGGCGGGGGGTCCCCCTCCGTTGTGGGCCGCGGGGCACCGAGGGGGCGATCCGAGGTCGCCCGGGGGGAGAAACGCCAGGGTTCTCCGCAGGAAGCGCAGTGCTGCGCCGCCCGACCCCCCGGAGGCAAGCGATTTCCGGCGTTTGCGATGTATCTCGCCCCTTCACAACGGCTCGTTGGCGGGTCGACTGCCCGCCCCCCGCCTGCGCCCCCCGCGGTCACGCAGGGGACGCGATACGCGAACAGAAGGCTGTATCATAGCTGCATGCCACAGTTAATTAGATACGTGCGGGGAAAGATAGCCCCGGCGCGGCGCAAAATGGGCGAGAATCTCACCTGGACCTTGGCGAGGCCGTCCCCCTCCTTGACGTAGAACTCCACGCGGCTGGCCTTGATCTTGCCGTGGCTGGTGAGGCTCTCGACGTAGCTGTTAAGCGTCGAGAGCGACTCGGAGTTCTTCGTGCAAGCGTATGGCTCGGTCTGCGCGGTAGGGGCGCGGGAAGGGCAGGGTTCGGCAGAAGGGGCGAGACGGTTGGGCGCCGCGCCGGGACCATGCGGGCGCCTCGTTGGCGTCGGGCCCCGCCAATCGACCTCAGTAGATCCGGCGGGCGTGCATGGCGCGTCCCATCGCGATCCGAGTGGCGACGGCCCGGAGGGCGAGTCCCTCCCAGGTATTGTGGGGTGCTCGCGCGGGACCGGAGAGCGGTCACGCGGGGGAAGGAGTTGGCCCCTTTCGCACGACTCACCGCGAACAGGTCAGGGTGGATCCTTCGGACCACAGCCCGGACCATTTTCTTGGCTGACGAGTCCATCGTTCCTCGGCTTTTTGGCTGGGCGTCCAGAGAAAGGGGACACGGAGGGAAGCAGCTTCTGCCGCGCGAGATGCTGGCCGTCCCTCGGAAAATCCACTCGGGCGGGGTTGCGGGGACTACCATGGCTCAGTCGGCGCCCGGGCAAAAACGTCGCATGCCTCGGTAATAGTGGAGAGCCCGTCTCACCCCTCGCCCACCGGCGTTTCTTTTGCAAGGGCGTGCCGGAAGGGGGCCCTCCGCGTTTGGCGGGCCTTAAGGGCGAGGGGATGCCCTCAGATACCTGCAGACATCCCCAACAGAGGAACGCATCTTTCGATCAAACCCCGGCGCGTCCCCTTCCCGCGAAGAGAGAACTTCCCTCCCCTCTGTTTTTCAGGGGAACCCCACCGCGCCGCGCGGGAAGCGCTGGGACCCCCGGGACAGGATGGAGAGCATTTATTTAAGGCGCCTGGATACCCAGGTGGCCGTCACGAAGGGGGTGCCCCCCCTCACGCGGATGCTCGGGCTCCTGCGGGAGCTGGAGAGCGCGAGGGACTCCTCCGGGGACGTCGCCGGGAAGGTCTCCGCGGCCGAGCAGCATGCCAGCACCTCTATAGGTGCGTATATACGTCTATCGCGGGACAGCACCCCCACCGCACCCGATTATCTCGCCGCATCGGGCCACTTCCCCCCGCCACCCCCTCGCACGCGCCCTGGCCCCCCTCCCCGCGCCCCCCGCGGCCCCGCGCCCCCCTCACGTCCCCCTCTCCGCGCCCCTCCCTGCAGACTACCACTTCGAGAAGACGCGGCTGGTCATGGAGCGGGAGCGGGAAGAGCAGCGGTTCTACGTGGAGCGCAAGGCGGAGCTGGAGCGCGAGACGGAGCGGGTCAAGGGCCTCATTGCGAAGCGCAAGGAGGAGCTCGCGGCCGCACGGGCGCGGCGCCGCGAGAGGGAGGAGTGCGAGGCGGCGCGGAAGGAGGTGATGAAGCTGCCGGGGCGCGGGGCGTCCCAGGAGAAGATCGAGGCGGTCAAGCGGAAGATCACGTCGCTCGAGGCAGAGGCGTGCGGAGTGGAGGTGGCCCTGGAGCTCCGGCGCACGCAGACGGCGCTGCTGCTGCAGGTCCTGCGCGACCTCGGGGACGCGATCCGCGAGGAGAACCTCGCAGCGATGATGGGCGAGGAGGACCTGTCCCGCGTGCTGGAGAACGAGAAGGTCATGGGCCGCATCTTTGGGGACGACGACGACCGCGACAAGGACGACGACGAGGGGACCAAGGGGGACGACGACGACGACGACGGCGGGAAAGGCGAGGGCAGGGGCGAGGAGGGGGGCGAGGAGGGGGGGGAGGAGGGGGGCGAGGGGGGGGAGCCGCGGAGGAAGCGGCCGCGGGTGGAGGACTCCGGGACGAGCCGTTGAAGGGGGACGGGGGGTTCCCCGCCCCCCCCGCGCGGGGGGGGCAGGCCGAAGCCTCCGAGACCGGCCCGGTCCCCAGCACATGTGTGCCCTGGCGAGGCGGACCAGGTCCTCGCCGCTGGCCCTGGCACGCGGCGGCCCTCCGCGCCCGCGCCGCGCTGCTCAGGGACCGAAGGCGCCGGCGGGCCCCGCCGCGGCGGGGGCGCCCCCCGGCCCGCCGGCCGCGGCGGCCCCGCCCGCGCCCCCCTCGAACGCCCTCCCGAACACCTTCTCCCCGGCGCGGAAGAGCGCGTTGGGGGCAGGTGCGGCCGCTGCGTCCCCGCGGTAGGCGCGGACCGAGGCGGCGAGGACGTAGCCCGTGAGGAGGAGGTGCGTGGCCCACGCGGCGATGTTGAGGACCACGAAGACCACCGCGGCCACGGGGGCGTCGGCGGCGTCCACGAGCGTGAAGACCCCGGCGCACATCCGCCCAGCCACCGGGGGTGCCACGACCGCCCACGCGCACCACAGCACGTGCGCGGACAGGAGCAGGTGCGCCCGCGTGTAGGCCACGAACGCCCGGTCCGTCTGCGCGGCGCGGTACACCCCGCGGAACCAGCCCTTCCACGCGGCCCAGGCCCCCACAAGCGCTGCCAGACACGAGAGGAAGAAGCCTGACGCGTCGACGCCCACGCCCTGCATCGGCCAGAGCACGAGGAGGGTGAGCGCCGTCAGGAGGAAGCACGAGGCGCAGAGGACCCAGTTGACGTAGGCGGCCCGGACCATGCCCTGGTGCGGAACGGGGATGTCGTCCCGGACAGACACGTAGGTCACTGGCCGACAGCGGGGCCAGTTCTTGCGCCGGATCGACACGCCCCCGGCCTCGAGCTCGGCCTCCCGGTCGCGCAGGGCCCGCTCGCGTCTCTGCAGCTCGGCCTCCCGCGCGCGCAGGTGCGCGTCGATCTCCCGCGTGCGGGCGTCCCGGGCGCGGGCGTCCCGGGCGCGGGCGTCGGGGCCGTGCCCCAGGGGGCCGTCGAGGGGGTCGGTGGGGGCGGGGTCGCCCGGCTGCCCCGGGGTGCCCTCCCCTCCCTCCCAGGCTCCCTGGTCGGCGGTATGCCTGAACGGGTTCACTGGCCCTCCTGGCATGCACGTCCGGGGGGCACAAGGGTGACACGCGGGGGAGGGGCCTACAAACGGAGAACTGCACGCCCGCAAGAAGGCCCGCAGGGCGGCGTTCAAGAAGCCGCGCACGTCAAGACAAATTCAAGGCGGCGTCCAGAGGGAATGGGCCTCAAGCGCGCGCCTGTTGGGGCGCCGAGTGGACCACGAGTGGAGCAGCACCCCGGCATGACGCACCCTCGTTGTCCGCGCCGCCTGCCCTGCCGCCCCCCACGCCGCCCCACCCGAGCGAGGACATAGCGTGATCAACGATGTCGGAGGTGGACCCGTGCCCCCGGAAACGAACCCTGCGACCCGAACAGAGTGCCGAGGCCGCGAGGAGGTTCGTGAGCACCGGTTGTGGGGCGGCAAGGAGTGAAGCGATTTTCGCGGGAGAGGGTCTCCTCCGCCCGCCAACACGACACGCCGGGAGTACCGGCACGCGCTCTGGGAGCCACTGTGTCGTCAGATGTCGGGTTCACAGTCGTAGTCACACCCAGTGGACTGCCAGTGCCGGCATTCCCAGAGCGGCCTCAATCGCGGGACCTCTTTCGGGCGCGGGCTGGCGCATGGAACGGGTGTGAAATTCCAGTCCCCCCCTGCCTTCTATCCGGGGCACACAGAGGCCCCGCGCCTGCGGAACAGCGAAGCCCTGCCCCAGGGAGACCACGACATCGGCGTCCATGTTCCGGTCCGGGGTCACGGCCACGTCACTGTCAGCGTCCACTTCTGGGACGAATATGATACACGCCGCCAATGCGGCGAGCGGGGCCCCGCGTTTCCCCGCGATTGGTGAGCTCCCTCTTCCGTGTCACGGCATCGACAATTGGCTCCGCGATCGTAGGACGCATGGACCGATGCCCCGCACCCTCTCGACTGTCTCACTATGTTCTGACGAGCCCCGCGACCGCGACATCCTCCCGGGGACCGTGGCTCCGGGCAGGTCGTTACACCGGGCCCCATCAGCCGGGTGCTTTGGGCGGGGAATGCGCAGCATCCACGAGGTATCGGCCGCATCGACTGAGCCCCAGCGGAACTTCTCACCCGCAGCTTCTCCCCGGACGCGGAGGAATGTGCGCCCCTGCGCCATGGCGGAGGAGCGGAGGGCCAAGAAGGGGGGACAACCCAATGACTCTGTGTCCCCCCTGAAGCGCCTGCTCGATGAGACCGGGGCGGGGATCCCCGGGGCGCAGAGAAAGGGACCTGACGCCGAGGAGGCGACTCGCGGGAAGGGGTTCGGCAAGGGGCGCGCTGTGTCGGCCCGCCCCGAACCTGCCAGGGCTGGCTCGGGTGCCTTCACCGCCCGCAAGGACTCCCCCCCCGTCGCTTCTTTGCCTCGCGATGCGCTCACACCCATTGGCGCCAAGGAAGACGGCATGTGGAAGTGGGAGGCCGCCATGCAGGTCAACAACGGGTCGGCCAAGAGCCTGGGTCCGGAAGGCAACCCTGTGGTGAGCGCCCCCGGCGAACTCGTGCGCGACCCGCGCCCCCCTCCGCTGCCCTGAATCGCCGCGAATAGTCGGCTCAGAAGCGCGCCCGCGGCGTCCGCCCTGCCTGCGACGCCGACGGCGCGCCTTCTCCGCTCGTCAAGCCCGGGTAGCCACGGCGGCCTTCCCAGGAAGCTTCCGAGCCCGCGCCCCCGCGCACGCCCGGGGCCCGCCCGGACCGCCCCGCGCCCCACCCCCCCGCCCCCGCCCGCAGTTCAGCGCTCCGGTCACGGACCCGTCCATCCAGGTGCACCGCCCGAGCGAGGGCTGGATGGCGCAGGCCCACCACAAGTCTCCCGAGCAGCTGTGGGCGGCCATCTGCGGCGAGGCCAGGGAGGAGTCGGAGAAGGAGCCGGCGCTGGCGTCGTTCCTGTACGCGTCCATCCTGTCGCACCGGTCCATCGAGCGCTCCATGGCCTTCGTCCTCGCCAACAAGGTGTCGTCCCCGACCCTCCTCAGCGTGCACCTCCTCAAGCTCTTCAACGAGGTCTACGAGTCAGACCCGGCGCTGGCCGAGTGCCTGCGGGCCGACATGGAGGCGGTGAAGGACCGGGACCCGGCCTGCGACAGCTACACGCAGATCATGCTCTTCTTCAAGGGGTACCAGGCCATCCAGGCGTACCGCATCACCCACGCCCTCTGGAAGCAGGGCCGCACTTCGCTCGCCCTGGCCCTCCAGAACCGCATCTCGGAGATCTTCCACGTCGACATCCACCCGGCGGCGCGGCTGGGGCGCGGGCTGATGATCGACCACGCGACGGGCGTGGTGATCGGGGAGACTTCGGTGCTCGGGGACAATGTGTCGATCCTCCACGGCGTCACGCTCGGGGGCTCAGGGACGGGGCGCGGGGTCCGGCACCCGCGCATCGGGCACGGTGTGCTGCTCGGGGCCGGGGTGTGCGTGCTCGGGCCCGTCACGATCGGAGACGCCGCCAAGGTCGGGGCAGGGTCCGTGGTCGTCACGGACGTGCCCAACCACTCGGTGGCCGTCGGGGTGCCCGCGCGCATCGTCCGGGGCTCGATCAACACCCAGGAGCCCTGCGCTGACATGGACCAGACGGACGGCTACATCCACGACTTCATCATCTGAGGCCGCCCCGCGCGCCGGTTGAACGCCTCCCCTCGCCCGCCCCGGCCGCCGCTCACGGGGGCGTGCCTCTGGCGGGGCCCTCTCCCTCGGGCTCTCTGGCGCGCCCCCGCGTCGGGCGACGACCCCAGCCCGGCCCCCTCTCGACCCCGCGCGCGCGCCCGGACGTCGCAGTACCCCGCGTCGCTGTAGCCCACCACGGCCGACGCCTGCAGCAGTCCAACTGCCCGCCACCGCCGCCCCGCGAGGACTGGCTTCGCCCCGTGCCCAGGCGCGGGAGGCGTTCCTCGGGGTCCAGCGACTGCCCGGGCTGAGCTTGGGTCCAAATCGAGCTCGGACCTCTCAAACCCCCGAATAGAGGGTTAAATCGACGAATCAGGCGATGGGAGAAGCGCAGCTTGACTTTGTGCGTCTGGACGGGGCAGTGCAGGCGCTGCAAGTGAGCCCCCCCTGCTTCGCCGGCCCGATGCCGATATTTGCGCCACACTCCTCGTCTCGGGCCCGTCTATCCAGAACTTCGTAGCCACTTCCACCCCCAGCATCCGCGCACGCGCCGTTATAGCCGCCCCACGTGGCTCCCGCGGGTCCCGCCCCCAGGGTGGCCGCCTGGGGCTTCGTGCCAAAGACCGCGCCGCGCCCTCTCGCGCCTGCAGCTGGGGGAGTATCAGAAGGTCCAGCCGACGCAATTTGCGCCGGTGGTCCTCAGGGAGACGGCGGAGGGGAGGTTCTGGAGCCGGTTCCGTGCCCCGCTCGGTGAGAGGCCCGAATCGGGGACCCGGGTCTTCGCCCCGGGGGGACACCCCCGCGCGACACCCCGCCGGACACCCCCGCGCGACACCCCGTCCCGCCCCCCGCGCCCCGCCCCCCCCCAACCGAGCCCGCCCCCGACCCCCCACCCCGACCCCGCGCGCGCAGTGGCCAGGCACTACGGGGCGGTCACGGACGTGAACTTCGCTGCGGAGTCACCGTTCACCTTCGCGGTGACGGCCTCCACCCGGGTCATGGTGTACGACCCGCGGACACGGGAGCTGAAGCGGCAGTTCACGCGGTTCCAGGACAAGGCGTACGGCGGGGCGCTCCGGAGCGACGGGCGTCTCCTGTGCGCCGGCGGGGAGCAGGCGCTCGTGCAGGTCTTTGACTGCGCCAGCCGCTCCCTCCTGCGCCAGTTCAAGGGGCACACAAAGGCGGTCCACGGCACGTGCTTCGCCAAGGACCGCACGCACCTCGTCTCGGCGTCGGACGACGTCACGGTGCGGTACTGGGACATCACCGAGGGCCGCCAGGTGCACCGCTTCGACGGGCACGCGGACTACGTCAGGTCGGTCGCCGCGTCCCCGGCGTTCGAGGAGGTCTGCGCGACGGGGGGCTACGACCACGCCGTCAAGCTCTGGGACGCCCGGAGCGGCAAGTGCGAGGCGACGCTGGACCTCGGGCACCCGGTCGAGGCCCTCTGCTTCCTCCCCGGCGGCACCGCCCTCGCGGCCTGCGGGGGCACCCGGGTGGCTGTCTTCGACCTCCTCCGCCAGGGCGCCCCCCTCTTCAGCGCCGAGAACCACCAGAAGACGGTCACGTCGCTCTGCGCCACGGCCTTCGTCGGGCGGGACGAGTCCCCCGGGTCCCGCCTCGTCGCCGGGTCCCTGGACGGCTACGTCAAGGCCTACGAGCTGGACAGCTTCCAGGTGACGTACGCGGGCAAGTACGCGGCGCCGGTGACGGCGGTGGGGGTCAGCCCGGACGGGTCGACGCTGGCCGTGGGGATGGCGGACGGGGTGCTGTCGCTGAAGAAGCACACCAAGCTGGACCCGACGGACCCGGACGCGGCGCCCGCCGAGGACCAGCGCCCCAAGAGGCAGTGGCTGACCCAGCACAACTACAAGTACTTTGTCCGGGGGCAGGGGGAGCGGGCTGGGGAGGACGCGCACGTGGTGCACAAGGAGCGGCGGGCGAAACTGCAGCAGTACGACCGCCTGCTCCGCAAGTTCCGGCACCGGGAGGCCCTCGACGCGGCGCTCGAGACGGGCAACCCCGTCACGGTGGACGCCGTGCTCACGGCCGTGTCGCAGCGGGGGGCCCTCGACGCGGCCGTCGGGGGGCGGAGCCTGGGGGGGCTCCAGCCCCTCCTGCGGCACCTCTGCAAGTACGTCCCCGACTCGCGCTTCACCGCCCCCCTCCTCGAGGTCGCCTCCCGCGTCGTCGACTTCTACGCCGGCGAGATGGGCAAGAGCCCCGAGGTGGACCAGCTCTTCCTCCAGCTCCGGGACGCGGTGGCGCAGGAGGTCCGGCTGCAGCGGACGCTGATGGAGGTGCAGGGGACGCTGGAGCCCATCCTTGCCAGGAGCTACGCGGCGTCAGGGTCAGGGCGGTAGGGCGTTGAAGAGGGGCGGAGAGGGCGGAGCGGAGAGGGCGGGCGTGTCATGTGCACCGGCCCCGCCGCTCTCTGGCAGCCAGGACGGGGGGGCGGAGGGCCGGGGGCCCAACGGCCGGGCGGTGGCCCCGGCCCCCGGCACTGTCGCGACGCGGCCCCCTCGAACGACAGGCTCGGCATCATGCCGAGCGCGCAGACCGAGCAGCGATGCAGCATGGTCGTTTTCTTCGACAAGTCCCCCTCCCAGGGGGACTTGAAGAAGAGCCTGGAATCGGACAATGCGAGCGCCAAGGCCGCGGCGATGAAGCAAGTTATCGCCATGGTGCTCAACGGCGAGCAGATGGACCAGCTCTTCTTCACCATCGTGCGCTACGTGCTCCCCACTGACGACCACCTCGTTCAGAAGCTGCTCCTCCTCTACCTGGTGAGCGCCCGGCGACGGGGGCGTCCCACGTTCTCCGACATCTGCTCTGTTTTCGATGTCTCCGGCGCACGGCGCGCCGGCCTCGTCGCGTCCAGGATCCCCCCGCCCGCGGCGAATCGCGTTTTTGGTTGGGCGTCCCTCTGCGACGCCTCCCGGGGGGTGCTCGGAGACCCCTGGACGCGATAGACCGGTAGACACGCGAAATGAGCGCACACTTAACCCGCTATGTGCGCGTGATCTGCCTCATCACCGGCATTGCCGCGTTCTGCCGGGCACCGCGGATCAAAAACCAAAACGACGCCCATCCTTGCGCGATGCTACAACCTGCGGGATCCCAACGCCCCGTCCCCCCGCTCCTTTCGTAGGAGACGATCAAGAAGACGGACGCGGACGGGAAGCTCCTCCCGGAGATGATCCTGATCTGCCAAAATCTGAGGAACAACCTCCAGCACCCGAACGAGTACTTGCGGGGCGTCACGCTGCGCTTCCTCTGCCGCATCCACGAGGAAGAGATCCTGGAGCCCCTTGTGCCGTCCATCCTCGCGTGCCTGGACCACCGGAAGACCTATGTCCGCCGCAACGCCGTCCTCGCGGTCGACTCCGTGGCCTCCCTCCCCAAGGGCGACATCCTCATCCCCGACTCTGGTGAGCCGTCCCCCCTGCCCCCCCCCCCCCCCCCCATCCAGACACCCACCCCCCCCTCCCCCCCCCCGCCCCCTCCCCCCCCCACCCCCCCCCCC
>Ga0181582_10003717_pt1 | contig 12291 bp, 6 predicted proteins | sample 071ome_32_FD_132438 | JGI IMG/M metagenome (GOLD analysis project Ga0181582, IMG submission 132438) | Coastal salt marsh microbial communities from the Groves Creek Marsh, Skidaway Island, Georgia - 071405AT metaG (megahit assembly) | ecosystem: Environmental > Aquatic > Marine > Intertidal zone...
AATTGAAAATGACGAAATGTCCTGGGGCATCGACGCCAGTTTGGAACTTGCCGAACACGTCGCACTCGTTCTTGACATACACCACCACTGGGTCAATAGTGGAGAATACATACTACCCACCGACGATAGATTTCTACGCATAGTAGACAGTTGGCGTGGTGTACGTCCTGTCATACACTATTCTGTATCACGTGAAGATGTGCTACCAGGATTTCCACAAGATTCTAAACCCGATATGTCTGTACTATTAGAAACAGGTTACAAAAAACAAAAACTACGTGCTCATAGCGATTATATGTGGAATAACGCTGTAAATGACTGGGCATTAAGTTTTTGGGACTATGCAGACATCATGGTAGAAAGCAAAGCAAAGAATTTAGCCAGTGCAAACTTGCATAAATATTATCATGAAATTAAACGAGATAATCAAAACATCTTGTCCTCGCACTAAAGCATCAAAATGCCAATGCGAAGATATTAATAAATTAGCAGAATCACACGAAACAGTTTTTGCGGTATCTAATCTAGAACATTCTGATACTGTAAAAGGCATGATACTTTTCATGCAAAGACCTGGAGAGCCTACTCTTATAAAAGGCAAAATTAGTGGACTGAAACCCGGCGAACATGGATTTCATATTCACGAATTTGGTGATCTATCAGATGGTTGCGACAGTGCAGGTGCTCATTATAATCCAGATGGTGTAGACCATGGAGATTTAGATAATGGACACGTTGGCGATTTAGGAAATGTCGTAGCGGGAACAAACGGCGTAGCCGATTTCACCTTAGTTGCTAAAAGAGTAAATTTAACAGGCGAACAGAGTGTAATTGGTCGTGCTATTGTCATACACAGCGACAAAGACGATCTCGGTAAAGGCGGAGATGAAGAATCGCTTAAAACCGGAAACGCAGGCGAACGACTTGCTTGTGGAGTCATTACATATACCAAAAAACAAGGAGAATAATATATGATAACAAAAGTAAAAGGTTGGATTAACGATCGTATCGGTGAACGTACATCTTGGGATGGAGCGGCACTGATTGGACTAGGAATTATCGTATTAATTGCTAAACCTTTAGCAAGTATTTTTGCATATGCGGCTATTGCCTACGGTGCTTGGACGCTATGGAAAAAAGAAAAGTAATTAAACTTTAGAAATCTCCACATCGCTTGATGCTGGAGTGTCCCATATAAATCGTCTTTCAACACCCTTCTTTTGTGCAAATCTCTTAGGATCACACTTAGGACAAACATGAAAGTAGTTGTTTGAAAGACGTCTGGGGTCAACAACCCCTTTATCACGCTTAAACTCCTTACCACACTCATCGCAATTAAACACCGCTATTTGTTTTTTGCGTATGTAAGGGTGTGTAAGACCGCTTTTACTCTTACGTATATAGGCTTTTTGAGTAATTTCAACTCTTATAAACATAAACGTATTTACATTCGGATTATAAAATCCGAGACTAAATATTATCATGAGCATCGTAACTGTAACTGAATCCGCTAAAAAACATATGGAAAATATAATATCCAAAGAAGGAAAACCCTTTGTTAAATTAAGTGTTAAGGGCGGCGGCTGTGCAGGTTTTACATATAATTGGAATGCAGTAGATACAGTTGACGATAATGATGAAATTATTAACTTATCAAATGGCAAATTTGCTATTGATGGAGTGGGTTTAATGTACGTGATGGGCACTACAATAGACTATAAAGAAGAGGTTTTTGGATCATACATGAGCATTACTAATCCTAATGCGAAATCATCCTGCGGTTGCGGTGAAAGTTTTGGAGTTTAATAATGGCTAAGAAGGTTATTAATATAGGTACTACGGGTAACGATGCTACAGGTGATAGTATTCGTGAAGGCTTTAAAAAGGTCAATGAAAATTTTACAGAGATTTATGCCGCAATTGGTTTAGGTGGCGGATTAACATTTGAATCTTTAGATAATACTCCAAATTCCCTTACAGGAAATAAAATTTATACTTCCGATGCGGCTGGCTCAAATATTGTAGAAAGAACGCTAGAAGGTGTTGGTATTGGTGTTGATTTTACATCTGATCCAACTAAAGTTCTTATTTCAAATACAGGTACTGAATTACGTTTAGATAGCACACCACAGTTGGGTAACGACTTAGATGCACAAAGTTTCTTGATTGAGAACCTAGGTGCTCCACAAAAACCTGGTGATGCTGTTAATAGAGGTTATGCAGATGCAACTTATATTAACACAGATGGAGATACAGCAACAGGAGTTATTCAACTCAAGGACGGAAGTAATCCTAGAATTCCAACTCTTGATGCAGAAATAGTTAACAAACAATACGCTGATACAAAAGTTCCACTAGTTGGTGGTTCAATGACAGGACCATTATTCCTTTCTGAGACACCACAATACAGTGATCCTCCATTACAAGCGGCAACAAAACAATATGTTGACCAAAATTCATTTACAACAGAAAATAACATCTTCGTTTCTACAAAAGGTAGAACAGAAGCAGAAATGTTGGCGGATGGTGTAACACAAAACGTTATTGGTAGAAGTCAATCATATGCATTTAAAACAGTTAGAGAGGCTTGTTTTTATGCAGAAAGAATTCTTAAAGGTGATATTACTTTAAAAGAACAAGGATTGCTTCCAGCATCACATGAAATTTATTGGAGAGTTCCTGGTAGAAAACCTGGACCATACACAATTAACCAAGCGGCTGATGGTACAGAAGATTTAACAAACGTAATTGCAAATAATCTATTAACAAAGAATAGAACATTTGTACAACAAGAAACACTTGCATGGATTGAAAGAGAAATTGCAGATGGTGACAACACTGATAGTTTTGCAACTTCATTTACATTCAATCGAGACAAGTGTTATAGAGATATTGGTTTAATTATTGACGCTGTAAGTTTTGACTTAACATATGTTGGTAATTCAAAAACTGTTGACGCCGCAAAAAGTTATTGGGACGGTGCTACATCAAGAGTTGCTGGACAACAAAGTGAAACAGTAGCGGCTATTAACTTTGCAAAAGATTTAGTTTTAAATTATATTTTAACAAATACAGCATACCCTTCATTAAGTGTAGGAGAAAATCCATATGCGGTTGCATTAATCAACGCAAACAAAGAATTTGTAATTGACGAAACTATTGCTTACATTAATGCTCAAATTGCCACAAACGCAGGTATTTGGGCAGGATTCACATACGACGAAGCCAAGTGTGCTAGAGACTTAGGAATTATTTTAGACGGGATTGTTTTTGATATACAATACGGTGGTAATACTAAGACAAGACATAATGCGGCTCTTTACTGGGATGGTGCAACTTCACAAGTTGCTGGTCAACAACAACAAACTATTGCCGCATCAAACTTTGCAAAAAATTTAGTTACAGATTATATTTTATTAAATCAAGATTGGACAAGTTTACAAACAGCGGTTTTCAAAACATTCCAAACTAAGACAGCAAACAACGGTGAATCACAAGCAAGATTTGATGTTGAAACATTAATGGACGACCTTGCTGATGTTATTGTAAACGGATTAGGTAATCTACCTTCATTGGTTGGAACAAGATTAAACACAAGCGGAGTGGTTCAATACATTGATACTTCGGCACCTGTAGAACCAGGAGCATCAACCACTGTTGCTACTTTAATGAACATTGTTACATCGGTTATTACAAGTGGACTAGGTGCGGCACCGGCAAAGGTTGGTGGACAAGGACGAGAACAAAATATTCCTGCTCCTGAAATTACAATTTTTGTTGAATCAGGTGTGTATGAAGAATTGCTTCCTATTGTGGTACCAGAGAATACTTCACTTAAAGGTGACGAACAGCGTAGAGTTGTTATTCAACCTATTCTTGGTGTAAGACCTCCTTCAAGATCTTTAAATTTAAAATTTGAAAGAGGAGATGTTAGAAGATATGACGGTACTGGTACACCTCAAGCGGCTAGATTTAGAAATCACTACGATTCACAATATTCACAAGCAGATACCAGCGTTGGCATTAACACCGTAGGTAATGCTAGTGTTAGACTAAAAAATCTTGTTTACTATCCTAAATTTGGTCAATATTTTGAATGGCAGGGTGTAAGATATTACATTAAAAACTTTTCATTCGACCCAGCCGGTGTTGGAGATTTTACTAGAGCAGACGTTGAGTTATTCACCGATCCTAACCTAGCATTTTCTACGACACTACAAAATGATATTCCGAACAACACGGTTATTGAATTAAAATTATTGAACCAACACTGTGATATGTTCTTGGTTAACAACGCAACTATTTTAAGAAACGCTACATACAGAAGATGTCAAGGTTTCCATATGGTGCTAGATCCAGAAGGACAAATCTTAACCAAATCTCCATATGTTCAGGTTGCTTCGGTATTTGCTGGACAAGGCGGTGGTGGTCAATTAGTTGATGGTAACGCAGGTGTACAATACGGTGTAGTAGTCGACAATCCTGCAACAGGAACATCAATAACACTTACAGGATTAACACGAAATGTTCAAATTCCAACAACATTCTTGTATCAAGGTTCGGGTGCAAGTGAAAAGAAAACATATAGAATTATTGGTGCAACAGCGGCAGTTGATGATGGCTCAGGCAACGGTACATTTAAATCAACACTAACACTTGCAAACGATACACAAATTGTAACAGATGCTAGAGCATTACCAACTGGCAATATTCCACAAGGTGAACAAATAAGAATTGAAACTGCTGGTAACAAGTCAATGACATCAAATGACTATACCCAGGTTAACAGTGACGGTTATGGACTTGTGGCAACCAATGCTGGACTAGTTGAAACTGTTTCTGTGTTTACATACTATTGTGACATTGCCTACTGGGCAAGAAATGGTGGACAAATTAGATCACTAAACGGATCTAATGCTTATGGTCGTGTTGCACTTCAGGCTGAAGGATCTAATCCAAACGAAAACGTACAAAGCGGACAGGTATTCTACGAACAATTAAATGCTTACCAAACAGGTTCTCCTGATCTTGATGGAACAACAGAAGTTACTGTTCATAACCCAGACGGTAGTGAAGCATTAACGGGTCAAGTATTTTTAAATATTAGAAACTTTGATTATCTACCATTTGCTAATTCTAGATTTATTTTAACACCTTTCAGTTCAAACAACGACGGAACAGTTTATGAAATTGATGAGGTAGAAGAAAACATTGAAATTATTACCGCTGTTTCTATTTCAAGCACGGCTGTTGTTACAACACAAGACGATCACTACTATCGTGATGGATCAGTAATTAGATTATTTGGTCTAGATGGTAATGGCATGGTTAATACAGATGGTGTTTATTACTGTAAGGTTGTTGGAGCAAAAACATTTGAAGTATACACCGATGCTAACTTAACAAATGGTTTAGATACAACATCTAAAGGAAATCCAAGTTATAGTGGATCAGGAGGTCAAGTATTTGGCGGCGGCCGTTGTAAATTAAACTTAGGTCAAGCACTTTCAATTGGTATAGGTACTGATGTACCTGATGGTGCTAGAATTAAACTTACAATTGGTAAAAAACTAAAACTTAAAAACTTAATAGATACTCCTAGGGTTCTTCCAAGTTCTGCAATGCAATATGCAACTGGAAATCAAGAAGTTTATCGTATTTTAGGTATTGATAGAAGAACAGCAAAAGAACCAGGTGGTGATGTTGACTTCCAAGAATTATTATTTGACTTGATTATTCCACCTGATAGAACAGCCAACGAAACTGTTAAGGTAACAACACAGATTTCAACACTAAGAGCAACCGGTCATGACTTCTTAAACATTGGTTGGGGCAACTATGTAAACTCTAACTATCCAAACAACGTGTTTGGTGCACCGGCAGGACGTCCAGACTTTTCATCTGATCAAGCCAGTGAGGCAGTTGAGTTAGGTGCTGGTAGAGTTTTTTATGCAAGTACTGACCAAGATGGTAACTTTAGAGTTGGTAGATTCTTCCGTGTTAACCAAGGTGATGGTTCTGTTGAACTTAATGCAAACATTTCACTTACAAACGTTGACGGATTAGGATTTACAAAAGGTACTGTTGTTGATGAGTTTTCAACAGATGACAAAATGCAAGGTAAGTCAGATGATGCTGTGCCAACAGAGGCTAGTGTTGTAACTTACTTAAATTCTACTATTGTTGGTAGACACGAAGACGGTACTTCAATTACTGACATTACATCAAACGGTGCTCAAAAATCTACAACACAAGGTGGATTATTAGCAAGAGATGGTTGGGATTCAGTTGATAAACCTTGGAACAAAATGCAAGGTACACTGAACCTTGGAAACAATATTATTTCAAATATTCAAAACGGTACTAACCTAACAGATGGTGTAAACAAAAACTATACTGACAATGTATTCCGCGGAGACTTTACTGGTTCAATAAGAACTGATGTTAAAGGATTTACAATGTTAAACGATAGCACACTCGATACAGGTGCTATTGACATGAATGGTAATAGAATTAAATCTCTACGTGAACCAGAAGACGGTACAGATGCTGTTAATAAAGATTATGTTGATGTAAGAAATATTTTTGGTGAACTCCAGGGAGTTACTATTACAGGAAATCCAAACAATACCGACTTGGTAATGTTTAATGGTGTAAACACAACAGATGGTTTTGGTAATCCAATTAATGGTATTGTAAATGTTGCACTTGATACAACAACTGATACAACACCTGCTAGTCCAACATTTGGTGAACCAAGTGGTACAGGTTCAGATATTAGAATAACTAGAAATGGTAATTCTATTAATGTGCAATTTGCAACAGGTTCTGTTAAAAATGCTGATGTAAGCACAAATGCTCAGATTGCCCAAAGCAAGTTGGCAATGAATGCCGCAACTACAAGAGCAAACGCTACAGGTATTACACAGTCTGATTTAGGTTTAGCAAGTTTCCATAATACACAATTTAATATTACAAACGGTTGGGTTGAGTTGGCCACACCAACATCATTAAATCAATCGTTGGGTACTCCAATTAGCAAACTTTCTTTTGTAACTGGTAACAGTATTTTAGGTAACCCAGATGTTAGTAATAACGCTGTTCAGGCATTAACACCTGCACAGGTTAGAACTATCATTAGTTTTGATGCCAGTGTTGAATCTTACCTAACTGAAAACGTATTACAATCAAATGGTGGTATTACTGTAAGTGGTGGTACACTAACGGGTACATTGGTTACCAATGGTGGTGTTCCAGCACAATCTGGTGCAGGTCTTAGACCAGCAACTAATGAAGTTGGTGACATAGGAAGTTCAACTGCAAGATATAATGATGTCTACAGTAAAACATTTATTGCTACTAATATTAAAGAAGCAAACACATTAACTGATTTAACATTTAAAGGTGCTAACGATACTGTTGTATTAAAAATAAGTGACGGAGTAGTAACAGGATTACCAGCACTAACACCTACGGCAAATTTAGGAACAACAACAACTTATGAAAATTCAGTATTCATTGGTAAAGCAAGAAGATTAGAAACACCTAGAACAATATCAATTTCGGGTGGTATGGTTGGTAGTGCTACATTTGACGGAAGTGAAAATATTTCAATTAGTGTTGCTCCTTCTGTTGCAGTTGGAGATCCGCTAGACGGAACTTATGTACGTAAGGCAGGTATTTCTGAAGGTTCTGTATTAAGTGGAACACTAGGAGTAAGATCACTATTACCATCTAGTGGAATAACAGGATCAGGAGTGTTCACAAACGTTCGCTCAGATAACACATATGATATTGGTCATTCAGAAACATTTAACATATTGTCAGTAACTGGTGCAACTCAGGCTAATCCTTGTGTGATTACAACAGGAACGGCTCACGGTGCAACAGATGGAACACAAATTACAATAAACAATGTTGATGGAATGACTGAACTTAATGGTAACACATATTACCTAAAAAGTTTATCAGCAACAACTTTTGAACTTTATACCAATTTTGGTTTAACTAATGGAGTTGATAGTACGGTGTTTACTTCATATGTAAGTGGTGGTACTGCTTCATGGAGTAACAATGATGCAAATAGATTTGCAACAATTCATGCAGTTACTTTCCAAGGTACAGCAACAGCGGCAAGATTTGCTGACTTGGCGGAAAATTATAGAGCAGATGACAACTATGAACCAGGCACTGTATTAATGTTCGGTGGACAAAAAGAAGTTACAATATCAACCGGAAAAGCAACGAACAAGGTAGCAGGAATAGTTTCAACAGATCCTGCATACTTAATGAATTCTGGATTGATTGACAATCATGTTGTAAGTTTAGCATTACAGGGAAGGGTTCCTTGTAAGGTTATTGGTAAAATTAGCAAAGGAGATATGTTAGTCGCAAGTGATATAGATGGTGTTGCAACAGCGGCTAGTTCATCACCTAAACTAGGAACTATTATCGGTAAATCACTAATGGATTATGATTCAAAAGAAGTTGGTGTTATCGAAGTAGTTGTCGGTAGACAGTAAATAAGTGTAGGGAACTGATATGGCAGACGTAATAAACATAGGACAAAACGTAAACGACGGCACAGGTGATGACCTACGTACAGCCTTTACAAAAGTAAATCAAAAATTTACTGAGTTAGAGGCACTAGGTGGTGAAACCAATGACGGCGTTAACGTTGGTAGTACTGGTGAAGAAATCTTTGCTGGAAAAAACGGATTAAATTTACAATTTAGAAAAATACGATCCGCTGACCCAAATCGCTTATCGGTCTCAGTTGTCAATGATGTAATAGTAATTGACAATAATAGACCTGCTGATGCGGCATTTAGAAATGTTCAAACAGACGGTGTTGGAACAATTACTGCAACTACATCAAATTCTACATTTGCAATTATTGGCGGAAATAATATTACCACAGAAATTGCTGGAAGTAACGTAAGAATTAATGGTAACTTTGCTCTAAGTAATGATGGTTCACCACAACTTGGTGGTAACCTAGCAATGGATAATTCAGATATCATTGGTCCGGGTAACATTACTGCAATTACAAGACTTCAAGTTACAGGAACAGATACACTTAATCCAAGTAGCATTGCAAACTTAGATGTTACTAATCAATTAAGGGTATCAGGACTAACAACATTTTCAAACGGATTAACAGTTAGTGGTGGAACCATTGTAGGTAATCTAACTGGAGATGTAACAGGTGATATTACAGGTAATATCATAGGTGGGTTAGGTGCAAACTTTAACACAAACAATTATGATTTTGTTGGCGGTGGTAGATTCCAATTAAGAAGAAATGAATTTGCTGTTGAAGACACAGCGATTGCTGATGGACCTTTTTATGTACAATTAGACGAATCAGAAGGTACTGTTGCATTTAGATTAAAAACATCTACCAACGATGCTCCTGAACCTTTTGTGTCAATTGAAGCACACAGCAAAACATCAATACAAGATGGATTTGGTGCAGGTCTTACATTTGCTATTGGTACAGGAACAGGACCAGGTAGTCCACTAGGTGTTATTGCTGGACGTAGAGTTAGTTCAACAATAAACGAAATTGGTATTCAACCTGAGCCAGGAGGAAATGTAGGCGGAGTAGATGTCCAAAGTCCTCCGGTGGCGGTGTTTAGAAGCAACAACCAAATTATACTTGGTAAGGGTGATCCTGCAATTTTAATCAATGAAGGAACTATTTCTTCATATGGTCAATCAAATTCTAATTTAAAATTAGATGCAGACGGTACAGGATACATAGATTTTTATAGTGCTTATCAATTTCCAAGAAGCATTGGACAAGCAGGACAGGTACTTAAAGTTCCAACTTCAGGATCAGTTCTTGAATGGGGCACTGGCGGTGGCGGTGCAACAGTTACAGCAATTAGTGGAGTAACATTATCTAACCCATTAAGAATTACAACAGGTACAGCACACGGATTAACAGATACACAACAAATTACAGTAACTGATGTTGTTGGAACAACAGAACTTAATGGTAATAGTTACTATGTTGATGTTATTGATTCAACAACAGTTGATTTATACAGCGATGATACATTGTCAACAGCAATTAATGGAACGGTTGGATTTAGTGTATATGTAAGTGGCGGTTACGTTACAGGTGCGGCAGGATCCGGCGGAAGTGGCACATTTGTTGGTTTGGCTGATACTCCTAATTCATATGCCGCGGCACAGGCGGATGCTAATAAATTAGTTCAAATAAATGCAACAGGCAATGGGGTAATATTCACAGACTATAATAATTTAATTGATGCAACATATATCGAAGGAAAAGGATTTTTACCTAAGACTGGCGGAACTTTAACAGGTGATGTTATTTCTAATACCATTAGATTAAGAAATAGCGATGGATATATTTTAGCAACGGCCTTCCAAGGAAACTTTGTAGGTCCATTATCAGGAAATGCAGATGGTAATCACGGTGGAACATTTAACGGAACAATTGGTAATACAACACCAGGAACAATTACAGGTACAACAATAACAGCAACAAACACATTTGTTGGTAACTTGTCAGGAACTGTTACAGGAACACTTAATGGTAATGTTAATGGTAACGTTACAGGTAATGTAGCAGGTAATACAACAGGTATACATTTTGGTAGTTTAAATGGAAACGTTACTGCAACTAGTGGTGCAAGTACATTTGTGGTCATTAATACAGGAACAATAAATGCAACAGGAAATATTACAGCAAATTCATTCACAGGCGATATTGCAAGTCCTGTACTAAGTGCATTTAACGATGTAGTTGTAACTGGAGATATTACAAATAATTCAGGCAATGTAAGCATTGCTGATAACCTTGATATAACAGGAAATACAAGCATTACAGGAAATGTTACAGTAACACAAACTTTAGATGTTGCTGGTCGTGGACAAATTGCTGATCTTAGAATTGAAGGTAATTCAATCGAGTCTGATGTATCAAACGGAAATCTAAGACTTGCTACAAACGGCACAGGGTTTGTTGAAATCGAAGGAGAAGTTAGACTTAATGGTAATGTTGCATTATCTAAAATTAACGAACAAATTATAGGTACTACACAAACTCCATCAACTATTACACCTAGTACACCGATGACATTTATTACAACACAAGATTGGACTAATGCTAGTGCTGGTTTGGCTTATGCTAATTTAGCCGATGCAACCGCTGAAGGTAAAATAAAAATTATCAAAATGAAAAATAGAGGAAGATATTCACTCGATGGAGTTCAGTTCTTTGATAGATATTTGGTAGTCAATTTGACTTTTGAAGGTAGTCCAACAGCAATTAATGTTTCGGAAAATAGTGAAAATGGTACTATAACATTAATATGGCATGATGGAAGTTGGTGGAAGATCTCCGAAATTGACGCCTAAGTACTTAGGTAAATACCTAGTAAGAGGAGTAAAATGAAACCAATTTGGACAACACCAGCGGGTACGTTAGGAACACTACAAGAAAAAAGTACCACGCTCATCACCTTAAATGCACAAGGTACTAATCTAAAGTACATACTTCTCAACGGCGAACTACCCGCAGGTATGCGATTGGAAAACAACAGAATTGTTGGAACTCCGTTTGAAGTCGCTGATACCACAGTTCATGATTTTGTTGTTCGTGTTTATAATGATGATGGTGCTACTGACCGAGCATTTAGCATTACAATCGAAGGTGCTGATGATCCGTTATGGTTAACACCCGAAGGTACCCTTGATGTAGGACCAAATGGTGAGAATTGGGTATTAAATCGATCACCTTTAGATTATCAATTAAGTGCAACAGATACAGATCTTGTTGTAGGCGATACACTAGAATTTTATTTGGATGATTTGGCTGGAGAACTTCCTCCCGGTTTAACACTTACCCGAGATGGTAAGTTACAAGGAATAATTGATGCACCGTTGACTCTTAATTATGAAGCCACTAATGCAAATTACGATAGACAAGATTTTGACGTATTCCCATATGACTATGGTGCAGGAACACAGCCTGGAGATGAAATTCCTAGATATATTTCTAGAAACTATGAATTCAGAGTAACAGTATCAGACGGTATTACACGAGCACAAAGACGATTTAGAATTTTTGTTGTTAACGAGCAAGTGTTTAGAGCAGATACAACAACAATTAATGTCGACACTACTGATTATATTGCTTCAGCAACATATCTTAGAGCACCTATATGGACTACAACAGGAAATTTAGGTATTAGACGTGCAAATAATTACGTTACTATTCCGTTAGAAGTTTATGATCCAAATAAATTTAGTGGA
>Ga0181582_10003721_pt1 | contig 12287 bp, 11 predicted proteins | sample 071ome_32_FD_132438 | JGI IMG/M metagenome (GOLD analysis project Ga0181582, IMG submission 132438) | Coastal salt marsh microbial communities from the Groves Creek Marsh, Skidaway Island, Georgia - 071405AT metaG (megahit assembly) | ecosystem: Environmental > Aquatic > Marine > Intertidal...
CCGGCAGCTGAGGCCCCGCAGCAGTACCCGTGTCTTCGGGCTTCCCCGACATGGCGCCGGTTGGGAGCGGAACCCCACCAAATCACTGCAGCGAACCGACCTCACAAATCCAGAACAGTGTCGACGTCGATATCTCGGTGGAACCCGTATGTATTTGACTTCCATGAGAGCTTTCCGTGGGAAGCTGGGAGGACGCCGCGGCCGTCTAGTCGGGGTTGACTAGGCTCATTTCAGGACCGACCGTCCGCGGACCGACCGTCCGGAAGGGGTGTCCTGACGCCGCCCGATGCGCCGTGCGCCTCGCTGGATGCCGACAGGGGCGTTTTTCGGGCGGAAAATGAGCAGTAGATGAAGAATTTCGGGCGGAGAACTGGTGGGAGGTGCTCATACGGAATTTCGCCCGGCGGTCCCCAGCGGACAATCAGCGGACAATCAGCGGACAGAAGGGTGATATAGAGGGTGGTTGGAAGGGGTCCCGGTCAGGGCAGATCGATTGGGCACCACCCGCCCGGTGCGGACAGGAGCGCGGACAACCCTCGGACAAGCTCAGAGGCACCCCCCCCCTGCCTCTGGGTTTGTCCGCGCCCACCCCCGGGGCTGTCCGATGGGGGGTTTGGATTCAGGTGTCCGCAAGCGAATTTCAGGACTCCTGGGGCAGAAATGACCCCGCCGTTGGAACAACCGCCGTATAACCGTGTCGTACGGAGCCGCTGAGCGTATTCGGCGACAATTTTCCTCACGCCGCAGTGCGGACAGGGCGTTGCCTGCACCCCTGTGCGATGGTGGGGGCCCGCGTCCGATGCTCGGGAACTCCATATCGAAGGACATTTCGGGGTGATTACGCCACGTCTTCCGTCGAATGACACGATTCGACGGGAATTTTGCCCGGATCTTCAATATGCGGTGCTCCACGACGGCGTGTCCACATGCCCCCCTTGGTGTCCGCACCCCTGTCCGCACCCCTTGTCCCCTGGGGGGGTGGCAGCGGCGGCTCCGCTGTGCGGCCCCGGCACGACATTTCTCGGCCAATAGGATACACCGTTCAATTTAATTCGTTCCGCAGCTCCAACGCGGGTAGATATCAACGGTGCCGGACGCGCTCGGAGAGGGACTTTGTTGAATGGCGAGTTCTCCGCGGGGCCAGGGAGAAACCGGCTGCAACTTCGGGAGCTTCCTCCCCAATAATGCCCCGATCCTTTCCGCCGCCCAGCCTATTATCGGACAATGTCCGGACAACCTCCGGACGGCTCGCGCGTTTCCGGCATGGGGTGCGGACAAACCCCTTGCGGACGGGCATCGGACAGTCATTCTGAAATGAGCCTACTGTCAAGGGGTAACCCTCAGCAGTTGAGCCCTGCCGGCGATCTTGCCGCTCAGCCGCGCCGCAGGCCCCGTGGACCAAGAAGCGAGGATGAGCTCGAAGGGGACTACTTCTCGCGATCGCTGCACCCACCTCGTAGAGAAGGGGCGCCAAGGGTGACCTTCCCAAGCGCACCGGCGAGATGGATGTTCTCGGGGGGGGGGCAAACATGTACTCTTTCAGCCTGCAAGTGAGCAGCGCGAAAATCAACAGGAGGGAGAAGCCTCTACCGGGATCACACGACAATGACGACCTGGCCCGTGGCCGCGGGGGGTGAGCTCTCCCGAGGTTCCCCACCTCGCTCGGGGCGGGCCGGAGTGCTCATCGCGGCGGTTTCTCTTGTTTTACCTCCTCTTTTGGGCAACAATCTGCATACAGCGCGTGTTAACGAATTTTTTTCTGCCATTGATTTGCTGTCGCCTCGACGCGCTCCGATTCCCGGCCCCCCCCCACCCCCTCCCGGAACATCGGTGTTGCTTCGAGGCTGCACCGCGTGGTCGCTGAGAGAAGCGCGTTCGCGAGAAGTTTTTGCTCCCGGCGCTATCTGGGATGCCGTCGACACATCCCCCGCCCCCCTGTCACCGGCGGGAGGCCCGAGCCTAGAGCGCAGGTTCGGGGCCGCTGCCCACCACAACCGGGGAGGGCCGGCCGGCCCGTCGGGGGCAGCAGGGCGCAGGGGGAAACAGGCGAGGCTTCAGGCGGGCGAGCGTCTCAGTTTATGCGGAAAGTTCGCCATACATAACGCGACGGGCACCTGGCGACCCCTAGACGAGCCCCACCAGCGGACCTCACAGCCTGCCTTTGGGCCTGTGGGCCCCGACGGGCGCCCCACCAACGCCGACGTCCGCTCCATCATGGCCGCGGCCCGGCTCCGCTCACCCCCGATGTCCCCCAGCCGGAACGCCCGCGCGCGGGCGAGGGGGGCGGCGGCGGCCATTCCGCGGGACGCAAAGGGGACCCAGTTCGGCCGACCCGGAGCGCACAGCCCCGAGCTGCGGAGACTGCCTGGGGCGGGGGGGGGCGCCGGGCACCGGGCGGGGGGCGGCGCCGGGGACATAGGGGCGCCGGGGGGCGGGTTAGCACCCCGAGGCAGCGGCGGGGCGCCCAGCGAGGCGGCGGCGCACCGGCTGGGCAAGGCGGGGAGCGGCAACCGCGCCGGGGAGGCGGGGGCCCTCCAGCGCCAGCTCGCGCGGGGGCTGCGGCTCTGAAGGCACGAGAGGCGGGCGGCCGGGCCGGTAGGCGCGATGATGCTGCGTGTCGAAACAGAGACATGGCGTCTGTCCGGAGCGATGGGTGGCCGGCCGCCTGTGGGAGCGCTGACCGGCTGTGTCGGGCGACTGAGCTCCTCGCCTGACTCCTCGCTGGGCCGGACAGCGCCCCCGAGCGGCACTCGGCTGGGGCTCTTGATCTGCGGGCTACTGCCGCGCCTTGCTAGTGCCCCGAAGCAGCGAGCCCAACACCCTCGGGCGAGGGACGGTCGCGAGCAGGAGGTCGGTCTTAGGAAGGACAAAAAGGCCGGTCTTAGGAAGGACAAAACACGCGCGCGGCGGGGATCCGGACCCATGAGAAGTCAGACGCTGGGGGCGGGGGAGAAGGCCGACCCCTTAGAGGGGGCGTGGGTGTCCACAGCGGCCGCGTTTGATGAGGCGGTGAGTTGTGTTCCCAACAACCTCGTGCGTGGAAAGGAGGGCAACTTTGCTTGCAAGTTTCGCGAGACGAAGGCCGTCGAGGAAACGGCAGGGTCCGATGAGCCCCCTCCCTCTGCTCGACAGCGCCCCCCCTCTTTTCAGGCCTGGAATCTGAGGAGGGAGGGTCTTGACCCGTCTCGGGGACCCGGGGTCTTCTTCGGACGCAGGACACTCAGGGAGGGGGGTCGATGCCTCCATCGAGCTATCAGCCGACGGGGACGAATGAGGATGCTACAGGTGAAAGCTGCGAGGACCTCCGCGGGCCTATCGCGGTACCAAGGGCGCTTCCGTTTCGAACCCCCCCACCCCGCCCCAGGAGCCCCCTCTCCCCCCACTTTCCGCGCAGCGCTTCCAGGGGCGATGCCGGGCGCCGAGTCGACGCTGGACGAGTCGATACTCGCGACCGTGATGCGCGACGTCCGGAGGATCAGCACGAACCTCCGCACCGTGCTCCTCCCCGTCCACTTCGGGGGCTCGGGGGACCGGGACAGCGTCGTGCGGGACTGGGACCTCTGGGGCCCCATGCTCTTCTCCCTGCTCCTGTCGGTATCCCTCTCGAGCGGGAGCAAGGAGCCCGGGAAGCTGTTCTCCCTCGTCTTTGGCGTCGCCGTGCTCGGCGCCCTCGTCCTCACAGTGAACGTGTCGCTGCTCGGCGGACGCATCGCCTTCTTCGGTTCCCTCTCTCTGCTGGGCTACTGCATCTTCCCCATCGCCCTGGCCGCCTTCGCCTGCGTCTTCCTCGGGAACATCGCCGCCCGCGCCGTCCTCCTCGTCGTGGCCCTCGTGTGGTCCTCCTGGGCCGGCGTCCCCTTCATCGCCGGCTCTGTCCCCGCCCGCCGCAAGGGTCTCGCGGTGTACCCCCTCTTCCTCATCTACGCCTTCCTCGCGTGGCTCACCCTCCTCCGGTGACGCCGGCGGGGGCGGGGCCGGGAGGTCCCGCTTTGAACGGCGCCCCAGCCCCTCCCGCCGCCCGCTCACAGGTCGTCGTCGGGCCAGAGGGCCTCGGGGGGCACCTCCACCTCCACCACCCGCACGAGCCCGCTCACGGTACCCATGGCCAGGAACCGCGCCTCCCGCTCCGCGGGGCCCGACCGCGGGCCCCACCGCACCACGTTGATCATCGAGGCATCCGCCGGGAGCCGCCCCCCGTCGATCTTGAGCTTCTTCGCCCGGGGAACGAGCTCGCTCGCCTTCCCCGCCTCCAGGGAGCGCCCACGGCCCCTCACCGAGAGCTCCACCCCGGGGGGCTGCCCCTCCCCGTCCGCCTTGGTGACCTTGAAGGCGCCCACGGGGATGAGCTCCCCGTCCACCCCGGCGCCCTGCCTCCGCCGCCCCCGGTGCTTCCCCATCGCCAGCCTGCGGGGGTCGGGGGCCACGGGGGCGTCGGTGGGGGAGCCGGGCGCGGGCTCTCCCCCACCGGGAGGTGCGCGGGCGGCCCCGCCACTCACCCGACGAGCTCGACGACCACCGCCTCCCCGTCCTCCCCCCCCAGGGCGAGGAACGAGGTCCCCGGCGCGATGTCGCAGCTCAGGAAGGAGGCCACCGAAAGTGGCTCGTAGACCTTGCCCCGCGCTGCGCGCCCCGACGCGATCTGCAGTCGGTCCAGTCCAGCCATCCGGGGGTCCGCCGCCTGGATCCGCAGCCCCCCCGCGGACTTGCACACCACTGCGGACACGGATGAGAGTGCGACGCGGGTCCCTCGGGCAGCCTGGGCACCCCGTCGCCCCCCGACACACACACACCACCGGAAAGGCCCTCCGTTCCGCCCTTCACCCCCCCAGCCGCCCTGGAGGCCCCGCCGCGCCCGTCACTCACCCGAGGCGAGGAACGGCCGCCGCATCAGCCTCGCCGCGAGAGCCTGGTAGCCCCCCTGTATCGACTGCCCCAGCGTCAGCACGGGCGAGAACGGGTCCGTCGGGTCGAACATCTGCACGTGCCCCTGGCCATCCCCCGCGCAGACGTACACTGACCCGAGGACTGCCCCCCACGACCCGCCGCGGGGGGCGGCGGGCCCGTCCCCGCCCGCCCGCCCGGCGTAAGGGTCCCGGGAGAGGATTTCTACGTGTCGGCACGGCTCGTCGTCCACGCTCATGGACGCCAGGCGCTCCAACTCGGCCGCGCCGCCCGCCGCCCCAACCCCGGCCCCCGCCACCCGCAGGAGGTGGACAGACCCCCCCCAAGTGGCGACGGCCAGGAGGGAGGAGGGGCCGTGCGGGGCGGGGCAGGGGGTCCAGTCGAGGGCGGAGGGGACATCGACGGCCTGGCCTGGGCAGACCCCGGAGTTCGGCGCCACGGCGTCAGCGTCGGGCGAGAACTCGGCGAGCGGGGTCCACGCCTGCCCCTGCCGCGCGGCCGCGGCGGCCAGGTCCGGGGCGGCGCCCCGGCACCACGCCTCGGGTACCGCGGCCGAGTACAGCGCGACGGCGCCGTCCCCCCTCGCGACGGCCAGCATGCCCAGGTCCACCTTCCCCCCCGCAGCCCCCGCCTCCCCCGCCCCCGGCTCCCACTTGAGCGCCCACGTCTTCCCGCCCGGGTGGGCCCAAGCTGCCACGAGGAAGAGGGACGCGCCTTCCTGGCCGGCCCGCGGGGAGGTGTCGAGCGCCCAGAGTTGGACCGAGGCGTCACCGCTGACAGGGTCGGCGCCCCGCGAGCGGGCCAACGGCGCGGGCTGCGCGCCGACCGCGAAGAAGTGCGTCCCGCCAAGGGCCCGGGGGCACCAATCGAGGCACCAGACCGAGCCCCCCGCGAACGCGACGGCCTCCGCCGCTCCGCCGAGGGGTCCAGGTGCGCCCGGGGGGGCGGGACTATTGCGCAGGACTTGCGCCTGGAACGTCCGGAGGGTACACTGCGAGCGCTGGCGCGGGTCGAGGGGGGGCGGGGTCGAGGTAGGGCAACAGACTTTCGACGGGGAAGGTGGACGCGCGGGGGACTCTGCGCGGCGTGCGCCGCGCGTGCGCCGCGCGTGTCACCTGCCCGTCGGCCAGTGTGTCCGATGACGCCGAGGTGCCCGTGCTACCCCCGTCCCGGGGCACGGCAGCGTGGTTCTCGCGGCGAATCCCCTTGAAGAACAGTGGCGGGGAAACCTTTGCGTAGCCGGGGAGCTCCGCGCTCGCCCCTGGAGGCGAACTCGAGGGCATCCCGGGAGGGTCTAGTCGTTCTCCTAGTCAGGAACACGCGGGACTCCCCGACACGGACCGGTCGAGGTGGTAGAGAGGCCGTACAGAGCGTTCGTTCGGCGTCCAGGTGCAGGTGGTCAGGGCACCCGCTCTCGTCGGGCGCGGGCAAGCCCCATGGTCGCGGGCCCTGGGAGCTTCCAGTGCCCCCCCGACGACGCGCGTGTCTCACAACTCCACGCTCACTGTCGCTTTCGCAGTCGCCTGAGTCGCAGCGCGGGGGGAAGCGCCATCGACGTTCCGCAAGCCCGTGCCCCTTCCTCGGCCCGCGGGGATTGACCGGGGGCTAGTAGCCTCGTTACAAGCCGGAGAGGGCGATAAGGATACCAAGTCGGCCCTGTCGGGCGGAGTACACGTACAGTCGCGGCCATGGGGATCCAGGAAAAGTGAGCGAGCGCCCCCTTCGCCCTAGCCGCCGCACCGAACACCCCCGCTCACCCGCCCCCCGAGACATCTACGCGACTTAGCGCCCCAAACCCCAAAAACAGGCACGAAAGTCCCCGAGTACGCCCGGTTGCCCTCCAGAGATCCCCTCATTGCGCACCCCGGCCGCGGAGAAGAGCCTGCCTCCGGCGCCTGCCCCCAGGATCAAGGAAATCGAGTTAGAGATGAGCCGGACCCAGAAGAACAAGGCGACGGAGGGGCACCTGGGCCTGCTCAAGGCGAGGCTGGCGAAGCTGAGGACGCAGCTACAGGAGGGCGGGGGCGGCGGGGCCAAGAAGGGCGAGGGGGAGGGGTTCGCGGTGCAGCGCTACGGCAACGGGAGGGTGGCCCTGGTAGGCTTCCCGTCCGTGGGCAAGTCGACCCTCCTCACGCTTCTCACGGGCACCGAGTCCGAGGCCGCCGGGTACGAGTTCACCACGCTCACGTGCATCCCCGGCATCATCCACTACAAGGGCTCCAAGATCCAGCTGCTCGACTTGCCGGGGATCATCGAGGGGGCTGCGCAGGGTAAGGGACGCGGGCGCGAGGTGATCGCGTGCGCCAAGAGCGCCGACCTCATCCTGATGGTGCTGGACGCCCTCAAGCCGTGGAGCCACTACGAGATCCTGACGCGGGAGATGGAGAGCATGGGGATCCGGCTGAACCGGTCCCCCCCCAACATCTACTTCAAGAAGAAGAAGACGGGCGGCCTCACCATCAACAGCGTCGTGCCCCTCACCAAGATGTCGGACAAGACGATCAGCCAGGTGCTCCAGGTCAGTCCGCTTCCCCAGCGCCCCCTCCCCCGCGGGGACCCCGCCCGAGCGCAGAGTGTGCAAGGTGCACTCCCCGGGAGCCCTGCGGGAGCCTACCCCGCCCGCCCTCCCCGCCCCGCAGGAATACAAGATCCACAACTGCGAGCTGCTCTTCCGGGAGGACTCGACGGTGGACGACCTCATCGACGTGATCGAGGGCAACCGGAGGTACATCAAGTGCCTGTACGTGTACAACAAGGCGGACATGCTGTCGATCGAGGAGGTCGACCAGATCGCCCGCAAGCCCAACAGCGTGCCCATCTCGTGTTACATGAAGCTAAACCTCGACGGGCTCCTCGAGCGCATGTGGGCCGAGATGGACCTCGTGAGGGTGTACACGAAGAAGGTCGGCGGGAAGCCCGACTTCTCCGACCCCGTCGTCCTGAGCATGGACCGCGGCGGGACCACCATGCTCGCCTTCTGCCGTCACATCCACAAGGTGCCCGCCCCGTTGCCCCTCGTCGCCGCCGCTCGCTGGGCCTCCTGGGCCCGGGCCTCTCGTCCCGCAGGGCCTGTCGGCGACCCCCGCACCCCGCCTCTGCCCGCAGACGCTAGAGAACAACTTCGCCTACAGCCTGGTGTGGGGCAGGTCGTCAAAGCACTCGCCGCAGCGGGTTGGGCTGTCGCACCCGCTGGCGGACGAGGACGTCGTCCAGATCGTCAAGACCAAGGTCATGGACATGGGAGAGGCCGTCGGGAAGTTCGCCCAGACATCAAAGAAGGAGGCCAAGATCTCGGAACGGGTCAAGAAGGCCAAGCTGAAGACCTGAGGCCCCGGGCGGCAGCAGGCCGGGTCGGACGACCTGGCCCGGTGCCGAGCGGTGCGCGGGGGCTCTAACGCTGACGGCTGGTCGACGGACTGATAAAACCTGTTCAGAAGTCAGCGCACTGCGCTCCTCACCCCCCTGCGGATTCACTGGCGCCCCCTCCCCTCCCGCGAATGGAACTCTCTCCCCGGACTTGCCTTCCCCCCCGCCGCGCTTCCCGCGCCAGGAGACTCGCGGCGGCGATGGCGACCCCGTCGAGTCCCATGGCGGGCCCCATCGCGACGACCACGCTCCTCGGCGAAGAGGTGCCGCAGCTCGGAATCGGGCTCGCGGCGCTGGGCCGGCCGGGCTACATCAACCTGGGGTGAGGTTTACCCAAATACCGGCGATTCCGGGGACGACACCCCTCCAGGCCTCCGGTGGAGGGCCAGCCACTGCACTCCCGGCCGCGCTCGCCGTGTGCCCCCCTCCAGTGCTCAGGCAACCTCAGTGAAGGCAGGGTCCCGGGACCGTCCGCGCCGTCTCCCCCGCGCGCAGGCACGGGGCCGACCTCGACGGCACGGCCTGCGCCGTCGACGCCATGCGCACCCAGTGCCACGAGGTGCTCTCAGCCGCGCGGTCGCTGGGCCTCCGCTACTACGACGCCGCGCGGTCGTATGGCATGGCGGAGGAGTTCCTCTCCACGTGGCTGGGGGGGCTCCCCGCCGGAGCAGCGCAGGAGCTGCTGGTGGGATCTAAGTGGGGGTACCGGTACACGGCAGGGTGGAAGGTCGACACGGGCGGGGCGCCGCACGAGGTGAAGGAGCACACGGCGAGGCACCTGGGGGAGCAGGCGGCGGAGACGGCCGGGCTGTTGGGGGGCACGGGGTGCCTCCGCCTGTATCAGGTGCACTCGGCGTCGCTCGAGTCGGGGGCCCTCTCGCCCGAGGTGGTTGCCGCCCTGGGAGCGCTGCGGCGGGAGCGGGGCTGGGCGCTTGGTCTGACCCTCACTGGCGTCGGGCAGGCCGACACGCTGCGGGCGGCGATGCGGGCGGAGGACCCCGCCACTGGGGAACGGCTGTTCGGGAGCGTGCAGGCCACCTGGAACCTCCTGGAGCAGTCGGCCGGCCCGGCGCTCCTCGAGGCCCGGGCGGCGGGGATGGACGTGATCGTCAAGGAGGCGATGGCCAACGGGCGGCTGACGCGGCGGAACCGGGCGCCCGGGTTCGCCCCGCGCCTGGAGGCGCTCTGCGCCGCGGCGGAGGAGATGGGGGCGACGGTGGACGCGCTGGCCCTGGCGGTGGCCATGGCGCAGGAATTCGCGCCCGTGGTGCTCTCAGGGGCCACGTCGCCGGGGATGCTCGAGAGCAACGCGCAGTCCCTCTCGCTCGTCGCAGCTCTCCGGGGCGACAAGGCCGGGCTCATGCAGCACCTGATGGAGATCCTGAGGCAGGACCCCCAGGAGTACTGGGATGAGCGGGCGGCCCTAGCATGGAACTAGGGGGGTTCGGGGCTCACTCACGAGCCCCAGTGGGCCTCGGACAGCACTGACTCGCTGAACAGGAACGGCTTGTGGAACAGCAATGATGACCAAGTGTTGATCCGGAGGCTGTTACAGCGAATGCCCGAGGAGTGGTGGAAGGCTCTCAAAGACCTCAAGGTCGGCGAGGATCGGACGCTCTTCAACTTCTGGGAGGGCAAGCACGTGAAGCATCTCATCCGAGAGTCCTCGTTGGACTGGACAGGGGACAGCGTGGCTCCGCGCCGAGGCCATGAGAGGTTTCATCGAGGAGTTCGGCCTATGAACCACTTCCTCCGGGGTCATGGGACAATGGCGAGAGAAGGAATAGGGACCCAAGGAACACCATCAGTTGCCGCATGACAGCATGACAGGGGCGCGTCATAGCTTGAAGCCCAGGAGCCAAATGTACTTGTTGACCTTGTCTGCCTTGCGGTCAAAGCCGCAGTCGAACAAGACAGTGTTGGAGAAGGCCCGGTCGCGGATAGCCAGCGTGCCGGAGGGAATCCTGTTGAGTAGGCCCTGCACGTGGGACACCACGCTCCCAGTGACAACCATGGTGGGCTGCGCCGTCCCTAGCACGGCCGTGACTATGGCGCCGCGGGACACCGCCACGCGGACCCGGGGGCGAACGGGCGCCCACAACTCCCAGGCGCTGAGCTGGAGGACCGCGGTCGATACCTCCATCACGGCTCTGACGAGCAGGCGGTCAGACTCCCGCCGCTCCTTTGACCCCCCGCCGCTCCCAGCGCCCGCAGTGCCATCCGAGTACTCGGAGCGGCTGATCCGGCCCCTCGCACTCGTGTGCCAAGGGCTGCTGCAACTGGCCGGCATGACGCCAGTGTCGCTGCCTTCCGTGGCACTGAAGCTGCTTAGGAGGGCACCATTCCTCTTCCTGTCGCGCCCCAGCCCCGGCCCTCGCGCCCCGCCGCTCCCGGCGTCCGTCGAGGCGCCGGCCTGCACCGTGATCGCGACGCTGATGGCACATGAGTTTGCCAAACCCACGGGACTGACCTTGAGGACAGACACCCCGGGCCCCGTGCAGTCCTCCATGGCGCTATGCAGCTCGTGTAGCGTCTGCGACACAAGTTGCGGGCTCTGGCCGGCGACCTTGATGAGGTTGGCGACATCGACGGTCAGGAGAATGACGTCTTTCACCTCTCGTGTGTACATCATCTCTCTGGCGGACTGGCTCTCAAAGGCACTCCTTTCGCCCAGAATGGCGGTAGTACCCTTCTTGCTGTCCGTGTCCCCGGGACTGCGGCACCTCAGCGCGCTCGCCCTTGTGTTGGAGCGGTTGAGGCTGGTCTTGCCCCTTACTCCCTCCTTGACGATCATTGCGGCGACCACCTCCTGGGGAAGCAATCGCCCGATGAGATTATCGCGGGCGCTGACGGCGCTCTGCGCGGACAGCCGCATCAGGACGATGGACAGGAGCCCGATGGCGAGGCCGAGGAGCCCAACCCCCTCACCGCCCAAGGGGGACGACCAGTTGGACCCTCGCCGCGTGAAGTTGCCGATAGTGAGGAGGAGGACGAACCACGCGATCCAGCCGCAGAGGAGGAACGCCTTCCGCTTCGCGTTGAAGGCAGCCGGCCGGCCGTCGACGACGCGCTGGAACATCCCGCTGGCCAGCCCGTCGTAGAGACCGTAGGTCATGATGAGGTAGGTTGCGGCATAGAGCACGGTGCTGAAGGCCGCAACTCCGTACAAGAAGCCGTAGTCGACGCCCTCCTCGTAACCGTACCCCACTCCCTCGTAAACGGCACGCAGTCGAGCGTCGTTCTTGTGGCGGCTGATGTAGAGGCTCGTGGAGAGGGCGTTGCTCACGAGGCCGAAGATGACGGTGCCCAGCTCCTCATACACCGTCAGGTTGGGGCAGCACACGCTCAGCTCGAGCGCCAGGACTGTTGGGTACAGGAGCGACACGCTGCGAAGTGTTGCCGAGGAGGGCCCAGGGTGAGCGGGGCGGGACAGTTCGGGGGCAGGGGCCACAAGAGGGGGCGGGGGTCACATGAGGTTGCGCCTGGGGCGCAGAGGCAGTGGTGCGCGCGTCGCTCACCTCATGGACGCGGCAACGACCTTGTGGATGGAAAATTGGGTGAAACCGCCGATGCCATACGCCCGCACAATGAGCTGCGCGCTCTCGAAGATGCTGAAGAGGAGGACAGGGCGGGGCACCCAAGTGGCGCAGACGACGTCAGTGAAGCGGGTGAGGACGAGAGCCACCGCAAAGCAGAGCCCGGACAGCACAAGGAGCAGCATCCACATCGCCCGCGCGACCACGTCGCAGTCATGAGCGAGCCACTCCTCCCCCCCGACCTTGCCTGCGCACCCGCTGCGGGTGAAAAACGTGGTACTCGAGTACAGTCCGCCAGTATGGATAAAGAACAAGGCCCAGAAGATCTTGGACCGGGAGTTGAGGGAGATCTCCTTCCCAGTGAACAGGGACGCACGGGAGAAGGCGTCCAAGGTACTCAGGGCCAGCCCCCGCAGCCCCCGACCGTGCGGCGGGTCCTCCCTTTCGGCCCCCCCCCCGCGCTCGCCAGCGCCGCCGAGGTAC
>Ga0181582_10003722_pt1 | contig 12286 bp, 13 predicted proteins | sample 071ome_32_FD_132438 | JGI IMG/M metagenome (GOLD analysis project Ga0181582, IMG submission 132438) | Coastal salt marsh microbial communities from the Groves Creek Marsh, Skidaway Island, Georgia - 071405AT metaG (megahit assembly) | ecosystem: Environmental > Aquatic > Marine > Intertidal...
AACGCATTGGGGCTGTCGTCGCGAGCGCGCCTCTCCTTCAGCCAATTTGATTAAACCAGCTCGATAGCCCAAAAGCTGCGTGAACCAACTAGTCGCCAACGTACCAAGGGTAGAGACCATGAGTGCAAACGCGTTATCTTTTTATAGTGATCACAATTCGGGTGGAGGCGCGTACCGGAATCGAACCGATGTCCACGGATTTGCAATAGCTTGCATATTGAATAAACAACTGTTTCTAATAAGAAAAATAAAAGTGTGTTACAGAATGTACGGTTTAACTTTTTTTGAAGCGTAGCAGTGGTGCATAGCCATGGTGTCAGTCTTGAAAATTGTCTAATGGAACTCAAGATGCACTGCTACACCCTGAGAATCCGTGTAAACTTCAAAAACAAATTGATTCGAAAGCCGGGAAATAACTTGGATCAAGAGCATCTAAAAGAATTGATTTCAGACCACGCTAGCAATCCAAGAAATAAATGCCTGCTAGAAGACTCAACATGCACTTGTCACGGAAAAAACCCATTGTGTGGCGACGAAGTAACCATCCAAATCAAATTATCACCCTGCTCTTCTACTATTGAAAAAATTGGATTTATTGGTCGTGGATGCCCTATCTCGCAAGCATCCGCATCGATCATTACAGAAGTCTGTACTGGCCTCTCTCCATCGGACGCATCTGCTTTAGCCTTGCATCTAAGAAACACAATCACTAATCGTCGTCAAAACCAATTATCTGGCCATCTTTTGTCTGCATGGCATGCAATCGAAGGGCTTAGCGCTATCCAAATCAATCCCTCACGTGTCAAATGCGTCATGCTAGCTTGGCACGCATTAACTCAAGCTTTAAAACAAGGTGGAAATTCAAATACGGTCTTCTAAGCAGAGAGATCAAGCAGGCTGGGGTTCGCTTCCTGGCGAACTACTCGGTTAGGCTGACTTCTTAGAAGACCACCAACTCCCATCCTCTGAATATCGCTTGAAGATATTTTTAGCCCAGCGATAAGACGGTCCAATACCAAATCGAGTCCGTTTAAAGCCGGCGATCTGACGCAACCAGGCATGCCTATCATCACCATCTCACCCAAACAACCCACCATCATGAGGTTACCGGGATCGACCGGCATGCCAAAATATGTAACGTCACCGCCGGCAGAGTTCAAAGCGGCAGGGACAATGTCTTGGCGATCACAAATAGCTGAGGCTCCCAGAACCATAAGTACGTCAACACCTCGCGACGAAGCACCACGAATCTCATTTGCTATTGCACCCACATCATGTCGAACAAGCGAATGCGGTAAATCACTCATTCCATAAAACCGGATGCGGTTGCTTTGGATCTGATGCGCCTTCTCTTGAGCTTTCCTTGTGATTGTCTCGTTGTATGACTGAATCAATTCAATTTTTAAATCGGAGCGCCAAGGCATCACGGCGACAGACATTGAGCGCAGGAAATCTTCAGCCTTATCCACACAGTTCCCGTCGACATAGAAGGGAATAATTTTCAACGTTGCAACATGTTCACCTGCATAGACAGGCGTCTCCGGAAGGATGGTAGCCAACGTAATTTCCTCAGAAATTGAGTTAAAACTGTCTACTTGTTCGCGCTCGAAATGAAATAGCCCATCACAGCTTGCATAGATGTTGAAACGGCCACCGTTAGCACGCTCACTTTTACAATTGGCCCAGGTCATTTGGCTTATCAGACGATCCGCAACGACATCCTCAATGACATCGCCAGAGTCCGGAACGACAATTTCAACCGAACCAATACCAGCGGCTAGCAAGTCTTGAATATCAGAATCTGCCAAGATTGAGGCTTTGGGTATACGACGCGATTCACCCTTGTGAGAATGCGCCAACTTATGTCCGAGAGCATTTTGGACTTCGTAACGGCATAATTTCACTGTGCACCTCGATATGTCGAGATCAGTTCTGCAAGAATTGATACTGTGATTTCAGACGGACCCTTCGCTCCAAGTGCCAACCCAACCGGCGATTGAAGGCGATTAATCTGAGAATCTCTTAACCCATTATCAAGCAGTCTTCTCCGTCTCAGCTTCGCAGACTTGGATCCACCTAACGCACCAACGTAAAAAGCGGATGACTTCAATGCAATTACAAGAGCCGGATCATCAAACTTCGGATCATGGGTCAAAGCGATAATCGCTGTCTCGCTATCGATTCCAATATCCATAAGAGCATCATCGGGCCATTGATTAAAGATCTCGCAATTGGGAAAACGTTGTTCGTTCGCCCAGACCTCTCGAGGATCAACAATCAAGACTTCAAACTCCAACGACTGAAGACCAGCAACTAAAGCTTGAGCAATGTGGACACCACCGATGATTATTGCCCGCCGCGCAGGCCTGAAGGTTTGAAGAAAAAATGATCGATCTACGTCGAACTCTGTTTTTATTCCAAATTCAGCATCTTCAGGCGACAACCATTCTGATCTAATGATAGCGTGATCACAATTTGTAACATCAAGTTGACGCAGTAAAGTCGATACCTGCCGATGATATATAGCCTGATAAGCGTTGCCGACCCAATGCTCTTCTGACCCACTCGACGGTTCGATTAATATCTGTATCTGGCCGCCACACGCTAGTCCGATCGACAAAACGTCATCATCGCTGACTCCGAATTCAATAAGACGCGCCTCACCGGAGTTCATCGATCTCAAAGCAGTCTCGACCACTGCATTTTCGACACAGCCGCCTGACACGGATCCATAAAATTGACCGTCGGCATTCACCAACATGAAAGCACCAACATCTCTCGGTGCTGATCCCCAAGTTGAAATGACAGTCGCAGAGGCAAATAGCTTTTTGTCTTTCAACCAAGCGTCAGCAATATTTAAAAGATCACGGTCACGATATAAAGCTGTACCCATCATGAGGCAGCGAACCCAGCGATTGCATCAGTCATACCGCGACGATGAACAGAGGCGTTGAATGAAATAATTATTCGATCACGTTGCCCTGTATACGGCATCGCTTGATGTGGTAGCCACGACGGGAACACCAATAAACGACCAGGGATGGGGTCAAAGTCAACTGTAGCATTCTGAAGGTATGCGTTTCCGTAGTCCATGTAAGCACCACCTAAACGCTCAAATAATGGGCTGTAGAACCTCGTGATCCCGTTCATTGCTTTACATCCAGGATTGTTCGTCCGGTGGTCAGCCGGATCAACATCTACGATGTATACCGCCGACCACGAACAATTACCATGCGTATGAATATCATGATGGGCACCATGGTTTGAAATCTGAAACCAAATACCATTAATCTCGATCTGTAAATCGACGGACTCGTTCGGCCAAACCCCTTGATTCGCCTTTTTCGCGGTGTCTCGCACCGCGGAAGCAGAAAACTCTAAAAAATTGTTCCATTCCGATATTTTCACGCGGTGCAGTAAATCATCACGACTGGCATAAAAGGTATCATTCCCCGAGTAGTCCGGATCTGTTGCTCGCATAGCAATAAAGACTCTTTGAAACAACGGATTAATAGCATCGGCTTCATCGTACTGGTGAACCCCGATCAATGATGGCCAAAGCTCAACTGCTTCCATAAATTTCCTGTCTTGTCTCAAGGAAATTCAATTTCCTACCAAGTCGTTTCTCAAGATTCTCAAGGTCATCGAAGGTGTCCACATCTATAACAAATCGATCGTTTTCAGTCTTCCAACCAAAACATTTGTCTTGATGATGTCTCCACCAATTCCTGCAGAGTGGCTCAATCTCCATATTATTTACTTCAGTAATCGCATAATCAAAAATGACTGGGTTACCAGGTTTATCCTGAAATATTGGCCTCACCATTTGGATTCCTTCAGGACGCTTTTTATACGCACCTATCAAGTCAGTGTAGTCAGACGTTCCAAGCAACGGCATGTCGCTCGGCGCAACCACAACGGCATCAAACTTACCGTGGAGGGCCTTCACTCCAGCATCCACTGATTGTTTTTGTGATCGCTCAGTCTCGGTTGAAAGGTCAACTACTGTAATAGGAAAATCTTCAATATACGGTCGAATCAAATCCGCGTGATACCCGAGAACAACAACAAGTTGATCAATGCCTGCTCCAGATAACGCGATGAGTTGTCGTCTAATAAGAGGAACCCCACCAATTTCAAGTAGAGATTTAGGCCGACAACCCATGCGTGAACCTTGCCCTGCTGCGAGAACAACACCGCCCACACTCAATCGTCCATAGAGTCCACCGCCACCCTTGAGGATACAACCCATTAAGCGACCTGCTCAATTGCAGAATCGATCATTGGAAACGCGTGACGACTCTGTTTAACCAACCCTGCCAATATCGACACAACAATTTCGTCAGTCGTGACGGCTCCAACTTCAATGCCTGCCGGCGCGAAAATTCGATCTATTTCAGTTGTATCGAGGCCATCAGTAATCAATTGTTCCTTCAATTTGGCCGCTTTTTTCTTACTAGCTACGAAAAATATAGTTCCGGTTGTATGTTGCAATGCGATTTTCAAAGAGTCTTTATCTTTCTTACCCTGTGTCGCAACGACACACATTGGATAACTTCCCTCGACTTCAGCGCCGCCGGGCTCATACCGTGTGATCGGCATCGAGAGAAGAGGACCCACAAACTCAAGCTTTTCTGCGACTGGCGTGGATCCAATCACTAAAATCGCTTGTTTATGCAGCCGAGGCTCTACGAGAAGCTCAAGACTTCCACCAGAGTGACATGCCATATGAACATCACGAACTCCATCGGCAGTGACTGTTTCACCAGTCGATGGACTAATCCTAACGATCAATGGCTTTCCATCGACTAGAGCATCTGTGACAGCTTTAGTTATCACTGGTTGAGCACACCCGCCACCGATCCATCCGAAAATTTGTCCATCAGCCGAAACAACGGCTTTATCACCGGGCTTACCTGAGGATGGTGATTCGGCTTTGACTACGGTCGCTATCGCATATGGCTCTTTCTTCGACTCGAACATATTCAGCGCATCGATCCAATTCATTATTGATGTCATCCCGTTAGATTTTTCTTTACTCATTGCGATCACCTCATTTGGCGCAGCGAACTTTCTAATTCGTTAAGATTTCCCGCGCTATACCAATTCTTGACAAAAACCTTGGCTAATTGAACGCACTGACTCATACCAGCGACGGTCTTATTTGGATAGAACCAATCGATGTTACCTCCTCTACCACGAATTCTTCCCAGTACATCTCTCAAACTCGTTGGCTCATCGGTATCGAAACCATCTGAAAATACCCATACACGTGTTCTTCGATTTACGTTGACAGCGTGGTCCTCAAAACAGATTTTCTTCAGAGATGAAGCAATCTTTGTTCCGCCCTGGAAGCCAGCAGTCACCGCATCGATCTTTTCCTGAATCTGAGGATTATCTCGCATTAAAAGATCAGTAATTTCGGAATAACGAACATGGAAGACGAAGACTTTTAAGGGCAAGCATCGACTGAAGGCTCGTGCGAGCCTCAAATAGAATGCAGCGAAGGACTCCATTGACCGAGAAACATCGATCACCATCACGATTTGAGGAGTTTGACGTCGATGAGTCTGCCATTGGGGAATGACACTATCTCCACCCAAGCGAATAATGCTTTGAGTTGTCTTACGTAGGTTGAGTTCTCGGCCACGGGCAGAAATTTGCCAGCGTCGTGTTTGTACATTGAGTAGCTGTGCCCGAACAGAACGGGCGGTCCGCTCGAGCGAGGTTAAGTCAGAAGGAAGCCATTGAGATTCAACATCTCGTCCAAGTGGATCCACTACACTTGCTCCACCTGTTGATTTCTTAACCGCACTGTTCAGCTGATCATTATCTGAAATGGCTGGAGAGTCTCCGGACCCTGAAGTCGTATCGGAACGCGACTCAGCAGTCGATTGCGCTTGTTCGACTACCTCTTTTAACTGCCGAGATCGCCGACTAGTTCCGGTCACTTTGACAGTTCCCTTGGTCCGTTGAGGAAACCAAAATAGCTGAAAAAGTTCGGACCATATTTTCCATTCTTTCAGGGAACTACATGCAATCGGCCGCCACAGCTGTTCTACACGCTTTGAATGACTATGGCGTCCGGCTAATTGCAAAACGTCAATGAATAATTCGGCATCTCGAGTTGTCGTTTGAAATCCATTCTCGCGAAGATACCTACAGAATTCCGCGATCCGATGAACTGGCAAATTGGTTTCATCCAAGTAATCGCTGTAACAGGTCATCACTGACATCTGCCCTATCCCTCGCCGTCTTCAAAAGACAACTTAAAGAGCCTTTAATAGACTCGAGATCATCTGGAAATGACTGGAGCCCATACAAAGTCAAAGCTTTTAACCAATCGATGGACTCCGCAACTCCCGGCTTCTTTTCTAAATCTTCTCCACGCAGAGAGTTAACAAATTGCGCAGCTTGCTGAGCTAGATGAGCGTCCGCTTCAGGCACTTTCAATCGCAAAATTTCAGCCTCTCGAGAGACATCGGGGTATTCAAGGTAGTGGTATAAACAGCGTCTCCGTAGAGCGTCTGACAGGTCGCGCGTACCATTACTAGTCAATACTACGATTGGTACAACCGCTGACTTCACTGTTCCAATTTCTGGTATCGATATTTGATAATCCGACAAAGCCTCGAGCAGATAGGCTTCAAACGCTTCATCAGAGCGATCGATTACATCGATCAACAGCACCGCGCCTTTCGGTACTTTCAATGCTTTGAGGATTGGTTTTTGAATCAGGAATTCTTCCGAGTAAATTGTCGCAGAATCAATTTTTCCAGAAGCGGACTCAGCCAAACGAATCTCTGTCAATTGCTGTCCATAATTCCACTCATACACCGCATCATGATGATCAAGGCCCTCAAAGCACTGCAGCCGGATAAGTGGTCTATCGACCATCTCCGAAAGCGCCTTTGCTAATGCTGTTTTACCAACACCCGCATCACCTTCCAGCAATAATGGACGCTTAAGATTCATCGCGAGGTGAATAGATCCTGCAAGCTGAGAGTCACACAAATACCCGGACCGAAGTAATGCAGTCCGAATATTCTGTAACGCTAAGTCTAGTGGATCAGTCATCAGGGCCAGTTAACTTGCAGATTTTTTGCCGAACAGGCTGCCAATCCAACTTTTAAGCAAAGCCCAGAAAATAGACAAACCATTTAACTCGTTCGGTGATTCATTTGCGGCTGTTTGAGTCTCAGACGGAGTGCTTCCGGCAGTATCACCTGTCGCACTCCCGAGAGCTTGGGCCTTGATGATGAAGTTATCGACGAACTGCTTCAGGATCACATCGGACACTTGAACCATCATACGTCCACCAAATTGAGCAAATTTACCATTCACAATAACTGTAGCTGCACCCACCAGAATGGACTGCCCCTCAGTTTCTTCGATTGTTGCTTCGAGCTCCATAGAGGCCGACGAACCACCTTTATCGGCTCCTTTGCCTTTCAAAACTAAAGATTTATTCGCGACGTCGATAGATAAAATTTCAACTTCGCCACCAAATTGCGCGGTCGCAGGACCGACTTTTATCTTCACCGATCCTTTATATGCGTTATCACCAGTCTTCTCTCCCAAACTAGCCCCTGGCATACAAGATGCCACGGCCTCGAGATCGGAGAGGATTGCCCACGCGTTTTGCGCGGACACACCAAGTTCATAACGTTTATCTAGTTTTACTTCCACAACAATCTCCTAAAGCTGAACGCCTTCTTCCTTCAATTTTTTCCAAATTCGATATGAGGTATGAGGCATATCGATGTGAGTGACACCGAGATGTGAAAAGGCATCCACCACAGCGGACGTAAACGTTGGAATCGAACCAACGTGAGGTGACTCAGCGACCCCTTTTGCACCAATTGGATGGTGTGGTGACGGAGTCACGGTAAAGTCAGTCTCCCAAGTCGGAGTCTCAACTGCTGTTGGCAAGAAGTAGTCCATCAAGGTATTGCCCAACAAGTTACCTTGTTCGTCAAATGGCATTTGCTGTCCCATTGCGACGGCAAAACCCTCCGTTAATCCACCATGAATCTGACCGTCGATAATCATTGGGTTGATTCTAGTGCCACAGTCGTCGAGTGCGTAGAATCTACGGATCGATGATTCACCTGTTCCTTTATCGATATCCACTACGCAGAGATAAATCCCGAATGGATAAGTGAAGTTGGGTGGATCGTAATAATGAACGGCTTCCAACCCCGGTTCCAATCCTTCTGGGGGCTGGTTGTAAGCTGCCCACGCAATATCTGACATTGTTTTGAATTGCTCGTCATTACCGCGCACTTTAAATCGGTCGATCTCCCAATCCGAATCACCCTCGGCAACCTCGAGCAGATGGGCGGCTATTTTTTTTGCTTTAGCATGAATCTTGCGGGCTGCCATTGCGATAGCAGCGCCAGCGACCGGAGTCGAACGAGATCCATACGTTCCGAGCCCGTAAGGTGCCGTTGATGTGTCACCCTCTTCTACCTGAATAACTTCACTCGGAATTCCCAACTCACTCGCAATAATTTGCGCATAGGTGGTTTGGTGGCCTTGACCTTGGGTGATTGTCCCCATTCGGGCAATCGCACTGCCAGTCGGATGAATGCGTATTTCACAAGAATCGAACATGCCTACGCCCAGGATGTCACATATCTTGCTTGGACCTGCTCCTACGATTTCTGTAAAGGTCACTAACCCGATGCCCATTAAAGTAGGGCAGTTTGGGTCATTCCGCTTCTGCTCTTGCTCAGCACGCAACGCTTTATAATCGACGGCATCAAGAACCTTTTCGAGCGCTGTGTGATAGTCACCCGAGTCATATTCGAACCCAAAAGCGCTGGTATACGGAAACTGTTCCTTTCGAATGAAATTCTTTTTCCTAATCTCGGCTTTGTCCATATTCAGTTTCTGAGCCAGAACGTCCACCATACGCTCAATCAGATACACAGCCTCTGTCACCCGGAAAGAACACCGATAAGCTACTCCCCCAGGCGCTTTATTTGTGTAAACACCTTTCACGCTACAATGCGCTGCTGGGATGTCGTAGCTTCCAGAACAAATGTGGAATAAGCCTGCTGGGAATTTTGTTGGGTCGGCACATGCGTCAAACGCCCCATGATCGGCTACAACATCAACTTTCAAACCGAGAATTTTACCATCCTCTGTCGCTGCCAAATGACCATCCATGTGGTAATCACGAGCAAAAGCTGTTGTCGAAATATTTTCCACACGGTCTTCTGACCACTTGACTGGACGGCCCAAAACAATTGACGAAACAATTGCACAAACATAACCTGGATAAATCCCTACTTTGTTTCCAAAACCACCGCCAATATCCGGACTGATGATTCGAACTTTAGACTCTGGAACGCCACTAAGCATTGACACCACTGTTCTCACCACGTGAGGAGCTTGAGATGTCATCCAAGTAGTTAGCTCACCCTTGATTGGATCAAAACTCGCGACGCATCCGCAGGTTTCCAAAGGACAAGGATGAACGCGCGGATAATACATATGCTGTGATACGGTAATTGGCGCATTTGCAAATGCATCATCTGCAGCGGTTTTATCGCCCGCTTCCCAGGTGAAAATATGATTGTGATGATCGCGCGGACCATGAGCTCCTTCAGTTTTCCCAGCTAAGTCTTCACGCAAAACTGGCGCGTCTGGCTCGAGCGCTTTATATGGATCAATGACGACCGGCAATTCCTCGTATTCAACTTCAACTGCCTCGACCGCATCTGCTGCGATGTAGCGATCATCAGCAATCACGATGGCTACTTCCTGCATCTGAAAATGTACTTTTTCATCTGCAAGGACAGCCGCCACGTCACCAGCAAGAGTTGGCATCCAATGCAAATTCAACGGCTTCAAATCATCGGCTGTCAAAACAGCGTGTACTCCAGGAATTGCCATGGCTGGATCTTTATTAATCTTTTTTATGCGTCCGTGCGCTATCGGTGAACGGACGATATCCATGTGCAACATGCCAGGAAGCTTAATGTCATCACAATACTGGCCTTTACCTTGGATAAAGCGAGCATCTTCTTTACGAAGACGAGATTCGCCCATTCCTTGCAGTTCAGCTTTACGCTCTTCAGGTGTTTTGACTGGTGCGTTCATGTGTCCTCCCGATCAGGCTGTTGCCGATTCTTTTTGTTGTAATTTGACAGCTGCCGACTTAACGGCCTTCACGATGTTTTGATATCCCGTACAGCGGCAGAGATTTCCACTCAAACCAGCACGAATCTCGTCTTCCGTCGGATTCGGATTCTCTTGTAAAAATCGATATGACCGCATCAACATGCCTGGAGTACAGAATCCGCACTGCAAGCCATGCTCTTCATAAAAAGCCTCTTGAACAGCGTGGAGCGCCCCACCTTCAGCCAAACCTTCGACTGTTTTTACATCACAGCCGTCACACTGCACAGCTAGGTGGGTACAGGCTTTGACGCTTTCCCCATCAATATCGACTGTGCATGCTCCGCAATGACTTGTCTCGCAACCGATGTGAGCTCCCGTAAGACTCATCTGCTCTCTTAAAAAATGTACAAGAAGCATCCGGCTATCAACCAGCTGCTCAATTTCCTGACCGTTTAGGTTCATTTTCACAATTTGCTTTGCCATTTTTATTATCCTGTCTGATTAGCTTGCTTTCGCCAGCGCTTCGTTGATCGCACGCTGAACCATCTGGCCAGCCATCGCTGTCTTGTATTCGGCATCACCACGTAAGTCTTCAGCCGGATCACAAATCTCCATTGCCTTAGCCGCAGCCTGGCGAATAAGCTCATCCGTCGCCTGCTGTCCAATTAAAATAGCCTCAGCGTCATGAGCCCTGAGAGCTGTCGGACCAAGATTCGTCAAAGTGATTCTGATATGAGAGATTGAGTTGCCACTTAGCGCAACGACAACTGCACACGCTGCTGTTGCCCAGTCACCCGTTTTTCTCTTGAGCTTTTTGTACGCGTAACCCGCGCCTTGAGGGAACGCCTTGACGGTGATTTCGGTCAAAATGTCGCACTCTTCCAAGGCGGTCCAATATGTGCCTAGAAAAAATTCATTTGCAGGAACCTTGCGAGTACCGCTTGGCCCAGCAATCGTCATTACCGCATCACAAGCAAGGGCAAGGGCTGGATGATCATTGGCAGGATCTCCATGCGCAATATCTCCGCCGATCGTTCCACGATTTCTGACCTGCGGGTCAGCAATCAATTTTGCAGCTTCGGGGAGCAGAGGAACTTTTTCGTTCAACACTGGGTCTTCAATTACCGCGTTTTCAGATGTCATTGCGCCGATGACAATATCATCGCCGATCACCCTGACACCCTTCAACTCTGGGATCCGGTTTATGTCGACGAGGTGCTCTGGCTCTGCAAACCGCAACTTCATCATTGGCAACAGGCTATGGCCACCAGCTAAAATTTTTGCCTCTGAACCAAGACTAGATAATAAGCCAACAGCTTCTTCAACAGTTGATGGACGGTGATATTCGAAACTGGGAGGTATCATGGTTGTCTCCGATTATTGTTTTAATGTGGAGACCGTCGAGGGTTGAACGTGCAATGTTCTATGTGGTTAGCATCCGTGCCGAAATCTCGAAGATCTCAGACAACTTTAGTATGCAGAGGTTTTTTCAAAAAACAACCACCGATGTCATATGAAGGCAGGTGAAGACCGAACAATGTCCGGGACGCGATTCAGATGGATGAAATAAAACTAACGAGAATCGGCCGCTATAAAATAGCTTGGGATCGTACTGACACAGTCATACATCCGAAAGAGCCTGATCAAGCTATGTCAGAAAAATTGCGGCATCTCATAGAACTAGGCAAAAGACTCGAGAGAGACAAAAAGGAGCGAAAGTAACCTACTTCGACTTGTGTTCTTGGAAATAGCACTTTTCCCATAAAATCTGCTATCAATTTCAAATGATTCTGTTCCCGACACGAGAAACCCCTGTTAGCCTGCAACAATGGAATTTTTGAAATTAGCTGCATCCCCGGTATTTTTGACTGCCGCAATACTGACAGAATGGTTGTCCACCGGTCTGTGTCTTAGTGATACACCAATTTTTAAAGAAATGACGATCATGTATTTGTTGATGGCGTTGTTTCACGCGCCAGCATGGTGCGAAAAAGCAATAAAAAAAGGTTAAAAAAAACCGTTGAATTATGCGATGGAGGCGCGTACCGGAATCGAACCGATGTCCACGGATTTGCAATAGCTTGCATACCTCATAAATCATTCTTTTTACTCGTGAAAATAAAAGTGTGCTATGGGTTTGTATTGAGACTATCTT
>Ga0181582_10003733_pt1 | contig 12274 bp, 16 predicted proteins | sample 071ome_32_FD_132438 | JGI IMG/M metagenome (GOLD analysis project Ga0181582, IMG submission 132438) | Coastal salt marsh microbial communities from the Groves Creek Marsh, Skidaway Island, Georgia - 071405AT metaG (megahit assembly) | ecosystem: Environmental > Aquatic > Marine > Intertidal...
GCCTTGCTGACCTTGCTGACCTTGCTGGCCTTGTCCCTGTTGTCCTTGTTGGCCTTGTTGTCCTTGTTGTCCCTGTTGGCCTTGTTGCCCTTGTTGTCCTTGTTGTCCTTGTTGTCCTTGCTGGCCTTGTTGTCCAGATTGACCTTGACCTTGACCTTGCTGTTGTCCTTGGCCTTGGCCTTGACCCTGACCTTGACCTTGCCCCTGTCCTTGTCCTTGTCCTTGTCCCTGACCTTGGCCTTGTCCTTGACCTTGGCCTTGACCCTGACCCTGACCCTGACCTTGGCCTTGGCCTTGTCCCTGTCCTTGACCTTGACCCTGCCCTTGTCCCTGTCCCTGTCCTTGTCCTTGACCTTGACCTTGACCTTCGCCTTGTCCACCTGCCTCGGATTCGCCACCGCCTTCGGTGCCACCGTCACCGGCTCCTGCACCTGATTCAGTAAAATCGGGGTCATAAGCATCGGGGATTCCGTCTCCGTCGGAGTCAGAGAACTCACCATCGTTGGGGTCCGTTGGGAATTGGTCAGTAGCATCAGATTTGCCGTCACCATCGGTGTCAGCATTGTTAGGGTTGGTTCCCTTAGCATATTCTTGAGCGTTGGTTAGACCATCACCATCTGGGTCGGCATTTCCATCGCCACCATTGGTGGGATTGAGACCGTTATTGACTTCCCATCCATCAGGAAGACCGTCTCCATCGGAGTCGGCATTGTTCATGTTAGTGCCTTGTGATTGTTCTTCAGCGTTGGTGAGACCATCGCCATCCCAGTCAGCCCCACCATCGGAAGGGTCGAGTGGGTCAGAACCATCTGCGGCTCCAACACCTGCGCTCATAACGAGCATCAGGGTAGTCAAAAGTGCAAGCATCGTATTTTTGAATCTGTTATTTTTCATAGTAATCATTTTCCTATTTTGTGTTGTTCATAGGGAACCCTCTGTTCCCTCTAACAATAAATAGGACTAATCAACTACTTAAAGATTCGGTTGAATTGTGTAGAATAACCTATTCTGTAAAGTATGTAGTATTTTCTTCTGGAACGTCATCGTCATCAGAAGATTCTTCGTCGCTCAATTCTTCTACGGCTACACGATAACGTCGAGTTACTCCATTCACGACACGTTCTACAACGACGGTGACACGAAGGCCATCTTCTTCAGAATCTTTGGCTACCAAAACTTCTTCAACAACTTGTGATTTAGGAAGATTGTTAGACAACAAAGCCGCTATCATGCGGTTAATGTCTGCAATTTGAGCCATCAAAGATGATTTTAGAGGTGTCGGTTGATACCTCCAATAATTCTTTTCAGGTCGGTCATACGGGTTGTTAAAGGCACTATTGAAAAACTTCCACCAGTCATCCATAGGATTCCATATATGAAATTACTTACTTAAAGATTTGGACGTTTAACCGTAATAGCGGTTTAAAATCTATGATTCCCACACCCGGATAGGGGGGACCAGACCGCAGGGCTGGTCGGGGAAAGGTTGTCCCCCTGTTGCGTAGCAACACGATTCGGCTAAGAATCGTCGGAAACAGAAGGAAATGACCACGGGGCTTGATAAATCTGGCGATTGATTTGACACCTAAGATGAACTTTGTAACCGTGTTGGTAAGCCGTGGATTCACCGGGCAAAATATGTTGATTACAAGTATGACAATAATTCAACATGGGCTTCACAAAATCTCATCGGATAATTCATCAAGAGGGCTTGAAAACTCTGACCGAAGTTGTTTAGTCTCGGAACTCGTTTCTGCATCTCGTTGTAAAATTGACTCATCAAAAGGTTCTGCTGGCTCTGTTAAATCGGAAACTTCTTCATCAATGTAACCATCAGAAACAAAAACTATGGACAAAACATCTGGTTCGGGGTCATCAACAAAGTATTCTAAAACTTCGATATAATCTCTGGGGGCTGCGCCAGCCGCCATCAATGCTGACAAACCTTCGTTTATCAGAGACTCTACTCCTCGGCGGGAAGGCGTGTTACGACGAAATACCAACTCACCATCCATGTAACCTTCAATAGAAAACATGAGACTTCTTAACTGTTTCAACTACTTAAATGTTTGCTAAAGATTCAGGTCTTCATCAAGAACATAGCCTTTGGGTAAATCAGAATCTGAATCTGAAAGTTTTGAAATCTTAGATTTTAGTTGTTCGGTGCTGATAGCGGGTGAACGACATTGTGGACAAAGTAATTCTAAATTGGGGAGGATACCATTAAGCGAATCCCATGAATAATCAAGAATGTATCTGGGTGTGTCACCTGAACCACTTCGGCTGGTCCAAACTGCACGTCGGCTGGAATCTTTGGGAACAATTAACAAGTCAGCGACTTCATCAAAACCACAACGACTACAAGAACTTTTGAAATAATCCCAAAGATACTGTCGTTTTTGGTCTCGAAGACGTTGTTTGGAATTGACCGCTTTATTGACCAGATTTTTACGAGTTTTGTTACGGCGATAATAATGCCGATTGTAAGCATCTTGATATGCTTTTTTCTTGGATGGGTCGCTGTAAGGCATTCTTGATTCCTCAAGAATTACTATGGGCGTTCTGATACTTAAAACATTGGTTTCAAGACCTCACATGAGGAGTCCTGAAATCAAAGCCACCACTCCCGGAACGGCAGCCACCCAAACTTGCCACCATCGGTCAGCGGCTTTTTCAATTTGAGCAAGCCTTTGCTCAAGAAGTTCCATGCGAGTAATCAGAGGTGGTCTTCCGTTGCCGTCTCGCACAACTTTATTCATGTAGCCAAGGTCTTCTTCCATAGATTCTATCTGGTCAGTTAATCGAACCATCATACCTTTGACTTCAGAAGTATCGGTAACGAAAGTATCTACCAGACTCAATAAGTCTCGGCGGAACTCTTCAGATTCTGAGGACATAGTGATACCTCACAATTTGTTGAGTAATTCAACCAAAGATTGAGAACGATTAAGAATAGAAGACAAATGCCGGTCGGTTTCAGAAGCCCATTGACGGGCAGATTCCGCACGAACATGGGCAGTAGCGAGGGCAGTTTCAATGTGTCGGTTAATCATAGTATCATCTCCTTAAATCATAGATAACGCCCTGAGATTCCAAACTTTATCAGAACCTTTTCTTCTTCGGGAGTAAGACTCGAAACCATAACGTCGAGAACTTCAGTAGCGTGTGACATCATCGGTTCAAAAGTATTTTCGTCGGCCCAATCTTCTTCTTCTAAATCGTAAAAATAACTAACCAGTTCTTGTTCTGAGAATCCAGAGATTTGGTTAGTGGGAACAATGAAATAATCGCAGTATTCAATACCTTCGTATTCTAAGTCAATAGCAACGAGAGATTTGTTAAAACCGTCAGGGCTTTTTCCTTCGGCTCCACGAACCCATCGTTGGCTTTTGCCAGCAGGTTTGACTTCCCACATATTGCCGTCGTTGCCTCGCATTCGAGTTCCAATCTTTCGCTTGGTGGCTGAAATATCTGGACCCTTGCGACCAGTCTTGGCCTTTGGCTTAGATTTACGAGTTGTAGTTTTCTGGGCCTTGGGCTTGACCGTAACTTTGCCCTCAATAAACGGCAACAAGGCTTTTAATTGCTTTTGAACTGATTTCGGTCCTTCAAAATATGCAGCAGTTGTCTCCCAAGTATCATAATCGTTGCGGTCATAATTGACGAGGTTATAGAAACCATCGGGAACCAAGTCAGAGTAATCCCATTCTAAAGCACGAAATCTTCCAGATTTAGCCATCTTGAGGTATTTATCTGCTACCTTTGAAGGTGGGTATGAGTCAAGAAGAAAAGGATATTTTTTCTCTTCTTTTTCAAACGTTTGTTTAATTGAAGTCATGGATTTAATCCAGTAAGGTTGAGCCAAAGCAACAAACTTCTTCTTGGCTTGAGATTTAGTCATGGTTTTGGGGGCTTCAAAAGTTTCGGCACTCATGCGAGTTTTTTTGACTTCTGACAACGGAACCGGAGTCCAGTATAAATCTCGTTCTACTAAAGGCAAACTGCCACGGTAAGCCGATTCTAATTCGCTGAGTGAAAAGTAGCCGAGTTCGGGATAACCGAGGTCAGCCAAACCATACATCAAGTCTTGACCATCCCATTCAATAACGAACCAATCTCCACGACCATACGGCGTAAAGTAGTGAGCCACTACGGTTGGGTCCGAGACTTCTTCTTGAGAGTAGAGTTTAGGAATCTTGGCGGAAAGTTCTTTGGTCATCATTTGATGTCCACGATTTCCTCGACTGGCTTCAAAAGTCGTCATGCCTCAATTAAAAGCGTTCTGATACTTAAAGACTTGGGTGGAGCCACCCTGCCCAGAGGCGAGAGGAAGACCGAAGAAAATGCTCAAGGAGGAGGTAAGCATAGGTCTTGAACAGAGTGGCTCCAATTTAATCTATAACGAATCAACTACTTAAAGTTGCGCTTCAGGGACTTCAATTTCAGAAGTCTCTTCAGACGTTGGTGCGGTGAAATCCAAATCACAAACATCATTGTCACAAAATCGTTCCACTACAACTTCTTCACCTTTGATTCGGCCAAAGGACAACTTGCCGAGGTTCTTCTTCATGGTAGTATAAGTTTGAGCATCAATGCTTTCGTAGGGCATTTGCGGATAAGCACCGAAATCGAGTTTCGGCAAGAAAGAAATACCTTTGAGTTGGTATTGGAAAACATCAAGAGCATGAGCAATTTGAGAACCTTCAGTTTCTGGATTGAAAGTTACGGTGCATGAAACTTGGTTGTCTGCCCAGTATCGCTGTGCCAAAGCCGCCATACTCAATTGTTCCCACATGGAAACCTCATCCAAAGTTCGGACTCCTCGACCCAAATCCACAGGGATTTCAACTACCAATGTTGATTCTTCGCTACCGAATGCTGGTTCAATTTTGTAACCTGCTTTTTGGAGAGCCGGAACAAGGTTAGAATCTTTGCCGAGTCGCATACGTCGGATGTAATAACGAGATTCTGGAAAGTGGATTCCCGGTGTAGCACCTGCCAAAAGAGAAACTGTGCCTGATGGTTTAATGCTGGTTGTTTTGATAGACTTAGGAATAGCAAACCAATTAGAATACTTTTCATCAAGTTTCTGAATGTGTCCGTAGCCAACATCCATCCATTCTCGGAGTTCTCCGATTCCACGATTGGCTACAAATTGAGCAATACCACTCATACTACAACCGATACGACGGTTACGAAGCATAACTCGGTTGGTTTCAGGCCAATGAGTCTGTCCGAGAGTCACAGTTTTAGCATAGAGATACGCATACTTGAGAGTTTCAAGGTAATCATCCAAAGAATCATGGTTGTTAGGGAAAGTTTCAACCAAACAACACAGTTCGTGAGATTCCAAAGTTTGTTCCAAACAAGGGTTGCCGCCCATCGCCCGATGGTCTTTGTAATCTGGGGCATCAGCCATGCGACCATAATTTTTCATGTTTTCCAGCCAAGCGTAGCCGGGTTCACCGTTAAGTCGAACTCGTTGGGCAGAAGGTTCATAGTTCATACCGAGTTCAGCAAAAATGGAGTTGTTAGAGGTCCAACCGTATTCAGCACGATGCGGATTAGCCTCATAGTTTTTGAGGTCAAGGTATTCTTCATTGTCTGGTTCTCCGAACACAATTTCGGCAGTTCTTCGGACGTTTCCAGCCACAACACACTTGCCAATCAGATTCATAATGTCCACGATGGAAGTAATAGAAATTGGACCACCGGTTTCAGCATCCAAAATCCTTCGGACATCATCGTGAAGTTGCACTAATGGTGCAGGTCCAGAAGATTCTCCTCCGAAACCCTTGATAGGAACTCCCGCAGGTCGGATTTCAGAGTAATCAAAGGCAATCGGGGCGGTGCCGTAAGCGTAAGAATCCAAAAGAAGTTTCAAAGATTCTACCCAACCTTCACGAGTGTCTGGAATCAGAATTGTTTCAGAAGAACGATGTTGTGCGGGTCCTTTGACGACCATAGTTTCAGCACCTTTGGTATCAAAACCAACTCCGACACCAAGCATAGAAGCATCCATCAGAAAAGTAAATGGCTTGGAGAAATCAGAAGAAATGTTTTCGGTGCTGACGAAAGCACAGTTGTTAAGCGCAGCAAACAAACCTTTTTCTTCAGTAATGGGTGTTCCCATAGCCCAAAGACCTCGACCCGGTGGCAAAAACTTCATGTTAAAGATTCGGTCATACATGGCTTGAGCCGAATGTTGAGCCTTCCAAGCATTCCAGCCGAGACCGTGAGATTCAATGTGTCGCTTTTGCATATTGAAAGTGCCTTCTACAACACGTTGCACAGTTTCAAACCATTGTTCATTTTTGCCGTCATTCTTGAGGCGAGAATAAGTTCTGTTATAGACAAGTTCTCCGAGTCCGTTGAACCCAAAAGGTGCTTTGCGACGGCGGTATTTATTGACAAAGTTTTCGGAGAGACTAAAGGTGTTTTGGTTGTTCATGGTATCATCTCAGTTCAGGATTTGGTCTTAATCTGTGCAACTACTTAAGGGTTTGCTTCGGTAGGTTTTCGGTCTATGTTGTAGTTTCAAGACCCCGCAGTTAAGCGATTCTGTGAAACTCCGTAGGACCACGCTTGGTTTTGATAACCAAGAAGTCTGGGTCTTGTTTCATGCGAGCCGACAAACTGCGTTTGGTTGGGATTTCACGACGACGTGATTCAATAAGTCGGCCTACCATGACTTCAGCAGTTATGGTTTCGCCAACGGCGACAAGTCGTTTAGCGGCTTCGTAATTGGTGGGTTTCGTTTGCATGATTTCAACTCCTGTTGGCTACCATAGCAATAACACGAAATCCGTCGTGTGGTGTCCATTCGGCTCGAAGTGGAAGGTCTTGGCCTCCTTGCAGAGTAACTGGTTGTTTTCGGAGTGTGGCTCCCAATGTAGCCAAAACTTCTTCCGTAGTATATGTGGTGGCTGAAAAGCCGCTGGCCGTTAGAACTCGTTGTTCTTCAGAATCCTCAGAGTCTGAGTCTAAGGAACTCAAAACTGGTTTCCATTCAATAGGTTCTTCATCATTTTTGCTACGCCAAATCAGTTCAGAATTGCCTGATTCATTGTTTCGGAGAATGGCATCAAAAGCCATAGTTTTACCCAATGCTTTCAGATAATCTCGAATGTCTTTTGAAATGGTGGTCAAAGAATAAGAGTAGGAAAAATCGGGTAGTTGTTCTACTTCGTTCATGTATTCTAATCGAAGCAATTTGACGACACGACGAAGACCGTTGGCAGCCAACACTAACTTGCCGTCTTGGTAAGAGAAATCAACAGTTTCTTTGGAAGTCAAAGTTTTGATAATGTCTTTCAAGCGTTCATTGACGACACCTAATTTGATGGTTTCAGGACATTCGTATTCACGAAAGGCTTCTGGCTTGAGCCAAATGTCGGCTAATTTGAATCTTTGAGCGCAAACTACACGAATACGAAGTCCTTCGGGAGTCCATGTGTAAATGGCTTCTTCGGAGAGTTTAGAAAGAATAGACAAAAGAGTTTTAACGGGTTGCACATCAATAGTGGCTTTCAATTCTGACATAGTTTCAACTCCTAAGTTCTCTGAGCGAGAGTCTCGCTATTTTGTTCAAGCCATTCCTCTGTTATGAAGTTAAGGATAGTTTTGTAAGCCACCGAATCAGGTTTGATTCCCGCAGGAGGATTGGATTCAAAAGTGGCTACAAAATCTCCAAGTGATTTGAAGTGGTCGTAGATTTTCTTGCCTGTGGTGCGACCCACTTTCGGGATTTGTTCCAAAAGGGCATGATGCTTGTTTCGGGTAGAACTTACTACGGTAACTGGCCGAACCAAACTTCCGAACTCACCGGCTTTGACACGAGCAATTACTGAGTTGAGATAACGAAAAGTTTCATCCATTGATTCAGTATAAACCACAGGAAGTGTTTCAACGGAAAGGCGATTCAAATGTTGTTGCAGGGAACGAATGCGGTCAGGACTAACGCCGTAAATATCTCTGGGTGAACCTTCAATAAGAAGCACAGTTCGGACGTTGGGGCTTTCGGCAGCGGATTCAATCAAACGGGAAACTTGTTCTTGAAGACGCTTGGAGTTAAAACTACCGTAAGCATCTGACCATGTTTTACGTTCAATCTTGACAACAAGTGGTTGTTGGTTGAAATCTGTGCCTTGTATCCAAAAATCTCCTTCAGACAAGGTTTCAATTTGGGCGTTTAAAATAAGTTCGGCCATCGCTCGAACTGAACCGTGTTCGTGTGCATCCACAAGAACTTGAGCATCGCTGGTCATGCTTCAACATAGGGTTAATCACTTACTTAAACATTGGCTTTCCACTCTCGATGGATTTCGTAAAACTCATCTGGTTCGGCTTGTGAAACTTTGATAACTTGTGGTTCGCTTTGATTGTTGTAATAATGGATTCTTGAAATCTTGGCTTGTCGCAAAGCCTCAAAACATTCAAGACATGGTTTGCTCATACGAAGTTCGCCAGCCGCACCGAAACGAAACACATGAATATCTGCTCCTTCGGTGCCGTTTTTTTGACGGCGAAGTTGGCGCAGGGCATCTATTTCAGCATGAATGCTGGAACCACGATAGCCTTTACGATTGTAACCAACAGAAAGAACTCGGCCTCCTTTGACAATGGTTGCCGACATAGGAGTATCACAATTAGAAGACGAGGCGGCTCGCTTCACTAAACGGGTGTAATTTTTTTGCCGTGGCATTGAAAACTCTCACTTTAGTTGATACGCATAACCGCAACCACACTCATAAAGACGTTGTTTCAAACGAAGTAAAAGACTTCTATGATTGCCACAAGCAGGGCAATTGATTCGCTCAGGTCTTTCAGCACGAATCGGATTAGTCTTCAAGATTATACTCTCCTGTCTCGGCATCAAAACTAATCTTTTTGTTTTGAAGAAGTAAATCACAGTATTCAGCATAAGTTTCAGAAAGTTCTCCTTCGTGGTCGCCGTTGAACATCACAATTTTCCATTCGTCTCGAAAAGAAGCACCCATCAAATGTAATTGTTTAAGGATGTGATAAAGATAACGATTTTCAATTTGGCCGCCGGGTCCTGCATCAGAAATAAGTTCCAAGAGACGTTCTTCATCCAGAAGTATTTCTTTCATAAACTTGCTATGATATTTCACTTACTTAAAACATCCTCTGATTCAGTTCTTTGAAAACCCCATATCCATGCTTCAGATTTACTGAAAATTGATTTGTCCCAACAAGAATGACGATACCAACCTGCATCTTGAGCAAACGATTGGGACATACGCCGTGGTTCATCTGAGGGTTCAAACAAAGAAGGTTTATCGTGGTCTGGGTCGCAAGTAATCACCATAGTAATGTTTGAATCGGGTAGCAATCCTTTGTCAAGAATCAATTGAATAAAGGCTTCGGCTGTTTCTTCATCCAGAACAGTAAGTTTCAAATTAGAAGTGTTTGTGCCGGTGCCAACAATAATTTTATTGTCTTCGTGATTGGGATGCGTTTGTAGGAATAATTCCTTGAGTGAAGGTGCTTTTGAATAAACGTAGTCATCCATAAAAGACCAATAAGAAGATTCTGAAATCCAATTAAGAATCCCTTGAACTGTAATTTCTGATTCCTCTGATTCCTCGGCTTCTTTTGAAACCTTTGGTTCTTCGTTAATTGGAATCAAGATTCTACGTTTCACAAACCTATTATCCTTGAGCCAACTATTTAAAGTTTCGCACGACCAGTCACACAGAATGTGTGAATCATTAAGTAGTCGGAGCAACAAATGTGGCTCATGGCAAAGAAGGGCCGCAAAAGCGGTTCGTCTTTGGTGAAAACCAAGGCGGGCCACAAAGTTCGTAGCCAAAGTGAAGCCAAAATTGACGATTGGTTGTTTAGCCAGCGATTCAATTTTGTTTATGAACCCATATTTTGGATGAAAGGTCGTAAAATTGAACCTGATTGGGTGATTATGCCAAGTGATGTGCCATCTGTGACCAAACCAATTATTATTGAGTATTGGGGCTTGTCTTATTCTAAGCAACAAATGAAAAATGTTTCTTATTGGGTTGAAAATGCCAAAGAAGGATATGAAGCACGTCGAAATCGCAAAGAAAGTTTTTATGGAGAACAGGAAAGTTACGATTATATCGGAATTACACCCGAAGACCTCAAAAATCTAAAACAATGGCTGCCACAACAACTTAAGAAATTAGGTGTTGATTTGCCTATTCCTCAGAGTCAGAGCCAGAAAACTTCTGCCAAGTCTCCTCACAACAAAGGTTGGTCGGTTCGGAAGTCCAATAAATCTGGCGGTCTGGGTCAAAAGGAAGTTGAATCAATCTTAGGTTTGACTCCACCAAAGGTCGGAAATCAACGAAATCAAGATATTCGGAAGCGACTACCTGACGGATGGAACTACTTTCCTCAAAAGTAAGATATTCTTTACGACCTTTTTCTAAGGATTCCCAACAGTTGCCGTAATCTTTTTTGACTCGATACATAGAAAGTTCCTCAGACTCTCGGAACTCTTTGAGATGCTTCGCTAATAACTTTGGTTTCAAGACCCGATAGCGGGTCAGAAGGTTGGCGGGAATATCTGCCAGACTACCGTATTCATTGAGTAAGGCAGCAGCGGCTTTGGGTCCAACTTTGGGAAGTCCAAAAATGTTATCTGAGGAATCGCCTACCAGAGATTTCCAAGCAGGGTATTGAGAAACAGAGACTCCCGTAGTGGCTTCTACATCTTCAATGGAAACTTCAGATTCAACTTTAGAAAGAATAAGTTCGGCTCCATAAGGTGAAGGCCAATCAAGAATCTGGTGCAAATCTGAATCTTTAGAAAAAACTACAATCTTGCGTCGGTCTGGTGTGTCTAAAGCAGAAGCCACGGCTTCGGCAATCAAATCATCGGCTTCTTTGTCTGCATCGTAAATGCCGACCCAACCGTGGCGAGGCAACATAGGATTGATGTTCCATTTAGTGAAATCATCTCGTAAGTCTCGGATTTCATAAGATTCAGCCGAGTATTCGCTGGAATCAGAGACGATGGCTCGATTGGCTTTGTAAGTGTCTTGATGTTTGCCACGAGCCGCACGTCCTGAAATACCATCATAACAAATAATTACTTCTGAATTGCCGTATTGAGGGTGAACACCCATTTGTTTCATACGATATTCCAGATACTTGAAATCGTTGAAAACAATTTGACGGCAACGATAATAAAACTTGTAAGGATTAGCGGGTTTAGTGCGAACCATGTGGCGATAATGCGCTCGCCTCATGCCTCCTTTGGGTGACCAATGACGGGCGTTTCGCCCGACGAACCAACCAGCATCAATTAGAATTAGATTCTTCTTGACCATCGTTTAAAACCTCACAGAGTTGATTGCGTAAAGCAGAGGGTCGTGCTTCTGCCAGAATGTCTTGAAGAACTGAAAGAATGTTTTCAGCAGAAGTGTCTGAAATGTCATCGGAAACTGAGGCTTCAAAACCATGTCGAAACTTTGAAATTGGGGCTTTAGCAGCGATGTCGCATTGACAATCAGAACAATGCCACAGCGCACAACCATAACCAGCAGCAATCCATTGAAGTTTAGGAGTCATCGGCCAATGGCACACAGCACAGTTCATGTGACTTCTATGAAGTTACTCCTACTTAAATGTTCCTGATTACTTTTCAGCGTATCCAAAAAGGAGGCTCGGAAGTAAATCCTTCCCTTACTGGTGTAAAAGACATATTGACATTAAATCCTTCGCTTACTGGACACTTACTCTTAAGTTTGTCAAACAACTTAGTAGCATAGGCTACCTCAGTCTTTGATTTTTCTCTGAGATAATGAATTGTAACTGGTATCCAGTAGTTACCTTTCCTCTCTTTAGCCAGATGGAGTGCTTCTGATACCCAGTCAATTGTGCTATCTCCGTCATCAATGATATGAATATCACGAGACTGTTCAATTAAAGCCGCAAGAGCCATTGGATTCATATAATCTCCACCAAGAGCCAGAGGCATTAGTGGAGGCCATGAATATGCCTTGTTAATGTCCAAATGTGCAATAAAATTAGGGTATCCTGAGTGCGGTGAGTTGATGTAGTAGTCAATATCCTTGTATTGAGCAGCAAGTTTATGAATTGTTTTCAGAGCCGTTTCTATACGACCCGGAGCCGCCGCAGAACCTGAGTTATTGTAAATTACTGTTGCTACTTTATACGGATAGACCATAAACCATATTTTATGGTTCTGCTATTTAAAGGTTTAGGTTGGATGGAGTCTAAGTGTCCACTCATACCAGTAATGCCCAGA
>Ga0181582_10003738_pt1 | contig 12272 bp, 10 predicted proteins | sample 071ome_32_FD_132438 | JGI IMG/M metagenome (GOLD analysis project Ga0181582, IMG submission 132438) | Coastal salt marsh microbial communities from the Groves Creek Marsh, Skidaway Island, Georgia - 071405AT metaG (megahit assembly) | ecosystem: Environmental > Aquatic > Marine > Intertidal...
CGCGGACGTGGCTCAGGCCGACCTTTATGCTGTTTGGCAGACACTAGTTGAACACAACTTAGCGCGTCCAAACATCGGTTTGCTGACGGATATGATTGTCTGTCCAGGGTTCGACTTCTGTTCGCTGGCTAATGCTCACACGCTAAACATTGCTGACCAGATTAACCAGACATTTGATGATTTGGACTACCTCCACGATTTGGGTGAGATTCGCCTTAACATGTCTGGCTGTATTAATGCTTGTGGACACCACCATGTCGGCCATATAGGGATCTTGGGTGTCGATAAAAAAGGTGAGGACTGGTACCAGATTACTCTGGGTGGCTCTAGTCGCGAAGATGCCTCTCTGGGTAAGGTGCTGGGCCGTGCCGTAGCAGCCGAAGAGGTTGCAGATACATTGAAGAGGCTTTTAGAGACCTATGTCGAGATTCGCCTTAACGGCGAGCGTTTCATTGATACAGTGCGTCGTGTCGGCGTGGCACCATTTAAGGAGGCTGTTTATGCCGTTGCTAGTTAATCGCGAGCTCTGGCTGAGCGATGATGTTTATCACTTCGTGCCTTTTAGTGAGTACCTTGAGTTAAGCGAGGCAGAGCAGTTGCTGGTTGATGCAGTACAGGTGAACGGCGATGCTCCGCTCGAGCAGCTCTTGCACCTTGCGGAGCGATTTGAAGCGATCGCCGTGGAGTTTCCGGTGTTGCGTGATGGTCGCGGATTTAGTTTTGCGCGTGAACTTCGTGTCAGTGGCTTTACCGGGCAGATCCGCGCAATCGGCGAAACAAGCCGTGATAAACTTGCGCTGCTGGAGCGTTGTGGCTTCGATGCGGTTGAGTTAGCCGCAGACAAATTTAAAAGAGAATACCCAAGCGCTTATACCGAGATGAGCGTGCGTTATCAGGGCGCCGTTGATGATCCACGCCCGATCTACCGACAAGAGGAGCCAGCATGAGTCGCGTCAACCTAGACCTACAAACGGCCAATCAAGAGCTGGAGTTACGCAGTGCTGATGAGATTGTACGTTGGGCACTGGAGCGCTCTGAGCGACCCCTTGTTACAACGAATTTCCGCCCTTACGAAGCGGTAATCTTGCACCTAGTGACGCAAGTACGCCCTGATATTCAGGTGCTATGGGTAGACTCTGGATACAACACCTCCGCAACCTACCGGTTTGCTGAATCGTTGATTGAACGACTCAAGTTAAATGTCGTTACCTATATCCCTCAGATGAGCAGTGCGCGGCGCAATGTGTTGATGGGGGGTATTCCGGATATCGACGATCCGCTGCATGAAGAGTTTACGCGCCAGGTAAAACTTGAGCCGTTTCAGCGAGCGCTGGCAGAGTTGAAGCCGGACCTCTGGTTTAATGCCATCCGCAAGGATCAAACAGCCTTTCGTCAATCGCTCGATGTGGTCACTCAGAGCCGCGATGGGGTGATTAAGGTGGCTCCGCTATTCTACTGGAGTGAAGCGGACCTCGACGCATACCTAGAGAGATTCGCGCTCCCCAATGAGTTCGACTATTTCGACCCGACCAAAGCCCTGGAGACGCGCGAGTGCGGTTTGCATACGCAACTTTAATAGCGCCGCGACAAATGGCCGAGGTTGAGCTTTAATTAAAGTCTAATCAATGGTTTGGAGCTTAGATGAAGTCTTTAATTGTAGCGGCGCTGGTCGCAGCGGGTGGTGGCGGTAGCTACTGGTTCTGGCAACAGCAGCAGAGCGGTGAGGTTGAGCTCGGTGGATATGTGCCAGCCGACACCGCTCTCTATATCGGTGGCCAGACATCGCCGGCGATCGTTTCGCAGCTCGAGCATCTTTACGCCCAGCCCGATATGGGGACAGATATTGAGATGCTGGCGAGCGAGATAGAGCAGGGTGGTGACTACCCAGCGCTGAACCGTTTCGCCGCCTCTTTGATGCGCGATCTATTTGCACCCGGCACTAATATTCAAGCGCTCTACTCTCGCTTAGGGCTGGTTATTAGCGGTCCGCAGCAGCTCTTCGTTGACGGACTGGTCCCGGTTCTACACATCAGTGCCGAAAAGAGCGCAACCTTCACCCAGTTCTGGGCCCAGCATGGTCGCAGCGCTGGCCTGCCTGTGTTTGAGAACGAACTCGACGGCTCGCCCTACACACGTATTCAGCTTTCACCTCCTGAGGAGGCGAACCGCATAGATCTGATTGTCGCGCAAACAGGCGAGATGGCGGTACTCACCTTCGCCACGCCTTTTGACTCCGATAACGAACTGGCGCAGCGTCTCAGATTGAAGCAACCAGAAGAGAACCTGCTGCAGAGCGGTACGCTGGGACAAATTGCTCAACGGTACGGATTCACTAAAGAGTTCAGTTTCCTGCTTGATATTGAAGCAATAGCAAAAGCGGTATTAGGTGTCGATCAGACGCGAATGGCGAAAGATCTTGAAGCCCTCTTCGCACTGACGCAAGAGCCCGCACCCGCAGCGACCTTGACGCAAGTGTGCCGCGAAGAGTACGCCAGTATTGCCGGTTGGGTGCCCAGGATTGTTGCCGGCTACACCTCAATCCAGACAGAGCCTGGTGTCAGTATTAGCAGTCGCTCAGTGTTGGAGGTGAAGTCGGGTGAGGTGCTTAATCAATTAAACCTCCTTAATGGGCACGTGCCAAATCACGTCGCAGATGCCAACCAACAGCTGTTCGGTCTTGGGGTTGGTTTGGATATGGATCAGCTAATGCCGGTGACGGTACAGCTGTGGAATCAATTCACTCAGCAGACCTTCGCCTGCGCCGAGTTGCGCCAGATGCAACAGCAGGCCGCGAGCAATAATCCTGCGATGCTTGGTTTGTTTACCGGCATGGCGCAAGGAATCAAGGGTGTTGGACTTTCGCTCTACGACTTTACCTATGGCAATGCGATACAGCCTATTAAATCCCTCGACCTGCTCCTGAGTGTAGCTACGCAGAATCCAGCCTTGCTCGCCTCGATGGCCGCGGGCTCGCCTGCGGCGGCCTTTGGGCAGATTCCGACAGATGGTTCAACCGCCAGTGTTGACCTGAGTGAGATACAGCCAGGTTTGAGCGCAGAGGTGGGTTTGAAAGGTCAGCACCTTACTTTCGCTATGGGGGCCAAAGGGAGGGCTGCAGCCAATGCGTTGGCTAGCGAGGCGCTTGAGCCGAATGGTCTGCTTGCGATGAGTCTAAACTATCCCGCATTCGGTAGGTTGGTGGAGGCGTTCCCACTCGACGCTATTGAACCTCTGATAACAGATAGTGAAACGAGTGTCTGTTTAGAGCGTGCGCGTGTTGTTGAGTTGCTACGCCAGCAGCCTATCAAGGCAGCATACCGCATGGGGTTCTCGCCACAGGGCTTTGACTCGACGGTGGACCTCGATATTGATGCGCAGGAGGGGCCTGGGCTGATCAACCCTGTGGGTAGCTTTACGCTCTATGACCAGACTTGGGACTGTCCTCAAGGTGTAATGGTGGGTATGGAGGAGATTCGCGCTGACGGCACCGGTACCTATGAGGAGAGCGATGAGTCAGGCGCCTGTTCAACTTACGCTTATGACTATCGCTGGAGTCAGTCGGGTAATCGGTTAAGTTTTGATATTACTAGCTCACGTGGACGCAGTGACTGCGTCGGCGATTGGGAGGAATACGGCACTTTCGCCGCTTCATGTAGGTTGATCCCTAGTGCTGAGGGATTCGGTTGTATTTATGAAGATGATGAGAGTGATGGTTTGTTCGCCTATAAACGGCGGTAGTTTGTGGGGCCTCTGGCATAGGTTCCTGAATACTAGAGAGGCTCGCAGTTTGGCGAGCCTCTCTACTTTTGGAGTTTTAAATGGAATACCTACCTCTCTTTTTTGATCTGCAAGGCCAGCCTGTTCTGCTTATTGGCGGGGGTGATATTGCGTTGCGCAAAGCGCGTTTGCTGACACGCGCTGGCGCTCGAGTGCGTCTCGTCTCGCCAGAAATCTTGCCAGAGGTGGAACAGTTGGTGGTTGAAGCGGCTGGTGAGATTATCGAGGCGCGCTACCGAGAGGAGCATCTAAACGGTGTGAGATTGGTTGTAGCGGCAACCGATGATGATGAGGTTAATCAGCAGGTTCATACTGATGCGGTTGCCGCGGGCATTCCTGTAAATGTTGTCGATAACCCGCCTCTGTGTACCTTTATCTTTCCGGCAATCGTCGACCGCTCACCCATCGTTATTGGTATATCCTCAGCAGGTAAAGCCCCGGTGTTAGCGCGTAATCTGCGGGCGAAGCTGGAGACTCTCATCCCCCCAAGATATGCAGAGTTGGCCTCGCTGGTTGGGCGCTTTCGTTCTGCCGCAAAACTTAAGTTCGACAGCGTCAACAAACGCCGTAATTTTTGGGAGAGGGTGCTTGAAGGTTCTGTGGCCGAGCGTGTATTTGCGGGCCAAACGCGTGAAGCCGAGGAGCTACTGCTGCAGCAACTGCACACCGCCGATGCTGACCATCAGGTGGGGGAGGTCTATCTTGTCGGTGCCGGACCTGGTGATCCTGAGCTCTTGACGTTCAAAGCGCTGCGTTTGATGCAGCAGGCCGATGTTGTTATGTACGATGCGCTTGTTTCAGCTGAAGTTTTAGATCTCTGTCGGCGTGATGCTGATCTGATCTACGTTGGCAAACAGCGTGATAATCACGCCGTTCCACAGCAGGGGATCAACGACCTGTTGGTCCAGCACGCTAAGGCGGGTAAGCGAGTCGTGCGTTTAAAAGGTGGTGACCCGTTCATCTTCGGACGCGGTGGCGAAGAGCTACAACAGCTTAAAGCTGCGGGCGTCCCTTTTCAGGTTGTTCCAGGTATCACAGCGGCTAGTGCGTGTAGTACTTATGCCGGGATTCCTCTGACCCACCGAGAATACTCTCAGTCAGTAAAGTTTATTACCGGGCAACTTAAGAACCGCACCTCGGATCTTGATTTTGACGAGCTGGCTGGAAGTCGCCAAACGCTGGTGTTCTACATGGGGCTGCACACAATAGAGAAGCTGAGTAAGGGATTGATTGTTGCAGGCAAAGCTAAGGATACGCCGGTCGCAATCGTTTCACGCGGCACGCGTCCTGATCAACAGGTGCTGACGGGACGACTGGATCAGATCGCCCAATTGCAGCAAAAAGCCCAGTTACCCGCTCCAGCGCTAATTATAGTTGGGGAGGTTGTGGAGCTGCACCAGACGCTCGCCTGGTTCGGGGATAACGAGCCCGCGCCGCTGCCGTAGCGGCGCGTCCTAACTGCTCTCTTTACAGGAAGTTGTATCCAACGAGGAAGCTACCTGCGTAACCAATCACGAAGGCAATGGCTAGGAAGAGCACATAGCGTGCGTAGGTGGCAAAGGTTAGGATCTCCACTTTAGACATCGCAATAATGCCGGCAGCAGAGCCGATGACAAGCATCGATCCGCCTACGCCGACAGCGTAGGTCAGTGATAGCCACTCAGCATGAGACATACTGATATTCGATTTTAGCAGGGCTGCAGTTAGCGGAACGTTATCAACAACTGCTGAGAAGAGTCCCATAACGAAATTGGCGGCTACAGGGGGCATAACTTCATAGATGCGCACGAGGCTATCCAGTACGCCAATCTCTTTTAGCATGCCAACAAGTAGCAGGATGCCCAAGAAGAACATGAGCGTATCGAACTCAATCTTGCGGATGTAGTCCAACAGGTTTTCGCGCTTATCTTCGTTATAGAGGAAGCGGCCGATAAGGAACATGAGCGAGAGGCCGAATAGGAACGTTAGCACCGGTGGGATCCCGGCAATAATGTTGAGTACAATCGTGCCGATAATCGTCGCGAGGAAAACCACTGCGATTACCTTACCTACATGATCGTCCCGACGGGGTGTTGGAATTACCTCAGTAACACCGTTGAGGGGGCGAGAGAGCATGCCAGCCAACGCGAGAACGCTGACGAACGCTGGGGCAGAGAGCAGTAGAAGGTCCTGTATCTCCACCTTGCCAGCAAGGAATATCATAAGCGTAGTTACGTCACCGGTTATCAGTGCGACGCCACCGGAGTTGACAGCAAAAACCACCATCACGGAGAAGCGTAGCGTTTTACGCCTATCGAGTCGCAGCGAGAGCACGAGCGCGATAGAGACCAGCGTTGCAGTGATGTTGTCGCAGAGTGATGAGAAGACGAAGGCGAAAATCGCCACCAGAAATATCAGCTTACGTTCACTGATGCGTCGCGGTAGCATTTTATAGATGAGCGTCTCTATCAGTCCCTGATGGTTGAGAAAGGCAACGAATGTCATGGCTGCCATAAGAAAGAGCCATAGACCCGCGATCTCTAGGATGTTCTCATCCAGTTTATGGCGTAACTCCTCGGGAGTGGTTCCCGCTTCTGGAAATAGAAATACCAGAATCCAAGCGAGAGCTCCAAGGAATAGAGTCGACTTCGCCTTATTTACATGAATGACCTCTTCGAGCACGATAGAGAGCAGCGCTAACCCCGCGAGGGAGATTAGGACGGTATGCAACATGGAATGTGTCCTGTAGTTGTTCAGCGTAAGGTCGTAGTTTGGTCATACCGATAGGTAATTTTACTACGTAATAAACGCCCTAAGATTGATGATGGGCGAATATTAACCGATTTTAGGGGCGCTTACGCGCAGTTAATCGGTAATAAGTGTTAGGTTCTTGTAACTTTTTTTCATACTCTTATTTCAATCTGCGAGGCTGCCCGTTGGTGCAAAAGGTTTCCCCAGAGTCGAACTGGTACGTCTATATGCTGCGTTGCGCGGATGGGTCTCTCTACACCGGAATAACGACTGATCCGCAGCGTAGACTCAGACAGCACCGCGGGGAGTTGAAGGGTGGTGCACGCTACACGCGCTCCCGCTCGCCGCTATCGTTAGTCTGGCTAGAGGTGCAGCCTGATCGTGCCAGTGCGACACGTCGGGAAATACAGATAAAGGGTCTGAAGGCGAGCGCTAAAGAGTCGCTCTTGAAACAGTTTAAACTGGCTGAAGAATTTTCCTGATGAAGTGCTTTTTGGGTGCGCTGTTATTGCTCGAAATCGAGTTTTTGAGAGTGTAAATTCATAGAAACAATGGTTTAGGTGATGAATAGCTTTCACTGGTTTTTCGCGCTTTGCGAACTAAACTGAAAAGGAATGCAGGGCGAGCCGTTGATTCGGTGTTGACCCCGGCAACCTGCCCCGGGTCATTAAGGGGATGACGAGCGGAAATCTTTCCCGCAAATGAGGCGGCCCCAACGGGACCGCCTCAACTATTTCTGGCGCTTAATTTCTCTGGCGCTAAATCTAAGGCGCAAAAATCCAAGGCGTAAAACCTAGGTGGTCAGGACTCGCCTAAAACCTGAATCAATCGCGTTTTGCGGGACGCTTCGACGGCTTACGTGGCTTTGCGTCTTTGCTCTCAGAGCTCTTACGCGCACGCTTGGGCGCTGCATCACTCGCACCACTTGGTTTACGACTGCGCTTGGCTGGCGCATCGTCGCTCCATGGGCGAATATTGAGTGACTGACCACAGACTCTCGCTTTTGCGAGTTGGCTAAGCTGTGCTTTCGAAAGGTTTGAAGGCAGATCAACAGTGGTAAACCCGGAGCTGATATCGACTCGGCCGATCAGACCTGAGTTAATTTCCGCCTCATTCGCTATAGCGCCAACAATGTTACCTGGCTTAACCCCATGATCATGTCCGACGTTGATCCAGTAGCGTTGTTTGTCTGCATCAAGTGCTTCGCGATTACGTTGGCGCGGTTTGCCATCACGCTCAGGACGAGGAGCACGTTCGCGGCGAGGAGGGGCAGCATTTGGATCCGGCTCGTTCTCATCAAGGAAGAAGCGACGGTCTGAGTTCAACAATCCAAGGGCAGCGGCGGCCAATGCACTCGCTGTGATACCACTCTCTGTAACTAGGTCTGTGACCAGCTTGTGGTAGGCGTTTGCGTCCGGTGTTCCGGTTGCATCGACCAGCTGCTTCTTAAGACGCTGCGCACGCATTTCGTTGATCTCAGCAGCCGTTGGTAAAACCAGCTTCTCCAGTGTAGAGGAGGTGCGGCGTTCAATCTGGCGCAGCAGACCACGCTCACGCGGGGTCACGAAGAGAATTGCATCTCCGCTGCGACCCGCACGACCGGTACGACCGATACGGTGCACATAGGACTCAGCATCATAAGGAATGTCGAAATTGAAGACGTGAGTGATACGGTCAACGTCCAAGCCGCGGGCAACAACATCGGTAGCAACAAGAATTTCTAGGTTGCCTCTCTTCAGCTTATCAACGATCTTCTCGCGCTGTGCCTGCGGAATATCGCCGTGCAGAGCAGCGGCTGGGAACCCTTCAGAGCGCAACTGTTCGGTTAGCTCTTCGGTCATTGTCTTGGTGCGGACAAAGATGAGAGCAGCGTCATGCTCTTGCTGCTCCAGCATACGTGTGAGTGCAGCAAACTTAGACATGCCGCGAACTTCCCAGATACGCTGGCGAATGGTGCTAGCTGTCGCTGTTTTTGAAGCGATCTTAACAATGGTCGGATTCTGCAGGTAACTTTCTGCAATGCGACGCACTTCGTTTGGCATTGTTGCCGAGAAGAGGGCGATCTGTCGCGTTGGCGGCGTGTGCTTTAGGATCCACTCGACATCGTCGATAAAGCCCATGCGCAACATCTCATCTGCTTCATCGAGCACCAGCGCTTGAAGTTTATCCAGTACCAGCGTTCCGCGGCGGATGTGGTCCATAACGCGACCTGGAGTGCCGATTACAACCTGCACACCTTTGCGCAGGGCGCGTAACTGAGTGTCATATGCCTGTCCACCATAGATCGACAGCGTACGAATGCCAGAGAGGTATCGAGAGTACTGCTCGCACGCCTCTGCAACCTGAATCGCTAGCTCACGCGTTGGCGCAAGTATGAGCAGCTGGGGCTGGTGCAGGTTTGGGTCGATACGATTTAGCAGTGGTAGTGCGAAGGCAGCAGTTTTACCTGTACCTGTTTGCGCCTGACCAAGCAGGTCATCACCGTTTAGAAGTGTTGGAATCGCTTCAGCTTGAATCGGTGAGGGGGTCTCGTAACCTACATCTTTCAATGCATCGAGAATAGCGGGCGCAAGTCCCAAGTCAGCGAAGGTGCTGGTGGGGTTTTCAGAATCAGACATATTGGAGGTTGTGTACCTATTTTAGAGTGCGCAGTCAGAGCGCGGCCCATGAATCGACTGAGTCTTGCCCAAGGCGACTCATGGGAGGGGTGTTAAAAGAGGACGGAGTGTATACGAATTGAACAGCAACTGTCCAGCTAAAGTCTGAGAGTTTAACTGGGAATCAACATGCCACGCTGAACAAAATCAAAGGCTTCCAGACGTTTCATCCAGCGCTCCACTGCAGGGTAGTCGGCTGGGTTAATACGCTGAAATTCGAAACGTGCGGCCCAAGGGTAGATAGCGAAGTCAGCAATGCTGAGCTCGTCCGCAACGTAATCACGCTGCTGCAGGCGACTATTTAAAACTCCCCAAAGGCGCTGCGCCTCTTTATTGTACCGCTCCTCAGCGTATGGGACTGGCTCTTTTACAAACATATTAAAATGGTGTGCTTGGCCGAGATAGGGGCCAAAGCTTCCCATCTGGAACATTAGCCACTCCATCACCTCCATCTGTTTGCGCGGGTCAGTAGGAAGGTACTGCTGCGCTTTATTCGCCAGGTAGAGGAGTACAGCTCCGGATTCAAACACCGATATTGGCGCTCCGTCTGGGCCCTCTGAATCGACAATCGCCGGTATCTTATTGTTTGGACTGATGGCGAGAAATTCGGGCTTAAACTGGTCTCCTGCACTGATGTCGATCGGGTGTACCTTATACTCCAGGCCACACGCCTCTAGCATTATTGAGATCTTGCGGCCGTTCGGTGTTTTCCAAGTGTATAGATCGATCATGGGGGACTCCTCAGGCGCCTGGGCGGGTAAAGTGGTTGAAAATACTTATGAGCTCATCTTCGGTGTAGCTGACGATAATGAGCTGCTGCCCTGGTTTAATTAGGTCAGGATCCTGGCCTAGCATGCCCTGCTGGTAGTTGTAGACGTAGGTGTCGTTAACCTTTTGGTAGAGAAATTCTCCCAGGAACGAGCTACGGCGATTCTCCAATGTCTCATCAGCCAGCATCGGGATCTCTGCTGTCAGTACACGTCCGCTCTCTTTGAGCTCAATTCCTTGTGCAAAGGTTTTAATAAGGCCGTGTTGCAAAATGCCCCATAGACCCTGTTCATCATTGGGGGATACGGCGTGGATATAAAAGACAGTACCGGCTGCGAGATCGGGATCTGAGAGTAGCTCCTGCAGACGAATTCTCTGACCGGGTCTCAGCGACGTGACAGGCTTAGTCGAGCTTACTTCGATATTTCCGGACTGGTCAGTCACCTCAAACTGTACAGCGGGTGCAGTACCCTGAGTTACAACGATTGATTGGCCCTTAAGTGATTCTACGGAGCCCTGAACCAGTTGCGATGTCGGCTCTACGGCCTTGACTACTGTCGCGGTATCATCTGCTAAGCGCTCTTTAACTGCCTGCATCACCTGTGTTACTTCTACGCGTGTCGGTTCTGCTGATCTGCTAGAGGCAGACGAGGCTCGGTTGTTAGTTGAGGCCCGATCGTCGGCTGATACAGCGCCTTGGTCTAAAGCGGCACTCTGATCGGAAGTATCATTTTCAGCTAAGGATTGATCGTCTAACGAGGTTTCAGCGCTCTGACTGGGCGCGCCAACGCGCTCTATGTTGATGGTCTCGCTCTGCATGGTAGGCATGGCTAGCAATTGCTCACCCGTCACAAAGTTGTCAGCCTTGGTGATGTCTAGCACCTGCTCTTTGGAGTCGGTTGTGAGCTTCTCTATGTGCTCTTGCGCAGCGGCTTTTACCTTGGGCGTTACGGGCTCAACTATCGCTTGTGGCTTGACTGCTTGAGTTGATTCAGTGGTTGTGTCTGCATTTTGGTTGAATAGGTAGATACCGATCCCCACTATGATTAGGATCAGTACAACAATTGCACGTTGCATTTAACTTCTCTTCCCTGTGGATGGCTCTCCATCCCTAGATGCGTGAAAAGCTACAATAATCAGTTTTGGGCAGGTATTAAAGTGCAATTGCTGTTTAATATATTGTTTTTTAGTCGGTATAGGTAAGTGATGTCTGAGACTGACAACCCAGATGATTTCTCCTCCATGATGCTTGGCGAGGGCGTCAAGCCGCTGCAGAGTGAAAAACGGGTCTCGACGCGCGAACGTTTGCGTCGCGGTGATCTCGACCAACTTGCGCAGCGCCGCAAGCAGGCCGAGGGTGTTGATGAGCGTTTTCGACTCCAGCCTGAGCAACTCCTCAATCCTGCTGATCCAATTGAGTGGAAGCGCGATGGTGTGCAAGAGGGTGTCTATCGCAATTTGCGTCTGGGTAAGTATGCAGCTGATGCACGTCTTGACCTACTCAACCGCTCTCTCGCGGAGGCGGTCGATGAGGTGCCGGGCTTCGTTAAGCAGTGCTACAAGCTTGGATTGCGCACGGTAATTATTAACCATGGTCGCGGCAAACACGCTAAGACGACGCAGAATATCCTGCGCTCATGTCTGGTACTCTGGTTACCAAAGATTGATGAGGTTCTAGCCTTTCACTCCTGTCAGCCTCAACACGGTGGTTTGAGCGCGATCTATCTGTTGCTGCGAAAAAATGAACAGCAACGTTTGGAGAATGTTGAACGACACCGTTGATACGAGGAATCAGGCTAATAATCAGCTAACTGGCTGTTTTTAGGTTTTTGGTACAAAATACAGAGAGTTATCATTTAAGGAGCAAACAATGGGGGACAAACGGCTCGACCGAGAGGCCCAATACTGGAAAGTGACCAGTGTTTTGCTTCTTACCGTCGCAGCACTTGTTGTCGCTGCATTGAGCGTGCCGCAGTTCTCTACTGAGGCACTCTTGGCGGCACTTCCTGTCGCCATATCGGCGCTGTTTGTTATCCGAACTCACCGCGCCTTGGTGGCGCAGCTGCAAGCTGAGTTGGAACGTCAGCTCCCGATTGATAGCGGCACTGGGGCTACTACGTTGCTCTGGTTTCAACACATGCTAGAGCAAGAGTGCCGCAGGGCGATGCGTGAGTTCAGCCCAGTCAGTGTAATGCGACTACTACCGGTTAACGCCACCAATTCGCTGCACAATGCAGATCTTGTAGAAGCGATGCAAAAACGGATGACACGCCCTGGGGATCTAGTTGCCCTAGACGATGCTCGCGGGCTATGGCTGCTTCTGCCTGCAACCAATGAGTC
>Ga0181582_10003743_pt1 | contig 12265 bp, 2 predicted proteins | sample 071ome_32_FD_132438 | JGI IMG/M metagenome (GOLD analysis project Ga0181582, IMG submission 132438) | Coastal salt marsh microbial communities from the Groves Creek Marsh, Skidaway Island, Georgia - 071405AT metaG (megahit assembly) | ecosystem: Environmental > Aquatic > Marine > Intertidal zone...
GACGAAGCCACGTACGCGTGCACGCGGGGTGGACTCGTGGTCTTCAATGGCATCATCAAACGCTTAGGCGGTTGGACTAAAGACAGGACCGTCATACTACAACTTCCGGAGAACTTGCGTGATAGCTCGTGCTCATTGAGCGCGGGCGCGCCGCTCATCTTCAACGGGAACCAAGATGACTCTCAGCAGCGACTAGACTTGAACGCGAATGGCGAAGTCAAGATCACGTCTGGCACGCGCAACAAAGCTTGGACATCCTTGTCCAACATCCATTTCTCAAATGAACGACAACCTTTAAAGTTTTCGAACTATTGGGAAAATTACGGCGAAGGATGGGCTCCGGCGCAGTATTCCTGCGTCGAGGGTGTCATCACGTTGAGTGGGAGAATCAGGCCAAGACACACGAGCTGGTGGAGGCAAGTAATCGGTACGCTGCCGGAACATTGCAGACCCAGCGGTTATTTGATTTTCAGCGCCAACAACGACGATAAGCAGTCGCGTGTCATGGTCAAACCTGACGGAAACATTGTATGGGAAGCGGGTGGAAGCTCGTACGGATGGTTATCGCTCAGCGGAATCATTTTCTCGAACAATCAGCAACGTCAACTGGATACGGTGCAAAACTGGGTCGATTACAACTATAACTATGAAGGAGCCACGTATACATGCGTCGATGGCCTCGTCATTGTTCAGGGTCTCGTCAAGAGCGGATACAAAACGCACATCGGCACGCTCCCGCCAGGTTGCAGGCCAACGGGCGATCTCATCTTTCATGCAAACAATAACCACCTCGGTTATCGCATGAACATCACCTCCTTGGGTGAAATCCACTGGGTCGCCGGCGGTTTCAATTACGGCTGGTTAAGCCTTTCGGGCATCGCGTTCTCTACGAATACGCAACACGAAATGGTGCTCGACGGTTGGAAGTCTTTCCCTGGCTTGGCTCCCCCGACGTTTTCGTGCGCCCGCGGAATCACCTTCTTGCAGGGTACCGCGAAGCCACTTGGCGCGTCATCTGGCGACAAATTGGGGAAGTTGCAGTACGCACAACCCCCTCCTTCTCCGCCGCCTTCTCCGCCGCCTTCTCCGCCGCCGCCGCCTTCTCCGCCGCCGCCTTCTCCGCCGCCGCCTGGTGCCGGAGAAGGCGTACAGGTGAAGCTTACGAGTCCCGCTAAAGTGGTGTCAACGTTTTCTTACAACTTTGGCGTCAAGGTTTCCCACTCCACGTGTGGTACCGACTGCTTCGGCAGCACCGTCTCGAGGCTGAACTCCAAGCGAGTCGGGCTGATGTGTGAGGCTCGGGTGAAGAAGCAGGGCGTCGAGTGCGATTCGTGGGGCGCATCCATGCCGTGCCGCAAGTGGGACGCGTTCAGTCCCTCCGCTCTGGAGATGACAGATGCACGCGGTAAGATCGTCGCCGGCACCTACGTGATATCTTACTCTTGCTCGTTCGTGACCACGAGCGGGGAAGAAGTATCCAAGGCCTCCTGGAACCACCTTCACACGTTCAAACTACTCGAGGGTTGCGGCGATAATTTGCCCGCTGGTGGAGATGGCAATCCTGTCGAGAACATCGCGAGACACTTGCTCCTCACCGCGGACGAGTTTAATGTCGCTGATTGCCGTGACGAAGCCCAAGTTTACAAGGCGAAAGAGTCGATTTTCCGCCGCTACGACAATGATCCCACGGACGGTGTTCTGTCTCGTGCAGAAATTATCCGTGCCCTGCGAATGCAGAGCGCCGATATCCGCATCATTGACATATGGAATGAGGAACTTGACGGAGCCCTCGAGCTGAAGCCTTCGCAGCTCATGCGAGTACGAACGAACGATATGGAATGCGGCAAAGGCGCCATCGTGTACGAAAACGCCGTGTATCCGACAGATAGTCCTGGTCGAGAAAGCTCTCCGGAGCAGTGCCGACAAAACGCCACCGCCATGCGCGTCGCGTGGCGTTACACGAGTCCTGTCACTCTTGGCGATTACACCTGCCTGTATATCGACGGTATGTTGTACGATAAGCATGCAGTGCGTGATAAGGCGCCAGCGATCCCCGGATATTCCAATCTGAATGGTCTGTACGCCGCAACAGAGCTCACGGATATTCGACCGATTTCTGGAACGTACGAAGATGTGCACCAGACGCTCGTCGCAAACTTTCATTTTGACAACGTTGAGTCAAGCTTGAGAATACTTTCCGCTTCACCACTCGTGGGTGGACAACGTGCGATTCCTGACGTCGCACCGATCGACCGTGCGAGAAGCATTTCTCGCTGCACTGAGGGCTACGGAGCGAGTTGCCTCAAGTCTGTTGATAACTCGTTCGACGCCTCACGAAAGTACTCGTATCGATATGGAAGCTTTGATTTCAGTGATGACGTGGCGATCACAACTTGGGTCTATGAAAGTTGCGCAAACAGAGCGCAGAAGAACCTTCGGCAAAAGTCTATCGCATACTTTCAAGGAGTCAACGCAGGAATATCGCACGTTTTACAGTTGTACCTTGAACCGAAGAATGACGCTCTGGACGTGATCCTTCAGTACACGCAAAATGGTGAAGTGAAGCACAAACTGACTCTCTCCGGACTTGCATGCAAATCTTGGCAGTACGTTGGATTCTCCCTCAATAAAAAGGACAGAATGGTTTTGTTTGCGAATCCAACTGGCTCTGTCCACGCGACGTCCGACTCGAGCACGTACAAAGTTGATCGCGACATGGCACTTGAAATGCCTCGCAAAATTCTCAAACTGATGACTTCGTTGGAGTTATTCGGCGCCGTGGACGCTGAATTCGATGACATGCGTTTGTACACCGGTCAAGTGAGTCGCGCTACGTTTCTCGACGCATTCAGCTGTGGACACCGTCCACTGTGCGCAAAGCGAGCGCATGCACAACCCGCGTCGCGTCGCGTTGTCTGCGCCACTGCTGTTATGGCGAACCAACCCGTCGATTCGTATTCGCGAAGCTACTGCACGGCGGCACTCTACTATGACGGATCGGCTATTGATATCACCGCTTCGCTCGAATTGGCGGGAGTCACATTCAGTTACAGAGACACTTCTTGGCAAGAGAGCTCGTTTGAAATGCTCCGAAAGTCTGCCACGAGCGCATCTGCGAGCTACGAAACTGTCATCCAGATGGATGGTGATCTCCTCGGTTGCGTGAACAAGTTCGCTTCTATCAGCTACGTCGATCGAGACGCTGGGGCGAAGCCGAATCTTGAATGGTTCTACAAGGTACGAACAAAAACTTCAGTCAAGGGACAGAAGGACGTGATATCGACTACGTACTACTTCAAGTCGCCCTGGATAGGAGTGCTTACTGGGAACGTCGTCGCCGGGTCATCCACGTCGCCTGTTTCCAATGTTCGCGTCTGCGCTGATTTCTCATATCCGAACGGTACGCTCATGACGCCCAAGAACAGCATCGAAGAGCAAAATCTCGCTCTCTACATGCGGGCAGAACATACCAGCGACATCTCTAAAACGGCAGTGGAGAACACGTACATCGTCACGGATGGCGATCCATCCCCGACAAGCGGGTCTTCCCTAGTCGCGCAGGGTGAATATCTTCGCGTTGAGCTTCCGCAGTGGAGTTCTGTCAGAAAGATCCAAGTTTGCGTGACCAAGGGATCGCAGCGACCACTCACCTACGTGCAAGACTACGAACCTGGAACGTCTGAAAGTCATGGGCTCAGATGTGAATTCGACGCCGCACTCACGGAACGCGAAGAAGCTCACACCTGCTTCTATTACAAGTGCGAAGGCTCGCACTTGAAGTCGTTCCATGGGAAATTCATCACGGCGCAAGTTCCGTGGAGTGATGGAAAGAGACAAAGTGTCCCTACCCGAGGCTTGTACTCGTGGTTTGAGGGCCACAACGCCGGAGCATCATGGCCGAGCTCTGTCGGAAGTCTCGTCGGTAAGCTGGTCTCTGGCAACGTCACCGTGAGGATTGAGCCCGGTCATGGAACTTCGAGCTTCGTTCGAGCACTCCATGGTGGAGCGGACTCCGCGTTTGACTTCGGGCTCGCCCTGCCGGGCGACGAGTGGACGCTCTGCACGCTGTCGAGGTACACTGGCGAAAATAGAAATGGCGTCATTGTTGGCAGTGGCGGCTTTTATCATGGTCACAACGACGGTAAACGCGGTGTGGCGTTCTACGATTCGCCGGTGACGTCTTCTGAAAGCACCGGTGTTGCGGACGACTGGCTTGTTATGTGCGGTACGAACTCTGGCAAGCGCGTTTACGTCGACGGCGTGAACAAAGCGAGCGCAGATCGCGGCGGTGAGTCGGGCAACAAATATTTGGGTATCAATTACGCCACTGACGCCACAAATGTGACGAAAAAATCTGAGTGGGCTGTCGCAGAGGTGATTACGTGGACGCGTTCACTTTCTGATGAAGAGATGTTGAGAGCCACGAACTATCTGCGTAGTGTCACGCTCGGTCCCAAGGCTCAGGTCACTGAAATCTCAACGCTTGGCGTGAAGACCAATTGTCGATTTACTGATGTCTCTGGTTCCGACGGTTCGTATGAGATCGAGATTAAGGACACTTCCGGCTCGGTACCGACGAAGACCACGATGCTCGTCGGTGCGTACAAGGAAGAAACATTCCCACGAGAAGAAATCCAAGTGCTTGAGGTATCGAGTGATTCTAAAGCAGCGAAACCGCGTGAGGTGTTGCTCGTACTCGTCGAGTCGAGTGACTCGAGCAATACTTCGAGCACGCCTCGTTCTTTCGCCGCGGTAGACGTCGACAATTCAACGAGCGTCTCACGAGAGGAGCTTCAAGCTCACATTGAGACAATCGCAGGATTTTCCACCGAGGGACATGCCATCATTACTGATGCTCTCTGGAAAGAGTTCGATGCCGATGCCGACGGCGAGCTGAGCTTTGCGGAATTCAACGCCGTTTCGTTGAGGATGCGAAAGGGCAACTTGAAGGTCGAGCAGCTGCTCGTTTATCCGGTTGTTGAGGCGAAGCATTTGCTCGCTTTTGAGAATGCAGTCACCGGTAGCTGCAACAAGTTCGCGCTGGTTCGTCAAAATTCCGCCATCTTACCGAGGAATTCAACCGCCTGGAACGAATTTTACGGCCGTCTGTTGTCGACAAAGATCGATCCTCTCGCCGCAACGCGCGAGCCGTGTCCGAGCTCTCGAGGCATCATCGAGCCGATGGGTTCAAGCGCTGATCCCAATCTGTTGGTCCTCGTCGGTGCGGGCCCGAGCGGTAATGCGTTGTCCCTTGCACAAGACTCTGCCATCTCCTCTGGGAACTTGTACGCAAGAGTTGTCAACGGGAGAAACGCGACTGCCGTGCTGTTCGCGACACGCCGCTTCAGCGATGTCATTCACGTTTTCTCCTCGGGAACGGATGCCCCGTCAAACAAGTTCGACGACGACTTGATTGCCTCTGATGCGAAAGTGAACCTCACTGAACTGGTCACGAGGCATCGCGCAACTGCTGAAGCTCACTTCGCTGACCAGACGACAGTGATTGTTCGAGCTTCTGTTGTGTTCCCGAAGAGTCGAACCTTTGGCTCGAAAAGCTGCGGGTTATCTGAAGCCATCGTGCGCGTTGTCGACTTCGACAGCGAAGGCGAGCCGCAAGAGTATAAAACGGACGAATCTGGAGCCGTAGAAATCGCAGTTACTCGTGGCAAATCGTTCAAGTTCACCGCGTCATTCCCAAATCACACTATTTGTTTTGCCGGACGAACTGTAGACGATGCGGTCAGCGAGGAGACGTGCAAGGACGCGGTTACTGAAATCGCGCTCGAACACGTTCTTGATAATGCTAACATATTCTTCGTCGATGTGACCAAGAGTAACGTCGACCTTGGCTTGTATCAAGGCCAGTGTGAGGCACAGTATAAGGGAGCACGTTTCAAGATCACTCCCCTGAATGGTTGCCACCGTCCGACGTACGTCACGACGGATCAAATTGCTGGTTGGGCTGTGAACGTCAAAGGCTTGCCGGAAGGCGTATTTACGGACGAAGCACCCTTGCCTAAAAATGCGCGAGTGTGGCCGTTCGCGGCGATGGACTACTCCATCGTGCTGGATTCCGCTCCGGATCTCGGCACGCTCGGTAACAAAATTAAGGACGAACCATGGTTTGAAGGTTGCGCGACCGAAGATGGAAGCGTCATTGAGTTCTTTAGGAGAAGAAATGCACTCGAAAGAATCGCTTACATGCGTGAAGGTAGCAGTTGGCAGCAAATCAGGTACAGGTACCACGGGTACATTTGCGTCGACATCCCAGCGGCGTACATTCCAGTCATCAGTGCTGCTCATAAAAATCAGTTGTGCTACGACCCGACTGAACCAGCCGGAGCCATATCGTCAAAACATTTCATCGGCGTGTCTCACGCGAAGGACGCCCCGTTCGTGGTCAGATCCGATAAAGCGATCGCAGTTAAAATTTTTGAGCTTCATGCAAATAACGCAACCAAGAGCGGTTACGATGTGTGCTTTGCTGCGTTGCCGGACAGCTCGAAGGGTACGGGAAGCACGCAGGTGAAGATTCGACAGGATGTATCCAATGCGGAAGATTCCGAATGTCACACGGAGCGTGGCGGAGGTGCATCCTGTGACTTCGAAGTGCACCTCACAAAAGACACTGGAGAGCTCATCTTCCCTCAACCTGTGAACTCAGAGGCCGATGTGACGACTATGGTCGTCACGGCGGGTTCTCCAAATTTTGCTGGCACACATCGAAGAGAAATCTCTGTCGAAGTGACGCGAAATGACTCGTATCGTTCAGTAACCGCGAGAGCCATTCGGCAGCTCATTCCTCTCGGTTCAAGGGCGAGAGCGGGCGCAGGCTTGAGCGACAGCACAAACTGGGCAACGGTACCGCTCGAGGGAATGGTGTACAGCGTCGTTCACGATCCACCGGGTGGCAACTCTTACGCAGAGCTTGCATCGGGCACGAAGGTGACTATGTTCTACTCGCTAGCCAACAGCCGAGCTGCTAAGGTGGGCGGCTCTTTCGACGCTGGGGGTACAATTGGCAACGCAGGTAGCTTTGAAATTGGTTTCAACGCTGGTTGGATGGCGGAGGCATCGGTTGCACTCCTCTCGGGTGAGTTCGAGTCCGAGTTTGGAGCCAACGTTGTGTTTGATGTGCCGTCGTTTTCTGTGAAGTCGAACTCAGACGATGGATTCGATATTGCGCTCACGACGCAACGCGCGCTGCGCAGCAGTCAAGATGCTCAACTTCCGGGTAGAGCTGGCGATGTAATTCTCGGCGCAGGCATTGAGATTGTGTATGTTAGCTCTGATGTACTCGATTTCGCTGAGAAGAGCGAGGACTTGCACTGCCTCGAGAGCACTGTTGTCATCACGTGGCTTCCTCGCAAGCCGACGTCCTACGTGGTCACTGTGCACGATATTGAAGCGAAAATAATTCCTTCTCTCAAGTTTTTGCAGTCGACGGCTATGTCCGGTGAGATCAAATTCGATAACTCTCATCGTCCTCTTGCCGAATCCACGGACGGTGGCAACAGAGCGTCGGTCAGCGAGGACTGGGCGGGCTATATCGGTGGGAAAATTGAGGCTTGGGAGCGCACGCTCAGATGGTCCTCTCCGCAGGACGAAAGTGAGGTGCACGGTATTTTTGGCTCATACACTGGAGCGGGATCCGTCATCGGCGAGCACTTGACTGATTACGCGGATGGCTTCAAGAAGGAGTTTAATGCCCCATGGTCGCTCACGGAAGGACCCTTGCGCGACATGACAGAGGAGTGGGAAAGCTATGCGGCTCTCGACGTTGTTCAAGCTGAACCTGCGCTCAGCATCGTGAGCGGAGCGACATCTGTTGTAAGCACATTGGTGCTCGACTATGCCGCCTTGGCTGGCCCGTCGGCCATGGCTTCCGAGCTGCGTTTGCTTCCGTATATTGAGGGGTCAAACTCTGCTGCAATCGTTTCGAAGAGAAGCAATGATACCGTGCCCGACTACGACGGAATCCTCAAGGACGGCAGCAGCGAGCTGTTCTACTCTTTCGGGATGAGTGACACCGTTCAGGATGCTCGATCGAGCGGTCCTGGTGGCGTCGCGTTGTACGACGACGAGAACATCGTCGAGGGGCCTGCGCTTGACCCGGCTGACACCAAACGGATGATCGGCTCGCTCACTGGCGGAGACGCTCCCATGGGGATGCGCAACTTGCACGGCGAAACGACCGAAAAGGGGAGCATCTATCTCACTTTCACGGGCGGAGGTCATTCCTTGGACTTTTCGTTCACTTCTGAAGAAAAGCTCGATGGTGCTGACTACGGCGTTGAGCTAGAATTGTCAGGAGGATTTGAATCGGGAGCGTCATACTCTGTCGGTATGTCGATAAAACCGGGCCCCGTTCTCGGACTTGAAACTGGAGCGGGCGCTTCGTTCGAACGTTCCATCACCCACGAGCGCGCGTTCGGTTGGGTCAAGCGCGGTCTGTTGACCACTAAATACTCGCTTTCAGACCCAGATTTCGGTGATAAGTTTGTCGTGAGAGTTGGAGCGGATAACCGATTCGGAACGCCCATTTTCATGACGATGGGTGGTCGCAGCAAATGTCCGGGCGAGCTTGGAACAATTTTCCGAGAATCTGACGTAAGTTTGAGAATACCCCTCGAAGCGAAATTGCGTACCCACGGATTGAATCCGAATCAAAAGGCCATGTTCGAGGTCATGGTTGAGAACAGATCCCCTGCTCGAGAGGCGTCCCGTTTTGCCTTGCGCATCGTGGACGGTCTTAGGGCCTCGATTGAAGCAGTTCTCGAAGAAGCGAATAACGCGGCTGATGCCGATCCCGCTGCTCCACTTTCTGTACTGCGCAGCATGGAGTCAGCAGCGGCGCTCACCATTGCAAAGAATTCAGGTAGCTTGGGAAAAATAATCGAAGCTGCCACGAAGGCGGCGGAGAAGAAGGATGCCACGTCGATGGATGTGGTGGACGCTGCGTATTTGTCTGCAGGCCTCGCTCCGCATAGTGGTGAAGAGCTCGCAGATGCAGTATTCTCTATTAACGACAAAAAGTTTTCACTTGGAGACTACTTGCCTCTGAAGTTCATCAACGGCGACGATACCTCAAGACAGTCGTACGTGTCTCAACTCGTCCTGAATTTCGCCGTTGCGCCTGGTTTCGCAACGAGACACATCAAATATCTGCAACTGGCGCTGGTGAGTATGTGTGAGATCGACATGAACAATCTCTATAGAAAGCCCATATCTTTCACACGAAACATCGATCCGATGAGTTGGGAGGCTACTTGTCCGAAGGTGCAGTTCGACCAAACGACCGTCGCGAGATATCTCTCCTCGAGCGTTTCCACCCAAACTTCGAGCGTGTTGAATCTGGTCGTGAACAATCCGGACGCGTATAACTTGTGGCCAGACAATCGAACTCACCCTTCAAGTGATTTGATGAACCTTCGTCTTTCGTTCGTTCGACTTCAGTATCGCCCCGTTCGAGGCGGGGAGTGGATCACGGCGAAGAGTGACGCCGATGCGTTCAAACTGGACTCCAATAAGTACAACTATCTGTGCCCTTACTCGCGTTCCGACGGCTGCAGGTTCGACTGGGACACGAATGGGAAGTATGAGAAGCTCTTGAGTGGTTTCAAGGACGGCTTGTACGAGCTTCGTGTAAAGAGCTTCTGCACTGGCGCGTCTTCACTCGCAGACCTTTCCGTGCACGAATACGTCTCCGAGCAGCGGTTATTACTCAACGTGGATACCGTCGCACCAGTCCGCGTGAGAACGTTCGAGGAAGCGCAGTATTACGGCGTGGAGTACGCCGAAGAAATCGATTGCACTGGCATCGAGGTGTCGGCCAGAAGGACGTCTGCGGATTGCGCCGCCTCCGAGGCTACGTTGGATGAAACTGTCAAAGTTCGCGACGTCAGATGTTCCAACTCTGGCGGGCGTGGCATTTTCTCCGTCAGGTTTCCCGATGATGCCGTCGGTAAGTTCAGAGTGAAGGTGTCCGGTATAAAAGACATGGCTGGAATGTCGGCTTTGCCGATTGATGGCACCTTCCACAAGTGCAAGGCGTACGGCAATACCGGCAATACGACGAGCGCGCCCGTTGCGGCGACGAGACTTGGTCGCGCGGATGATCCCATCGAGCACGACGAGCGACACGCTTCGCCCGAGCTCGCCGCGACGCCGATGAGGCATCGCGACCTCGCTCTCTTTGCCGTGGTCGGCGCGGCGTTCGTCTTCGCCGGCGTCCTTCTCCGTCGACGCGTCGCCAGAGAAGCCGAGCGAGACGCCCTCGTGAGCGCCGCCGCCGACTCGACGCCCTCCTACGGCACCGCACTCTGAGCCGTCTCCTAGACGGTTCAATCCTTTACGCGCGCATCGCCGCGCCAAACTTAAACTTTGTATCGTCCCTTTTGTCGCGCACGTGCATAACACTTTAATAAAACTTACGCCGAAACGTCCCTCACACGGTGCCGCGATCGCGCGCTCGATCGTGACCGTCGCCCGCGCGCGTTCCTCGACGCCGTCGCGTCGCTCGCGAACCATCGCATCGCGCGAGGTCTTCGCGCGCGCGCGCCCGGCGAGGATTCGATTCCATGTCACTCGGTTCGCTCCGCGCGCGCGATCGTCGAGACGTCGGGATGGACGACGACGACGACGCGTGGAACGACGACGCGCTCGTTCGCGCGTACGATGAAGCCATCTCTCGGCACGGTGGAAGCGGTCGCGCGCGCGGAGGGACGGAGCGAGGTCGACGCGCGAGCGGGACGCGGACGCGGGAGGCGGACGCGGAGGACGCGCGCGCGAGCGCGTCGACGCCGACGTTTGATCCGCGATCGTTCGAGAGCGCGCGACGCGTTGGATCGCCTCGTGCGTCGCCCAGGGTGGGTGGGGGATGGTACGGTGAGGAAGGGCGCGAGGACGAGGACGCGCGCGGTTGGCGCGGAGGGGCGGCGGCGGCGGCGCGCGGGTACGATCCGTACGACGCGTACGAGGGGCACTACGCGCGAGGGGACGATCGGTACGATGAGAGATACGGGTACTTGGAGGATGAATTCGCTAGATTTTCACCGTTCAGACGCGGACGAGGGCCCATGGCGCCGGCGCGCGGTCCGCCTCCGCCGCTCGAGCGTTACCGTCGCGCTCCGCCGACGTCGCGCGCGTCGCGAGGTCCTCCGAGACCGCCGCCGGATATGGTGGAATCGGCGTACGAAACCGCGCGATCGTACGAGGAGGATGGATACGATCCGGACGAGCTCGCTAACTTATTACTCGCGTGGTACTACGCCGGTTACTACACTGGGAGCTTCTCGAGAAACCCGCCCCCGGCGGACTCTTTTCCCGGACGCTGAAACCAAGGATGAGAACGATGAAAAAAAGACGACGACTCGGCCGCGCCATCAAAATCGAGATCCCGTTCCAAAATCGCACGCCAACGAACGATCGAAGCGAACGCGCGTTTTCAGTAGAGACCGTCCTTGTCCGCCGACGCTGACGTGGCGCGCTGAACCCTCGCCGCGACGGTCTCCATCCTCGCCTTCTCCTCCGCGCGCTTCTGTTTGAGCCTCTCACGCTTACGCTCATTTTTCCTCTGCGATTTTGACTTCTCCGAGGATCCCTCCACGTCTTCGCCCTCTCCCGGAGGCGGCCTCGGCTTTGGAATCGTCGACACCCCTCGCGCGCGCGCCGTCGCCGGCTTCCCCACGCTCTCCACCACTTCCGCCATCTCTCGCATCACGACCGCATCCCGTTCCGCCGCGTTCACCACCGGCGTCACGGGCGTCTCCGCCTGCTTACTCTTCGACTTCTTCGACGCGGAATTCAGCGACACCTCACGGAACCCTTCGTTTTCGGTCGCGCGCGCGCTCGCGCTCGGCGGCGCGCCGCTCGCTCGATGCACCTCCTCGGGCGCGCGGCCGTCGCTTCCACGCGTGGGTTCACGCGCGTCCGGCTTGCTCGAGGTGCACCCCATGCGCGCCGACGCTCGCGCGCGCGATTGTGACGCGTCGCGCGCGGACGCCGCGCGGACGCGCGCGCGAGCCGACGCGACTGCGTGCGCGAAAACGTCCGCGTGATGGTCGGTACGGGTGAAAACGACACGACGTTACATCGCGCGGACGCTCATGCGTCGGCGAACAGGCGCGCGCGCGATGGTGGTTGGATGTTTTCGTCGCGCCGACGCTCGGCGCGCGCGGACGGCGGCGGCGTCGGGAACGGCGCCATCGGACGGGAGCGAAGAGGCGGACGCGCGGCGGCGTCGATGACGTCGAAATGAACGCCC
>Ga0181582_10003746_pt1 | contig 12261 bp, 10 predicted proteins | sample 071ome_32_FD_132438 | JGI IMG/M metagenome (GOLD analysis project Ga0181582, IMG submission 132438) | Coastal salt marsh microbial communities from the Groves Creek Marsh, Skidaway Island, Georgia - 071405AT metaG (megahit assembly) | ecosystem: Environmental > Aquatic > Marine > Intertidal...
CCGCGCTGATTATGGATTCAGATTGTGCGGTGGTCAGATACCGCCCGAAGGAGACCGCATGGCGAAGACGCATTTCTATACCGACGAGCGCACGTTCTGGCATTCGACCGGCGTGCAGGCCTTGTTTCTTCCCATCGGGGACTGGGTTGAGCCGCCAGCGGGCAGTTACGGCGCAGATACGCCCGGATCAAAGCGGCGCATCGTCAACCTCGTGCGCGCGTCGGGACTGGACCAGCATCTCGAGATCTGTTCAGCGCCGAACGCGACGCTGGAGCAGCTCCTGCAGGTACATCCTCGGCAGTATCTGGATGACTTCAAAGCTTTGAGTGACGAACAGGGCGGGGAGCTGGGTCTCTTCGCGCCATTTTCACGCGGCGGTTTCGAGATCGCGACCCTGTCATGCGGCCTGGCGATCGCCGCGGTGGATGCAGTGATGTCCGGCGCCGCGCGTAACGCCTACGCGCTCTGTCGCCCGGCAGGTCATCACTGTCTGGCCGACCAGTCGATGGGATTCTGCCTGCTGGCCAATATTCCCGTCGCGCTCGAAGCTGCGCGGTTACGTTATGGGCTCAAGCGCATGGCCGTCGTCGACTGGGACGTTCATCACGGCAACGGCACGCAGTCGATTTTCTACGAGCGGGGCGATGTCTATACGATATCGCTGCATCAGGATCGATGCTTTCCTCCGGGATACAGCGGTTTCGATGATCGTGGTGCGGGGGACGGTGCAGGGTGCAACCTGAACATTCCGCTGCCGGCAGGTAGCGGGCATGCGACCTACCTGCGCGCGCTGGAAAGGCTCGTTTTGCCGGCGCTCGAGGCCTACCGGCCGGAGCTCATCGTGGTGGCGAGCGGACTTGATGCGAACGCTGTCGACCCGCTCGCGCGGCAGTTGCTGCACAGCGGCAGCTACCGCGCGATGACGCGGGCAATGATGGGGCTCGCCGAAGAGATCAATGCGCGACTGGCTGTGATTCATGAAGGGGGATATGCAGAGGCGTACGTCCCGTTCTGCGGTCAGGCCATTCTCGAAACCCTGAGCGGTACCGCGATGGGCGTTGCCGACCCGGCGCTGGAGTTTTTTGAACAGCAGCAGCCTGCCGCGAAAACTCAGTCGTTCCAGGATGCCTGGGTAGATGAAATGCTTGCCGCTCTGGAACAGAAGGGGGCATAGACAGCCCGTCTCCGGCGGAAGGTAGAGCGCGCCCGCTATCGTCCGTAAAGATTGATTGCCACCCCAGCCAATAGTGCTTATTGTTCGAGTCTGCGCATCGGCGCTTTCCTCCCTCCTCGGGGATTGGTTCAACGACTGCTGATCAGGTTCCAAGCAATGCGCGAATGGTTCCTACCCCTTACGGACATGCCAGAGGGCGCTCAAACGATATGAGCAAGTACAAGCAGCTGCTCGGCGCCAGCCAGGAGCAGCTGTCCAAATTCTTCAAGGTGGTCGCCGGGGAGAACGTCGCCAACATGGCCGAGCGCCAGCGTGCATATGCCGATCGTCTGGGCCTGAATACTTCCATGCTGCTCTGCGGTGTGGGCTTTAACCGAAACACCTGGCGCTTGCCCGATGTCGCCAGAGCACTTGGCTTCGACAATCTGGCGACCCTCGAATCTGCGCGCAATAACGTTTTCGTCAGAGACATCTACTCGGCTCTCTCTGCTGAAAATACAGTGCCGCTGTATGGCGCAATGCGACGGATCGAAAGCGAGGCGGATTTCTGGTGCGACCTCATACGGTCCCGCATCAGTTTCCTTCAGGGAAGGCTTGAAGACACGATTAATCCGGTCCTGATCAGCGGGCTCAAATATGAGATGCGGGCGATTTACGAAAACCGCCTGGCTTCGCCGGAATTTGTCGCATGGCGGCTGTCACCTGAGCTGGAAGTCCTGCGGACCATGACCGGCGAAATCCAACTGATGCTGGTGAATGAAGCCATCTCTGCGCAGGAATTTCTCGATCACGAGGGGGTCAACGCAGAAGAGAAACGGACCGCTGTTTTCGAAAAGCTGTTACCAGCGGAGATGGTCGAGAAATACATCACCGGACTCAAATCGGTTGAGGAGCGCTTCCTGCTGCGCGAAGCGCTCGCGCAAGACGTATGAGGGACGGCTGCCCTTGCCACCCGGCAACCCAATAAACCCCGCCGCTGGAGCGATAAGCGCGGTCACAGATTCACATCCGATGCCTGACAGCGAACGCTCTGGTGAAGATGCCCTTCTTGCGGCGCTTTTCGACGATCCGGAAATCCTCCTCGTACTGTTGGACGACCATTTCCAGCCATTGCGGTTGAACGCGGCCGCAGAAGTACAACTTCCTGCTTCGGCTTCTGCTACCGATTTCTGGGAGCGCATCTCCTGTCCTGATGGTCGTGAAATAGCGCTGCAGACCCTGAAAAGCGGGCGCGCAGGACATTGCGCTTCGCGCTGGCCGAATGACGCTGGCGCTGTCTGCAGCGTGGAGTGGCGCCTGACCCGGCTGGACGAGGCGTCCTCGGCCTCACCGTGTCTGCTGCTGCGCGGTTATTCCGTTGCAGCGGAGGAGAGCGCGAATCGAGATCAGCAGGCGCAGCTGGCCCAGATCCGGGCTATGGCGGACAGGCTGCCGGTCGGGGTCTTCTGGGCCGGGCTCGACGGTGAGATGGTGTTCGCCAATGCGACTGCACACAGCCTCGCGGGGCTATCCCATTCCTCGGTGGAGGCAACGGATTGGTCAAACGCGGTGCATCCGGAAGATAGATCGCGAACGCAGCGGGCGATGCAGTTCGCGCAGGACAATCATCTGGACTACTACTGCGAACACCGGTTCGTCCACAAAAACGGGAAGGTGCAGTGGGTTTTAAGCCGCTCAACGCAGCTGTTGGACGAAGATGGCGAGGTGGCGGGCAGGGTCGGCACCTACACGGATCTTACCGAGGCTAAGAATCGTGAAAGACTGCTGCGCACAGCCCGCGACGAGGCGCGCGCGGCCTCTGCGGCCAACGAGCAGAAGTCAGTATTTCTCCGTAGCATGAGCCATGAATTGCGCACGCCACTGAATGCCATTCTCGGTCTGGGTCAGCTGCTGGAACTTCGCGCGGCGCAGAAATTGGACGAGAAGGAGAACAAGCAGCTCCAGGGGATCATCGACGCCGGAGAGCACATGCTCTCGCTGATCGAGCAGTTCCTTGACTATGGCACGGTGGATGCCGGACGCGTGAAGCTGTCTTTTCAACAGCTCTTTTTAGACGACTTGCTTGAACGAGTGGGGGCCCTCGTCCAACCGCTCGCTGAGAAGGCAAGAGTCTCTCTGATCTGGGACCGGTCTGCGGTAAAGGGGCTACATGTCTATGCTGACCGGACCCGCTTTCAGCAGGTGTTGTTCAACCTCGTCAGTAACGCGATCAAGTTCAATCGAACCGACGGCAGTGGCACGGTATCTCTCAGCTGCGTGCTTATGCCGCTGGGACGGGTGCGCCTGCTTGTGAGTGACAACGGTTGCGGCATCAGTGCGGAATCCCAGAAGCGCCTGTTCATGCCATTTGAACGTCTTGGGAAAGAGGGCAGCGCTATTCCAGGGTCTGGCCTCGGCCTCAATATCTCGCAGTCTCTGGTCCAGCTGATGCACGGAGCGATCGGAGCTGAGAGTAAAGAAGGTGTGGGCAGCACGTTCTGGATTGAGATGCCAATCTCCGAGCAGGATTGAGGCGCCGCTATTATCGGCAGCCCTGGCAGCGTCTGCGCTGCAGTGCTGTGCTAACGCTCGGAGCCTGTTGTCTGCGGCGGCGTGTCGTACAGACTCCTCATCGGCACAATGTGCCTTTCCTGAAAACGCCACTCACCGTTTCTGCGGCACAACCGGTCGCGATACAGCGAGCGCAGGAGAACAGTGCGTCCGCTGCGGCGGGTATGCGCATCCGCGTCAACATAAGTCTCTGTGCGTGCCTCATCTCCTTCTAGTTCGATAAGGGGCAGGTAAATCATGTGCCGCAGCCCGACGACCGGGTTTCTCTTGGTCTGAATCCATTCGTCATAGCAGCGTCGAATGGCCTCGCGCCCGCTGTGCCGCCCCCCGAATTCGAGCTCCGCGTCCTCCCAGAACAGGTCGGCGATGGCGTCGGCATCATCGCGATCGACGACGAAACAATAGCGTGCAAGATGGTTGTAGATGAGGTCGCGATCGCTCAAGGACATCCAATTTCTCCTTTTGTATTCCGGTTCGGCGGCAGTGCGAGTGATGCTACGCAAAGCATTATTGCAGTATTGCCTGCTCGGCTGGCTGGTCGTGTCATGGGGATCGCTGTGGCTATCATGCTTCGTTGGCAGATTTGATCGGACGCGGACGAAACGATGAACGAAGTGGACAACGTGACTGCAGCGCCGGGCGCGCGTGAATGTGATGGCTGCACCTTGTGCTGCAAGGTGCTGGATATCGGCAGCGAAGGAGTGGTCGCCCCACCAGGCTCCTGGTGTCACCACTGCGATAAGACCGGCGGCGGCTGTCAGATCTATGCGCAGCGGCCGGAAGAGTGCCGTCAGTTCGCGTGTTTCTGGGTGCAGCGGGATGACGTTCCGGAGTCTCTTAAACCGTCGAAATGTCGGGTCGTAATCGGCTGGGCCGAGGAGATGTTCCAGCTGTATGTCGATCCCGGTCGCCCTGAAGCCTGGCAGCAGGCACAGGTGCGCGGCTGGATCGAGGCGATGACGCGTCAGGGTGCGCCTATCGCCGTTTCCATAAACGGCAAAGTGATCTGGGCGAATGACCAGGCCAGGTCAGTGGCGGCAAATCGACAGGTCTGAGTTAGCTGACCACGGTATTCACGGGCCGTCAGGTTGGGCGCAGTCCTCAAGACGTCGAATGTGCCAGGACTGCGAGGTGCCTGTTTGCTCTGCGGTCGCCGTTTTCAGGTGGCGCTGCGAGCGCAGGGCGCCAACCCACAATTCGTTCCAGCAAGTGACGACGAGGTCCCGGGCATGGCCGCAGCCGCGGGAGATGGTTCGGGGAAGGTGTGACAGGATCGCCAGCTTTGCGGTCTCCGACTTGCACAGGGTCGCGTCATCGCCCAGTGCGGTGAAAACAACTGCAAGCAGGCGCGCTGCGTCGATGCAGCTGTCATCGCGTTCTCCGACGGCCGCCAGCAGCATCGGGTAGTACTGCAGTCCGACAAGTCGAGCGCTGCGGGAGCCGATCGCCAGGGTGCGTTCGGCGCCGATGACCTCGAGCAACGCCGGTAAAGCGCTGCGAATGTAGGTCAAGGCGTAGTTGAGCCGCGCCGCTTCCAGGCGTTCGGCTGACCAGCTCTCCGGCAGAGCCGGCTGGATGGCTGGGTCGAAACGCGGGGGCAGTTCGCCGCGCGCATAAACCAGTCTTTGTTCCTGGGTGAGCGTATGCTCGTATTCAAGAAAGTATCCACAGAAGCCGAATTCCCCGGTCATGTCTTCCGAAACGCATACAAAACCGAGCTTCGGATTGTTCAGACTGACGCCGTTGTGGGCGTACCACCCTTCTAAAAATCCCTGGCTGGCTTCCTGCGGGATGCCGCAGAGGACGGGACCGTCAAACATCCAGCGCGGATAGCGAAAACGCACCCAGGCTTTGCGGTCAGATTCCTCGGCATATTCGACCGCGACGCCGCCGATCCTGTTCGACAGCACATGGTATTTCGCACAGGCTACGGCGGCCGGTTCTGCACTCAGTCCGAGCTTCTCAAGACCGCTCAAAAAATATTGCTCGTGCTGCCGACGGAAGAGTCGGAAGGTCCAGGCGCGGGTGACGTCCGCGCCACACTCGCGCGCAACCATCAGCTGCAGGCCGAGAAAGTAGGCGTGATGAACGGTTGCCAGAGCGGAGCGCAGTTTTTCGTTTGGGGCCATTTTTTATACGGGAAGAGGAGCGGACCTGCAGCATACAGGCGGTGATTCTGGCTGCTGTCAGACCTCTTTCTCATCGAACAGCGGTCTTCACTGGACCAGCTGTAAAGGAACGTTCAACATTGCGCGCTCCGCGGCCCCCCCGAAAACCAGGGAACGCGACCCAGGGAATTGTTTTTTGCACAGGAGACACCATGAGCGATTTGTTTACGCCTTTGACCTTCAAGCGCGGCCCGCAGATGAAAAACCGGTTCATGCTGGCGCCTTTGACCAATCAGCAGAGTCATGAAGACGGCGTGTGTTCGGAGGAAGAACACCACTGGCTGACGATGAGGGCGAAAGGCGGTTTTGGTCTGACCATGACCTGCGCTGCCCACGTTCAGGCTGAGGGCAAAGGGTTTCCGGGGCAGCTGGGGATCTGGTCAGATGCGCAGCTTCCCGGCCTCACCCGCCTGGCGACCGCGATCCGAGACGAGAACAGTATCGGTATCGTGCAGCTGTATCACGGCGGTATGCGCTCGCCGGAGGCCGTTATCGGCATGCAGCCGCTGTGTCCCTCAGACAACGAGAAGTGGGGCGCTCGGGCGATGACCACAGCCGAGGTTGAAGGCATGATCGAAGCCTTCATCGCGGCTGGTGAGCGCGCGGAGCGAGCAGGTTTTGACGGTGTCGAGCTGCATGGTGCGCATGGCTATATCCTGGCGCAGTTCCTCTCTCCCGAGGTGAACCAACGCACGGATGCCTTCGGTGGCTCACTGGAAAATCGTCAGCGACCGATCTTCGACATCATCGCGGGACTGCGGAAGCGATGCTCCGCTGGCTTCATGATCGGCGTGCGTTTATCTCCAGAGCGTTTCGGTATGCGGCTGAGCGACGTCGTGCAGACGGCGGAGCGCCTGATGGCCGAAGGGCAGATCGACTTTCTCGACATGTCCATGTGGGACGTATTCAAGGAACCGGAAGACGCCAGCAACGGTAGGCCCCTCCTGGAGCAGTTCACCGCGCTTGAGCGCAATGGCGTCCGGCTCGGCGTCGCGGGCAAGCTGCGAACACCGGAAGATTGTGCCCGCGCCATGGCCACAGGCGTGGACTGGGTCATGCTGGGGCGGGCTGCGATCCTCCATCACGATTTTCCGCAGCGCATGGAAACCAACTCAAGTTTTGCGCCTGCCGAGACGCCGGTGTCGGAGCAGCACCTGCTGGATGAGGGACTGAGCCCGGCGTTTGTCGATTACATGAAGAACTGGAAGGGGTTCGTGCAGGACACTGCGGGCGTGGTAGACAACGACCTCATCCTGAACAGCTGACTCAAGTGCCGCACTGACCAGGGTTGTGTCCGGGGCTACACCCGGTCACGACCGTGCTCTGCTGCATCGAAGCTGCTAGCATCGGTCAGCGTGATTTGAAGCACGCTGACCGCCATGTCTGTTTTCTCTTGCCTGAGGTCCGCAGCGACCACCGTTTTGCATCTCTTTTCTCGGCGCTTATCTGTGATGCTCGTCGGCGCGATGGCTGGCGCAGCGCACGCAGATGCACCGCCTGGCTATTACGATGCCGTCGACGAAACGTCTGCCCTGACGCTGCGCTCATCGCTGCACAAGATCATCGACGACCACCTCCGTTTCCCCTACACGTCGACCGCCACCGATACCTGGGACATCATCAATGTGGCCGACGAGGACGCGCTGCAGCCTGGCAATATTCTTGACCTGTACCTGAACGCGAGTTACCCGAAGATTGCTGGCGGGACCGGCGCGTACAACCGCGAGCACAGCTGGCCCAAGAGCTACGGGTTCCCCAGCGATAACGCTGGTAACTACCCCTACACCGACGCGCATCACCTGTTCGCTGCAGACGCGGGCTACAACAGTTCACGGAATAACCACCCGTTCCTCGACTGCGATGCAAGTTGTAACGAAAAAGTGACGCTTGCAACCAATGGCCGCGGGGGCGGCAGCGGGATATACCCGGGTAATTCCAACTGGACGCGCGGCTCCAGCGGCAGTGAGGCCTGGCAGACCTGGGGCGGGCGACAGGGCGATGTCGCCAGGGCCCTGTTCTACATGGCAGTGCGCTATGAGGGCGGCCTGCATGGTGCAACTGGGCGCGAAGAGCCAGATCTTGAGCTCACGGACGACATCCAGCTGATCGAGAGCTCCAACACCGGTGCCAACGAGGCGTTCGGCTACATGGGGATGCTGAGTCATCTTGTGCAATGGCACGCCAGCGATCCGGTCGACGACCTTGAGCGCCGGCGTAATGACGTGGTCTTCGGCTTCCAGGGCAACCGCAACCCATTCGTGGACAAGCCGGCGTGGGCGGACTGCATCTTCGCTGACGACTGCAGCGGGCTGGGTTCCGGCGGCGGAGGGGGCGGCGGCGGTGGTCCGATTGTGGTGCTTGCGAGCAGCGAACTTTACAGCGGTTCTGGCACGGTCTCCGGCAGCTACCTCGATACGCAGGTCAGCGACGACCAGTATCAGCGCATTGTCGAAGGGAGCAGTGGCGGTAAGCCAAGCAGGAGGACCAGCGTCGCGGAACACACCTGGCTGTTTCAGGTGGCGGGCGCAAAACAGGCGGAACTGAGCGCTGAGCTGGCGTTTGACGTGCAGTCTGATGACAGCCATTTCGTCATGGAGATGAGCGCTGACGGGAGCAGTTTCACCCCGGCGTTCTCTGTTCAGGCCTCACCTGTCGACCAGCTCTATACCCACAGTTTTAATACCGGCCCGGGTGGGACTCTCTATCTGCGGCTGGTCGACGCCGATCGGACGGCTGGTGCGCTCGGGTTTGACGAGGTGCGGGTGGACGCGCTGCGCGTGACTTACAGCGACGACGGCGATGGCGACACAGTCGCGCCGGCCGCGCCGCAGAGTCTGCTCGCGGTGGCCGGCGACGGACGAGTGGCGCTCAGCTGGGCGGACAACTCGGAGCCGGATCTGGCGGGTTACATCGCCTATCGCGCGGGCGCCGCGAGCGGGCCATTCGACCCTCTGACGGCAGGACTTCTGACCGCGCCTGAATATGTTGATCACACCGCGGAGAACGGGGTGACCTACCACTATGCCGTGGCGGCTGTGGATGGCGCGGGTAATGAGAGTGCTCTCAGCGCGGTCATGCAGGCAACCCCGGAGGCGGGTCCGGCGAGGGGAACGTTCAGCATCGGCTCGATTGAGCTCAGCGGAGGAGGTCGTAAATGGATCAAGGTTTCCGCGCTGGTCACCGTGGTCGATGCAGGGGGAGAGGCAGTCGCCGGTGCGGTCGTTACGGGCAGTTTCGGTGGCGACCTGAGTGAGACGTTGCAGGGCACGAGCGACAGCGCTGGTGTCATCACGTTTTCGTCGGGTGAGCGCCTGAGTGCCCCGGTTTCTGCGACATTCTGTGTTGAAAGCGCGGCGGCGGCCGGGCTGGTGTTTCAGGGTGACGAAGGGAACTGCGCCAGCGGTGTTTTTTGAATGCGCCAGGTGTGTGCTGTCGTGCTGTGCTCGGTAGGGCGGTTCTGCCAGGGGGTTCAAAGCGGTCTATAGAAGACTGGCTGTCGAACTGGCTGGAGCCTCAATGTGGTTCCTCGACGGGGTAGGGCGCAACGTCCCCGACAGCGTTAGCAACGGGATGCTTCTTAAGCGGTCGCTAGCTTCCCACTGAGCCGAGGGGGCGCTCTTCCTGCCGTTTCCTTGTAGATCACAAGCGACGATCCCGATCCGGACATTCGCGGATTTTTGCGGGTGTACGGTCCTGGACGCTGCGAAAGTTGCACGGGACCCGCTTGGTTGCGCGACTGTTTTTCTAAGATCCGTTGAGAGTGAGTAGACTCTGTTCTCATGCTCTGCGAGACCAAAACGTGTTGCTCTCTTCTGTCGGGCCGCTCGTTATCAGCTGTCATGGATTCGCCATGACGTTGTGCTTAAATGCACTGAAAACCAGCCTGCAGGGCACGCACTTTGAACGCCGTTACCCACAGCCCGGCTTTGCGCTCGACATCATTCGCTGACGCGGGGCCGGATGCGCTGCTTGAAGCACTCAGGAGTGCCGGGGTCATCGCCCCCAACAGCCTGCCCAGGGTGCGCGAAGCGCTCGTTCATGGGGGCACGCCGCTGCTCCGGACGCTGGGGACGCTGTCGGGCGACCAGCCGGGCCTTGTCGCGAACATCCTTGCGCAACATTTTTCACTGGCCAGGCTGGACGAGGCGGCAGTGCAGGTCTTCGACCTTGAAAGCCGACGTCTGTCGCTCAAGTTCCTGAAATCCTCGCAGAGCCTGCCGGTCACAGAAGCTGACGACCACACGGTGGTGGCGGCGCTGGATCCGACGGACCCCTATGTTGCTGATGCCTGGCGGATGGCGCTTGGCCGGCCGGTCCAGCTGGTGGTTGCGACACCGATAGAAATCGAGCGTGTGCTCGAGCGCCTGTACGAAAACGGTGACGACGAAGCGCTTGACGAACTTGTCGAGGCGATCGATGACGACGGCTCCGAGGAGTCGGTTCAGCGATTACTGAACCTGGCGAGCGAGACGCCTGTGGTGCGCATGGTGAATGCGCTGATCAGCCGGGCTATCGACTCGCGGGCCTCAGACATACACATTGAACCGTTTGATGGCCGACTGGTGGTGCGGTATCGCATCGACGGTGTGCTGAAGAATGTCGATGCACCGCCTGCGCGCTCAACGGCGGCGGTGACCTCGCGCATCAAGATCATGGCTAAGCTGGATATCGCAGAACGACGCCTGCCGCAGGACGGCCGCATGCAGGTGCGGGTCCAGGGCAAAACCATCGAGCTCCGCGTATCGACGATTCCGACCATGCATGGCGAGAGCGTGGTGTTGCGAATTCTGGACAAGGAAAACCTGCCGCTTGATTTCGAGGCGCTGGGCTTTGAAGGTGACGCCGCCGCGCAGTTCCACGAGGCGCTGGCTCAGCCGCATGGCATCCTGCTCGTAACCGGGCCGACCGGCAGCGGCAAAACGACGACTCTGTACGCGGCGCTCCATCGGCTAAATCATCCGGAGCGCAAGATCGTGACGGTTGAAGATCCGGTTGAGTATCAGCTGGCGGGGATCAACCAGATTCAGGTCAAACCGCAGATTGATCTCAACTTTGCCAGCGCGCTGCGCTCAATCGTGCGCCAGGATCCGGACATCATCATGATTGGCGAAATGCGTGACCGCGAAACCGCGTCGATCGCTGTGCAGTCTGCCCTGACCGGCCACCTGGTGTTGTCCACGCTGCATACCAATGATGCGGGCAGCAGTATCACCCGGCTGCTGGATATGGGTGTGGCCGATTATCTGCTGACGTCGACGGTTCGCGGCGTTATCGCGCAGCGTCTGGTGCGGACCCTGTGCATGCACTGCCGGGTCCCGAGCGAGCCCGCCAGGGGGGCGGTCGATGCGCTCGACCTGCCGCGGCTGCGTGAAGAAGCAGCTGGTGCAGCGCTGCACGAGGCGAGGGGCTGCGAGCGCTGCGCACAAACCGGCTTTTCAGGGCGCACTGTCATTTTCGAATTCCTGCCCATGACCGATACCCTGAAGCGCCTGATCCTCGATCGAAAGGATGGGCGGGCGCTACAGGAAGCCGCGTGTCAGGCGGGGATGCGCAGCATGTTCGAAGACGGGATCTCCAAGGCGCTGCGCGGGATCACGACGCTCGACGAGGTATTGCGCGTCACCGAGGAGAGTTGAGCATGACCCTGTTCAGCTACGAGGCGGTTGACCGCGCCGGTGCGAGCCTCGCCGGCGAGATTGAAGCAGATTCGGCGGAGCTCGCCGTCTCTCGGCTGCAGGAACGCGGCCTGTATCCGGTGTCTGTCGAAAAGCGCTCGCGAAGCGCCGGGCGGACGCTCAAGCTGCAGCGCGCCGGTCTGACCTGGCGCAAGGAGACTGAATTCCTGACCGCGCAGCTCGCGACTCTCCTCGATGCTGGCCTCGCGCTTGACGATGCTCTTGGGGCGCTGGAACGGATGCAGCGCAAACCGGCGCTAAAGCACCTCGTCCAGCAGCTGCTGAGCGAGGTGCAGGCGGGACGCCCGCTCTCTGAGGCGCTGGCGCGTAGCGAAGGTGCCTTTTCACCTTTCTACATCAACATGGTGAAGGCCGGCGAAGCTTCGGGCACCCTGTCAGAAGCGCTGGCCAGACTGGCGGCCTATCTTGAGCGTTCCCGTGAAGTCATCAACGGGATCCTTTCCGCGCTGGCCTACCCGGCGGTTCTGGTGGTCGTAGCGGGCGCATCTTTGCTGGTGCTGCTGACCTTCGTGGTGCCACGTTTCAAACCGCTGTTTGATGATCTCGGCGCGACCTTGCCCTGGTCGACGACAGTGGTCATCAGCGTCGCTGAAGGGTTGCAGAATTACTGGTGGCTGGGGGTGCTGGGCATCGTCGGGCTGCCGTTCGCCGTGCGTCACTGGCTCAGCGATCC
>Ga0181582_10003747_pt1 | contig 12260 bp, 10 predicted proteins | sample 071ome_32_FD_132438 | JGI IMG/M metagenome (GOLD analysis project Ga0181582, IMG submission 132438) | Coastal salt marsh microbial communities from the Groves Creek Marsh, Skidaway Island, Georgia - 071405AT metaG (megahit assembly) | ecosystem: Environmental > Aquatic > Marine > Intertidal...
CCGGGGTATGGGGGATTGGGACGACGGAGACGACGTGGGGGCAACGGGTGGGGAGGGGGACGGGGACGGGGCGGGGGAGGGCGACGGGGACGACCGATGATCCTACGTGTAGTTACACCTCATAATGATACATGACGACACGTACGTCACAGTCATTCGTTGTCATCTCCCCATGATACTCGTCTTCTTCCTCTTCTGCTTCAGCAAGACTGCGGCCGCCCGGCCCTCGGCCCCCGCTGCCCAAGGCTTGTACTGCAGCAAGTCCATCGCCTTGGCCTCCGCCTCCATCTGCTTCCCCACGTCCGGCCCGCCCATCATCCCACCGCCCACCCCCGCCCCGCCCATCGCCTGCATCTGCTGCGCAACGGCCGCATCATTCACAACATCCTTGAAAAACAGCGTCAGAATCCCCCTCGACCCGAACAACAGCAGCATATAGTAACTCAACGAGCTCAGATAGCTCACATCCAAACTCGGCAGGTCGATGCCCGACTGCAACATCCCACGAAACTTGGGCGACAGCGCAAACGGAAGCTTCCCCAGCACAAAGCCCCGGAAAAAGTAGTTCACAAACGCCCCGAGCGCCAGCTGCGGCCCCAGACCGCCCAACTGCTGCTTCATCATCCCGTTCATCGCGTCCGGATTCGCCATGAACACCTCTGCCATGTCCTTCTTCGGAGCCTTCTCGTGCAGCACCCCAGAGCCCGGGTCGGTAAAGTAATGGATACGGTCGGTAAACCCGCGCGGGGTGAGCACCGCCGAGGAAGCCTTCATGGTCTTGACCCGATTCAGGACGGACTTTTGTCGCCGCTCGAGACGTGCAGCCTGTCCGTCCGTCGTCTCTGCGCTCGACTGCGTCGTCGATTTCGAACCCCCGCCTCCGAAGAACACGCTCGCGAACTGCCGCAGGAGTAACAGGAGGAGCACGGAGACCGTCAGCGGCAGGAGCACCCAGGTGCGTATCTCGTGGTCGAGCACCAGGGACGAATTCTGGTGGTTGCTCGAGGACGCCATGTTTGAGAGAGAGAGAGAGAGAGCCCTGCGTCGCGTCGTTCTTCTCTCTCTTCCCGGCGCTTCGTACTCCTCGTCTCGCCGGCTCGCTCGCTGTCTCCTCTTGCTGACCGTCAGTCAGATGACTGAGTCAGTCGCGAACAAGCCAGAAAAAAAAGTTGGGGCCGCTGCACCGATCGATTTCTGTCTTCACGACTGTGCATTCACGATCGCATCGCATCAATCAAAAACGCTCGAACTCGAACAACACCATGCTGCTGCGAGCCGAGCCGCGTGGCCATCCGGGAGCGTCGCTGATTCGATTCGTCTCCAACTCTGCCAGGACGCGGGATCAGTCCCACGGCCGGTCGTGGTGGACGCACACGCGGTCGTCGCCGCGTCACAAGGCACGTGGCAACGTCATGTCGGCGTCACAGGCGTCGTCAACAGCAGCAACGGCAGCAACAGCGGCGCGGGCGACCGGGCCTCCGGTCGTCGCCCTCCCCAGGTTCGACCAGCCGGCAGCCGGGAGGATGACGCGGGACAACAGGGCGTTCGAGGAGGATCATCGTATTCGGGGGTATGAAGTTGGTCCGGACCGGAAGACGACAATGATAACGATCGCCAACCTGCTCCAAGAGGCGGCGTCGAACCACGTGGTGTGCATGTGGGGCCGGTCCGACGAGGGGTTCGCGACGGATCCGGAGATGGCAAAGGAGAATTTGATCTTTGTGATGACGAGAATGCAGGTGCAGATGGATTCGTATCCGAAGTGGGGGGACTTGGTGCGGTTCGAGACGTGGTTTGCGATGAGCGGGAGGATGCGGGCGACCCGGGAGTGGATCATTACGGACTGTGAGAGTGGGAAGCAGATTGGACGGGCGACATCGACGTGGGTGACGATAAATATGAAGACGCGGCGGCTAGTGAAGGTTCCGGATCATATACAGGACCGGTTGGCGACGTATCAGTACGCGGATGAGCCAGACGCGCGGGCGTTTGACGGGGAGCGGATGCAGCTCAAGCTGCCCGACCTGACGTCGGACGAAGAGGTGGAGGTGCTGGTGCCGCAGATTGCACGGTCGAGTGATATGGATATGAATGGGCACATCAACAACGTGACGTACATCAATTGGATCCTGGAGACGATTCCGGAGGAATCGGCGTCGCCGAGCAGGCAGCTGTATCAGATCGAGATTGACTACAAGAACGAATGTACGAGTGGGGATTTGGTGCATCCCCAGGCGGAGGCATGTGAGGTTCCGGGTGTTTTTGTGGAGAGGGGGTGCCGGGTGGATGGCGGGGGCTGCAAGGCGTATTTGCACTCGCTGAGCCGGAGCGACGACGGGACGAGCAAAGAGCTGGTCCGGGCGAGGACGCTTTGGGTTTGATACGTTTCTTAGAGTCGATGCTGTTTAAATTTTGGAAAGGAAATCTACCACTACGAGACTACGAGACTACGAGATTTGGTACAATTAGAAGGCCTGGTCGCGGCCGCCGCCGACAAAGCGGTCAAAGAGCGCCTTGGCCACCGGGACGACCATCGTCAGGGCGAGCTGGGGGTAGTCGTGAGAGTTGATCCGCGCGGTGATGGACCCGTTGCCCTTGTTGTTGTAGCTGCCGTTGGCGGAGACGGTCGTGTCGCTCTTTCCTCCGCGGCCAGACGCCTTGGGGATCCTGAATTCCGTGGCCACGTTGCCGCCGATGGTCGTGTCCCGCTTCTGGAACACGCCCGACCCGCCGAGCAGCAGCCTCGTGCTGGGATCGCCGTCCGGCCGGAGACGGAGGTCGGCGGCGACCGCCGTGCCGTGGTCCTTCATGTTGCCGGCCTTGGTGTAGACGCGGCCCACCGACGTCCTCAGCTTGGCGTTGGGCGTGATCTTCACGCGGTCGTCGATCTTCATGCCGTATGCGATGGTTCTGTTCTTGAACGGGTGGCTGTAGTCCTCGCCGAGCTTGCTGACGATGATGCCCGTGGTGAGCTTGTTCTTGTCTCCGGTCTTGACCCTCGTCTCAGCCCTGCTCGTGTAGAGCACGTCCCGGCCGATGGTCTGCCCGTTGACCTCCATCGTCGTCGCCCACCCCGAGCTGTGGAAGTAGCTCCCCTCCACCTGGCTCTGGCAGTTGAACTGGTCCTTGTCCTTGGTCAGCTGGCAGTAGGCCAGCGTGGGCACGCCGCCGAGGTACTGGCCGCGCGGCCTCAGCACCGTCTGCTTCTCGATGTGGATGGTGTCAATCCCCTCGACGTGGTCCACCCCGCCCTCCCCGACGATCGGCCTGATCAGCACCTTGGTCGGGTCCTCGTACACGGAGAAGTGATGCGACGACACGTCCGAGTCGAACGACGGTCCCAGCTGGGGCGGCGGCGCCAGCATCGGCACCGGGTCCTCCTGCGCCCTCGCCTCTTCCGCCTTCTGCTTGAGGAAAATCCGCTTCTTCCTCAGCGCCGCGGCCTGCTCGTCAGGACTCATCTTGTTGATCTCATCCTGCATGGGAATCTCGCGCTCGTCCTCCGGCGCCTTCCTCGGGCCCCGAAAGTCCACGAGCCTCGACAGCAGCCACCCCAACGGCGGCATCTTCATGCCCATCCCCATGTACGGGTTCGCCATCTGCGCCGCCATCTTCTTCCTCTTCCCCGCATCCCCCGGCTTGAGGACCGAGTTTGCTTCGTTCAGCACCCTCGTCGTCAGACACAGCATCAGCAGGTACCTCCTCCACGCCGTCCCGTTGGGCAGCATCGGCTCCCCGTCCTCCGTCCTCGGACAATTCGGCGAGTTCTCCACGTGACACGTCGGGTTCAGCAACCGCTGATCCCCCGTCACGGCCCTGATCAGCTGCTGCACCTGCTGACTCCGCTGCGCCTCGTACGCATCCTGCGGCACCGGGTTCCCGTCCTTCCCGTCTGGAGGCGGCGCCCCGGCGTGCGTCAGCGTCACCATCGTCGAGAACCACACGTCCGCCCCAAACACATCCGAGATACTCCGCATAATCGCCAGATCCGCCTGGTCACGCCGCGTACTGTCCATCCTGTCCATGTACAGCACCGCGTGCGGCTTGTGCTTATTGAACGCCTTCTTCGCCGCGTGCAGAATACGCAGGTTGGACGACTGCGACGACGGCCCCGGATTCAACCCCGGCGTATCAATAAACGTCACCCCAATCCCGTTCACCTCACCCCGCAGCACCTGCACCGACTCTGTCGCATGATACCCCGACAGCGGCTCGATCCCCAGCAGATTATGCAGCGTCGCAGTCTTCCCCACCCCAGCCATACCCAACACCAACACAGTCGCACTGAAATCCAGGGCCGGACCGCCCTCCTCCAGCCGCTTCGCCTCCTCCAACGCGTCCCCCTCCAGATCCCCGCCCGTCTGCGCCACACCAGCAGCATGCGTCTCCAGGTGAATCTTCTCGGCCATCTGCAGACGGAACATCACCTGGTTGATCATCTGCGACGCCACCGGATACCGAAGCCGCATCGCCGCACGGTAGATGTTCGTACGGAAGGACTGCACCTGCGCACGAACCTTCTGCAACTTAGGGTCCAAGGGAGGCGTCGGCGCGCTCTGACCGGGGGCGCCCGCACTCACCGCCGCAGCGGCCGACGCGCGAGCAGCACGGCGAGGCGGCAGCGTGGGAATCCCAGTCTTGGTCGTGGGAGGGGCCGGCTCCTCGTCCTGGACCTCTTTGACATCGTCGTCCTCGACGAATGTCTCGTGCGCTTCCTGGTAGTTCTCTTCGGCGTCGCTCATGATTTACCTGTGCGGAACGAGCGTGGAATCCGACGTGAGCAGCGCATTTGGCGAATGAATTCGGGCGTTCCCCGGTGCCTCTGCGCGTTTGTACCGCACAGACGCACGCGCATTGACACAAGGCACGCGTCGATGGTACAATGACGGCGGGAGAACGCGCAAAGCCGGGAGAGAACGCAGAAGGAAGAGAACGCAGCATCCCGAGCGAACGCAGCCCGCATGGGCTGGGACAAGTGGCGGTGGGTCGTCCCTGGCCGGAGGAGGCGATGATGCGTGGTTATGATGATACGTACGTACCCACGAAGACGAGAATGAAAATGAGGGCTCGATCGATCAAGCGTTCCTGGTTCTCCGGATCGGTGCCGCGAGTCACGAAACACGGACAAACAAAATTCTCGTTTTTGGCTCCACGACCGGACTGTCCCGTGTATACATATCCATACAGAGAGGTATACGAACAGTACCACGATGACCCGAGCGCCAAGGTCAGCCGTGCCCGCCTTGACGGCCCGCGCGGTGTTCCTGACAAGTCTGCTCCACCTCGGGCAGACGCAGACGCAGACTGAGCAGCCTCTAGCCCGTCCGACGTCCACGACGCCGTACGTGCGTCCGCTCAACGCGGATTGCGTCGCTCGGGACCTGGGCCTGGCCGACCTGGGAGGCCAGGTCGGCGACGCTCTCTACTTTCCTTCGTCCTTTGTGCTTCCCGTGTCTTCTGCGGATTCGGTCGGTCAGACGGTGACGAGTGCAGCGGAAGGGTTTTCTATTACCTACTACGATACCTACAAGGTGGTCGAGAACCGCGTGTCCAATGTGACGTATGTGCTCTACGAGTGTGGGACGGATCGTCCCGAGCCGTCGGCGGTTGCCGAAAATGCCGTGTACTTTCAGATTCCGTTGACGTCTGTGAGTGTGTCGGAGACGGTGCCGTATGCGTATTTGGAGTCGTTGGAGGTGGTCGATCGGGTGGTGGATGTGTCTCCGTATACGACGAGTGCGTGTGGGCAGAAGCAGGTGGCATGTGGGGAGGTGGCGCCGTTGTACACGGATCACGTTTCGCCCGGGTTTAACGAGACGGCGCTGGCGGCGGGGGTGGCGGTGTCGGATGCGATTATTCTGGGGAGTGGCGGTGTGGCGGACGTCGAGTTGTTTGAGAAGGACGGGGCGCCGGTGTCGATCCCGGCGTTGGCGTTTGACGCCGAGAACGATCCGGGGCTGTTGAATCGGGCCGAGTGGATCAAGTACTTGGGGGCGTTTTTCAACAAGGAGCGGCTGGCGAATGCGTTGTACGGGGCGATCGTGGAGGAGTACGAGGCGGTGAAGGAGGCAAGTGCCGCGGCGGCGGGGGATGAACCACCAGTGGTTGCGTGGGTGAGTCACTTTGAGTACGCGTATGAGCCAGACGAGCCGCCGGAGGAGCATTTCGATGTGAGTTTTGCGGACTATAAGGGGGATCTCGTGGCGGATGTGAGCGGGCGGATGGTGGCCGACGGGGCTGCGGCGCTCGTGGCGGGGACGCCGGGGGCGAGGCTGAGCGCGTTCTCGAACGATACGGTGGAGTTTGCGTGGTCCGATCCGGAGGGTGTGAACGGTGAGAAGACGTTCGGGAGTAAGGAGGAGGCGCGTGCGGCGTTCGAGAAGATGCTGGAGGGGGTGGATGCGATAGTGGACGAGACGTACTCGGCAGACCCAGCGGGGTACGACTTCGAGAAGGAGTATGGGTTCGCGCCGCCGCCGTTGACGTATCGCTTAGACGGGAAGCTATCGGCGGATAACGGGTACGATTGGTACGAGAGCTCGTTCGTTCGCCCGGATTTGATGCTGCGGGACTTTCAGAGGATTGCCGACTCGGTGCGCGCGGGGGAGAACGTGGTGCCGGATGGGTTTGCGTTCACGTGGTTGAGGCATTTGGATGAGACGCCGGTGGTGGTGACGGCGGACGCGTGTACGAGGATCTCGGCGTGCGGTCAGGAGGCCGCGCCGATCTGTCCGTTTGTGCGCGGGTGTGGGGACGGGACGACGGCCCTGTTGCAAGAGGAGAGCACGTGCGGAGAGGCGTGCTGCTACGAGGCATGCGATGCGTCGGCGCCGGCCAGGAACGCGGCGCAGATGGCTGCCCCGGCGGTGATCTTGGTCACGCTGCTGGTGGTGTTCGTCGAAGCGCTGTTGCAGTTCTGCTGAGAGTAGAAGTAGATGTGAGTCGAGAATGTGAGAGTGTGTCCAAAAGCCCCACCCGATACTCTGTAGTCGCAGTCGTAGTCGTAGTCGTCATTCTTCCGTTGATTCGCGCGCGAGGAATCGACGGCGATGGCGTTCGTCGCGGACTACGTTCGGGCCATGCGAGCCTCCCTCACCGACACGGTCAGGGCGTTGGACACCATGCAGTCGAGGGACGGCGGCCACGCCGCCTTCCGTATCAGCGACCTGATCACCACGACGCTGTCTCCTTCGTTACGCATTCCGTGCGACGTCCGGCGCGAGAACACCGTCTGGCTGTCGCTCGCGGCGATGCGCGCCGCGTCGGCCTGCGCGGCTGCCGCGGCGTCCAAGTCCCTGGTGACGACGCCGATCCTCACCGGCGTGCTCGGGCTGGCCCACGTTGACGCGTTGTTCCCCACCACGACCCCGTGGGGAGGGGAGTCGCGAACCGCCGACAGGACGCTGTCGTGGGCGGGCCTTTGTCCGCAGAGCGTCGCCGAGCGCGGCGACTACTGGCGCCTGATCACCGCCCCGGCCTCGGCATCCAGCACCACCAGCTTTCTGACGCACCTCGCCGACCTCGTCGACGCAACGAGCATCATCGAGGCCGCCTGGGGCACCTGGGACGCCCTCCACGCGGTCATCGCCGCGAGTGCCCTCGGCCAGCTCGCGTACGTCGGCATCGCAAACCTCGTCAACACGTACTACCCCGAGGTTGCCCTCGCCAAACAGTACTACAGGTACACGACCGGACTCTCCATCACGTCCATCGCCGTGCGGACGATGAGCGGCTACATCCAGGACGAGTCGGAGAGCGACAAGGCCTGGCCGCCGGCACGCGTCTATCGGCATCGGTACGGCTGGGCGCTACCCGTGCTGCTGAACACCTCACTGTTACGCCTCTCGGCCGCGTGCTTGGCTGAAGAGGGCGGATGGGCCATGCGGCCGTACGCGGCGCTGGAGGCGCCCGGGTTCCTCGAGGTGGTGGCAGGCGTGGTGACGGGGGTGATGCTGGGGGGCCGTGAGCGCGATCTCGTGCTCGGTCTGACCGACCTGGTGTTACAGGGGGTGCTTCTGGCGGGGGTATGGTGGGGGTATCGGGAGTAGAGAGTCGACGGGACGAGATGGACGTCTCGCCGCAGAGACCATACTCGAGATCGCGAAATCAAGTTGGATGAGGCTGCCGAGATTGACCACTTTTTCGCGAGTAAACTCTTCGTTAATCCAGTCAATATGAACGCCACGGTCCAGTTTAAGTCCATTGCCATGAGGCAGGCGAGCTCGCGGTACGTTTCCGTCTCTGCCGTGCGATTTGAGCCTGATTGGCTCGATTCGCTCAATCTCGTGACGCCGGGACGTCGCCGACGCACGAAAGCACCCGTCCGCGGAGGACACGTCGCTAAATGACTGTTCTCAACGACTTGTCGCAACGGGCCGTCGATCGGCACCCGCGTGTCGCCGCACGAGTCCTCCGAGTCGCTCGCCTTAGCCAAAACCCCTCACCTCACGCCCTCCCCGCTCCCCGCTCCCGTCGCAGCCCGGCCCGCGGACAGTCCGTCATCGTCGCCTCCGGCGCCAAGAAGGTCGACATCAACAAGCAGGGACTCAACTCTGTCAAGAACGAGGTTGTGAAGAAGAACCTCATGGGAGTGTCCACCACCATGAAGCAGAAGGGATGGAAGGACGCCCAGGGCCGCAAGGGTAAGGGATACGGAGTGTACAAGTTCGCCGACAAGTACGGAGCGAACGTCGACGGATACTCTCCGATCTACACCCCGGACACCTGGTCCGAGTCTGGCGAGTCCTACAAGCTGGGCCGCAACGGTCTGATTGCCTGGGCTGGACTCATCACCGTCCTCCTGGGAGTCGGCATCAGCCTGATCGTCTCCACCTCTGCCATCGGACAGTAATTTCTGCTTGTTTGATGTAATAGTTCTCTAGTTCTCTAGTTCTCTAGTTCTCTAGTTCTGTCCGGTGCTTGGCTCTCTCTCTCGGGTCTGGTTCGGGTTGGTCCGACTGGACGACGCAAACACTTTTGTTGTTGTTCATCGTCGTCTCCAAGCCGCCCCGTCACCACACAGCGGCCATCATACCGTATACATACTGTGACAGGCTCCTCCCTGTCCCCCCGCCCCCTCCTTCGTCGTCACAGATAGAGGTCGGTCGGAAAATTTCCGTCATCATCGCTTCAATACCCCGTCCTCCTCCTCCGCAGTATGTCAGCGGCCACCTCTGCGTATAGAAAGACCATGGCACAGCTGCTGTGGCGCACCCGGGCGTACGCCACGGGCACACAGCCGCGCCTGGGCTCGTCTTCGGGCGAGAGCTTTTTCAGCGCCGGGAAACACGAGCCTGGCGGCCTGCTGTTCGCCGAGTCGCCGCCTGCGCCGGGCACCAGCCGGAGCTGGGAGTCGTGGGAGGGACCGTGGTACTTTGCGTTCGGCGCGGCGACGGCCATCCTGGCCGTCGGCCTGAGCGCCAAGCCGGATACCAACCTGACGACCTGGGCGGAGCAGGAGGCGAAGAAAAGACGAGCCGCGAGCAAATAACGGTGTATACTGTAACACTGTATCATTTTAAAGTATTCTTATTCCTTCTCGATGAGCTGCTTGATCTTGGTGATTGCGACGCTGGGCTGCAGGTGCTTGGGGCAGACGCTCGTGCAGTTGCCGATCGTGTGGCACCTGTAGAGCTTGTGCTGGTCGTCCAAGTCACGCAGGCGCTCCTGCGTGAAGTCGTCCCTGCTGTCGATGATCCATCTGTAGGCATTGAGCAGCGCGGCCGGGCCCAGGTACTTGTCGCTGGCCCACCAGTAGCTCGGGCAGCTGGTGGTGCAGCACGAGCACAGGATGCACTCGTACAGGCCGTCCAGCTTGGCTCGGTCCTCCTTGCTTTGCAGGTTCTCCTTGCCCACCTGCGGTTCGGTCGTCTTCTGCAGATACGGCTTGACGCTCTTGAGCTGCTCGTAGAAGTTGCTCATGTCCACCACCAGGTCCTTGACGACGTACATGTGCGGCAGCGGGCTCACCCTGGTCGGCGCCTTGGACTCCCGCTCGACGCGCGTCAGGCACGCCAGACCGTTCTTCCCGTCGATATTCATGGCGCACGAGCCACAGATACCCTCCCTACACGATCTTCGGAGGGAGACCGTGGAGTCCTGCTCGTCTTTGATCTTGAGCAGCACGTCGAGCATCATGGGCCCGCAGGCGTTCAGGTCGACCGTGTAGGTCTGGTAGGTCGGCTTGTCCTCGTTGTCCGGGTCCCATCTGTAGATCATAAACTCTTTGTACAGCGGCGGTTTCGTGGAGGCGTTTGCGGCGGCGGCGGACGAGGCGGAGGACGACGACGACGACTGGGCAGACGCGCTGGCGAAGGCCTTGACGACGTTGGTTTCCAAGGTCTGGCGAAGCAGCGCGGATCGCCGCGCGAGCAACGCCTGCATGTTTACGGTGGCAACGGTGGTTACGGTGGTGGTGACGGGACGGGACGGCGTGAGAAGTTCGGGAGGGGAGACAAAGGTAATTTGTGAGCGCGAAAAAACCCGGGTTTCGGGCCGAAAAAAAACACACATGCGGATCTCTTTTGCTCGCTCGCTGAGCATTGGTCGGCATTCGCAAACGCACGCGGTCGCGGTTGCGGTCACGCAGCCGGGCGTACGCCGTCGTCGTCGGGTCCTGCTCCAGCCTCGGGCGACCGACGACAGCGACCACCTGAGTGCGCTGGTCGTCGAAGCTTCGTCGAAGCGGCGCGACGAGCGGGAGATCCACGCCCTCGTAGATGCCTATTGCGCTGAACACGGTGCCACGATAGAGATGCTGACCGCGCTGAAACAGCTCGAGGAGCGGCTCGGAGAGGGCAGCGCCGACGCGATCGACGCGATCGACGCGGTGGCTGCGAGGCTAACCTCCCACCTGTTGGGGGTCCTCACGGGGGTGGCAGCGGGCGACACGAGTCTCGTCGTACAAGAGACGCGCGAGCGACTGGTCAAGGACCTGGCGCTGACGTCCGAGCTGGAGGCCTTGATGATTGCTCGGAAGGCCGAGTCGGTGCTGCAGCTGATCGGGCGGAAGGCCATTTCCCCGGACGATCTCCACGTGCGTATTCCCGACCAAAGTGCAGCGGTGCGGATTCTAGACGTGCTTCTTCAGGCGGAGGATGCGACGGCGCGTCGGATGATGCTGGCAGACGCGTTTGACGCTGGGGAGGACGGCCAGGACGAGTTCAGTCAGGACGAGGAGCGGGAAGGCCTGTGGACGACGCCGATGGTCCTGTATCAAGCGATCGAGCAGCGACTCGGCGCTGCTCGAGGGTCAGAGGCCGAGGTATTGGTGGACCTGAAGGCAGCGATCGTCGAGGATTTTCTTCACCTTGAGTAAACAGACTGAACAGACTGAACAGACTGAACGGATTAACCACCAAGGCCACCAGCATCACCAGCAGCACCAGCAGCACCACCTCCACTCTTTTTCCGCAGCTCCTCCACGAACCGTTCGCTGACGCGACCCACGGCATCCCGTCCGACGACGAGCAGCCGATTGATCACCTCGGGGTCCTGCTCGTATCGCGTCTCTTCGAACTCCTGCCTCGCGCTCTTCCGGAGCACGTCCCGCCAAGGCTCCCCGCGTTCGTTCGGCCAATCGAACAGCGCGGTGATCCGCATGATCTCCCGGTACAAAGACAGGGCTTCCCGCCGCGTCGTCGTCAGCGGCGTGCCCGTGCCCCGCTTCCGATAGGTCGCCTTGTCGAGGCTGGATTCGATCACATGGTCGACGTCCAATTCCTTCGATGAGGACGAAAAGGGCCGGAGTCGTTCGCTGACGAGCCCTGCTTCCAACTCGTGAACGTGGGCCGCTCGCCGCGCCACCTGCCTCGCTATCCGTACGATCATGATCCTATGTGTTCTATGTGAATGTATATCTTACACACACGCCTGTTTTGGAGGTGGCACCGTCGGTATTGCACCCTGAAAGCGAGCAAAGGGAGTGAGCGTTGCCCGGGCGCGCAAAGATCAGGAGCAATCGCGCACGTCGGTCGAGTCCAATACATACCTTGTCGAAAGCCGCACCGCCCCACGCTCGCGCCTCTTCCTCGGAGAGAGGCGGCAACTCGGGCTGCGGTTGTTGCTGTGCACCAAACCCGCCCCCGAAGGCCGCCGCCTGCTGCTGCCCGAAGCCCGACGCCTGACCAAACCCACCCGTGGCCTGTGGCTGCTGCTGCTGCCCGAAACCCGACGCCTGACCGAACCCACCCGTGGCCTCTGGCTGCTGCTGCTGCCCGACACCCGACGCCTGACCGAACCCACCCGTGGCCTCGGGCTGC
>Ga0181582_10003762_pt1 | contig 12250 bp, 9 predicted proteins | sample 071ome_32_FD_132438 | JGI IMG/M metagenome (GOLD analysis project Ga0181582, IMG submission 132438) | Coastal salt marsh microbial communities from the Groves Creek Marsh, Skidaway Island, Georgia - 071405AT metaG (megahit assembly) | ecosystem: Environmental > Aquatic > Marine > Intertidal zone...
AAAGCGACCGGCACCTCACCCCAGCGCCGATCGGGGCGGCGGACCACCACCGCTTCGCGCACGCGCGCATCGGTCAGGATCACCTGCTCGATCTCGGCCGGGTAAATATTCTCGCCGCCTGACTTGATCATGTATTTCACGCGATCGACATAGTCGAGACTGCCGTCCGCATTCCGACGCAGCACATCGCCCATGTGGAACCAGCCGTTGCGAAAATCGTGCGCGTTGGTGGCGTCCGCATTCCAGTAGCCGCTGAACAGGGTGGGACCGCGCATCGCTACTTCGCCCGGCGTCCCCATCGGCACTTCGTTGTCGTCCGGATCCACCAAGCGCAGCTCGCAGAAGGCAGATTGGCGCTTGGACAGCGAAGTCGGCGCCACACCAATCGGGATAAAACTCGAGGTCGCCGGCGGCAGGCCCGTCTCGGTCGCGCCGAAGGTATTGTTGTAAGGCGCGTTCAGCGCTTCGGTGGCGGCCTTGATGTCCTCCCGCGGGACCAGATCGGCCATCGCGCCACACACGCCCACACCTTTCACCTTCACTCCACTCGCTTTCACGATCGCTGCGAAGTCTCCCACCATGCCCGGCATGAGAATAAAAAACTGCATGCGGACCTGTTCCAGGACTTCGATCAGACGATCCGGGTCATAGCCATCGACCACGTGGACCGTACCACCGCGCATCAGGATGCAGAGCGCCGTGTCGGTTGAGGCCATGTGATAGAAGGGCGCCCACGCGCAGAAGTTATCGCCCACCGGCATACCGAGCTCAGAGGACATGGCCATCGCGCGCGCCACCATCGCGCGGTGGCTGATCAGCGCGCCTTTGGGCAATCCCGTGGTGCCCGAGGTGTAGAGGATCACCAGCCCGCTTTCCGGATCGAAGGTGAGGTCAGGGTAATGGTCGGGCGCAGCCGCGAGCAGAGCCTCGTATTCGTCACCAAAGGACACCTGTGGCACCGCGTCGATTGGCAGCCGCGTCAGCTGCTCGCTGAATTCGGGCTGCACCAGCACCACCTGCGGCTCGACCAGCTCGATGCAATGGGTCAGTTCACGATCGCCCAGGCGCCAGTTCAGCGCCGCCAGGATCAGCCCCGCCTTGGCCGCGGCCAGTTCCACCTCTACGTACTCAAGACGGTTGCGCGCCAGGATAGCGAAGCGGTCGCCGTGCTTCAGACCGCGCGCGAGCAGGGCGTTGGCGAGGCGGTTCGAGCGCGCCTCGAGCTCGGCGTAGCTCAGGCGGCGGGCGCCGTCGACCACCGCCGGATGCGTCGGGTGCATGGGTACGCGGACATGAAACAGGGCGCCGACGGTCGCCTGGCGGGCGGCCATGACGGCAGCAGAGGGTTGGTAAGCGGGCATCGTTCAAAGCTTCCCAGCGGCTGAGGACGCGCTAGGTGACCGTGAACTCACGAGTACGCCAGATCCCGCGAAGCGCTGGCGTTTCAGCGGCGTGCGTAGTGCTCGATCAGATCGGGCAGATCGATGATGAGCGCGATCTTGCCGTCACCGGTGATAGTCGCGCCGGCCAGCCCTTTGGTGCCGTGGAGCAGCGCGCCCAGCGGCTTGATCACCACCTCTTCCTGGCCGATCAGCTCATCAACCAGCAGGCCGACGTTCTGGCTGCCGATCCGCACGACCACCACATGACCCTTCTCGCGGCCGAACTCGCTGGCGCCACGCACCAGCCAGCGCGAGAGATAGAACAGCGGAATCGCCCGACCGCGCACGATCAGCGTCTTGCGCCCGTCGACGTCCCGCGACTGCTGCGGACGGAAGCCGATGATTTCCTGCACGTTGACCAGCGGCAGCGCGAACACCTGCGCACCCAGAACGACCATCAGGGTCGGCATGATGGCCAGGGTCAGCGGCACGCTGATGCGGATAGTGGTGCCGATCCCCAGGGCGGATTCAATGCTGATGGTGCCGTTCAGCTGGGTGATGCGGGTCTTGACCACGTCCATGCCGACACCGCGGCCGGAGATGTCGGAGATCTCCTGCTTGGTCGAGAAACCGGGCAGGAAGATCAGCTCGAAGCATTCGCGAGCGCTGAGGCGACTCGCCGCGTCTTCCTCGAGCAGACCCGAAGCGACGGCCTTACGCCGCAGCGCGTCGGCGTCGATCCCCTTGCCGTCGTCCTTGATGCAGAGCTCAATCTGATCCCCGACCTGCTCAGCGGACAGTTCCAGCGTGCCCTTGGCCGGCTTTCCGGCGGCGGTGCGCTCGGCGGGCACTTCGATGCCGTGGTCGATCGAGTTCCGCACCAGATGAACCAGCGGATCGGCCAGAGCCTCGACCAGGTTCTTATCAAGGTCGGTCTCCTCACCGGTCATTTTGAGATCGATCTCTTTGGACAGGCTGCGCGCGAGATCCCGTACCACGCGGGGAAAACGGCCGAAGACTTTTTTGATCGGCTGCATGCGCGTCTTCATCGCTGCCGTCTGCAGGTCGCTCGTCACCACATCGAGGTTGGAGATAGTCTGCAGCACAGCCTCGTCGTGGACCGCCGACTGCAGCGTGGTCAGGCGATTCCGGATCAGAACCAGCTCGCCGACCATGTTCATGATGCGATCCAGCACCTCGGTTTCAACCCGGACGGTCGTGTCTTTCGGCGCCGCGGCTTTTGCGCCGCCCTCCTCGGCCTTCGGCTTCGCAGGCGCGGGCGGCGCGGCGCTGGCTGCTGCCGGGACGGGCGCTTCGACAGGCGCGGGGACAGGCACCGGCGGTACAGGGGCTGCTGGCGCCGCTGCGCCCGCCGCGGAGGCCGATGCCGGTGCGGCGGCGAATTGTCCCTTTCCGTGCAGCCGGTCAAGCACGGCCTCGAACTCTTCGTCCGTGATCAGCTCCCCTGCAGCTTCAGCGTCCTGCCCGCTATCGGCACGGGGACGCGCGCGGGTTGCGTCGAGCTTATCGAGTAAGGCGTCAAACTCCGCCTCGGTGATGAGCTCGGACTCGGCTTCGGCGGCTTCCTCTGGCGCGGCTGCTGGCTGTGCCGCAACGCGTCGCTTGGCCGCATCGAGCTTGTCGAGCAGCGCGTCGAACTCATCCTCCGTAATAAGGCCATCGTCGCCGCCGTTCTCAGCCGGTGCGGTAACGGCGGGTGCCGCTGACTTCTTTCCGGCATCGAGCTTGTCGAGCAGCGCGTCGAATTCCTCTTCGGTGATCAGATCTGCATCAGCGGCCGCCGCAGAGGCAGGCGCTGCCGCCGGGCCAGCGCTTTTTGCGGCCGCATCGCGCTTATCGAGCAGGGCCTCGAACTCATCTTCAGTGATCAGATCAGGGTTTCCCTCAGCCGCTTCGGCGACCGCTGGCGGCGACGGTTCAACCGCTGCCGGTGCGCTCATCTCCTCGACAATGCGGTTCATGAGGCTGTCGTCAGCGTCGGGCTCCGGCGCTGCCTCGGGCGGCGCTGGCGTGGGCGCGCTCCCGCCACTGGCATAGGCCACCAGGCAGGCCATCAGCGCCGCGGGCGCCGGCCCGGGCTCCTGGCCACCCGACAGGTCTTCGAACATCGTGCGCAGCACGTCGAGCACCTGCAGAAAAACATCCATCAGCTGGGCATCGACCGCCAGACTGCCCTTGCGCAGCAGATCAAAGATGTCTTCGGATTTATGGCTGACCGCGACAAGGTTCTGCACACCAAGAAAACCTGCACCGCCCTTGATGGTGTGGAAACCACGGAACACCGCATTCAGCAGATCGCTATCGCCCGGTGAGCCTTCCAGCGCCACCAGCTGCGAATCGAGCTGCTCGAGGATCTCGCCGGCTTCGACCAGGAAGTCCTGCAGGATCTCGTCATCCATCTCCATCAAAAAACCCTCTGCCGTCCCGCGGGACGCGCCCACGAGGATAACTGCCGATCGACATCAAAGCCGGCTCCTGCTCGGGATAGCGGCCGCAAAAAGAAAAAACTGAGGGAGCTGAGCTTTACGACGGTTCAGCGCGTGCGCTCGCCGCCTGCTGCCGGCAACGCTGTGCCGGTCAGAAGCCGAGATCGGCGAGGAGGTCGTCGACGTCCGCCTGGCGGCTCACGACATCGTTATTTTTCGTCACCGCGGGTCCGAACGACGTCGAGTCCGGGTCGTCCGGCGGGGCCTTGTGGTCCGGATGAGTGTGCTCGCCGCACGCCGCCACCATGGCCACCAGTTTTTCCTCAACCTGACTCACCAGATCGATCGTGCGCCCGATTACCTGACCGGTGAGATCCTGGAACTCCTGCGCCATGGTCACCTCGAGCAGGTCCTGACGAAAGGTCGTACTGCTCTCGTCCACCTGGTCCAGAAACGCGCTGATGACCGTCGCCCGCGCGGCTGCATCGGTCTCCGACGCCAGCCGCTCGCGCAGCTCGGCGGCGTTGCTGGCCAGGCTTTCATTGACCGGTTGCATGCGTTCAACCGCGTTCAGCGTGCGATCGGTCGCCTCGGCAGTCCGTTCGATAACGTATTTCAGACGATCCCGCGCGTCGGGGATCTGCTCGTGCGCCATGGCCATCAGACGCTGGTCTGCGGCCAGGTTGTTAATCGTGTCGTGCAGCTCGCGCGTCAGCTTGCCGATCTCCTGAAACAGATTCTCGAAGCGCTCATCGCGCAGCATCTGCACCAGTTCGGTGGCCTGAGTCTGGTCATCCGATTCCAGCGCTTCGACCAGGCGGCGCGCCAGTTCCAGGTTCTCCGCAGGCGAGCTCTCCGTCATCGTGCGCCTTTACGCCGCGGCGCCGATGCGCTCAAAAATCTTGGCGATCTTCTGATCCAGGGTCTGGGCGGTGAAAGGTTTCACGATGTAGCCGTTCACCCCGGCCTCGGCGGCCATCACGATCTGCTCACGACGTGCTTCGGCAGTCACCATCAGCACGGGCAGGCTGGCCAGCTTAGCGTCAGACCGCACTTCTTTCAGCAGCTGGATCCCCTCCATGATGGGCATATTCCAATCCGTGATCAGGAAGTCGAATCCCCCTGCTTTCAGTTTGGGAAGCGCCGTGCTGCCGTCGTCCGCCTCATCCACATTCGTAAATCCGAGATCGCGCAACAGGTTCTTGATGATGCGTCGCATGGTCGAAAAGTCGTCCACGACCAGGATTTTCATATTCTTGTCCACGGCTTGCCTCCGCTTCCTCTAGTGTCTGATCCGCACACGCTCGCGCGGGTTACTCTCTGGCCGTCCATTCGGCCATCCGCGCCTTCAGGCGGATCAACGCCTGCGAGTGGATCTGGCAGACCCGGGACTCGCTGACCCCCAGCACTTCCCCGGTCTCACGCAGATTCAGCTCTTCTTTATAGTACAGGGACATCACCAGCCTTTCCCTTTCGGGCAGGCTTTCAATGGCCTCGGCCAGCGCGACCTGGAACAGTTCGTTTTCTACGTGCTCCGCAGGCTCCGGGATCTTGTCCGTCAGCCCTTCGGACATATTTTCTTCACCTGCAGGCAGGTCTTCGAAACTGAACACCCGGTATCCGGTGGCATCGGCCAGGGTCGCGTGGTACTCGTCCAGCGACATGCCCACCGCTTCCGCCACCTCGGTATCACGCGCGTCCCGCGAATGCCGCGCCTCCAGATCGGCCACCGCCTGCGTGATCGCGCGCACCTTGCGATGCAGCGAACGAGGCGCCCAGTCGCCTTTACGGATCTCGTCCAGCATGGAGCCACGGATCCGGATCCCGGCGTAGGTTTCAAAGCTCGCACCCTGCGCGGGATCGTAGTTCTGTGCCGCTTCAAGCAGCCCGATCATGCCGGACTGGATCAGATCGTCGACCTGCACGGCGGGCGGCAGACGCGTCATCAGGTGATACGCGATGCGTTTGACCAGCGGCGCATACTCGTCAACGAGCTGCGTCTGGCTGAGCGCGCTGACTGCGCTGCCCGTGCTGGCTGCCGTTCTGGTGTAAGCCGCGACTGATTTCATGCCTGAGCCACGTTGCTGAAGCTTTCGACCCGCGCCATGCGCTCAACAAAGAACTCAACCCCACCGCTGGCACCACGCGGCGCCGGCCAGCGCTCAACCGTCCGTTCGAGCTCGCCGAACGCGGCCGCTGACACCGAGTCGGGATAGGCCTCAACCACACACTGCCGACGTCGGGCCGCATTGCCGACCCGCGCATCGACCGGCACATAGCCGGCGAAATCGAGGCTCACGTCGAGATAGCGATCGGTCACCTCAAGCAGCCTGCTGTACAGTCGCAGGGCCTGCTGGCGCTCATGCACCATATTGACCAGGACACGGAAGCGATGGCGACCGCCGTTCTGGCTGAGCACTTTGATAATCGCATAGGCGTCAGTCATCGATGCCGGGGTGTCGCACACCACCACCAGGATCTCCTGGGAAGCTGTACAGAAATCGAGCGTATTGGCGCTGATCCCCGCCGCCGTGTCGACAATCATGAAATCCATGCGCTGCTCAAGCTGGCCGAAGGCATTGATCAGCCCGGCGCGCTCGCGCTCGCCGAGTTCGGCCATGTGCTGGATTCCCGATGCCGCCGGAACGATGTTGATCCCGGCCGGCCCTTTAAGGATCACCGAATCCAGATCCGCCTCACCGGCGATAACGTCGCCGAGCGTGCGCTGTGGCGACAGTCCCAGCAGGACATCAACATTGGCCAGCCCGAGATCGGCATCGAGCAGCAGAACTTCATGGCCGGCCCGCGCCAGGGCCGCGCTGAGATTAATCGAAACCGTCGTTTTGCCCACGCCGCCTTTCCCGCTGGTCACTGCGATTACCCGCGGTGCACCACCCGGATTGCTGCGCTGTCCGTTGAGCTGGTTCATGCGCTGAATGCCTGTTCAAAGATAACGGGGTCGTTGGTCAGGGGCAGGGTCTGCGCCAGCTCAACGCTTTGTTCGATCAGCTTCTGCGGCTCGACGACGTCGAGGTCATCGGGCACACGCTGGCCGGCGCTGGTATAGGCCAGCGGGATCCCGGCGCCTATGAGCGCCGACAGAGCGGGGCCCAGCGTGGCCGCTTCGTCAAGTTTGGTCAGGATGCAGCCATCGATCGGCAGGTCGTGGACGGCGCGGAACATCTTCGCTGCCGCCTGGTAATCGGTCGTTGCGGAAAGCACGTCGTAGAACTGGATGTTGGCGGCAAAACCGTCAAGGCGTTCGACCAGTTCGCGGAAGCGCGGATCGCCGGGCGGTGCTCCGGGCGTGTCGATCAGCACCAGCTGCCGACTGTCCATCTCCTCGAGAATATCCGGCAGTGCGCTGGCATCACCGAGGGTGTACACCGGACAGCCGATCAAACGACCCAGCGCTTTCATCTGCTGATGCGCACCGAGCCTGTGATCATCGAGCGAAATAATGACAACCGATTCCGGACCATGCTCGAGCGCGTATCGCGCAGCAAGCTTGCTCACGGCGGTGCTCTTGCCGACGCCGGTCGCGCCAAGCAGCGCATAGCGTCCGCCCTGGCGCAGGATCGGATCCTGGGTCACCGGGAGCCTCAGCACGAGAGCGGCCAGCGCGCGGTGCCAGCCAGCATCGTAGTCGAGCTGATCAGGCACCAGACTGACCACCTCACGCGCGAGCGTCGTATCGATCCCGATCCCGACGAGCGCCCGCAGCAGACGCGCACGCAGGGGATGCCGGTTGCCAAAGTCAGACCAGGCGAGCCCGGAGAGCTGGGTTTCCAGCAGACCTTTCAAGCTGCGCAGGTCGCCCTGCATGCTGGCCAGCATGCTGTTGTCGGTCCAGAGCACGCTGTTGGTCTGGCCGGTCGCATTGGCCATCAATCGGTCCGCAGCGCTCGTCGCGGCTTCCACCGGAGCTGGATCGGCCGTTTCAATTTCCTTCAGCGACGGCTCCCGCTGCTGACTGCGCTCGAGGAGCTGCGCTTCTTCCTGATCGGTCAGCTCGTCCGCCGTCACCAGTTCGACGCCACCGTCAACCTTGCGATTGGACAGGATGAGAACATCCGGCCCCTGCTCGGTTTTAATCATCTCCAGCGCCGAGCGCATGTTGGGGGCGAAATACCGTTTGACTTTCATCGTCCTGACCTCCGCATCCGAGAAGCGCTGCTGAAACAAAGCGGGCGTGTGCTACTCGATAACGTCATCTGTTTGACACCTGCGCCGTTCAAGCGGCGTTTGTCGTCGGTTCTCCGACGGTCGCGACGATGCGCAGCTGTACGTCATTCGGCACTTCGTTGAAGCCCAGAACATGCAGCCCTTTCACCGCTGGCCGCGCGAAACGGGAGAGGAATTCCCGCAGGTTATCGGCCACCAGGAGCACGCTGGGTTCATTGGCGATCTCGCGCTGCTCATGCACCTGACGCAGGGACATCAGCAGGTTGTTCGCGAGGTTCGGTTCTATTGCCATGGTTTGCGCATTCATCGTTTCGAGTGACTGCTGCAATATCCGTTCCAACGACATATCCAGCGTAATCACCGGCAGATCACCTTCGGTGCCGTTGATCTGCTGAACGAGCAGCCGGCCGAGCGCCACGCGCACATAGCCGGTCAGGATGGCCGGATCCTGGGTGCGGGTACCGTGTTCGGCGAGCACCTCCAGCACGCTGCGGATATCGCGCACCGGTACCTGCTCGGACAGCAGGTTCTGCAGCACCTTGACCAGTACCGCAAGCGGCAGCACTTTCGGGACCAGGTCCTCGACCAGGCGCGGGCTGGTTTTCTTCAGGCCATCGAGGAGTTTCTGCGCTTCCTCGTGCCCGAGCAGCGCGTGCGCGTTGTCCTGCACGATCTGACTGAGATGGGTTGCGATCACGGTGCTGGCATCCACCACCGTGTAGCCCAGCGACTGCGCCTGCTCGCGCTGTTCTTCGTTGATCCAGACGGCCTCGAGATCAAACACGGGGTCACGCGTGGCCGTCCCGTTCAGCTGTCCGTACACCTGCCCGGGATTGATCGCGAGCTCGCGGTCCGGAAACACCTGCGAGCGACCAATCACCGCGCCATGGAGAGTGAACTGGTAGGCGTTGGGATCGAGATCGAGGTTGTCCCGGATATGCACCGCAGGTACCAGAAAACCGAGCTCCTGCGACAGTTTTTTGCGCACGCCGCGCAGGCGGCCAAGCAGCTGACCGTTCTGATTGCGATCGACCAGCGAGATCAGGCGATAGCCCACTTCGAGACCGATGGCGTCAGTCGGCATGACGTCGTCCCAGGACAGCTCTGAGTTCTCCGGGGGCGGCGCAGGCGGAAGCTCCGGCTCATCCGCGGCTTCAGCCTCCCGTAGACGCTGGCGCTGATAGAGCCACCAGGCGCCTCCGAAAGCCGCTGCGGCCATGGTCAAAAAGGCAAGATTCGGCATGCCTGGAATAACGCCAAGCACGGTCAGGATGATGCCGGTCAGCCCGAGGCTTTTGGGGTTCTCGAACAGCTGGTGCAGGACCTGCTCACCGACATCGTGCGCGGCAGAGGTTCGGGTAACCATCAGGGCAGCGGCGGTTGCCAGCAGCAGCGAGGGGATCTGCGCCACCAGGCCGTCACCGATGGTCAGCAGGGTAAACACGCGCATGGCCTCGCTCAGTGCCATGTCGTGCTGCACCGAGCCAATCACCAGTCCGCCGAGAATATTGATGAACAGGATCAGGATCCCGGCGATTGCATCGCCCCGCACAAATTTACTGGCGCCGTCCATCGCGCCGTAGAAATCGGCCTCCTGCGAAACCTCGGCACGGCGCGTGCGCGCCTCGTCCTGAGTAATGATGCCGGCGTTCAGATCGGCGTCGATAGCCATCTGTTTGCCCGGCATCGCGTCGAGGGTAAAGCGTGCGCTGACTTCCGAAATACGCCCGGCGCCCTTGGTCACCACCACGAAGTTGATGATCACGAGGATCGCAAAAACCACCAGGCCGACCGTGTAGTTACCGCCAACGACGAAATCACCGAAAGCCTGAATGACGTTGCCCGCAGCGCCCGTCCCGGTATGGCCGTTCAGCAGCACCACGCGGGTCGAGGCGACGTTCAAGGTCAGGCGCAGCAGCGTGGTCACCAGCAGCAGCGTGGGGAAGGCCGCGAAATCGAGCGGACGTCCTGAATACACCGCCGCCATCAGCACGACCAGCGCCAGCGAAATGTTGAACGTGAACAGCACGTCCAACAGCAGCGGCGGCAGCGGCAGGATCATCATCGCCAGCATGGCGAGCAGCAGGATCGGGATGCCGAAGCCCCAGCGCTGGACGCTGCCCAGAAAATCGAGCGGTGCTGCTTGTGGTCCGAGGATGCTGGCCATGCTGACGGTCCTTTAGTGGACGTACTCGTCGGGGATCGGGAGGTCGGTCGGCAGAGGCACATTGACCACGCCGTCGCGCAGCTGGAACACATAGGCCAGCACCCGCGCGACAGCGACATAAAGGCCGGCCGGGATCTCGTGGTTCAGTTTGGTCGTGTAGTAAAGCGCGCGAGCGAGCGGCGGTGCGGCGAAGCGCATCACGTTGTGTTCGTCACCGACCGCACGGATATTCGCTGCGACCTCGTCCACGCCTTTTGCGACAACCAGCGGTGCCGCCATCCGGTCGGGATCGAACTTCAGCGCGACCGCATAGTGCTCCGGGTTGGTGATGATGACGTCCGCTTTCGGCACCTCTTCCATCATGCGGCGGCGCGCAACTTCCTGCTGCAGACTGCGAATCCGGCTCTTCATCTCCGGTGAGCCGTCGGTTTCCTTCATTTCGTCTTTGAGTTCCTGACGCGACATGCGCAGCTGGCGTCCGTGCTGCCAGAGCTGGAAGGGGACGTCGATCGCGGCAACGATGACCGTCGCCAGGCTCACCACGAGAAAAGTCTGGAACAGCAGACCCGCAGCGCGTGCAGCACCGGCCTCAACCCCTACACCGGCCAGAGTCATGATGTCCGCCTGTTCGTAGCGCAGCGCGGCGACGGTGAACACCAGCACCAGCGCGAACTTGGCCAGCGCTTTCAGCATCTCGACCAGGCCGCGGGCGCCGAACACACGCTGCAGACCCTTGATCGGATCGAGACGCTCGAACTTGGGCAGCAGCGCCTCGGCGCTGATGTTCCACCCTCCCAGCGCCAGCGGTGCCAGCAGCGCAACCACCACAGCCATAAAAAGAATAGGCGCGAGTGCGATGAGCGCATCCAGCATCAGCTCAAGCGCGCGCAGCGGGATGATGTGAACCGAGAAAATATCCGGGCGCGACAGGGCGAAACTCCGCGACAGAATCTGTCCGAGACCGGAGAAGAAATGATTGCCGCTGAGATACAGCGTAGCGGCACCGCCGAGCAGCACGAACATGGTCGTCAGCTCGCGCGAACGCGCGATCTGCCCTTTTTCACGGGCGTCCTGTAGCCGTTTGGCACTGGGTTGTTCAGTGCGCTCCTGGGCGTCATCGCGCTCGGCCATGCTCAGCGCTCTCCCAGCATGTCACGGACGATGACAAAAGACTGGTCACACAGCTCCGTTACCGCACCCGGTAGATTCGGCAAGGTCACCAGCACCAGCCCCATCCCAAGCACGATCATGACCGGAAAGCCGACCGCAAAGATGTTCAGCTGCGGCGCGGCGCGCGCCATCACACCAAGAGAAAGGTTAATCGCCAGCAGAGCGACGATGACCGGCATGCCGAGCATGAGACCGGCGCCGAACAAGCTGGCAGACCACTCGAGAACCACCTCGGCACCGGCAGCGGTGATCCCGGCCGGCCCGACTGGAACCAGGGCAAAGCTCTCGGCGAGCAGTTCAATCAACACCAGGTGGGCATCAATGGTGAAAAACAGCAATGTCGCCAGCACGATGTAGAAGTGCGCAAGGACCGGAACCTGGGCGCCGGTCTGCGGATCGACCAGAGAGGCAAACCCGAGCCCGGTCTGCTGGCTGATCAGCTGTCCTGCAAACTCGAAAACGAAAAACACCAGGCGTAGCACCAGTCCAATCGTGGCGCCAATGATGACCTGCTGCACCGCGGTCAACAGACCTTCACCACTGAGCGGGTCAATAAATCCGGCGGGCGTCGCTAGCGGCGCAAGCACCGCTGTCAGCACCAGCGCGAAGACCAGACGAATGCGCGCCGGCACGGCGCGGGTACCGATCACTGGCGCGGCCATGACAAAACCACCCACACGCAGCAGCGGCCACAGCCAGGCCATAAGCCATTGCATGAGCTCGACGTCGCTGAAGTGGAGTCCGGCGATCATGCAGCCTGCCCTTATCCAATCAGGCCAGGGATCGACTGAAACAGGCGCTGGGTGTAGTCCGTGATGAGCGCCAGCATGTAAGGGCCGGCCAACATGAGTACGCCGACCGTGACCAGGAGCTTGGGGATGAAGCTCAGGGTCATTTCG
>Ga0181582_10003772_pt1 | contig 12226 bp, 10 predicted proteins | sample 071ome_32_FD_132438 | JGI IMG/M metagenome (GOLD analysis project Ga0181582, IMG submission 132438) | Coastal salt marsh microbial communities from the Groves Creek Marsh, Skidaway Island, Georgia - 071405AT metaG (megahit assembly) | ecosystem: Environmental > Aquatic > Marine > Intertidal...
GGCCATGATCCGCTGTTCAAAGAACCGCGAAACCAACATGTTTTGGTAGATCCATTTTTGCTGATCTGTGCTCGGCAGCATACACCCTCCAGCTAGATACGATGCTCAGTCTGTTGACCAATTAGTATATGGATACTACCCACTAGTCTGGCGAATGACAAGCGCTTCTGATCAACTTGTGATTGGACCAGAAAGCGAAGGTCCTGCTAACATCCGGATCGTGAAGCTGAGATTTGATTGAGCATGGCGCAAGAACAACCACAGGAGCGCGACTTAAGTCCGGGGGAACATGCGGAATCGTGGCACGACGTCGGTTTGTGCAGCGACATTCCGGGCGGACAATACAAAAGGGTGTCGTTGGGACAGAAGGAAATCTTGATCGTCAATCTGAACGGCGAGTTCTTTGCGATCGATAGCTTGTGCTCGCACATGAGGATGGATCTCATGGGTGGTCGAATTCTTGGCGATTGCATCACATGTCCGCACCACGGCGCTCAGTTCCGGATCAGCGATGGCGCTGCCGCAGGTTATCCGGCGGTGCGCCCAATTGCGACCTTCGAAGTGCAAGTGAGAGAGGGAAGAGTCCATGTCCGAGAGTGACCTGCAGCCGCTTCGCTCCTTGGCCGCCAACAGCGCAGCTAGCGGAGAGTCATCCAAATGAAATTCTGCAGCGGTTGCGGGGCTCGCGTCGAAAAGCGCTACGTGGAAAGCGACCAGCGTGACCGCGACTATTGCAAGGCGTGCGACACTTTCCACTATGTGAATCCGAAAATTCTTGTTTCCTGCATGGTCGCAAGCGGATCGAAAATCGTGATGATGCGGCGAGCGCATGATCCTTCCTATGGCTTGTGGTCGCCTCCAGCAGGATTTGTCGAGCAGGGAGAAACGCTAGAATCCGCAGCGATGAGAGAGGCGCTGGAAGAGGCGAACGCCATCGTAGATCCTGACTCTCTGAGAATATACAATGTGACTGACCTGAAGGACATCAGCGAAGTCTATGTCGGCTTTGTCGGAAGCCTCGCGAATGAGGATATTCGCCCTGGGCCTGAGGCATTGGAAGTGGGTCTTTTCGACGAGCATGATTTGCCTTGGGACAAGCTCGCCTTTCCTGCCATGCGAGGGTACTTGAAGCTGTATTTTGAGGAGCTAGCTAGAGGCGAAATCGCATTTCATCAAAGCCGGGCGGACAAAAGTCGCAGAGCGCGCGTGACCTACCTTGTCAGCAAGGTCCATCATTTTGGAATGGCAAACTGAGAAGGCATTTGCGCAGCGACTAGTATATTGGTACTAGAGACTTTGAATCGACATTGAGTTGAAGAATCACCTCGCAAAGAGTCTGCGATAGTGGGGATAGGATGGACATGGCTACGCGCGCATTTGATTACCGAGAAGGTATCACTGTCAACAAGGATGCAGAACCGGGAGCGATCGACGCGAAAGCGCCGTATCGCGACTACGGTACAGAGAAGATCACGACAGATCGCTATCGCTCCAAAGACAGGTCTGACATGGAATGGGAGCGGATGTGGACGAAGGTCTGGATCCTTGCCGGAGTCGCCTCGGACATTCCGAACGTCGGCGACTATTTCCGCTACGATGTCGGCCCGGAGTCCTTCGTGGTTGTTCGCACCGATGCTGAGTCAATCCGGGCGTTTTACAACGTTTGCCCGCATCGCGGGAACGAGATCGTCAGCGCTGATTTCGGCACCGTGACCAATTGCTTCAAATGCGCATTTCATGGCTGGCGCTTCAACCTTGACGGCAGCCTAGCAGAAATCCGCGATGAAGAGACCTTCCGGCCTGAGGTGATTGCGGACCGACCGGGGCTCAAGGAAGTGGCTTGCGACATCTGGAACGGGATCGTGTTCATCTCGATGAACCCGAACCCAGAGCCTTTGCTCGACTATCTGGGTGTTATTCCCGAGCATCTCGGCGCCTTCCCCATCGCGGACATGCGCACTTTCGTGGATACGGAGGTCGAGGTCGCGGCCAATTGGAAGCTCAATATGGAAGCTTTCATCGAATTCTATCACGCGTGGGATGTCCACCCCGAAGTCGCACCTGTAACCGAGACCTATCACATCCAGTACGACTGCTATGACAAGGGCGTCAGCCGCATGCTGATGCCGTTTGGCTACGCTCCCGACAAGCTGCCGAACCCTGAGGAGGTCAACGAGGGCCTCAAGATGATGGTTCGAGCATTCGGAGGTGATCCGGAGGAATATAGCCATCTCACCGGTGACAAATGGAAACCCGCCGTCATCGAGACAAAGCGGAAATGGGGCAAGAAATTCGGCATCAGCTCGTGGGACAATCTCACCGATGATCAGATGGTCGATGACTGGAACTATTCGGTTTTCCCAAATGTCACACTGAACGTGTTTGCTGACGTGTTGATGATTCAACGCTGGACCCCGCATCCCACTGATCCAACCAAGAGCATCTACAATGCGCTCCAGGTGAATTTGCCCGTTCCGCAGGATCCGAATTACCGGATCATGGATTTGGGAGGAATGGACCCGGACAAAGGCAATCTGGGACCTGTCGGCTTTGACGGGTCCGTTCGACCGCCACGCCGTCGCCCGACTGAGTTGCGCGACTTCGGCTACATTCTGGAGCAGGACTGCCGACTGGTACCGCGAGTGCAAAGAGGTGCAACCTCGCGCGCATTTGAGGGATACCGGTTGAGCGAGCAAGAGATCCGCATCCGGCATTATCTCGCCGAACTGGACCTCTATCTCAAAGGCGAACGGCCCTAGCCGCGCGCGCAGTCCCTTCCATAAATAGAAGACAAATCCAAAGAGCTGCTTTGATGCTGACCGATCGCAAAATCTACGGCGAATATCACGAGATGTTTCGCGAATCTGTGAGAACCTTTCTCCGGGCCGAGCTGGAACCCAATATTGCCGAGTGGGAAAAGATCGGAAAGACGCCGAGAAGCTTTTGGAAACAAGCCGGCGAACAGGGTTTCCTCTGCCCGGCGATCCCTGAAGAATATGGCGGCCCAGGCGCTGACTTCCTCTTCAACATGATCGTCGATGAAGAGATCGGCTACGCGATCGGCGGCGGCAGCGTCGGGTTTGCCGCGCATTCGGATATGTGCGCTCATTATCTGCTCAATCGAGGCACGGAAGAGCAAAAGCAGGCCTACCTGCCCGCGATGGTCAAAGGCGAGAAGATCGCCGCCATTGCGATGACAGAGCCAGGCGCCGGCAGCGATCTGAAAGCGATCAAGGCTACTGCAGATCGCGATGGCGATCACTACGTGCTCAATGGCCAAAAGACTTACATCACGAATGGCCAGAATGCTGACTTCTTCGTGCTGGCTTGCAAGACCGACAAAGAGGCTGGGGCCAAAGGCATCAGCATGCTGCTGGTAGACGCTGACCTTGAAGGCTTCTCCCGAGGGAGCAACCTCGACAAGATCGGACAGAAAGCGGCTGATACTTCGGAGCTATTCTTCGATAATGTCCGCGTTCCCGCAGACCGCTTGCTTGGCGGCGAAGGTCAAGGCTTTGCAATCATGATGGAAGAGCTGGCTCGCGAGAGGTTGTCTGTCGCCGTTCGCGCACTTGCTGCTGCCACGCGCGCCTATGATCTCACGCGCGAATATGTTACCGAGCGGCAAGCTTTCGGAAAGCAGGTTTGGGATTTCCAGAATACCAAGTTTGTGCTCGCCGACATCAAGACCAAGTTGCATGTCAGTTGGGCTTATATCGACCAGTGCCTTGAGAAAGTGGCTGAAGACAGATTGGGCGTCGACGACGGTGCAATGGCCAAGCTGTGGTGTTCAGAACTTGAAGGCGAGGTGGTGGATGCTTGCCTGCAATTGTTTGGAGGATACGGATACATGGCCGAATATCCGATCAGCCGTTTCTATACCGACGCGCGGGTGCGACGCATCTATGGCGGCACCACCGAGATTATGAAGAGTTACATTAGCCGCTTCGTTCATTCATAGGCATTTCGTATGGACCTTCTTGTTGAACGATCTGGCAGCGCTTTGGTCCTCACTTTGAACAGGCCCGAAGCGTTCAACGCTATTCTCAACTCGATGGTTCATGACATCGCTGAGGAACTGGACAGGGCATCAGCTTCTGAAGAAATACGCTGCGTGATTATTACCGGTGCCGGAAAAGCCTTCTGCAGCGGCGGCGATATTGCCGGAGGAACTCTGACGGAAACCGAAGTCGATATTCAGAAAACGATCGATGAAGGTATCAACAGCCTCTTGCTCAAGATCGAGGCATTGCCAATCCCGGTGGTTGCAGCGGTCAATGGGATCGCGGTGGGTGCTGGCCTGGGCCTGGCGCTTGCAGCGGACATCACCATCGCTGCGCGTTCTGCCATATTCTTTCCGTCATTCTCCCGGATGGGCCTTTCTCTGGACGGCGGCACATCGCACTACTTCGTCAAGCGTGCGGGTATGGCGCGAGCAAAAGCCATGTGTCTCCTGGCCGAAAAGATCACGAGCGAAGAGGCCGAGAGCTCTGGCCTGATCTGGCGCACCGTTGAAGACAGCGAACTCATGGCAGCAGCTCATTCTACTGCCGAAACACTCAGCAAGCGCGCTCCCCTTGCTTTGGGCCTGATCAAGGATCAACTTGCCAAAGCTGAGTCGACTGATCTGGCGCAAGCGCTTGCACTTGAGAGCAAGTATATCGCACGATCATTTGCCACTGAAGATTTCAAAGAGGGGCTCGCCGCATTGCAAGAGAAGCGCCCGCCCAAGTTTGCCGGTAAGTAAGAACCACTAGCGCGAAGTGTACCCCGCATCGACCGCAAGCGAATGACCGGTCACATAGCTCGATTGATCCGAGCACAACCAGACGATTGCCTCTGCGATTTCATCGGGCGTCCCCAGCCTTCCAAAAAGACTGATCGTGTCAGCAAAGGCAGAAAGGGGAGCACCGCGATCCTTGGCTGATTCAACGAGCATTTCGGTTTCGATCGCACCAGGCAGATCCGCGTTCACTCTGATCCCGTGCGGCGCGTTCTCGATAGAGCCGCACTTTGTCAGCCCGACAACACCGTGTTTTGCTGCGGTATAACTAGGGCACATCGGCTGCGGACGCGATGCATTGATCGAGGCGACATTCACAATCGCGCCGCCATCGCCCTGCCCCAACATCTGCCGGATTTCATACTTCATGGAGGCGAGGACACCACGCAAGCTAACAGCAATCATACGATCGAATACGTCCAGATCGGCATCTGCGATGGAAGCGCAATCAGGTACCAGCGCGGCTGCGTTTACTGCACAGTCGAGCCTTCCAAACTGGGCCACGGTCTTTTGAACCATAAATCTTGCCGTGCTCTCCAACGCGAGATCGGCCTCAACGAAGATGCTGTCCTCACCGGCATCATTGATGGCAGCAACGGTCGCGCCGCCAGCTTTGACATCAATATCAGCCACAGCAACTTTTGCCCCGCGCCGGGCGAACATCGTTGCAGTAGCCCGACCGATCCCTTTCGAACCGCCCGTGACCAGCACAACCTTACCGGCGAATTGATCGTCCATTAAGTTCAGACTTCCTTAAACCTCGGGATCAAACTTGAGGTGCAGTTCCTTGAGTCCGCGAACCAGCGCTGTGGGGACAAACTTGTGCTTCTGCGTGTTTTTTTCCTCATCAAGACGTAAGTTCTTCAGTCTCGAAAAGAGCCGATCATAGGAAATTTGAATTTCTGCCCGTGCCAGCAGGAAGCCAATGCAGCGGTGGATACCGTAGCCGAAAGTCATGTGTGATTGCAGGTTCGTCCGTGCTGGGCAAAGCTTCTCCGCATCCTCAAATTCCTGTTCATCGCGATTGGCTGAAGCGAATGAGACGAAGATAAGAGAACCCTCTGGAATGTCTACGCCACCCACTTGAGTATCGTGTTTGGCCAGACGCCAGAAACCACGAACGGGAGCCTCGAGGCGGAGGATTTCCTCGATAACCGGATCCCAGTCGACTTTACCCGCAAGAACATTTGCCAGGATCTCCGGGCGCTCCAACAACATCTGCATGCCGTTGGCTATTGCATTCGTTGTTGTTTCATTTCCGCCGACCAAAACGAGCTGCATCATACCAAGGGCTTCATCATCGGTGAGCAGCCTTGGCTCTTCATCGTCACCCCGAACCTCTGTCTTGCCTGTGGCGAGAACAGAAATCAGATCATCCTTGGGATTGGCGCGACGTTCCTTGAAGCGCTCCATCAAGTATGCGTTGGCTTCCCTCACGTGAACATCTGCCTTCTTGATGTCTTCAGGAGTGGAAGCCGGGTTGTTATAGACGAGCATGCAGTCCGACCACAGCTTGAATTTCTCGAAGTCTTCCTCCGCGACACCGAGTTGCCGCGCGATAATGGTGATCGGCAGAAGCATCGAAAATTCGCGGATGAACTCGCACTCGCCGCGATCTGCAAACTTGTCGATCAGTTCGTCTGCAATCTTGGTGATTTCATCCTGCAGGCTCTTAACCTTCTTGGGGCCAAAGTAGCGCATCGCCACTGGCTTGGTCCGGCTGTGTACAGGCGGATCTGAAAGGTTAAACACCGGGGTAGGTATGAAGCTCTCTCCCAGACCAAACAGACCTGTGAAGTCACTGGAGAAGTCCTTGTGACGCCTCATCACGTCCTTCACGTCAGCGTAGCGACTGACGATGAAATAGCCTTGATCCGGAACCTGGTAGACCGGGTGATCGCGCCGCAAGTTCTCTAGAAACGGATAGGGGCACTCCATCACGTCCGGGTCTGTCGGATTGCCGGGGAATGTTGCCTCAACGGTTTGCACGCTCACTTCTCCTTGATGAAATCTTAGTCGTTCTGGAGCGCCATAAAAGGCCCTGCCAAAGTGCTGTGTGTATTGGTCTCACCAGCAAAATTTTCCGCTTGTTCTGGCAGCGGTTGTTTGACGAAAAGTTTGTCGCTTAGGTCGTGCGGCGTACGAGCACCCATTGTTACTGGCACGCCATGAATACCCTCTGCCCAATCGGCAGACCCCTTGAGCGTTCTAAACCAGTCAAAAACAACCTTCCGGTCTAGAATACGCCATTCGCCATCACGCTTCTCCAATTGGTCCAGATATCTGCCACCCGCCATGAAATCGAAGGGTTCGTCAGCTTCATTGCGTTGGCGATGATAGCCAATAAAGTAGCTCTCACACTGAGCGTTGGTGGCATCGTTCCTGATAAGCATATTGCCCACGAGATGCTGCATCTGATCCATGACTTTGGCACCATCTAGCAGGAACTCGATGTACTCGGCTGCAGATCCGGAAAAGACGCCGTGGTCATCGACAGCATCGGGCCAATAGACACTATCAAGAACTTGCCGGTCAGCCCTGTCGGCACCATGGCAATAGCGCACGATAACGTCACGAATCAGTTCGCGATCCAACAGGTGCTGCACCTTTTCCGCCAAATTCATATGCAAAATTTCCCTCCAAAAGGCGCTCGACCAGCGTTGGACCAGACCATCACCGCGATCTTGTTACGTCGCCGAATCATAAACCCTGTAGTCATTAGGGTCAACGTACTAATATATCTGTAATGGCGGTTTAGAGGTCGAGCGTTGCTGAACCCAGTCAGCGAAGCCCATCCGAGCCATCAAGCCCAATAGTGATCCGAGAAAGGCATAAGATTCCAAAACCCGCGTCTGCGCGTTTGGAAATCGATCTTCTGAGTTGCCATTCGTGGAAGAAGTCGCTATTTACCGTTTCTAGTACCAAGATACAATTATTGGGATCGAGCGAATCCTGGGAGAGAGGCGCAGGCATTTTGCAGAGAAATTGAGCGTGAAGCGGCACCTATGCCTTGGTGGCGAAACTCGGCTTGCGAGTCGCCACACGCAATAAGTTCATGAAAACAAAGAACACATTTGGTTTGGGAGTGGAAATGACAAAGGACGATATATTCGCATCGCTGATGAAGGTTGCACTTCTCAGTTCAACAGTGCTGGCAGCGCCAGCGGTTGCTCAGTCCACAAATGCAGACGCCGAGGCCGAAGAATCTGATAGCACCATTGTTGTGATCGGAACCAAGCGCGGGGATGCGCGCCTTCAGGATGTTCCTGTTGCGATCTCCGCCTATCAAGGCGAACAACTCGAGACGCTTCAAATTCAGAGCGTCGATTCGATTGACTTGAAAACCCCTGGTTTGGTTTTCACTGAGAACTCCGGCACTGTTCAGCCCTATATTCGGGGGATCGGCACCGAATTCCCGACGCCTGGACTTGAACCCTCTGTCAGTCTTTATCTCGATGACGTCTATTGGCAGCGAGCCACTGGTGCCAATTATGACCTCGTCGACATGGAATCGATTCAGGTTCTCAAAGGCCCGCAGGGAACGCTGTATGGACGGAACGCCACCGGTGGTGCGATCCTCCTAACAACAGCAAACCCTGAGTTTGAAACAAGCGGCAAAGTCCTCGCCGAGTATGGAAATCTTGATCGACAGAGAGTTGACGCTGTAATTAACGTGCCACTGTCCGACACATTCGCTGTTAGATTTGCCGGCCGTTACGCAGATCGCGACGGGCATGTAGTCAATCCATTCACAGGTACGGACTTCGGCGGCTTTGAGCGCTTCACCCTCCGCGGCAAGGCTCTTTATGACGGCCCAGGACTGGACGCCCTTCTCACCGTTTCTTACAATGAGGATGAAGCTCGTCCCGGCCTTCGACAGGCTATATTGGGTGCCCCGCTTTGTGTGGCTTGCGTTTTCACTGGCGCAACTCCCCCGACTGGCGAGTACGAGACGTTCCAGGGTTTTGATCGTCTCTCGACTGCAGAAGTTTTCAGCGCGACGCTGAAGCTTGACGTCGATCTTTCAGACGAACTGACTCTGACCAGCATCAGCGCTTATCGGGATGCCGATCAAGTTGCCGGTACGGATGAAGGAAACTTCGCCGGAGCAGGTCCCTTTGCCATACCTCTCCTCCTGTTTTCGGTGGACAACAATGAAGGGGAAGATTTGCTCCAGGAAATCAGGCTTGCGTCGGATTTCAGAGGACCTCTCAATTTTCTTTTCGGCGTGAATGGTCAAAAGACCGACGAGGAATTCACTGCCACGGTTTCTGGCGCTGATCCGGCTCTGCCCATTTCATCGACCATCTTTGTTGAAACGCGTTCGATCTCTGCATACGGTGAAATCTACTACGAGCTGAGCGATACGGTGACGGCAACAGTGGGTGGCCGGTTAAACTATGACAAGAAAACGGCCGACATAGCGCTGGGAGATAACCTTCTCTTCGTGCCGTTGGTGATCCCTGGTTTCCCGGTGAACTACACTTATGAGGATAGCTGGACTGACTTTACGCCTAGTGCCACGCTCGCCTGGGCTCCTTCGTCAGACCAGAACTACTACCTAAGCTATCGTGAAGCCTTCAAGAGCGGTGGCTTCAATGCCCCGTCCTTCGGTCAATCTCCGTCCGACATCTTGGAGCCGGAGGGCATCCGCAGTTACGAATTTGGAGCGAAGAACAGCTTCGGTGGTGGCGCGCTTCGCACAAACTTGGCCATCTTCTACTACGAACACAGCGACATCCAGGTTGCATTTGTAGACGCGATCCGTGGCTCTGTTAGAGAGAATGCCGGGCGGTCTAGTGCCTTCGGTGTGGAACTTGATGTACAGACCAGGCCTTCCGACTGGTTCAGCTTTGACTTTGGATATTCGTATCTCGATGCAGAGTATGACCAGTATGACGCTGCATCATTGTTCCAGCCTTCCACAACTATCACGCCGCCATTGCCAATCCCGATCGGTTTGGAAACAACTTCGGTCGACCTTGCTGGATCACCGCTCACCCGCGCTCCGAAGCACACCATCTACGCCAATGCGAACGTGAATTTCGACATTTCGGACAGCTGGGAAGTCCGATTTGGCGGCATCATTCGTCACACTTCAGAGTATGACTTCAACCCAGGACGAGGTGGCGTATTGGGCCTGGACTTCCAGGACGACCTTACACTCGTGAACTTGAATGGTTCGGTGGGTCAGATCGGCGACGGGCTGGAGATCGGCTTCTACGTCAATAACCTGTTCGACGTCTTCTACCTGAAGAACGTGACCACAGGCCAAACCGGTGCCTATCAGGGAGCTGCGTTGCCCAGGACATACGGCGCATATGTGAGCTTCGAGTTCTAGCTCCAGACCACCGACAGGCTCTCTATTGATATCAACATGAAAGGGCCGCCTGCGGGCGGCCCTTTTTCGCTGGTATTTGCGAGACTTGTACGTTTGAGAATTAAACTATGCAGGCTCCACACCGCCAATCTGGACATGAATTGTAAACGTGGAGGGCTTATTGGGAGTGGAGCATCTGCGACAGAACCTGGTCAAACAGGTCGCGCTCGTCGGTCGAGAATGCACTGTCTTTCAACCCGCCAAGCCGCTCTTCAAACTCAGACAGAAAGACTTCAGAGATTTTCTGCCGCTTCCTGCTCTGCGTTCTTTCTTCAGGCGAAACGTTCGCTTCGACAAACGCCTTGTGCTTGCGGATCGCTTCGTCAAGAGCGTCATGTCCGGACGGTTTCTTCCCGTTGGAAACGTCAATAATTGGTGCATTCCAGCCTGAGTCTCGTGATGGCTTAAGTTTCAGGATGGAAGCTAATTCCTGTCGCAGCCGCGCAGCGCCGGGCAAATCCGATTTGTTGACGACATAGATGTCGGCGACTTCCAGAAGCCCCGCTTTCATTGCCTGAATTGTGTCTCCCGATTCCGGAACAAGCACTACAACGAGCGTATCAACCAGATTGCGTGATGCGTACTCACCTTGACCGATGCCCACGGTCTCCAGCACAACATCATCGAAATCGTGCTCCTCCAGACAATCGAGGACGCCGGCAATATTCTGGCAGAGACCGTCGCGCATGCCTTGGCTCGGCAACGAGCGAAAGAAGAAGCTGCCTTGCGGATCGACCTTCTCCATCCGGATCCTGTCACCGAGAAGTGAACCACCACTCAAGGGACTTGAGGGATCAATGGCAACAACCCCTACATCCCGGTCCGAGCGCATCCTTAGAGAGCACCATTCAGCGATCAGACTGCTCTTTCCGGCGCCGGGTGAGCCTGTAAATGCGATCCGATGGACGGTATCCGATGGAACTCTCAAGGGTTTGGCGAGCCGTTCCCGAGGGGCCATTGCTACACAGTTCGAAATGGCCCGAGACAGTTTCCGACGCCACGCTAAGTTCTTGAGGTCAGAGTTCACGATACTTCACTTAGCACGGACTGTGTGTGCTCGCCCAGAAGGGGAGCAGGCCGAAAAACGGTGTCGGCATCGCTCATTTTGATCGGGTTTCCAATCAGCACCATTTCGCCATGCCCTGTCGGGACCGAGACAAGCATGTCACGCTCGTCAATCATGGGATCATCAAGCGCCTGCCCCATCGTCCGCACGCCGGCGATGACGAGCCCGAGAGGCTGAAGCAACGTCAACCATTCCTCGACTGATCGGGTCAGAAACAGCTGCTGCACCGCGTTGATTACCATCTCGCGATTTTGGCGACGGGACTCCATGGTCGCGAAATCAGGATCAGTGCACCAGTCGTCACGGCCTACCGCAGTTGCGAAATCGCGCCAGAACCCGTCATGGCTGATGAACATGGCGACATGCCCATCCTTCGCTTCAAACAACTGAGCGGGAACCATGTGCGCGTGTCCGCCACCGCTCTGGCGTTTCGGCTCTGCACCACCATTTAGTCGGGCGGCAGCCAGATAATTCAGCTGTGAGAGAAGCATGTCGTAAAGCGCGACATCAATCTGACCGCCCTCGCCCTGCACCAGCTTCGAGAGCACACCGATCGTACCCATCATCCCGCCGGTATTGTCCACCACCGAGTATCCCGCCCTGACCGGTGGCCCGTCAGGCTCGCCGGTGAGCATCATCACGCCGGCCAGAGCCTGAATGATGTAATCATAGGCCGGAAATTCCGACATCGAGCCAGTCAGTCCAAACCCTGTCAGAGCGAGACAGACGAGCTTATCATTACTGCTTCGCAAGTCTTCGTAGGTAAGGCCCAGTTTCTTGATGGCCCGAGGACGCAGGTTCGTGATCAGAACGTGCGAGCTGGCCACAAGCTTTTGAAAGGACTCGCGGTCTGCTTCGTTCGTGAGATCGAGCCTGACGCTCTTCTTGTTCCGGTTGAGGCTCGAGAAATAGACATTGTGCGGCCCCACATAATCTGGCCCGACACTGCGCGAGATGTCTCCGTCGCCAGTCTCGATCTTTATGACCTCTGCCCCAA
>Ga0181582_10003775_pt1 | contig 12222 bp, 11 predicted proteins | sample 071ome_32_FD_132438 | JGI IMG/M metagenome (GOLD analysis project Ga0181582, IMG submission 132438) | Coastal salt marsh microbial communities from the Groves Creek Marsh, Skidaway Island, Georgia - 071405AT metaG (megahit assembly) | ecosystem: Environmental > Aquatic > Marine > Intertidal...
CGCTCGATGTTTTGAGTTGTTGTAAAAGTGATTCCAGACTATTCATTGTTTGACTGCCATTGCTACGGTGTAAGTTTTACCCTGTTTGATTTTTTTATGATTGCCAAAAATATCGGTAAAAGCACCGGCGATAAATTTTCTCAAACCGGAAATCACAACCACATAAATGCGGCCTCCCGGTTGCAGACGCTGCATTGCATCATAAAAAAACAGGTAATAATGCTCTTTGGATGTTTTTGCCGGTAGATTGGTAACAACCAGAGAAAATTGCCGGCCATTAACCTGTTTGAAGCCATCGCTCAGATGGATTTTGACATTTCGGATATCATTTAATTCGGCATTTTTTTTTGCATATTCAATCGCAACAAAGTCTTTGTCGACCATTGTGCAGAAGCCCTGCGGCGCATTTTTTGCGATGCTTAAGCCGATCGGACCATAACCGCAGCCAAGATCAAGTGCCTGTTCATCGTCTCTGATTTGCATATGCTGAAGCAAAAGTTGCGTGCCTTCATCGATAGCTTTGGGTGAGAACAATCCCCAGGTGGTTTTAAAACGCATGGGCTTATGCATGAGCTCTGTCTCAATAAGCAGGTCTTCACGTAGCTTTTGAAAATAAGCCGGGCTGAATTTATCAGGAGTTACCGTTGCCACGCTGGCATACCTCGCAGTCTGGATCGCTGTTGAAATTGAATGAACGCCATTGCATGTTCAGCGCGTTCAAGGTGAGCAGGCGGCCTTGTAAAAGGGTGCCGCATTCGCAGATGAGCTTGATCGCTTCTACAGCCTGCATACTGCCAATGATACCAACGAGCGGGGCAATTACGCCATTGCTGGTACAGTTGTTATCTTCATCACCGCCGGGCTGAAACAGGCATTGATAGCATGGGCCTGGCTGATCGGCATGATTGATAAAGCTACTTATCTGTCCTTCCCAGCGAATAGCCGCGCCACTGATCAGCGGAATATGATTTTCGACACAAACCCGGTTGATCATAAAGCGACTGGCAAAATTATCAGTGCAATCAAGCACGACATCGACATTTTTCAGCAGCTCGTTTAACAGCTTTTCTGTACTGCGTTGATTGATGCTGTTTATTCTGGTTTGCGGGTTGATTTTGTGGAGGCGTATTTCTGCAGAACGGGTCTTGGATTTGGCGAGCGAATCCATATCGTGAATGATCTGTCTTTGCAGATTGCTTAATTCAACGCTGTCATCGTCAATAAGTGTGATTTCACCGATTCCGGCAGCAGCCAGATAGAGTGCGGCAGGAGAGCCGAGACCACCGACTCCGATAATTAAGACATGACTGTTGATAAGCTTTTGCTGGCCGTCAATGCCAAGCTCGGGCAACAGAATCTGTCGGGAGTACTGTAGGAGTTGCTCGTCGTTCAACTGAAATCAGAGGTATTTGCGCCAGTGGGCAGGACGTTGGTCGCGGCAACCATGTTTCATCGCCTGATAACGTTTGATGAAAACTTTCTGGGTGCAGTTGGAGTCGCCCTTGATGCAGCCATTGTTAGCTCGCTGAGTTTCTTCGGTATAGTAATAAAGCGAACGTTTCATTCTATAGATAAGTCGGTTGTCCAGATGAAAGCCGAGTTCTTTAAGAATGTCTTCGATATCCTGCAAACTGATTTGCAGAACCTGATAACTAATACGCATGAAAGTGGGTGAGACAAAATGTACATGACGCACGCCATCAAGATCAGATAACAGCAAAGTGGCTGTCTGAGCCTGGTTGGGATCGGGATGTAATTTGCTGAATGCAATTTCCCGATGCTTGAGCAGGTTGTCCGCTTCTTCATTCATAGCCTGATACTAACCCTGCATTTTGAATAAAAGCAAAGGTTTTTTGTGGTTATTCTAATGGCTTTTTTCGGCCGATACTGATTCTTTGATGACCGGCCAGGTCGCAGAGCGTTTCGATCTCAGTAAAACCGGCGTCTGCCAGCAGGCCGGCAACTGCAACGCCCTGATTGTATCCATGCTCAAGCATCAGACGGCCATTGTCATCGAGAAAGTCTGAAGCATGAGAACAGATATGGCGCAGATCCTTTAAGCCGTCATCTCCCGAAGCCAGTGCGCTCAAGGGTTCATGACGTAAATCTGCTTGCTGTAAATGCGGGTCATCAGCTTCGATGTAAGGCGGGTTGCTGATAATCAGTTGAAATGGCCCGTCCGGGATATTGTCGAACCAGTGACTGTTGACAAGTCTGATATGTGGAGCGAATTTCCGGCAGTTACGAGCCGCAATCTGCAGTGCCTGCTCTGAAAAATCGCTGGCAGTGATTTGCCATTGCGGTCTTTCTTGAGCCAAAGCGATGGCAATTGCACCTGAACCTGTGCCCATATCAAGCACTTTGATGGCTGTTTCGTCAAATTGGCTGATTGCGGTTTCGACCAGTAATTCAGTCTCTGGACGCGGTATCAGAGTCGCGGGGGAGACGTCCAGTTCAAGTCCCCAAAATTCACGTTTGCCGGTAATGTGACTGATCGGCATGCCTTGCAGGCGTTGTTGCAGACAATGTTCAAAATGATGGCTCTGACTTTGGCTGACTTGCTGCTCCGGCCAGGCAAAAAGCCAGCTACGGTTTTTATTCAATACAAAGCCTAACAGAATTTCAGCTTCCAGCCCGGAATGTATGTCACCAACGCCTGCCAGCATCTGTCTGGCAGTCTTTAAAAGCTCTTTAACTGTGCTGCTTTTAGTCATTGTCAGCAGCCAGACTGGCTAGCTGTTCTGCCTGATATTCCTGTTGTAAAGGCTCAAGGACCTGATCAAGAACGCCTTCCATGAATTCTTCAAGTTTGTAGAGGGTTAGATTGATACGATGATCGGTGACTCGCCCCTGGGGAAAGTTATAGGTGCGAATGCGTTCTGACCGGTCGCCGCTGCCTACCTGCAGTTTACGGTTTTCTGCGCGTTCACTGGCTTGCTGGTTTTGCACGTCAGCGAGAAGTTTTGACTGTAACAAAGACATGGCCCGGGCTTTGTTTTTGTGTTGAGAGCGTTCATCCTGGCACTCGACCACGACGCCTGTTGGCAAATGTGTAATGCGGATGGCAGAGTCGGTTTTATTAACGTGCTGGCCGCCGGCGCCGGAAGCGCGAAAGGTGTCAATACGCAGATCCTTTGGGTTGATATCGAAAGAATCGATTTCTGCGGCCTCCGGTAAAATAGCGACTGTGCAGGCGGAAGTGTGTATGCGTCCCTGTGACTCGGTTTCTGGGACACGTTGTACCCGATGAGTACCGGATTCAAATTTGAGTTTGGAGTAAACTTCATCACCGGCTATACGTGCAACAACTTCTTTGTATCCGCCGAGTTCGCCTTCGCTGGCACTGATGATTTCACTGCGCCAGCCCTGATTTTCAGCGTATCTCAGATACATGCGAAGCAGGTCGGCGGCAAACAGGGCGGCTTCAGCGCCACCGGTGCCGGCGCGAATTTCCAGATAGATGTTTTTCTGGTCGTTAGGGTCTCTGGGAATCAGCAGCTTTTGTAATTCCGGTTCGAGCTCCTGCATGCGTATTTTTGCTTCGCTGATTGCCTCATGGGCAAGCTCGGCCATTTCCGGATCATTGAGCATGTCATTGGATTCTTTTAGATCCTGTGCTGCCATCTGATAGGCCCGGTATTTTTCAACGACAGGTTCAAGCTGGCTGTATTCCTGCCCAAGACTGCGAAACTGGTTCTGATTGGCTTGAACTTCAGCATCTGAGAGCAAAGCAGTGATCTCCTCGAAACGGTCGCTTAACCCTTCGAGTTTGTTTTGAATGGATGTTTTCATTTTGAATTTTCGGTTTTTCCTAACTGGAAAAGGGTGCTGGCAGCATCGAGGATGCCGGTATCGCCATTGCTACTGGCTTCGCGCAGTTGACTGCTGGGTACGTGCAGAAGTTTGTTGGTGAGTGTGTTGGCCAGAAAAATCATCGCTTCTTCGGCTGATTTGCCATTTTCTAACATGCGCATAGCGCGCTGCAGAACTTCATCACGGGTTTGAGCTGCCTGGTTGCGGTAATTTTGAATCAGGTCTACGGCATCCAGAGATTTCATCCAGGCCATAAATTCATGGGTCTGGTGTTCAATGATTTCTCTAGCCTGTTCTGCTGCTTCCTGACGCGAGCGTAGATTGTCCTGAATGACTTCCTGCAAATCATCAACGGTATACAGGTATACATCGTCAAGTTCGGCGATTTCGGGTTCGATATCTCGAGGCACCGCAATATCCACCATAAACACCGGGCGATGTTTACGTTGTTTTAATGCGCTCTCGACCATGCCTTTGCCCAGAACGGGTACCGGACTTGCGGTAGATGAAATGATGATATCGGCCTTGGCAAGATGTGCCGAGAGCTCGGTTAAAGCTATTGCGAATCCATCGAACTGACTGGCAAGTTCATGGGCTTTTTCAAAGGTACGGTTGGCGACAATGATTTTACCTATTCCCTGTTGAACAAGGTGGCGGGCGGTCAGTTCAATAGTTTCGCCGGCACCGATCAGCAGCGCGGTCTGATTGGAGGTATCGCTGAAAATCTGTTTCGCCAGAGAGACTGCTGCAAAAGCTACAGATACCGGGCTGGAGCCTATTGCTGTGTCGGTCCTGACCTGCTTGGCGGCAGAAAAAGTATGCTGAAACAGCCGCTCTAGTAATTTACCGGTAGTGCCGGCCTGGTTGGCGGTCTGATAAGCGGCTTTCACCTGGCCAAGTATTTGCGGTTCGCCGAGAATAAGAGAATCGAGGCCACTGGAAACGGAAAGCAGATGTTCAATGGCCTGCTGATCCTTATGGGCATAAAGCGCCGGGTTGACAACAGCCGGGTCGAGCTTGTGAAAGTGACTCATCCAGCGACAAATATCGTTGCGGCCGTGTTTATTGCTGACGCAATAGATTTCTGTACGGTTGCAGGTTGATAAAATAACGGCTTCACTAAGACCTTCCTGCTCGATAGCATGACGTAATGCGGCAACGATAATATCGGGGCCAAAGGTCAAGCGTTCACGCACATCGACAGGGGCGGTTTTGTGATTTAGGCCTACAGCTAAAAGGGTCATAAAGTCGAATATACAGCTAATTTGGTGAAATTTTGTAATATCAGTAAGTTAAATTCAAGTTTTGTGAACTTTTATGAGAATTTTTGGTTATATTCTCAGAGTGTTGCTTGAAAAAACGCGGGGCGCGGCTTTTTGTGAAAAAAAATCTCTGTAAATCCACATTAAAACTTTCTGCTGTAGCGATATTGCTGGGGTTATATGGTTGTACTGCTGAGCAGACCGTTAAAACTGAGGTTCCGGTTGAAGTTGTCGCGGAACAAAAGCCCAAGCGATTCATGCCGCCGGTGCAGATGGATGAAAACCTCTTATACACCTATTTAGCTGGCGAGATTGCGGCACAACGTGGTGAGTTGCAGTTTGCTTATGATCATTATTTGCAGGCTGCACGCTCCTCGGGCGATGCCTATGCCGCGAAACGCGCCGCTCAGATTGGTTTGTATCTTAGGCAGGATGCGCGAGCCTTGCTGGCAACTAATCTCTGGCTCAGTTATGAGCCGGATTCGCTGCAGGCCAGAAATACGGCAGCCGTTTTGAGTATGCGTGAAGGTTACGTTGCAGAAGCCTTGGCACATTTACGGCAAATGCATAAAATTGCCGAAAAAGAAGATAAAGACGGTTTTACCATTGCGGCTTTGTCGCTGGCAAAAGAAGCAGATCAGCAGGCGGCGTTAAAGCTGATGCAGGCTTTTGTGGCCGGCTATCCGGACAGTTACCTTGCGATGAACGCTTTAGGTGTTTTGCAGGCTGCCTTCAATGCTTATCAACCGGCGGTAGAGAGTCTGCAAAAATCATTACAGCTAAATCCTGACGCGATTGAGCCTAAAGTTTTGATTGTTCGTTTGTTCATCGAACAGGACAAGTCTGACGAAGCGATTGCGTATATCGAATCGATTCTTGATCAACATGCCGATAATTTTGATCTGGGTCTGATTTACGCTAAGTTGCTGGTGCCGGTCGATCATCGACGTTCCTATGATGCTTTCAGAGAGCTAAATAAGTTACAGCCTCAAAATGCTGAGGTGCTGTCTGCCTTGGGTATTCTGGCGGTGCAATTAGATGATATTGCGGCGGCCCGTGATTGGTGGAAACAGGTTTTAAGTGGCAATGATCGCGACAGGCGCGGAGATGCAGCTTATCAGCTTGGTCAGTTGGCTGAGCTGGCCGGTGATCTGGACGAAGCAGTCAGTTATTACACACTGGTAAATCATGGTTCGTATCGTCTGGATGCAAGGTTGAGGCTGGCGAGAATCAATGCAGATCGTGGAGATATTTCAAAAGCACGTGGTCTTTTACAGCAGTTGCGTGTTCTGCAGCCGGAAAAGCAGATTGACTATCTCATCGTAGAGGGCCAATTGCTGCAGGATAAACTGACTCAGACTGAAGTGCTGGACTTTTATGCGCAGGCGTTGACGATAAAGCCTGATGATATTGAATTAATCTATGCCCGGGGACTTTATGCATCTGATCAGGGCCTTATTGAACAGGCTGAGGCGGATTTTCGTCGTGTGATTGAAATCGAGCCGGAAAATGCTGATGCACTGAATGCACTGGGGTATACGCTCACTGATCAAACGGATCGTCATGCTGAAGCGCTTAAGTTGATTGAAAAGGCGATTGCTTTGAAGCCTGAAAGTGCTGCCATTCTAGACAGTATGGGATGGGTGTTATATCGCTTAGGTGATTTTGAACAGTCTCTGGCCTATTTGCAGCGAGCTTATGAAAAGTCTCAGGATGCAGAAATTGCCTCGCATCTTGGTGAGTTGTTGTGGGTAACCGGCAATCAGGGTCAGGCGCGCGAAATCTGGGATAAGGCTCTGGCAGAAAATCCACATAGCAAAAAAGTCATTGAAGCTCGTCAGCGTCTCGAAAAGTAAGTCTTTCTGACATGCAGTATTACCCGGCGCCCGGCAAGCTTAATCTGATGCTGCATATTAATGGCAGGCGTGAAGATGGCTTTCATTTGTTGCAAACGGTTTTTCAAATCCTCGATTATGGCGATCAAATCGGTCTGGAGCTCAGGCAGGATGAGCAGATTGTTCGCCTGAATGATTTTCCGCAAGTGCCTGATCAGGAAGATGATCTGGTCGTTAAAGCGGCACGTTTATTAAAATCTCAAGCATTGAAATCCGTGCCCGGAGTCAATATTGACGTCAAAAAAAATCTGCCATCCGGTGGTGGTGTTGGTGGCGGTAGTTCCGATGCTGCAACCGTTCTGCTGATATTAAACAAGCTCTGGTCTTTATCTTTGGACAGCGGGAAATTGGCAGATCTGGGCTTACGGCTCGGTGCCGATGTTCCGGTTTTTGTCAGAGCGCATTCGGCCTGGGCGGAAGGCGTAGGAGAAAAACTTCAAGCAATAGAGTTGCCTGAAAAGCATTTTTTGGTGGTTTTTCCCGGTTGTCACGTGTCAACAGGAGAAATTTTTTCGGATTCTCAATTGACACGCACTACCGGTCTGACGACAATAGCCGACTTTCTTGCGCAGGGCGGGAGAAATGATTGCGAACCGGTTGTTATAAAGCGTTACCCGCAGGTAGCCAGAGCTATTGACTGGCTTAACCAATACGGGCATGCAAAACTAACCGGAACAGGAGCATGCATATTTGCTGAGTTTGCCGACAGGCAGTCAGCGCAAAATGTTCTTGAGCAATTGCCGGCAGAGTACACGGGCTTTGTAGCCAAAGGTGTAAACCGGTCTCCACTGTTGCAATTTGTTTAGAGTTTTTGGGGCGTCGCCAAGCGGTAAGGCACCAGGTTTTGATCCTGGCATGCGTAGGTTCGAATCCTGCCGCCCCAGCCATATTTTTGCCAGTTTGGTTTAATGATTGTGTTAAGCCATCCTGGCGGCTGAGCCGGCCCGACATCCGTGTCGGGCGTTCGACAGCTGCGTCATGCCTGATGGCATAACGGTCTGTCTTACCCTGCCGCTCCAGCCATTTTCTAACTCACGTACGATACTGAATTCAGGAGTCCGCGCATGTTAGCCAGAGGCATGATGATATTTTCGGGTAATGCACACCCGGAGCTGGCGGCAGAAATCGTATCGAATTTGAGTCTGCCATTAGGAAAAGCTGTCGTCGGGCAGTTCAGTGATGGCGAAGTCATGGTTGAAATTCAGGAAAACGTACGTGGGCGGGATGTCTTTATTGTGCAGCCTACCTGTGATCCTACCAATGACAACCTAATGGAATTGCTGGTAATGATCGATGCGTTGCGTAGTGCTTCAGCCGGTCGAATCACGGCTGTATTGCCCTATTTCGGTTATGCGCGTCAGGACCGTCGTCCACGTTCAGCGCGTGTGCCAATTACAGCCAGGCTGGTCGCTAAAATGCTAGGTACTGCAGGTGCAGACCGCGTATTGACGATGGATTTGCATGCTGATCAGATCCAGGGTTTCTTTGATGTGCCTGTAGATAATATCTACTCATCACCTGTGATGTTAGGCGATGTGTGGCGTCAGAAGCATCCTGAGTTGATGGTGGTTTCTCCTGATGTAGGGGGTGTTGTCAGAGCGCGTGCATTGGCTAAGCGTCTTGATGATGCAGATCTGGCGATTATCGATAAGCGTCGCCCGCGTGCCAATGAGTCGCAGGTAATGAATATTATCGGTGATGTTAAGGGGCGCTCCTGTGTTCTGGTTGATGATCTGGTGGATACTGCGGGTACCTTATGCAAGGCGGCTGATGCGTTGAAAGAGCGTGGGGCGGCCAAGGTTGTAGCTTACTGCTCGCATGCTGTCCTGTCCGGACCTGCTGTGGATAACATCAGGAAGTCTGCTTTGGATGAGTTGGTGGTTTCAAATTCGATTCCGCTAAAGCCGGATGCCCAGACTTGTGAAAAAATACGACAATTGAGTGTTGCGGGTTTGTTGGCGGAAACCATGCGGCGTATCAATAACGAAGAATCTGTTAGTTCATTATTCGTGGACTGATTTGCTGACGGCGTGACTCAGGTCGCATGAGTTGCGTTTATTTTGCCCGTAAAACGGGTTTATTTTTGGAGTATGCATAATGAGTGGTAAATTTGAAATTGATGCTGTCTCCCGTAGTGATACAGGGAAAGGTGCGAGCCGCCGCCTGCGCAAAACGGGAATGGTGCCTGGGATCGTATACGGGGCAGGTAAAGATCCTGCGATGATTGCTGTGGCACATAATGAGCTGGTACATCAGCTGGAGAACGAGGCTTTTTATTCACACATTCTGACTTTGAGTGTTGATGGTAATGCAGAAAAAGTTGTCTTGAAGGATCTGCATCGTCATCCTGCCAAGCCATTTATTCTGCATATGGATCTTTTGCGTGTCAGTGAATCTGACAAAATCAAAATGCATGTTCCGTTGCATTTCAAAAACGAATCCAAAGCGGCTGGTGTTAAGTCTGGCGGTAAATTAACTCACTTGATCAACGATGTAGAAGTTATCTGTCTACCGGGTGACTTGCCTGAGTTTATTGAGGTTGATGTATTGGATCTTAAAGAAGGTGAAGCGATCCATTTGTCTCACATTTCATTGCCTGAAGGTGTTGAAATTCCGCAGCTGGCGCTGGGTGACGACCATGATATGGCGGTTGTTTCTATTGCGGCTGCCCGCGGTGGTAAATCTACTGAGGAAGATTCTTAAGCGTAAGTCTGGATCTTTACTGGTAATAAAAATGGCCCGCATGCGGGCCATTTTTTTGTTGACGGGGATAATGTGTCAGAAAAAATTCGCTTAATTGTCGGTCTGGGTAATCCCGGCACTGAGTATCAGCAAACTCGGCATAATGCAGGTTTCTGGTTTGTTGATCGTCTGGCGGAAAAATATCGTGGGGACTTCCGAAAAGATGCCAAGTTTTTTGGCGAAACCTGTAAGATAAACATAGCCGGGGTTGATTGCTGGTTGTTGAAGCCAGCTACATTTATGAATCGTAGTGGACGTGCGGTATCAGCGTTAGCGTCATATTACAAGATAGACCTGGATAGTATGCTTGTCGCACATGATGAACTAGATCATGATGCGGGGGTGGTAAAGCTAAAGTTTGCCGGTGGTCACGCGGGGCATAATGGTTTACGGGATATCGGCTCGGCCTGTGGTGGCAATGATTACCTTCGATTGCGCATCGGAGTCGGTCATCCGGGCCACAAAAATAAAGTTGCAGACTTTGTCTTGTCGCGACCGGGCAAGGAGGATCAGGTCTTGATCGATGATTCGATTGAACGATCTCTGGACAATATCGAAGATATTGTCAGGGGTGATTATCAGAACGTAATGAGTCGTCTGAACAGCAAAGAATAAATATTTACAAAATCAGTCATAAATTTGATTGACAGGCGGCGATCCTTTAAGGAAAATGCTGCCTCTTTTTTGGAGGGGTTCCCGAGCGGCCAAAGGGATCAGACTGTAAATCTGACGGCTCAGCCTTCGGAGGTTCGAATCCTCCCCCCTCCACCATATTTATGGATCATTGCATGTATTTTGCCGCAGTGATCAGCCGTAAACGGCAATGAAATAGCCCGCGGAAAGTGCATAGGCTTTCCTGAAACGGAATGTAGGCTGCCAGTGAGGCATTAAAACACGGTTAAAGCGGGTGTAGTTCAATGGTAGAACTTCAGCCTTCCAAGCTGACTACGTGGGTTCGATTCCCATCACCCGCTCCACTTAATTAAATAGTGAATGCAGCTTGGTTACCGGTGTGTACCGGAGTAAGCGCTAGCCCTAGAGAGTAGGCGGTTATAGATTCTGCCCTGATAGCTCAGTTGGGTGAGTTGAAACGTCTTGCAAGGCAAGACGCAGTTCAGCGAACGCGAGGCCCGGATGGCCGAGCTGGCCAAGGCTACAGGATGTATCAGAAGGCGGTTATAGATTCTGCCCAGATAGCTCAGTTGGTAGAGCACACCCTTGGTAAGGGTGAGGTCGGCGGTTCAAATCCGCTTCTGGGCTCCAGTTTTTTGGCGTATCAATGTTGTTGCGCAAATATGTACCTTTAAAATTAATTATTCGGAGACTATTGGAATGTCCAAGGCAAAATTCGAAAGAAACAAACCGCATGTGAATGTAGGTACTATTGGTCACGTTGACCACGGTAAAACGACATTGACAGCGGCATTGACTAAAGTAATGGCTGACACTTACGGTGGTGAGCTGAAAGCGTTCGATCAAATCGATAACGCTCCGGAAGAAAGAGAGCGCGGTATTACTATTGCGACTTCTCACGTTGAGTATGAATCATCAATCCGTCACTACGCTCACGTAGACTGTCCAGGACATGCTGACTACGTTAAAAACATGATTACCGGTGCGGCTCAGATGGACGGTGCTATTCTGGTCTGTTCTGCAGCGGATGGTCCAATGCCTCAGACGCGTGAGCACATCCTGTTGTCACGTCAGGTTGGCGTACCTTACATCGTTGTATACATGAACAAAGCGGACATGGTTGACGATGAAGAATTGCTTGAGCTGGTTGAGATGGAAATTCGTGAACTGCTGGATCAGTACGAATTCCCGGGTGACGATACCCCGATCATTACCGGTTCTGCGCTGAAAGCTCTGGAAGGTGATACTTCTGATATCGGTGCGCCATCTGTTGTCAAGTTGGTTGAAGCGATGGATTCTTATATTCCTGAGCCAGAGCGCGACATTGATCAGGACTTCCTGATGCCAATCGAAGATGTTTTCTCGATTTCAGGACGTGGTACGGTAGTAACCGGTCGTGTTGAGCGTGGTGTGGTTAAAGTTGGTGAAGAGATTGAGATTGTTGGTGTTAAAGACACTCAGAAAACAACTTGTACCGGTGTTGAAATGTTCCGCAAATTGCTGGACGAAGGTGTTGCCGGTGATAACGTTGGTATTTTGCTGCGTGGCACCAAGCGTGAAGATGTAGAGCGTGGTCAGGTACTGGCCAAGCCTGGATCTATCACGCCACATACACACTTTGAAGCTGAAGTGTATGTATTAAGTAAAGATGAAGGTGGTCGTCATACGCCGTTTTTTAACGGATACCGTCCACAGTTTTATTTCCGTACAACCGATATTACCGGTGCCTGTGATCTGCCAGAAGGTGTAGAGATGGTCATGCCGGGTGATAACGTGAAAATGACGGTTAAGCTGATTGCTCCGATTGCGATGGAAGAGGGTCTTCGTTTCGCGATTCGTGAGGGTGGCCGTACCGTTGGTGCGGGTGTTGTTGCTAA
>Ga0181582_10003777_pt1 | contig 12222 bp, 6 predicted proteins | sample 071ome_32_FD_132438 | JGI IMG/M metagenome (GOLD analysis project Ga0181582, IMG submission 132438) | Coastal salt marsh microbial communities from the Groves Creek Marsh, Skidaway Island, Georgia - 071405AT metaG (megahit assembly) | ecosystem: Environmental > Aquatic > Marine > Intertidal zone...
AAATACAAGGAAAGGCGTCGTGAGACTGAAAACCGGATTAAGCGTACCAAAGAGAACCTTGAGCGTTTAACAGATATTCGTGAAGAACTGGAACGTCAGCTGCAACACCTGCAACGACAGGCAAAAGCAGCAGAAAGGTATAAAGAATACAAACAGCAGGAACGTGATACCCAGGCTAATTTAAATGCGCTGCGTTGGCAGTCGTTTAATAATGAAGTGACAAAGGCTCAGCAAACCATCCGCGAACTGGAAGTTAAACTGGAAGCCAGTATTGCCTCATTTCGAGCCTTTGAAGCTGAGATAGAGGAAAAAAGAGAAGCGAATACAGAGCTGCAGGAGTCCTACCAGAAAGTACAAGCCAATTTTTACTCCCTGGGCAGTGAAATCAGCAAGATTGAACAAAATATTGAACACCAGCGTCAGCGTCAGTTGGAGCTCTCAGAAGAGCTGGGAAATATTCAAGTAAATCTCAATAACGCCGAACGGGAACTGCTTGAGGATAAGGAGCAAACCACACAGCTACAGGCGACGATCGCACAAATTGAACCTGAACTGGAAAAAGCTTCAAAGCAGGAAGAGTTGTCATCATCTGTTCTGGAAGAAGCTGAAAAGGCCATGTCTGTCTGGCAGCAGGATTGGGATCATTTCAATACGGATTCGGCAGAAGCAACCCGTCTGGCTGAAGTGGAACAGCAACGCATCAGACACCTTGAAAATATTGTTGAACGCAGTATCCAACGTCAGGGCACGCTGAGTGAAGAACTAAACGGATTGCATACAGCTAATGATGAAGCTGAAGTCATTAGCCTGACTGAAAAAGCCAGTGTTATTGAGACAGATACAGCAGCCTTACAGGAAGAAAATAAAAAGCTGCTTAATCATATTGATGAAATAAGAGGCAAGATAAAAGAGTCTAATAATTCACTTGCTCACTTACGTAGTGAGTTACAGACCCAGGTTGGACGCCAATCGTCCCTGGAAGCTTTACAACAGTCTGCCCTAGGCAAGGAAGAAAAAGCCCTTGAGTGGTTGGAACAGAATAATTTCAGTAACAACAAGCGACTGCTGGATCAGATTAAAGTGGAAGCAGGCTGGGAATTGGCCGTTGAAACTGTTCTGGGTAAACACATGCAGGCAGTCTGTGTTGATGACTTTGCTGCCCTGAATGATGTGTTGCAAAGCTTTAGCAGCGGCTTGTTACAGTTTATTGAGCAAAACCATACCGACGCCGGCAATACCGCAAACTCCATAGCAGGCAAGGCTTTAAAAGATAAGGTGACGAGTGAGCAAAACCTGGGAACGTTGCTGGATAGTATTTATGTCACTGAAACCTTAAATGAAGCGCTGGAATTACGTTCACAGCTGTTAAACCATGAGTCACTTGTTACACGCGGTGGCATCTGGTTGGGTAAAAACTGGTTGCGTGTGGCCAAAGGCTTTGATGAAGAAACAGGTATCCTGAAACGCCAGGAAGAGCTGCTTGCGCTTGCATCCAGCATTGAGTCTTTAAACCAGCGAATCAAAGAAAGTTCAGTTGACACAGAAACATTACAGGCTGACCTGAGCAAGTACGAACAGGAAAAGGAAGCTTACCTGGATAAATTAACTGCCTTGAATAAGAACGCAGCAAATTTAAATGCAGAGCGCTCTGCAGTAAAAGTGAAAATTGAGCAGACTAATCAGCGTAGGCAACGCATCCAAAAGGAAATAGAAGAATTGCAGGAGCAGGTGGCGCTGGAACAGGCAAATATTGCAAAGGCCAGGGTTAATTTACAGAGTGCCCTTGATCGGATGGCGAAAGATACCGAGAAGAGGGAGGAGCTACTTCAACAACGGGAGAAAGTTCGTTCGGAATTGGAAAATGCCCGTCAGAAAGCAGCGCGCGATAAAGATAGCAGCCATGAATTAACCGTCAAACATCAGACTCAATTAACTCAACTGAGATCATTGAACACGGCACTGGACAGGATTACGACTCAGGTTCAAAGCTACGTTGAGCGCCAGCAGCAGATTCAAAATAACCTGAAGCAGAATGATGATCCGATACCGGCGTTGAAGCAGGAACTTGAAGAGAAACTATCTTCAAGAGTTTCTATAGAAAATGAAATGAAAGAAGCAAAAATGCAGGTTGATGAAGTGGAGCATCAACTTCGTGAGTTGGAAAAACGGCGTACTGAAACTCAGGAAAACAGCCAGGGCATCAGAGATGAATTAGCCGGCAAACGTTTAAGTATCGAGGGCGCCAGTGTCAAACGTGAAGCGTTGGAGCAGCAGATAACACAGGCTTCTTATAATCTACAGGATGTTATAGCTGCCTTACCTGAAGTGTTAACAGTAGCGAGCTGTGAAGAAGAGTTGGAAAAACTGGCCGCCAGAATTCAGCGCCTTGGCCCGATTAACCTGGCAGCGATAGATGAATATACCAGTCAGTCCGAGCGTAAGATTTATCTGGATCAGCAGAATGATGATCTGGAGAAAGCCTTGCAGACCTTGCAGAATGCTATTCGTAAAATTGATCGTGAAACCCGAACACGATTTAAAGAAACCTTCGACAAAATTAACAAGGGTCTGCAGGAGCTCTTCCCCAAAATTTTTGGCGGCGGTCACGCTTATCTGGATATGATTGGCGAAGATTTACTGGATACAGGTGTGGCGATTATGGCAAGGCCTCCTGGTAAGCGTAATAGCACAATTCACCTCTTATCAGGGGGTGAAAAAGCCATGACTGCAATTGCTTTGGTGTTCTCTATCTTTCACCTTAATCCTTCACCTTTCTGTATGCTGGATGAGGTTGACGCCCCTCTGGACGATGCCAATATTGCGCGTTACGCTAACCTGGTTAAAGAAATGTCAGGTCTGATACAGTTTATATTTATTACTCACAATCGTTTAACCATGGAATCAGCTAATCAGTTAATGGGGGTCACCATGCAGGAGCCTGGTGTGTCGAGATTGGTATCTGTGGATATTGATGAAGCGGCTGAACTGGCTGCCATGTGAGCGGGTTTTAAATTAGGTCCAAGACAGATAAGATATTCAGATATTTGAAAACTTTTGTCAGATTTCCGTTTAATGAATTTCAATAATAAGAAAGTGCGAGTTTAAGCCATGGGGATGAGAGACTGGTTAATTATCATCGTTATCGTTGGTATTGTTCTCATTTTGTTGGATGGATACAGACGAAAACGCAAAGACAGCATCCGGGTGAAACTGGAAAAAAATATTCCTGATCATGACGTTGAACTAGATACCGCAGCAGAATTGCCAAACGGTGGAGCGAGGGTAATTTCGCGTTATGAGAGTTCAGGGATGATTGAAGATGATTATGCAGATGATTATGACGAATATGATGAAGAAGACAAGGACGAGGACATCGAAGAGGAAGAAGTAGTTCCTGTTGTAATGGATGCTGTTGATCTGGAAAATGTAGCGGCTGCTAGCAATAAACCAAAAAATGATAATTTAGACAGCGAAGATTTTGCTGAGCCTTCTTATGAAGACGATGACATAGATGAGATAGATGACATAGATAACGACGAAGACAGGGATGACCTTGATGAGGCCTATGAAGAGCATGAAGAGTATGCCCCCGTCAACGAAGACTATCTGGAAGCAGATAAAACAGAAAAACCTAAAGCGCCATATGCTGATGAGCAGGTACACGCTGAATTAGCAGAATTAGATGATGATGACGTTTCTGTGGTTCGCACAAGTCCAAGAAACGCTGGCACCAGAGCAACGGAAAATATTGGAAAGACTAAAGCATCAGACTCAAAACGTATCGAACCGACACTGGGTGAATTAGGTTCTCTTACGGAAGCTGAATTGGAAGACAAACCAGCTCATTTAAAATCCAAGCAGAAAAAGCATAAGGCTGACGCGGTAGAAAGCGGTAGTCAGGCTGAATTATTTGCAGAGAGTCCCGAGGATTTCATTCAGGATGAAGAGCACGATGAGAGTGAAGGGGGATATCTGGAGCCAGAAGAAGTTATTGTTATCAATGTGATGGCCAAGCAGGGTGAATTATTTGCCGGTAGTGATCTTTTACCAATACTTTTACAGCAGAATATGCGCCTGGGAAAAATGAGTATTTTTCATAAGCATGCAGATAGCAGTGGCAATGGTCCGGCCATATTCAGTATGGCTAATATGGTAAAACCAGGAACCTTTGATGTAACCCAGATGGAAGAATTTACAACACCGGGTGTCAGTTTCTTTTTACAGCTGCCCAATGCTTTCGGCAATATGAAGAGTTTTGAGCAAATGCTGAAAGCGGCTGATGCCATAAAAGATAAGTTAAACGGTGATTTAAAAGATGAACACCGTAGTGTGATTACACGTCAGACTATTGAGCATTGCCGTCAGCGCATCCAGGATTTTGAGCTCGCCCAGCTTTCAAAAAAATAGTCATATGAGCACAGCAACAGATGATTTGAAGTCAGAGCTTATCGAACTTCGTCAACTGATTGAACGTCATAATCGACTCTACCATCAGCAAGATGCCCCCGAAATTCCTGACCAGGAATTTGACCGTTTATTTGATCGTCTCCTTGAAATCGAAAAACAACACCCGGAACTGGTAACAGCAGATTCACCGAGTCAACGTGTTGGGAGTGAACCCTTATCCGGTTTCGTGCAGGTAGCCCATAAGATTCCCATGCTTTCTCTGGAAAAGGCCTTTGATGCTGAAAGCCTGAGCAAATTTGAAATCCGTTTAAGAAAACGATTACCCGAATATGTAAAAACTATTGAATACAGTTGCGAGCCTAAAATAGACGGTGTGGCTGTCAGCATACGTTATGAGAAAGGGATACTGGTTCAGGCAGCGACCAGAGGTGATGGCACGACAGGTGAAGACATCACCCATAATGTAAAAACAATAAAAGACATTCCGCTAAAGCTAAAGGGGGGGAATTATCCAGATGTGCTGGAAGTACGGGGCGAAATATTTATGAGCAAGTCAGGTTTTGCCCTGATGAATGAAGCGGCCCGAAAAAAAACCGAAAGAACTTTTGTTAATCCGAGAAATGCGGCTGCTGGCACCTTAAGACAACTTGACTCCCGCATTACAGCAAAAAGACCCCTGACAATGTTTTGTTATAGCCTGGGTGAAACCAGTATTGCTTTACCTTCCCGTTTGAGTGAAGTCTTTTCTCTATTGGCTGAATGGGGGCTGCCGGTCAATCCTATTCGCAAAGCTGTCGAAGGTATCGATGCCTGCTACAGCTATTGTGAAGAGATTTTAACTAAACGTAATGATCTGGATTATGAAATTGATGGTGTTGTCCTGAAGGTTAATGATTTTACTTTACAGGACACGCTCGGAATTAATGCGCGCACCCCGCGATGGGCTATTGCCTTTAAATTTCCGGCAGAGGAAGTAAGCACAGTCTTACAGGATGTGGAATTTCAGGTAGGCAGAACCGGAACAATTACACCGGTTGCCCGGTTGACTCCTGTTTTTGTCGGAGGCGTGACGGTAAGTAATGCAACTTTGCATAATCTGGATGAAATTGAACGGCTGGGAATACAAATAGGGGATACTGTCATTATCAGGCGTGCCGGTGATGTGATCCCTAAAGTGGTCAAGGTGGTACTTGAGAAACGACCGGTCGATGCCCGAGAGATAGTTGCGCCACTGCAGTGCCCGGTCTGTCATTCCGATATTGAGCAAATTAAAGGTGAAGTGCTTATGCGCTGCACAGGCGGGCTTTACTGTAAGGCGCAACGTACGCAATCCATTATTCATTTTGCGTCGCGGGCAGCGATGGATATTGATGGTCTGGGCGTGAAGTTAATTGAGCAGCTGGTCGAAGCAGAGCTTATCAATAATGTTGCAGATATTTATCGTTTAAATCTGGCTCAGCTATCAGCTTTGGAGCGGATGGCAGAAAAATCAGCAAGCAATTTATTGGAAGCCATTGAAAACAGTAAGCATATCAGTCTGCAGCGTTTTATTTATGCTTTGGGAATCAGGGAGGTAGGGGAAGCCACTGCTTTAGCCCTGGCAAAGCATTTCGGCTCATTACAAGGCATCATGCAGGCTGATATGGAGGCTTTGATTCAGGTACCAGACATAGGGGAGGTTATGGCACAGCATATTGTGGCTTTTTTTGCGGAAGCACATAATTTGTCTGTGATCGAAGCCTTGATAAAAGCCGGCGTGAGTCCCTCAGAGCTCGAAATCAACGCGAGTGAAACCTTGCCTTTAAGTGGCCTGACTTATGTCGTGACAGGAACCCTTGAATTAATGGGGAGATCAGAAGCAAAGCAGTATTTGCAGCAGCTTGGAGCAAAAGTCGCTGGCAGTGTTTCCAGCAAGACTTCCTGTGTCATTGCGGGCCCCGGTGCAGGCAGTAAACTGAGCAAGGCTGAGGAATTAGGGATTGAAGTGATTGACGAAAAAGATTTTGTGTCATTGCTTACACAACACGGCATAACAGTGTAAAGTATAGCCCCATAAGCTAGTAAAGCCAGTACTTATTGGGCTTAATGACATTAACATGATTAGAGGAATTCAAAAATGCGCCTGATTTTTGTATTCACGATGCTAACTATACTGTCTTCCTGTGTTTCACCGCCGCCAGAAAACACAGCCAATATCTGCAGTATGTTTGAAGAACGTCGCAGCTGGTACAAGGCTGCCAAGAAAGCAGAAAAGCGCTGGGGCACACCTGTTTATGTCAGTATGGCAATCATAGAACAGGAATCATCATTTCAGGGGCGGGCCAAGCCGGAAAGAACCAAATTACTCTGGGTGATTCCCTGGCGTCGACCATCTTCAGCTTATGGTTATGCCCAGGTACTTGATGAAACCTGGACAGACTATAAGGAAGACGCCGGAAACTGGGGGGCACGGCGTTCCAACTTTTCCGATGCGATGGATTTTGTCGGCTGGTATACCAATAGCTCAACCCGCCGTAATCGCATTGCGCGAAATGATGCATACAACCTTTATTTAGCTTACCACGAGGGCAATGGCGGCTGGGCCAGAGGTTCATATAACAGCAAAGGCTGGCTGATGGATGTTGCCCGTAATGTTCAGAATACGGCTAACGTGTATCAGAATCAGTATCAAAGTTGTGAGCGTGAACTGGGACGAAACTGGTTTATGAGGCTGTTTTTCTGAGCTGGTGGGGCAAAGTATTCGGGGGAACTTTCGGGTTTATGCTGGGCGGGCCTCTAGGGGCCTTGCTGGGTGCATCACTCGGGCATAATTTTGATCGTGGTATGGGGCGCTTAAATGGTAATAAGGGCGCAGAACAAGTAGAGACTATTCAGTCTGCTTTCTTTACAGCTACTTTTTTCATGATGGGGCACATCTCCAAGGTGGATGGCAGAGTGTCTCAGGATGAAATCCATATTGCTCAGCATGTTATGCGGCAAATGAATTTGAATGCGCAGCAGAAAAAAGCCGCCATTAATTTATTTGAGCAGGGTAAAAATCAGGATGTTGAGGTGGTGGAGGTTCTTGAGCAGTTCCGCAAGGAATGCCATCGACGGCGCAATCTGATGCAGATGTTTCTGGAGATTCTGGTAATGACTGCATTTGCTGATGGTGCCCTGCATAAAAGTGAGGAAAATGCACTCTGGCAGGCCGCCCGAACCCTGGGGTTTTCCAAAATTGCTTTTCAGCACATTTTGCAAAGAGGGCAGGCACAACAGCACTATCAGCAGAATCGGCGCTCGCAATCCCAGCGCAGCTCAGATCGTGGCAGGCTAAATTTAGCTGATGCGTATAAGTTACTGGGTATATCCTCTTCAGCCAGTGACGAAGAGTTAAAGAAAGCCTATCGGAGGCAAATGAATCAGCATCACCCTGACAAGCTGGTGTCAAAAGGACTGCCCCAGGAAATGATGGATATAGCCACCCAGAAAACCCAGGATATTAAAGCAGCCTACGAGTTAATTAAACAAACCAGAAAATAGATATTACTTTAAGTATTTATTGTATTTAATTGATTATTCAAAGTTTATTTATATCAACTTCTAGCTTTTCTAATTCAGCAGCATGCTCAGAATTGCTGATAATACCAGTGCTGCGATTCTCTGGGGTCAAGTAGCGGGCGGCCACTTCCTGAAGTTTAGGGATATCAACTTCAAGCACCTGTTGCCTAAATCTAGCCCGGTGTTCTTTGTTTCTGCCAAATAGTTCATTGTAATAGGCCTGTTTGGCCGTCCCTGCCGGAGATGCGGGTTTATCCAGGCTGGCTATTACCCCCAAAATGGCTTCTTCCAGCTGACTCTGCTTGTGAGTGCTGTCATGAAGCCAGGTGATTGCACGCTCAAAGTCGTTCAGTGTTTCTGACAGGCGTGGATCCCGGTAAGAGTAAAATCGAAAGCTTGCTGAGCTTGAATCCTGAGTGGCACCACCGCCATAAGCACCACCTTGTTCTCTGATGGCGCCGTGCAGATAGCCATTGCGCAAGAAGCCACCAAGTACAGTCAGAGCAGCTGCATCTTCATGGGCAGCCGGAACTGTCCGATAAGCTGTGGCACAAAAATTAACCTGGGTATTATGCAGCCAGGCTATGCTGACTCTTTCACGCACAGGATCCATGCTAAAGGGGCTAGTCTTATTGGTATTGTCAGTGTGATGCCATAATTCATCCAGACCACTGATTAATGCCGGTTTTTCACTTTCTTCAGCGATGCAAAGCAGCCGTTTATCCCCCTGGATAATTAACTCATGCAATGTCTGCAGCTTTTCCGCATAAGCAGACAACTGGGCCTGGTCGTTAAACGCCTGAACCATGGATTTCAACTTGCTTATCCCCTGCATGCCTGAATTTTTATAATTCAATGCAGCAATTGCATTCATTTGGCTGGTGGCAATGCCCATAGCCAGAACATGCCCCTGATTGGTTATGTTTTGTTCCTTATGACTGGAGATTTGCTGCATAAGTTCTTTAATTCTATTCAGCTCATCAAAACGACATGAATCAAGCATATCCTTCATTAATTGGCTTAACTTATCCTGGTTGCCATACAGTGCTTTACTGCTGAGAATCATGTAGGCGTCTATGTTTTGCTCGTTTTGCAGGTGATTGCGCATACTGATATGGGCGTTAATGCCACCACATATTGATGCCTGCAAAGTCTGAATTTCCAGATAAGAGGAAGTCCCAACACCGAGTTCAGGCAAACAACTGCTGTAATGCGGTAATAAGGATTTAAGCTCCTCGGGAAGGGACGGCAGAGTGGTAATAATATCCTGATAACTTAAACCATTCGTTCCCTGCGAATAAAAAGCCAGCGGTATTTTATTGATGTAGCTGGACTCGGCCTGTGGCCATTTAATGTCAGCAGGAACGTCATCAAGATCGACTTTCGGCAGGATGCTCATGTCGTCAACCTGTTGTTGACGCCTGATTAAGGCCTCAGCCTGTTCAACTAGCTTTTTCTTTTCGTCATCATCGAGTCTGCTTTTTATTTGGGCCAGCTTTTGCCTTTCTTCAGCTCTGGTTTTCTTGGCCAGTTCAGGATCAGGTTTAACGGTTAAGGTGACCCTATGCGGATTATCCAGCAAAAAGTCTTTCACCAGCTTGGGTAAAAAATCAGGCTTCTGTATTTCCTGTTTTAAGTTTTTTAGTACAGGGTCAATATCAAGCAGTTCCAGAGGGTCACCCCGATGCGTAGCTGTGGAAAGTGAAGATAGTATTAACTGCAGTCCATAAGGGTAACTGTCCCCTGTGATTTCTCGCTGGTGAAGTTCAAGGCTGTGTAAGGCGGCTTCTACCATACTTTGTTCTACCCCTTGTTCTGCGATTTTCTCCAAAGTATTTAAAATCAGCTCTTCGATAGCCCCGGTATCATTTGCATCACAGGACTCAAGACCGCAGATAAAAGTCATTTCACGATGGGAATCTTCGAGACCACACAAAGAGGAGGGTGACATCCCCAGCTCGGTTGTTTCCAGAACCTGTAATAAGGGACTGGCACTATTATCCAACAACACAGAAGAAAGCAGTTGAGCTTTGAAAAGATCTTCCAGGCTGGTGCTTTTACCTAATAGCCAGGCCATCAGCACATGGCTTTTGTTATTTAAATCAGTTTCAGCTTCACCTTTTTCCAAAGGAAAGTATTCAGTGACTTTGAGTGGTGACTGATAGCGTTTTTCATCACCGACGGCTATGTGGACATCAAGTCTGCTGAATTCTGCAAGTGCCAGGTTTTCAAATTTTTCCTGGTGCTCAATAGCCGGAATATCGCCGAAAGTCATAAAAATGGCATTACTGGGGTGGTAGTGAGTTTTGTAGAATTTCAGTAATTGTTCGTAACTCAACTTGGGTATGTCTGCAGGATCGCCGCCACTGTTGTAATGGTAAGTTGTGGTTGGATACAGGTGTTTGCATAAATGCTGCCAGATAATACTGTTCTGAGAGCTCATGGCTCCTTTCATTTCATTATAGACAACACCTTTATATTCCAGCTCTGATTCAGGGTTGGAGGCTTCTGCAAACTCCAGACGATGACCTTCCTGGGAAAAATCCAGCGGGTCAAGCCGGGAAAAGAAAACGGCATCCAGATAAACTTGCAGCAGGTTATCAAAATCTTTTCGGTTTTGGCTGGCAAAAGGATAAGCGGTCCAGTCGCTGCTGGTCATGGCATTCATGAATGTATTCATGGAGCGACGGATCATCATGAAAAAAGGATCCCGAACTGGAAATTTTTTACTGCCACATAGCGCGGTATGCTCAAGGATATGAGCAACGCCTGTTGAATCCATCGGTACGGTACGCAGAGCAACCATAAAAACATTTTCAGGATTGTCACTGGCTAAATGGAAATGCTTGGCGCCGGTGACTTTGTGGTCATACTCTTCAACCGTGATATTCAGCGTTTCGAGGAACCGGCTGCGGATTAGTGAAAAAGATGAGTTTGGGTTGTGGCCTACTTCTGACTGCATTAATGCTTTCTCGAAAGTTTACGAAGCGCTAATTCTAGCGTATTCATTATTAAAGATCAGGAAATTGTCTCTTCAGGATAGAGGCTTAAAGTGCTGGTTCAGGTTTTTCCAGACTTATTTTACCAAGCGCTCCACTGCGAATGTCATTAAGCAAAACTTCGCTGGCTTTATGAAAGTCAACACCACCTTTTCGCAGACAGCCGCGTTGTCTGGCTATCGCTTCAAGCAGGCGGCTTGCCTCCTGTTGAACATCATCAAGCTGATAGCGCCGAATTAAACTTTCGGGATAAGCCTTGCTGAGAAATTCGACGGCAAACAGTGCGATGTCTTCAAATTCAATGGCTGTATTTTTGATGGCGCCGGTAACTGCTAGACGATAAGCGGAGTCCTGATCTTCAATTTTGGGCCATAAAACTCCTGGCGTATCAATGAGTTTGATTGAATCATTCAAGCTGATTTCGCTAGCCGCTTTGGTGATAGCAGGCTCATTGCCGACTTTAGCAACTTTTTTATCCAGCAGGATATTTAAAAAAGTGGATTTGCCGACATTTGGGATGCCGACAACCATAATACGCAATACCTGATCGCTTTTTTTATCTGAAAGTTTACGGGCAGTTTTCAATAATTTTTTAATGCTTTCTTTTTGGGTTTTATCGAGTGCATAGGCTGTAATATTTCTATGCTTATAATATTCAAGCCATAATCCGGTAACCACGGGGTCAGCCAGATCAGACTTATTGAGTACTTTCAGATGGGTAATGTTGGCTATCAGCGCATTTAATAAGGGGTTTTCACTGGAATATGGGAGGCGAGCGTCTACCAGCTCAACCACCAGGTCAATTTGCTGGAGTAATTTAGTGATATCTTTCCGGGCCTTGTTCATATGGCCCGGATACCAGCCAATCGTCATATATATTCTCAATAATTAAAAGTTGGGCTATTGTAGAGCTATTGTAAAATTATTGTAGTGCAGAAGTGCTATGGAAGTAGTGTGGACATAATTAACTCAATAGAATGACTGGAACTTAGAGGTAGGCAATGACTTTAGAAGAGCAGATAAAATTAAAACTATCCGATGCCTTTGAACCAATGCATCTTGAACTCTTAAATGAAAGTCATATGCATGCAGGTCCAGCAACCGATTCACATTTTAATTTGCTACTGGTCAGTCAGGCTTTTACAGGCTTAAAAAAGGTGCAAAGACATCAGGCTGTTTACAAGTTGTTGAAGCAAGAGCTGGCAGGGCCGGTGCATGCTTTGGCTTTGCATCTCTATAGCCCCGCAGAGTGGGAAGCTGGAGATAAGGAAATTCA
>Ga0181582_10003778_pt1 | contig 12219 bp, 11 predicted proteins | sample 071ome_32_FD_132438 | JGI IMG/M metagenome (GOLD analysis project Ga0181582, IMG submission 132438) | Coastal salt marsh microbial communities from the Groves Creek Marsh, Skidaway Island, Georgia - 071405AT metaG (megahit assembly) | ecosystem: Environmental > Aquatic > Marine > Intertidal...
AATTTATATCACGTTGTGTAAATATTGTGTAACCCCTCTCCATTTCTCATCACTCTATGAGCTCGGCGCTCTTCGAGCACCTGTCCTCGCCTTCGGCTGCGGGCTTACTACCGACTGAGCTACTCCGGCTGAGAGTTGAAGGGGATGTGGGGGCTAGGGGCTTGCTTTGCATATGCACACCAGCTCAAGAAAATCTGCTAAAAATTGTATTTTGACAGCGTAGATAGCGATGAATTCGCCCCACTTTGACCGATCAGTGTGCCCCTTGTGCGGCAAAGAGAATCAGTGCGCGCTTGAAATAGAAAAACTCACAGGAGAAAGCCAGCCACCATGTTGGTGTGTTGGACAGGAGTTTCCCAAGGAGCTTCTGGAGAAAGTGCCAATGCAAAGGATGGCGTGTATTTGCCTTCAATGCTTGAATAAATCAAAGGACGAGCGCGCATGAGTGGTGTTTTTGTAAACCAAGGGCGCTTCGTGGTGCTCAACCTCTGTTGGGTCGGAGGCGATTTAGCGAGTTCCGCGCTGAAACTAGGGCGTTTTATAGTTTGAGGACTGGCAAAAATCTATTTTCTAGAAACGAGGAGCGCTGTCTGTATTGCACCCAGTCCCTTACACTCAACAGGCTCAGGACGCATTTCTAGATCAAATTTTCCTTTTAATAATTCGATGGTACTTGGCGAGGCTTGAACCCGCCCAGGCTGCGAGGTCGACTCCATTCGACTAGCAGTGTTTACCGTGTTACCCCAAAGGTCGTAAGAAAACTTAGTAAACCCGATTACGCCTGCTACGACTGGGCCAGAGTTCAAACCAATTCGAAGATTCAGCTCTTTACCCCTCTCTGAATTGAATGCCTTCAGGTCTTCAAACATACCTAAAGCCATATCGGCACAAATTTCCGCATGATCCGACCGTGGAATCGGTAATCCACCGACAGCCATATATGCATCGCCGATTGTCTTGATTTTTTCAAGCCCCAGAACCTCCGCCCTCTTGTCGAAGCGAGTAAACAAATCATTGAGCAGCTCAACTAAGTCAGATGCAGATATTTCCGACGACATTTTGGTAAATCCGACCATATCGCTAAAAAGAATTGTCGCCTCTGGATAACTTCCCGCAATATTCTTCTCCCCGCGCTTTAATCGATCAGCAATCGACCGAGGAAGAATGTTAAGCATGAGCTTTTCAGTTTTCATCTGCTCCATCTCGAGCAGCTGCTTCTCCTCTTCCAATTGTTTTAACTGAAGCGCCTCGAGATCCTTTAAACGCTTTTTCTCTAGAGATGAAAAAATTCTTGCCTTTAGTAAAACTGGATCGAAAGGCTTTGGCAGATAGTCTTCGGCCCCCAACTCGATACACTTAATCGTCTTTTCAATCTGGTCAGCGCCGGAAACGACAATTACAGGGAACTTAGCTTCGGAGGATTTCTTTGACATCTCCTCCAAAACGCCAAGGCCATCTAACTCTGGCATTTCCATATCCAAGAGCATCAGATCAGGGGGGGTGTCTGAAGAGACCTCTAGAGCGTGCACTCCATTTTCCGCCTCGAGGATGCTTTGAATTCCCAGCTTGTTTAACTCTCGAATGAGAATCCTCCGCAACGTCCTGCTGTCGTCCACCACCAGTACTTTGACTCCGGCAAGCAATTCAGGAGTCAATTGATTTAAGCTACTCATTTCACACCCTCACTTTTTCTTTTGATAAAACGTCCATTGCGGATCGAGATTGACCTTCAACTTGGCATGCCCATTTGTCGATTCCGCTCCGCCCAAAAATAACAGCCCATGGGTATCAGCCAGGGCGGTGCTGGTTTTATCTAATACGGAAACCTTGTTATCTAATGAAAAATATATTAGTACATTTCTCAACAGGATTATGTCGTAATAATTAAAAGGGAAAGGATCTTTAATTAAATTGAAACGCTCAAACTTGACCATATCTCTGATGGACGAGGACAACTCAAAGAGTGACTTGTCAATTTTTGTGAAGAATTTGCTCAGAAAGATATCTGACAAGCCTCTATTGACTTCAGACTCATTAAATATTCCCAGTTTCGCTTTCTCAAGGATAGGGGATGCCACATCAGATCCTAGTATTTCGACCTCCCAGCGTTGAAGTTCAGGAAAGTACAGGCGCATCAGCATCGCTAGGCTATACACCTCTTGCCCACTAGAGACGGCCGCGGACCAGATGCGAATTTTTCTTTGGTTCGAGTTGAGTCTAATTAAATTTGGCAGAACCTTATTCTTCAGAAAATCAAAGAATGCAGGATCTCGAAAAAAACTTGTCTCGTTTGTCGTCAGCGCAGCGTATGCCAGTTCATGCAACTCGCCTGTTCGACTTCGATTGAGTTCCCGAACTAAGCTATCAACACTGGGAAAATCTGATGCAACACAGACCGACTTGAGTCTTGCCGCGAGCAAGTATTTTTTGGACAAGTCAAGGTGAACGCCAACACTACGTTCAACGCTTTGAAAAAAAGTTGTGACCTCGTCATCTGTGAGTACTGAAGTCATAAATGCGACTATGTGATCGGACGTGAATGACGCAGGATTTCGTGCGCTATTTGAGCCAAGGGCAACACTTTGTCATGTAAGCCGGCCTGGACAATCGCACCGGGCATTCCCCATACAACACTGCTCTCTTGATCCTGAACACAAACGCTTCCGCCACTGGTTTTAATTTCACGAGCCCCCTGGAGACCATCTTGCCCCATTCCGGTCAAAACAACGGACAGAATAGAGGCACCATAGACTCGAGAGACAGCGCGAAATAACACATCAACCGCAGGCTTACAAGAATTTTCTGGCGGCGTGTCCTCTAACCAAATGAGCGTCTTCCCCAAAGGTAACTTTTTTAAATTCATATGTAAGCCACCGGGTGCTAGGTAGGCATGTCCTGGAAGCACTTCTTGTTCATGCTGCGCCTCCGACACAGGCACTCTGCCGATCGCGTTTAGCCTTTGCGCCAGAATGGCGGTAAACATCGGGGGCATGTGCTGGACAATGAATATTGGAAAACTTATCGGACGACTCAGGCCCTCAAAGAGACTTACAAGGGCGACCGGGCCGCCAGTGGAAACACCAATGCACACAGCATCAACATGCCCATCCTTTTTTTGAAGAGCAGAAAGGCTAACTTTTGATAGCCGATTAAACTGTGTATCGATTTTCGATGAGGTCGTTGATGATTCACTGTCTTTGCGGGTTTTCTCTAAGGAACCTTTGGAGCGACGAACTAGGCCCTTTATTTTTGGAATGACAGTTTGATTCAAAACCGTGAAGGCTTCGTCCATTCCCAAGGAAGCGGCCGGTTTTCCTACGTAGTCGCTCGCGCCACTCATTAGCGCATCAATCGCAGCTCTTGCGCCGGCTTGAGTCAACGTACTGAACATAATGATCGGCAGCCTCGGCTCAAACTTGCGAATCTCCTTTAGCGCCGCAATCCCGTCCATGACTGGCATCTCAATATCCAGCGTTATTGCATCGGGCTGGAGCTCTTTTACTGCTTGAATCGCTTCTTCTCCATTAGTCGCAAACCCCACCACTTCAATTTCGGGATCTTTCTTCAAAGCGGTAGCGAGGATCCTCCGCATAACGGTTGAATCATCGACGACCAATACGGATATCTTTTCTGCGATCGTCGACAATTCAATCCCCTGTTTTGAACCTAGTTATGCGAAATACCGGTTATCAACTTCTGTGGGCTTAAAACCAAGAGCAGGCGCCCCGGCATTTTATAAACGCCCGTTACAAAATCAACTTCCGGACCCATCAGATTACTTGGGGGCGGCTCAAAATCCTGGCGATCAAGTTCAAGTATTTCATTCACGTTGTCGACAACAAATGAATAAAAGCTTCCGCCATACTTATAAAAGATTCCAATAGAGTCCGTTGAGTGCTCTTTTTGCTCGCACTTCAATCGCGCACGCATGTCGATTGCCGTAACTATTTGTCCCCGTAAATTCAGCAATCCAAGAATAGACTTTGGCGCCAACGGCACGGGTGTAACTTCAATGCCTTTGGTCAACTCAATAACTTCTTTCGTGTGGATTCCACAGTAATAGTCCCCCACATGAAAAGTAGACAAAATCTCGGAGGAACTCACAATGGCTCCTCAATAATCATATTGGAGGTAAGAGATGGAGTATTGATTGAGTTCCTGTTGTTGTGTGCACCCAGGATTCCATCAACATCAATTACGTTAATTACCTGATCATCAATAATTGCACAACCCAAGAGCCCACGCTGGGGCGGGGAAAGGATATTTAATTGATCTGGCACATAAACAATGTCGTGGATTTGATTAACCACTAAACCAATCGGGAGCCCATGAGAGTAGTGGACGATAATAGAGAGAGAATCTGCCATCCTGGCATGGCTACTGCCCTCTATGTAATTGGCAATCCATACCAGTTTTATTATCCCGTCTCCGTAAGGGATTACTGCCTCAGTCCCGCTGGTTTGTATTTTTGTGCGTGAAATATTCTCTAAACGCTCAACTTGATTGACCGGGATTGCAAGTCTGTCACCATCTTCTAAGTCAAAGAGCAGCATGGCATGTTCCGCATCTGACGACTTACCAAGACTATCGTTATCTTCCTGTTTCTGATACTCCTTGATCTTTCCTGATAATCCTGAGCTTCTCGCTATTCCCTCGATGTCAAGGATGAGGGCAACACGACCGTCCCCCAGGATAGTGGCACCGCCATAGGTTGATTTGCCTCTCAACAACGAAGGTATTGGTTTAACCACCACCTCCTGCATGTACAACACTTCATCAACAATCAAACCAAATCTAACTCCAGAAGACTGAACGACCGCAATATTTAAACTCTTTCCGCTCCAACTGTCCGCCGCCCTTAACTCAAGCTCTTGCGACAAGAAAACTAACGGAATCAACCTCTCTCTCAGCCTAAAAACTGGCGTTCCATAAAGGTACTCTAGGCCCTCGGATTCGTCATCTGGGTTGTAACGAACCATCTCAAGAAGATTATTTTGCGGAATAGCAAATCGCTCTTTCTCACACCGGACGAATAGCGCCGGCATGATCGCAAGCGTCAATGGAATTTTCAGGCGCAGATTGGTTCCAGCTGAAGTGGATGTAACCTCAACCGAACCTCCAATGTTTTGAATGTTTGTTTTTACTACATCCATCCCAACGCCTCTGCCGGAAAGATTCGTTATCGCCTCTTTGGTAGAAAATCCTGGAAGATAAATAAACTCAAGTAGCTCTTCTGCGCTCATTCGACTGGCTTTTTGAGCGTCAATCAATCCTCGCTGGATTGCTTTAGCGCGCACTCGATCAAAATTAATCCCCCCACCGTCATCAGCAATCTGAATGACCACCATTCCATTTTCATGTTTCGCCTGCAATGTCACAGAGCCCACTGGCACCTTGCCTGAAGCCACACGATCTTTTTCCTCCTCGATTCCGTGATCCACACAATTTCTAATAATGTGAATCAAGGGATCTTTGATTGTTTCTAACAAAGTTCGGTCAAGCTCGGTTTCAGCTCCAATTTGAATCAATTCCACTCTTTTTTGGCATTCTTGGGACAAATCCCGAACCAACCGAGGAAACTTGTTCCACACCTGACTTATCGGCGACATCCGCGTCTTCATCATTCGCTCTTGTAATTCCAGCGTTATGAAATCAACGTTTCTCACCACTCCAGCGAATTTTGGATCCGTGACCTCTGAGGCATAAGACAAGAGCCTATTTCTCGCAAGAACCATCTCGCTCACTAAGTTCATAAGCGTATCTAAAAGCTCAACGCTTACTTTCACGGGCGGCGCTACTTCTTTCGAAGTGGACGTTCCTGATTCCTCAGCGTCAATCTCATTAGGAGAAGCGACTGCGCCGACCAAATCTTGATGATCCGCGACAGATGTGTCCGTCGTGACTGTCGCCGCGTTACCTGGGCTCTCAGAGTCGCCAACAACCGACTGAACTTCGGTATCTTCGCCAGATACTTCGTTAGACTCAGCGTCACCCCTATTGCCCGATTTGGCAATGTTGTGTTGTGAGTTCTCGTTCTCAATCGCTACCCCGCGACCTGACGCTGCATCCTCCGAGTGCGCATCGATACCCTCTTCACTTAAAGGTAATTCATCAAGCAACCCACCGCCGTCTGTTAATGAACGAAGATTCACCAACAGAAGTTCATCGTCGGTGACGGGCTCTACACGGTTTGCTTCAATTTCATCAATGATGTGCCTTAACGCGTCTAGAGTCTTCAGCAAAATCGTTACCATCTCCGGTGAAAGACGCAGCGATTTATCACGCAATTTACTCAGGAGCGATTCGCCGGCGTGGGATAACTGCTCTAACTTCTTGAATGAGAAGAACCCACTGCTACCTTTGAGCGTATGCATTCCCCGGAAGATATTTCCTAAAAGCTTGTCGTCGTCCGGAGACTTCTCGAGTTGGACGAAATCTAAATCGAGCTTGTCCATGATCTCCCGCGCTTCTAGCAGGAAATCGTCTAATAGCTCTGCATCGTCGTCAGTCATTTTTCAGGCGTAGTGACTTTAAAAAACTAGACCAAACAAACGAATTTCCTCCGCTAACCATTGGAGGTTTTGAATTTCGCAACCATACTTTGCAAATCTGCAGCCATGATCGAAAGTTCTTTAGCCGCCTGTTGACAATTGGCTGCACCAGTCGTTGTGTCTCTTGAGACGCCCGCTACGGAGGTTACGTTTTTCGCAATTTCATCGCAACCAACGGCTGCATCAGAAACCGTCCGCCCAATTTCATTCGCAGTCGCAGCCTGCTCCTCAACTGAACTCGCGATTACGGCGGAAATGTCATTTATTTTGTTAATGATTGCCGAGATAGAGTCCATAGAGGCTACCGCCGTTTTTACGTCGGATTGAATATTTTCAATGCTCTGTCCAATTTCTTCAGTGGCACTTGAAGTCTGTCGCGCGAGTTCTTTTACTTCGTTAGCAACTACTGCAAATCCCTTACCAAGTTCCCCAGCACGCGCGGCCTCAATTGTTGCGTTCAATGCCAGCAGGTTGGTTTGTTCTGCAATACTGGAGATGACTTTGATGACATTTCCAACCTCAAGGCTACTGTCACCCAACTTGCCCATCGTTGCGCTCGTTGCCTGAGCCTCCTCTACGGCCCTTGTGGCGACCGCTGAGGCCTCTATTGCATTAGCAGAAATTTCTCTGATGCTGACCGTTAGCTCTTCCACCCCGGCGGATACCGTCTGCATATTACCGCTGACCTGCACTGCAGAAGAGGAAGCCGCTCCGGCTTGAGCCGCCGATTCTTCAGCATTAGCGCTCATTTGAGTGCTGACGGCAGATAACTCCTCCGACGAGGACGCTAACGACGTAGCACTTTGGCCAATCGCCACAAAGGCATCACGAGAAGTTCCTACCAAGACGTTTACCTGCTCCGAAATTTCAAGTAAGAACCCTTCTTTTCCGTTTTTCTCCACCTGAGCAGTAAAGTCTCCATTGGCGGCAGCCGTAATAACCGCCCCAATTTCTTTCGTTGTTTCCGCAAAGGTGCGGGCGCGCCTATTTTCTGCTTCTTGTAAAGAGGCGGCTTTTTGCAGTCCCGCTTGAAGCACAGAAACCGATTGCGACATTTCTCCTAATTCGTTTTTGTAGTCGCCAAACGGTATATTTATATCTAACTTGCCTTCTGCTAACCCTTCAATCGAATCCTGCAGCTTATTCAAAGGGTCTGTTACCGAACGGATAATTAAATAAGCTAGAAAGGCGCCGCCAAGCAATCCAATGACAATCAAGGCAACGGTAATGAATTCATCTGCTTCATAAACTGCCACGTCTTTTTTGTATGTTTCTTGCGCGACATCTAGCTGAACCTGTATCAACTTGGCGATTACATCGCCAACGGGATCAATTGCTTGGTAGAGTTTATCTTTATTGAATACTCCGAGCCTTGGGCGATCTTCTGACGCCAGCAACACTCGCATTTCATCGATAGCAACTTGCGCTTTCCGAAACAAAGGTTGAATTTCAGCGACCAACTTTTTTTCGCGTTCGACGAGTTTTGTCGCTAAAAACTCCTTCCAAATCTTATCGATATCCCTCTCGGCTGTCGCTAGATTCTTTCTCGCCTCTTCGAAGGTAATATTCCAGCCAAGAACTTTATGTGAGGTGTCTACGATGTTGACCGCGTACAAATCTGCAACTTGCTTAAGTTGTGCAAGTGGTATGACTCGATCTCGGTACACCGTCTCGAGTCCGCCAACTATTTTCCCCATCCCTATAACACCAGTTACGCCAACAATAACTAGCAAAATGTTCAAAACGGCAACGAGCGAATAAAGCCGATAACCCATCTTAAGTTTCTGCAACACGATGGCGCCTCCAGTGGTTGAGTTTTACCAGGGTACACCAACTGACTCGTGATGTACATCGAAATATTACGGTATTTCGGAATTCTCCCTGGGTGGGCCAAGTACTCCACTCACCGATATTCGATGGCCGGACTTACAAAAGCCAGACCTCAGCCAGAAATTTGATTCGTAGACTTGGCGCCCCTCAGCGGGGCACATCAGATCGGTTGTTTCCGAACGACTACAGGTTTGATTGCACTACGTGAGCGGTTCGGAACAAAGTATTTTCCTATCGGGGCCGCTTGAGCCACGATTTCGTAATGAGAAGGTCGGGGGTTCGATTCCTCTCTCCGGCACCAACCCATATTTCCCACCGCCTTCTAGGCCTTGAGAATACAGGCTTTGAGGGTGTATATCAACAGAAATTTGGTACGTTGTAGGGTACGCTTTATGCCCTATCGCTTTAGCCCCCGGGGGAGGGGATTTCACCCTCTAACATGTTTATGTTCCCTCATCCGTAAATTAAAGGATGATTTAGGGTGAGACATAGACGGTAATTCCTGAGTCATAGCCGAAGGTGATTCAACCCTCAGGCGGAGCAGCACGGATCGAAGAAGATCTGTAATAACCAACAGCGCGTTGACCGTTTGGAGGCGATGCGCTTGCTCGGCGACGGTCGATTTGAATCCCATAATCTAGTTAAATAAAAGATCTTGGATGCGGCCTGACCTATATTTTTCGTTGATGCTGTAAGCAAAAACGATACGATCCGAGTCCAGGCTGAAGGCTATGATTTGCCCGCCAGCTCCTTTCATATAGAAATTTTTAGGCGGTGTGTTGTTGCTCCTGCTCAAGTCGCGCCAAACTTGGAAGCCGTACTCCCCGTTTGAGACATTACCAACGTCTATCTGACTAAAAATTTCCTTCAGGCATTCGTCCTCTGAATAAGCCTTTTTATAAACACTTGCTAACGCGATTAAGTCTCTGCCGGTGGCCATCAGGCCATAAGCGGCAGGGTTTTGGTCGTCCTTTGTCTTCATCCAATAAATTGCAGATTGTGGTTGGATTTTGTCTGTGAAAAGCTCACGAAAATTGACCACAATTGACGACCCCGACAAATCTTCCAACAAGATACCCAAAGCATTCGTATCGTTCGCGTTGTACCAAAAGTATTTGCCTGGCTTCGCGTCTGGCGAGTTTATATCCTTGATCCAATCCATGGGAGCCCTTTGTTGCCGCAGAAAGGACAGGAAGATTGGAATTTGTAGCTCTTTGAAGAAATTTTTTCCATTACCGCTTTGCATATGCAACACATTACGGATCGATACATTTTCGTAAACCGTGTTTTGAAGCCTCGGGCTCAGCTTGCCCATTGGTTGGTCAAGATTGACCTCCCCCTTCTCGCAAAGCCTCTTTAGCAGCATGAGGGCGGAGAATGATTTTGTTATTGAGTAGACGAAGAGGGGAGTCTGGTGAGTTGTGCCATATCCGTAGCGTTCGAATTGAATTACTCCACCCTCACTCACAACAAGTGCTATGTTGTTTGGATCGTTAATTATTGAATTGAAAACAGGTGTGCTTTTTCGAATGGTCGATTGCTCAGTCGACGGAGCATCAGCGGAAGGCGCTGTAATCCGCACGAAATGCTGCTCCAGATTGTTTGGAAGGTAGTTGAGGCGGAAATCGAGAATACGTTCACTAGCGACCGAATTGCCCATGAAAAAAGCAGTTAGCAAAAGACCGGATATGAAGAATTTCATGTAACCCCAAACGATTTTTGTCTAGTACAAGGCATGCGGTTAGTCGATCGCTGATTCTAGCCTCCACAATACATAGGAGACTGTAAGACGACACATAAAAAACCGCTTTAATTAATGGCTGGAGTAGGCAGTCGGGAGAGCAAGCAAGAGCGCCTGCTATGGGTCTGTTCACCGCGGAGGTGATTTCATCCGACAAGGTGAGAACGCTCTTGAGCATGTCATCGGGCGGTGGGAGCCAATGCCGCCCTTTGCCAAAGCCCTAGGCATGCGCTATTCGACCAATAACGCCCGCAGCGAGGAGGTTTCCGGCAGCCCAGCCAGAAAAATCTAATAGTGCTTGCTCTTTCAACTTGCGGGTTCCCACCGGTTGGTTGATATCGGCTATGCAAGCAGCCCGCTCACGCCATCCCAAACCAATTTGATGGACAGCAACAGGAGCGTCCAAATCACCAGCTGGAAAAAACGCTTCTCCGGGAGCCAACGAACTATCCATACGCCCAGCCACACCGACAACGCCGCAGGCGCCATTAACAATACCGCAACCCTCAGGTTATCTTGACCAAGTTGCCCGAGATAGTAGTATGGAATGAGCTTTAAAGCGTTTACATAGGCAAACGCAATCACTGACGTTCCCACAAAAACCGACTTGGCTAAACGCAGCGGCAGTAACCAAACCTGGTAGGGCGGACCACCCGAGTGGCTGATAAAACTGGTAAAGCCAGCGAGCGATGTCCAGAACAGCCCAGACCCCCATCGAGGCTTGCGCGCATTGGTATCTGAATCGTGCCGAAGAATTCGATCTAAGGCGAAAGCCGCACCGATGATGCCAATCGCCAGGGTCACCGCCGATTCGGGCACCACATGGGCCAAGGCCCAGCCCACTGCTACGCCGATTGACATTCCCAAAACGGCAATCGTGAGCACCCGCCGATCAAACGAGCGGCGGTAGGCCATCAGACCGAAGACATCAGAGACCACGTACACCGGTAACAACAGGCCCGCAGCGGTGACGGGAGAAATGACCAACGCCAGTGTAGGCACCGCCAAGGTGGCGATAACAGGCAACCCGCCCTTGCCCATACCTACAAACACTGAGGCGACAACGGCGGCCCACCAAAAGTATTCGTGTTGCACGTCACCCCTTCGGTCAGTACGTCTCGCAAACACAAGAGATGAATGTTCTGACAGCAACTCGTCAAAACAGTTACCGCTTGTTTTCACCTAAAAAATCGGCGATTCGATTTGAGCTTACCCACAAAAACTGTTTATTATTCGTCCCCCATGGAGAGATCAGTCAAGGGTCTGCTCAAAGCCACCCGATAACCGTATGCCACACACTCTTACACCTCGCCTGTGCACCGTCCTGGTGACGCTGGCACTCGGGGGGTGCGCGGCCCTGAAACAGGTGGAGCTGCAGCCCCCCTCCGACACAAGCGTTTCTCAAACCGAGTTGGATTTGGAGGCGTGCAAAAAGCTTGCTGCGGAAAAGGTTGCCGACGTTGATCGGTTGAGCCCATCCACGCATGACTTGCGCGAGGCCTATGGCGCCGCCTACCTACTTGACCGAGTGATGGATTCAGTGGATGCGGATGCCCGCCGACGGCTGTGGACTCAAAGTTGCATGCAAGACAAAGGCTATCGATGAGATAGCCCGAATGTTAGGGCCTGACGTATGCCCAGCCCTGCCCCTGCCGGGTCATGATCTGTATGACACCAGCCGGCACATAACCAATTGACATATTCATTTGGTCTTGCGACAACTTTTTGGCTTTCATGGTGTTTTGACACGCCACCACCTTGACTCCGTCATTCACCGCTTTGGTCACGCGTGCGCTGACTTTGGAGTCTTTGGTGAGCATACCAATACCAGGCCCGTACACCACGATTTCAATTTCTGATCCTGGGGCTGCTTTGAGCACGTTGTTCGCGTTGTTGATGGCCAAGTTCCACTTTTGTGGGTTGTTATCACTGACCTGCAGCACCACCTTGGATGCACCGGCGGCGGTGGCCACGCTCGTGACGGAAGAAAGAATAAACAAGCACAGCGCAACAATTGAGGTTTTAGCGGTCATTGGGGAGCCTTTTGTGTAATAGGTGCACAAGCATAAAACGATTCACTTGAGCCGGCACCATGGT
>Ga0181582_10003780_pt1 | contig 12216 bp, 13 predicted proteins | sample 071ome_32_FD_132438 | JGI IMG/M metagenome (GOLD analysis project Ga0181582, IMG submission 132438) | Coastal salt marsh microbial communities from the Groves Creek Marsh, Skidaway Island, Georgia - 071405AT metaG (megahit assembly) | ecosystem: Environmental > Aquatic > Marine > Intertidal...
GAGACGCCCTTCACCATGACCCTTGATGGCGGGGCCGGGCGCGGTGGCAACCTGGTCGCTGCCTGTATCGAGGCGTGCGGGGCGCTGGCGGAAACGCTTGAAGCCTGACGGCTACTTCACCACCACCTTGACCGTCTGTCCGGGGAAGGGCTCCGACCCCGGGCGCAGCCCGTTGATGACCCGGAACCACTCATCCTTCGGACCGGGCAGGGGCATGTTGCGCGACAGCCGTGCCACGGTGTCAGTGCGGTCCACGGTGTGGGTCTCGATATGCCATTCGCGGTAACGGTTCCGGTCCGCATGGGTCAGCTTGCGGAAGCTGAAGGTTGTACGCCGGAAATCCTTGCTAAGCGCGGCCGTGCGCGCATTGGGTGTAAGGAAGATGAACCGGTATATGTGTTCGGGGTCATAGCGGATCGCGACGAGGCGAGCATCGAAGGTGCCGCTATTCTTGCGCAGGCGGGCCGCTCCGGTGGCCGCCTCCATGCCGTTAATGTCGATGGTCTCGACACCGCTCAGGCTGGTGTTCTTCGCCCATACCTCGGTCAGATAGGTATGCATCGGCCCGTTGTGAGATAGCTTGCCGCCGCTGAAGATAATGCCCTCGTTGTTCGGGCCCCTGGCGACTACCCTCTGAGCGCCGTTGAACAGCTTGAAGTCCGGCGGTACCTGGAACAGGAAGTCGAGCGGCTTGTGGACGAACACCCGGTCGCGTACCAGACCCTCCTGCTCGGAATCGCCAAAGGTGATGCCGTCGATTGCCTGCAGGTATTCGCGGTTGCCGATGACCGGATTGGGAACAGGCTGGACGTTGGCCGCGCGGTTCGCCGCCACGACGCGGTCCTGGGTGCGCGGATGGGTGGACATGATGTTGTAGCGCTCCGCCGGGTCTGGCAGGCCGCTGACTTTGGCCTCCAGCGCGCTGGAGGCCTGCAACGAAGCGAGGAAAGACGCCATGGCGTCGGTTGAATAGTGGTTGCGGTTCAGGTAGCGCACGCCCAGCGTATCTGCCTCGAATTCGTGCTCGCGCGAAAAGGACTGCAAATAGACGGCCGAGCCCTGAGCGGCGACCTGGCCTATTTCAGACGTGCCGAGAAAGACCGAGCCCAGGATGCCGGCGCCGAGCGAGAGCCCCTGTGCCAGCACGGCGGAGCTGTAGCGCTGGGCCGAGTGACGTGCCGTAACATGGCCGATCTCGTGGCCGAGCACGGCGGCTAGTTCTGCTTCGGTGTTGGCAAGGCCGAGCAGGCCGCGCGAGATATAGACATAGCCGCCGGGTAGGGCGAAGGCGTTGATGATGTCGTCGTCGAGTACGGTGAAGGTGAATTTCAAATTGGGCAGTTCCGACGTGCGCACCAGCTTCTGGCCGACATGGTCAACATAGGCCGCGACCTTCGCATTGTCATAGACGCCGCCGAACTGTTTGAGGATCTTGGGGTGTTCCTCACGTCCCACACGCAATTCGTCGTCCGGAGACATGAAGGCGGTGAAGTCGCGCTCGCCGGTTGCCGGGTTGACCGAGCAGGCTGTCAGCAGAAACATCGCGATCATCGAAAGGCTGCGGAGATAACCGGAAATCGTGTCGAGTGAAGGTGTCATGGATTGTGTTCCTCGACCTGCGCAGGGTGGGTTTGTTTATAATCGAGCGGCGACTTGAACACAGCCCACCACGCACTATCCAGCATCGATAACCCTCAAGTGATATGCCTTCAGCCTCGAATTTTTTCCCCTCCCAAGGGCGCGATAGAGATGTTGAAGTCTATCCGCCGGTTATCGCCGAAGTTCAGCAATATCTGCCCCAGTGCACGCGCACTATACCGTTTCCGGAAGCTGTCCCTGCACCGAGGTTCCGTCCGGCCGGAACAGATGCGCGAGCAGCCGGTTGGAGCGGTCGGTCGGTAGTCTTCCAAATCCCAGGTTGACGGTGTTGCGCTGTACCATGCCCTCAAGTGCCGATTTTCCGGCGTCCGCGAGTGGCCATTTTTGAAATTGGGTCGGCCCAGCGGCAGTTTCGGTCCTTGGATGCCGACAAGCGATACTTGGGGACTGTTGTTCATAACCACAGTGTCGTCATCTATTACCTCGATCTTATATACCCTGCTGTCGATATCGAGGCGCGCGCGTATCCCGCCGGGTTTGTCGGCTCTACCAGGGGCAGCCAGTACCAGCAGGAAAAGTATGATCAGCAGGAGGTTCATGGTTGGCATTATAGCGTGTGGTTCGATCGAAGGCGGTCCACCAGGTTGACAGCGACCCTGTGCGCGTTCTCATTTCACACCCTTACGAACCTCCGTGCGACACAAGGAGTTTCCGGTTTGCGTACCTCCCTGTACCCCGACATCGAACCCCGTACGCGCGGCATGCTCGCGCTCGACAACGGGCATGAGATGTATTGGGAGGAATCCGGCCGCGCAGATGGCGTGCCGGTGGCGTTTGTGCATGGCGGTCCCGGTGCGGGCACGATGTCGGAGCATCGGCGGTTTTTTAATCCCGAGTACTTCCGCATCATCCTGTTCGACCAGCGCGGGGCGGGTCGGTCAATCCCGCAGGCCTCGATCGAGGCTAACACGACCGCCGATCTGATCGCGGACATGGAACGGCTGCGCACACATCTGGGTGTGGAGTCCTGGCATCTGTTCGGCGGCTCGTGGGGTTCAACCCTGGCACTGGCCTATGCCCAGGCCTATCCGGACCGAACGCGCGGCATGGTGCTTCGGGGTATATTCACCTGCTCCAGGCGCGAGGTGGACTGGTTCATCTCCGGTCTTGGCCGTGTTTTTCCTGATGCTTGGGAGGATTTTACGGCTGCCATACCCGAAGCCGAGCGCGGCGATCTGCTCACGGCCTACCGGACACGTCTGAACGATCCGGATCCGGCTGTTCACATGACGGCGGCGCAGACATGGGCCACTTATGAGGCGCGGTGCTCGTCCCTCAAGCCCAATGCAGAGGCGGTACGTTCCGTCGGGACATCGCAGGGAACCCTCGCGTTGGCGCGGATCGAGGCCCATTACCTTGCCAATGGTGCGTTCCTTGCGCCGGACCAGCTCTTCAGAGGGATCGATCGTATCCGTCATATTCCCACCGCCATCGTACACGGGCGCTACGACATGGTGTGCCCGATCGAGACTGCCTACCGGCTTCACAAAGCGTGGCCGGATGCGGCGTTCACGGTTGTGCTGGATGCCGGGCACTCGGCCCTGGAACCGGGTATGCGTATGGCCCTGCTTGGGGCGGTGGAGCAACTAAAGACCGGATAGGTTCGTTGATCCGGACAAGTTCACGAACGGCTTGCGAGTTCGGTTCCATAACCTATTATGCGCGCGCTTACCGGTTTTCTCCGGAAGGGGGCATATAGTGCGTGAATTTCCAAAACTGGCCGTCGCGGCGTTTGCGGCTTTCCTGACCTTTGCGGGTACGGCGCAGGCCGACGACCCCGATTTCATCGCGGTAGGCTCGGGCTGGTATGACTGGAATGACGATAAGGATGCCGTCGATTTCCGCATCGAATACCGGTCCGGTTACAAGATGTTAGGCATCGTGAAGCCCTGGTTGGGGCTAGAGGGTACGACGGACTCCGCGCTCTATGCTACCGCCGGCATCCTAATGGATGTCTATTTCGGGCGGCGCTGGGTGTTCACCCCGAGCTTCGGAGCCGGTTATTATAAACACGGCGACGGAAAGGACCTCGGCCACGATATCGAGTTCCGCTCGCAGCTCGAACTGGGCTATCGGTTCGATAACCGCTCACGCATTTCCTTCGCGATTAGCCACATCTCGAACGCGAGCCTCAGTGATAACAACCCCGGCACCGAGATTGCGACGATTTACTATCATATCCCGATTTCTGACGTTTTCGGTGACTGACACCGGCTGCGCGATCCCATGAAGGGCGCGCTGGTCACAGGGGGCGCCCGCCGGATCGGACGCGCGATCGCGCTCGGTCTGGCCGCGGATGGCTGGCACGTTGCCGTTCATCACAATTCGTCTTCGTATGCCGCAGATGAGACTGTCGCGGCGATCAAGAATGTCGGTGGCCACGCGGTCTCGGTCCAGGCGGATCTTTCCGATCCACAGGCCTGTGGACGTCTTGTCGCCGAAGCGGACGGAGCAACCGGTGGGCTGAGCTGCCTGGTCAACAATGCCTCGGTATTCCTCGAAGATGATATCGCGACGGCGGATGCTGGGAGTTTCGATGCGGCTATGGCCGTTAACCTGCGCGCGCCGATGCTGCTGTCACAGGCGTTTGCGGCCTGCCTGCCGGAGGGGGAAGACGGCGTTATCCTCAATATCCTCGACCAGAAGCTCAACAATCCCAATCCAGATTTTCTGAGCTACACCCTTTCGAAGTACGGGCTAGCGGGAATGACGGAGATTCTAGCAATGGCGCTGGGGCCGAGTATCCGCGTCTGTGCCATCTCACCCGGCCTGACTATGCCCAGCGGTGATCAGCGTGAGGAACAGTTCCGGGTTGTGCATGGCCGCACACCGCTGGGGCGGGGCTCAGCCCCGGAGGACGTAGCGGGTGCCGTGCGCTATCTCGTAGGGGCCCACGCGGTGACAGGGGAGACCATTCTCGTGGACGGCGGGCAGCATTTGGTGGGCAGCACGCGCGACGTAATGTTTCTCGACCCGTCGCAGGATAAGGACGAAACCGCATGAACGCACCCTTGGCCGACATGGCCGTCACTGACCCTGTCGAGCAACGCCTGCTGCAGCACCGCAAGGAGGTCCGCAAGATCTTCCTGCGAAACCTTCTGGTCGATGTGCACATGGGCGTCCATGAAAACGAGCAAGACCGGACCCAGCCGATCCGCATCAACATCGTGCTCTACATGTGCCCCGAGACGGTACCGTCGCACGACTCCATCACCGAGGTCTTTGACTACGACCAAGTCCATGACGGGGTCCTGCGCCTGGCGCAGGCCCGGCATATCAACCTACAGGAAACGCTCGTCCAGGAGATTTCGGATTTTGTCCTGACCTTCGAGCAGATTCTAGCGGTCCGAGTCTCGACCGAGAAAACCGACGTTTATCCCGATTGTGAAGGTGTCGGATACGAACTTATCTTGGTGCGCCTGGATACCTGAGGAGAGTGACGATGAGTCTCGATTGGCCAACCGACCGAATTGATTACCAGCCGATCCACGGACGCAAACCCTTGCCGCTCCCCGAGGGGCGCAAGGTGGTGGTCTGGCCTTGCATCAATGTCGAGAATTGGGTGATCGACGCGCCAATGCCGCGTACGGTTGTCAACCCGCCGGGCGGTGTCGCCAAGTCTGTGCCGGATATTCCCAACTGGGCCTGGCACGAATATGGCCAGCGCGTTGGGTTCTGGCGGCTTAAGCGCATTTTTGACGATTTCGGTGTCAGCGGCACACTGGTGCTGAACGGTACCGTCTGCGATACCTATCCGCAGATCGTCGATGCCAGCCTGGAGTCCGGATGGGACCTGTGCGGCCATGGCTGGATCCAGCGCGCGCTGCCGGCGGTCGAGGACCAGGAGGACATGATCCACCGGGTGTTCAGCCGTCTGAAGGAATATTCCGGCAAGCCGCCAAAAGGCTGGCTGGGCCCGGCGCTTGCTGAGACCCATAACACAGTCGATTGGCTACATGATGCCGGCTTTGAATATGTCGCTGACTGGGTGCTCGACGACCAGCCGGTTGATCTGCGCGTGAAGGGTGGAACGCTGGTGGGTCTACCCTACACGCAGGAACTCAACGACCTCGCGATGCAGCTTATCCAGGGTCACCGGGCCCAGGAGTACGGGGATCGGGCAATCCGCGAATTCGATCAATTGATCGAGGACGCGACGGCCGAGCCAGGCTCCACGCGCATCATGTGCTTCACCTTGCATCCCTACATCATGGGTGTGCCCCACCGGGCGCGCGAAATCCGACGCATTTTGGAGCATGTCTGCAACCGCGACGACACCTTCGTGTGGACAGGTGAGGAAATCCTCGACTGGTACAAAACGGTTCGTTGATGCCCGGAGTGCTGGACCGGACCGAGCTTATGGGGAACGCGCCCGATCCGATTGTATAGCCGACGGTGCCCTGGGGAGATCGACTCTCAGGCGGCCGCGCGGCGTTCCCCACGGGAGGGTTGGGGAATACCTGTCCCGTGTATTGATCTCTTCTGCAGGGGCGCACCGTTTGCGGATCAGTGCGGCGAATCCTTCGCCTGATCCGCGGGATAGTCCACGGCGTAGGAGGACCAGGTTTAAAATGGAACCGGAACATGACCGACGTAGAATCCCAATCGCGAATTGCCTGGGTCACCGGCGCCAGCCGGGGCATCGGCGCGGCCGTGGCGCGCCATCTGGCACGTGACGGCTGGACGGTTGCTGCCAGCGCGCGCGATGCAACTGAGCTCAAGGCATTGTCACACGAGCCCGAGGAGTTGCCGGGCCGGATTGTCGGCTTCCCGCTGGATGTGAGCGACCCGGAGGCTTGCTCTCGTGTGTATGCGGAGATTGGATCGTCCATGGGCCCGGTCGATCTAGTCATCCTCAATGCCGGGACCCATGAGCCCATCGATGGAATACGTTTCTCGGTCGCGCCGGTGCGAATGCTGGTCGAGATCAACCTGATGGGTTCGGTCCACTGCCTGGCACCGGTGATTCAAGATTTCGTAGCGCGCGGATGCGGCCGCATTGGCGTTGTGGCCTCGGCGGCTGGGTATCGCGGCCTGCCGACGGCGAGCGGCTACGGCGCGACCAAGGCGGGGCTCATCAACATGTGCGAGGCGCTGCGCCCGGAACTGGAGCCGGCGGGGGTGATCCTGTCCTGTATCGTGCCGGGCTTCGTGAAGACGACCCTTACGGACCGCAACCCGTTTGCGATGCCGTTCCTGATGGATGTGGATGATGCGGCGGCACGGATCGTGCGCGGGATGGAAACTCACCGATTCGAGATCACCTTCCCGCGCCGGTTCACCTATCTGCTCAAGCTGCTGCGCCTCCTGCCCTACCGTGCGTTCTTCGCCGTCACTCGGCGGCTTGTGGCGAAACCGTCTGGCTGACGGTCAGGCGTGCGACAAGCGAAACTGTCCAACCGCGATGTGGCCGGCCTGGAAGCCTGCCTCGCAGTAACACAGGTAGTAACGCCACAGCCGACGGAACGGTGTATCGAAACCCAACTTCGCTATCTCCGGCCATGCTCCCTCGAATGCCTCGCGCCAGCGGCGCAGTGTTTCCGCGTAGTCAGCGCCGAACATGTCCTCGGTATCTACACGCAGGCCAGACGCGTTTGCGCTTTCCTCGAAAACCGTGCGTGAGGGCAGCATGCCGCCCGGGAAAACCCGGAGCTGGATAAAGTCCGGATTACGACGGTAAGCCTCGAAGCGCGCCTCATCAATGGTGATGACCTGAAGCGCGGCACGTCCTCCGGCGCGCAGCCGTGCGGCGACCGTGTCGAAGAAAACCGGCCAGAAACGTTCGCCCACGGCCTCGAACATCTCGATCGAGGCGATCTTGTCGAACTCGCCCCTGACGTCGCGGTAGTCCTGGAGCCGTACCTCGATTTGGCCGTCGAGGCCTGCTTCACGGTTGCGCGCGCGTGCCCATTTCGCCTGGGCAGGCGAGACCGTCAGCGCCGTGACCCGGCAGCCGTATTCGCGCGCGGCGTGGCGTGCGAAGGAACCCCAGCCGCAGCCGATCTCTAGCACATGGTCGCCGTCCTGAAGGTCGAGCTGTCCGGCCAGCCGGTCGAATTTCTGCGTCTGGGCTTCGCCGAGGTCCTGTGCGTCTCTGCTGAAGCACGCTGAGGAATAGGTCATGCTCGAATCTAACCATTTCTCGTAGAACGAATTTCCCAGATCGTAATGGGCGGCGATATTGCGCCTGCTGCCAGACCGGGTGTTAGCGCGACTGAGATGGCTAAGCCGCGCCAGTGCGCGCATGGCCTTTAGAGGCGGGGCCGCTTTCTCGATGCCGTGGATATTGGCGGCGCCGAACGCAATCACGCTCGTCAGGTCGTCAGTGTCCCAATCGCCATCGATGTAGGAATCAGCCAGTCCCGGCGCTCCCGCGAATAGCATACGCCGCGCGGTCCGGGCTCGGTGGATCTGCAATGATGCCGAAGGCCCCGGATGAACACCGCTGGCCACAATGTTCTGTCCGCCGGGCAGGTGCAGGGACATGCTGCCGTGGCTCAGATTCGCAAGGAGGCGCGTTACGAGACGGCGGACAATCCGGTCGCGGATCGTACGGATGGCGTGCGGGTCATGGGTCGTGGCGTCAGTTTCCGCGAGCTCTGACATCGGGCAATGTTCCGGTCTGATCAATGACGGAGACCGTGTGAGACGGCCGTGGCGGGCGGCGGAAAATCGGGGTCCGCTTGAGCCAAAGCTTCGCGGCATCCCAGTGAATTCCGGCTATGACCTTGAAGGTCAACAAAGGGAATTTCAACAGGGTGCTGCACAAAAAAACGTCATCGAGTTCGCGCCGTTCGCCGTGGAACGTAGCAGCCAGCAGATCGCCATCGCTGTCGGTTTCCCGGATGGCAATGCTGGCGTGTTCGTCCGGATTGCGCAGCGCGATGTGGTAGCGGCACGCCATCGGGATGAAGGGGGAAACATAGAAGGTCTTGTCGAATTCATGCCGCACGATCCGCTCCGCAGCCGCCGCGTCATCGACCGGCAGGACATAGGTGTGCGATTGCGCAAATGTGTTCGAGACCTGGTACAGCACGGCGCGCAGGTTCCCGTTCCGATCGAAACAAAAATATACGCTCAGCGGATTGAAGACGTAGCCCAGGATGCGCGGTAGGCAGAGCAGCTTCACCCGCCCGCCGGATATGGGCAGCCCGGCCCGGGTAAGCTGGTTGTCCACCCAGGTGCGCAAATCGCTTCCGTCGCGCGGGCCATGGTCGCGGTCGTGGAACGAGAACAGGCCCAGGCGATTGTGGGCGAACAGCCGCAGGCGCTTGTCGAGCGCGGGCAGCTCCGCTAGATCGAGGAGCAGGTAAAACACGCTATAGCGCAGCCGATGCGTGCGCGGACGTGCGCGCGCATGAACAACATGGCCGCAATATGCTGCTGAGCCGGATGTAAGTGAGCCGGACATTATTCTGCGGCTACGGCCGGGATACCCGCCATTAGATCAGGCAGATGCAGACGGTTTGATGGCTCTGGCAGGATCCAGGGGCGCATCACACCGCCCAGTTCCTCGGCGACGGCGAGACCGGACTGAAGCGCGTCCTCGTGGAAGCCGTAGCCGAAGTAGCTGCCGCAAAACCAGACATTGCCGACCCCCTGAAGCGTCCAGAGATCGCGCTGGGCTTCCAGTGCGGTTTGGTCGAACAGGGGATGAGTGTATTCGAATACCCGCTCGGTGAGTTCGGGCCTTGGCGGTTGGGCGGGATTGAGGGAGATGAAAACATCCTCGCGCCCCTGCAGGTTCTGGAGCCGGTTGAGCCAGTAGGTGACTTCTGGCGCAGCCGCATCGTCCGTGCGCATGTCCGCCAAGTAGTTCCAGCTAGCCCATACCCGCTTGCGGCGGGGCATCCGGCGGGGGTCACGATGCAGGTAGGTCATATTGCGGGTGTAGCCGAACGCTCCGAGAAGTTCCGCCTCGTTAAGGGTCGGTGCATCGAGCATGGCCAGCGCCTCATCTGCATGGGACGCAATGACCACGTGGTCGAAGTTGTAGGTGTCTCCTGCCGCGTCGGTCAGGTTAACGCCGCCGGGTTGGCGGGCGATCCGGACTACGGGGGATTTAATTCGAACTCGGTCTCGAAATGGCTTAGTGAGACGCTCTACATAGTTCCGGCTACCGCCCCTGACCGTACGCCAGATTGGGCGGTTAGTCAGTTCCAGCAAATTATGGCTTTCGAAGAACCGGACGAACGACTCTGCTGGCCAGGCCTCCATGTCCCGCGGACTGGTGGACCAGATGGCAGCGCCCATGGGCAGCAGATGCTTGCGGCGGAAATCATGGCCATAGCCTTTCTGGTCGAGGTATGCGCCTAAAGTCAGCCCTCGAAGCGCGCCCTCCGCTAGGTCCTGCGTGGCCTTGCCGTAGAAGCGGCGGATGTCGCCCAACATGGACCAGAAAGCCGGCCTGAAAAGGTTCGCGGGCTGACCGAACAGGCCCACTGGAAAGTTGCTCGAATATTCCAGCGCACCGCCATCTAGCGAAACCGCGAAGGACATATCGCTGTCCTCGGTTGCTACGCCGAGTTCATCGAAGAGGGCGACAAGGTTTGGATAATTTTGAGCGTTATAAACAAGAAAGCCCGTGTCCACGGGCGTGTCACGGTCGTTAAGGCGCAGGTTAACGGTGTTTGCGTGCCCGCCTTTCCAGCCCTCACGCTCGAACACGGTGACCTGGTGGCATTTGGACAGCAGCCAGGCGGCTGATAGACCTGCGATGCCGCCGCCGACGATAGCTATTTCGTTGGATTGAGGCATAAGGCCGGACAGCTCCCTTGGGCGCGCTTAAGATCAAATATTTTATATAACTCACATAAACGTCCACGGATCAAACTTGCCCGAGGAATCTTGTGGACTTGATTGCGCCGGGTGATCCGTGCTGCCCTTGATGCGTATTGAAAAGTCGAGATGCTTGACACTTCGACCACTGCCCGTGTTTCTGGTCACGGAGCCATAGAGGCTTCGCTGCGATTGGGGATGCGTAACCACCATAGCTTGGATAGCTGCGTGTCAGACGAGCACACTTCCGACACCCCGCGAACCGCCGTCGACTGGAATTCTGTCCTCAGTTTAGTGGCCGAACGTGACCGAGAGGCGTTCGCGGCTCTGTTCGCGCATTTTGCGCCGCGTCTGAAATCTTACATGCTGCGGCTGGGCTCGAGCGCTCCCCAGGCGGAGGAGCTGGCTCAGGAGGCCATGGTTACGGTCTGGCGCAAGGCCGACCGCTATGACCCGGCGCGCGCCGCGGCCTCGACTTGGATCTTCACGATCGCGCGTAACCTGCGGATCGATGCGTACCGGCGGAGCAACCATCCGGAACTCGATCCGGAGGATCCGGCCCTGGTCCCCGACCCACCGCCCGCGGCTGATGCAGAAGTGGCGCGCAAGCAGGATGCTAGGCGAATCCGTGCGGCGTTGGCCGAACTGCCCGAAGAACAGCGCGAGGTGGTTCGTATGTCGTTCTTTGACGACAAGACTCACACAGAGATCTCTGAGATCCTTGATATCCCGCTGGGGACAGTGAAGTCCCGCATCCGGTTGGCCTTCGCACGTATCCGGACCTCTCTTGACGATGACTCCTGAGTAAACCGCAATGATTAATCAGCATCATTCCGTCCATCATCATCCCGATGACGAACTCCTGGTTAGCTATGCTGCCGGTGATCTTGCCGAAGCGTGGTCTCTGCTTGTCGCTACCCACACCACCCTATGCCCGGTGTGCCGGTCAAAAGTCCGAGCTGCCGAGGCGGTCGGCGGCGCGCTGATGGAAGAGATCGCGCCGGTCGCCATGTCCGACGATGCCCTGGCTCTGGCGTTGGCGCGTGTCGAACGCCCTGAGGCTCAGATGGTAAACTCCGTCTCTGCAACCCCGCCCTCCGGTGACACTCCGGTCCTTCCGCAACCGCTGCGCGGTTACGCGCTCTCAGACTTGGACGGCTTGAATTGGCGGTGGCTTGGCAAGGGCGCCCTCCACATCCCGCTGGTGACGGGCCGCGACGCGCCGACGGCGCGCCTGCTCCGCATCCCGGCTGGACGTCCCGTGCCGGAACACGGTCACAACGGTATGGAACTGACCATGGTACTGTGTGGCGCGTTCCGCGACGAAGATACCCTGTTTGCGAGAGGCGACGTGGAAAGTGTCGATTCCAGCGTCGCGCACCAGCCAATTGCCGAGCCGGGCGAGGACTGTATCTGTTTGGCCGTGACCGACGCACCGCTTCGTTTCAATAGCGTCATGGCGCGTATGGTCCAGCCCTTTATCGGGATCTAGGCTTGCCCAAAGCAGTGGCGTCAAGTTGCATGCGGCGCTAAGTAGGGCGCGTCGATGCGCTCGTAGCTCAGTAGGATAGAGCACGGGATTCCTAATAAAGTGATCCTGTCCAATATATTGATATTAAAGGGAAAATTGTTCCCTTAAATTCGAGTAAATGATTAGTAAATTGTCCCGAGATCGATTTTCTGGGTGATAGAGGGTCGATGTGACCTGCGCACTTTCATGTCGCAGATACCTGATATACTCAGGGAATCACATTTGAGGTCCCGTAGCTCAGCAGGATA
>Ga0181582_10003782_pt1 | contig 12214 bp, 12 predicted proteins | sample 071ome_32_FD_132438 | JGI IMG/M metagenome (GOLD analysis project Ga0181582, IMG submission 132438) | Coastal salt marsh microbial communities from the Groves Creek Marsh, Skidaway Island, Georgia - 071405AT metaG (megahit assembly) | ecosystem: Environmental > Aquatic > Marine > Intertidal...
CATGAATTTAGCGGAAGCGGGATTAGAGTTGGGTATGAACTCGATCAATACAAAGGATTGGACGGGATGGACATCGGTCGGCTCCGATGGATATTTTCGCGACGTAACCAATATCACCTTTGCTGACTCCCGGGTTGCCCGAATTCGGGTGTACGTGGAGGACTACGACGATTTGCCAATACTGGTATCCGAGGGGTGTACGGTAGAGCCAGATGGCAGTGAAATCTTCAAGCAAGTTAGAGTCGATATGGAGACGAGCAGTCTTTTTGCCAACGGGATGACAGCTAAAAACACGATCAATTTTAACGGCAATCCCGTGACTATTGACGCATACGATTCGAGGCTGGGCCCTTGGAATGCGATATTGAACCGAGATGACGTAGGTTCGGTTGCTAGCTTGTCGGTGGATAACGGAGCTCTCGACGTAGGCAATGGGGATATTTGGGGATACTTAGCAACAGGTGGAGGCAGCTATGATATTGGCCCGAAAGGTAGCGTTAGGGGAGAGGACACCCCATCCGGCGTTAAGGAGGACCCTGATCGGATCAGTTACGACTTCGATTCTAGTCTTCCGGATGTATCGGTTCCTTCTTTAACGGTTGACTATACGACGCTGGCTCCCGGCGACATAGGCGATGCGTCCGCCTCATGGAGTTCAGATCCCGATGTTTACTACTTAACAACGAACTTCAATGTGACGAGTAGTGACAAAATTAATGTGGTTGGCCCCACAGTCATCATTACGGAAGGGGATTTCGTCATGACGGGCCAGTCGGAGCTGAATATCATAGGCTCTGACGCTTACTTGAAGATCTATGTCGCGGGTGACCTCACAGTCACAGGCGTTGGAGCTCTGAACGACCAGTTGAAACCCGATGCATTTCAGGTGTGGGGAACGGCGCCAGCAGGAACTAGCCAAAACATAAGCGTGAAAGGGAACGGAGAGCTTGCCGGGGTCGTCTACGCCCCCAATGCCCAGGTTGATATAGTGGGAACGTCAAGCGTTTCAGGAGCTATTGTGGGCGAGGACATTACGGTCACGGGAAGCACAGCATTCCACTATGACGTAAATCTCAAAAATCTGGATAATGATGGTTCCTTCAGAATCAAGCGTTGGCGGGAATTGCGGGGAAATACGGAGTGGCTTAACTTCGACAGCGCGTCGGCTTTGGCTTCGGCCATTTCACCACTCTAGTTTTCAGTCACTTGATCCGCAAGAGGCTGAACAGGATCGCTTCGCGAACAGGTTCTCAGAGAAGACTATCCTGTTTTAGCGAAGACAAATTCTGATGTCGCAGGCATCGAGCGAAACGTTGTTTGATGGCAGCATTCGTTAACTCAACTCATCGACTCAACCTGAGTGCTCTAGGATAGATCTGTTGGCTAGGCCATTTGCGGCATTTGTCAACGTGGCCAGCTTATAGCGGAAAATTTCCGCAGCATAATGCCTTGACACGGGAGCGATTCGGCTGAATATCCCGCCCTCTTATGGCGAACACCAAGTCAGCTCTCAAGAATCACCGCAAGACGATTGCCCGCACGCTGCGCAATGGATCCCAGAAATCGCGACTGAAAACCTTGGCGAAAAAAGTTAAGGCTTTGGCGGAGCAGAAAGACAGAGAAGCATTGAAGATAGCGGCCGTCGAGTACGTGTCCGCTATGGACAGGGCGTCCAAACGAAATTTGATCCACCGCAATAAAGCCAGCCGGGCCAAGGCTTCCGTAGCTAAGCTGCTGGCAGCATAAACACAGTTAAACAATTTCTCCTCCCATCCTTGAGCTCCCGCGCTTCGGCGAATGGGAGCTCTTTTTTCGACCAGCATGTCCGACTTGACCTCATTTATTTCCTTTCCCGAGGGGTATCTGGGCGAGCGGCCGGTCAAATTTCCCTTGTTGGTCGATGATCCGGGCTACTTTGCCGTCAACAAGCCGGCGGGTTTAGCCTGTTTCCGGCACGATTGGAATCAGGGCAAGCCGGACATCTCCATGGCTCTGCGCCGAGAGCTGCTCAACGAAAAGCCGCAGTTGAAAAAGCTCGGTATCGAGGGCTTATTTCGAGCATACAGGCTAGATGCGGAGTTGAGCGGAGTCTTGCTCTATGCCAAGAGGCCAGAATGGGAGGAACTGCTCAAGAACGCGGCTGGTTCATCGCAGCTATTGTTCCGATTCCATTTGCTAGCCAGATCGGATAATCAAACGGAAACTGTGGATTGCGACCTGCCGATTGCCTACCACGCCAATGGCAAGCGGATGATTATATCCCATCGGGCGGGGAAGCAATGCCATACGCGATTTCGCTTTTTGCGGCCCTACGGAACCTATGAACTATGGGAGGCGGAGACCAGCGATTTGCGTCCGCACCAAATTCGAGTTCATGCGGCGGAGCTGGGGCTGAAAATCGTAGGGGAGGATCTTTATTCTCGTGGCGACCGCGTTTACTTGTCGCGATTCAAACGCGACTATAGGCCTAGTGGTCAGGAGGAGTCGCCCATCTATGAAGGGCTTTGCGTTCATCTAATATCGGTCGACCTTAAGATTCCGGGAAAAGAGATTTCTCCGGTTCAAGCCCCCCTGCCCAAGGGATTTCAGACCTTGCTAAAAGCTCTGGACCGGCATGGGAGATCCAGGCGTTTTTCCTAAACTCGCTCGCGCAATCGCGAATCCGCGTTAACTCAAGCTCGACCGGAGGCTGAGCTCCACATTCTTGCATCGGTTTCGTGGGTCGAGCGAGACGTCCCGGCGCGTTTAGTCCATATGAAATTTTATCAAGTTGACGCCATTACGCTGAGCGGGAGCGAGCATACGTTGGCGATAATGACTAATTGCGGGGTTGGCTCCTCCATTGCGCTCGTTGGGAGCTCGATCGGTGACTAACCGTTGGCACAAAATGGTTGTCCTTGGACTAGGTATGGCCGCTGGAGTCCCCGTCGCATAGTTTTCGGAATCGCTTCTCCAAGACCCAACAATCCGCAATTTCTTCTTTACAGCCAAGCGGGCAGCCATCACCTTCTCGAGCTTTTCCAGAATTTTGAAGCAGTAGTCTATGGGTAATCTAAAAAAGAAGCGCCGTCACAAGATGTCGAAGCACAAGCGTCGCAAGCGCTTGAAGTCGAATCGCCACAAGAAAAAGGATTACTAGGCATGGTTTGGGCCCGCTTGTCTGTTGTCAGCACGCAGGGTCCTCGGATGCATCGCCAACCTGCCTCGGCGAGAAATACAATTATCAAGAGCTCGGATCTCCTGTCGGGACCCGGGCCTTTTTATGGGTAGAGGGTAAACTATCAAAGTTTCTTAGGTGGTGGCTACCAATCCGACTTGCCGAAACATCCTAGGATTTTGCCTACGTTCGTCGCTGAAAGTATAAGCGGGGACGGTCTTAGCTCGGCCTTTTGGGGCCGAATCGAAGGGAGGATACCCTAGGGAATCCATAGGGATTACCCGCTTACGGTAGGGGCATTGGGGCGATTGCCAGATTCTCCTAGGCGGTATCACGATCTATCAAAGGAGCCTTCTGGAAAATTTCCCGATAACTTCCCGCTATTCGACTCAATTAACCCTGAGGGTAGCCGATACGATTAGGCAACCCATTGGGTGTCTATTCACTCGGGGAATTCAGAAATGATTTCCGCAAGCAAGAAAGAATTTATTGTAGAGTATCGTCCTGCATCCATTAGGGTAGCCAGGGTAAGTGCTTTGACGGCTCCGGTTACGATCGAGGCGATCGAAGAGTTTTCCCTTAGCGAGGGGGCTGATGCCATCGCGAACTCGATAAGGAAAGTCAGCGGCGCGAAGTCTAACGGCTTTATGAATGGCTGCTGCGTTATCTACCCCGAGCGTAGGGTGGTCCGGCAGGTCTCGATCGATGCTCCGAAGGGCAAGGAAACGGAATTCATCTTCGGCGTTCTTCACCATGAAATCGAGAACGCTCCTCCCGAATTGTCAGCCCATTGCCTTTCACCGGAAACCGGCCAGGATGTTAATCCGAGCGACTTTACCCGCAAAGAAGTGATCATCTGCGGTGTTCCTAATCCCGACATTGAGAAGATTCAGAAGGGGATGCTTGAGCATGCTGTATATCCGAAACGTATCGAGCTGGGAACCGTAGGCTTGATTGGGTCTTTGCAAAACGCTCTGGCCTGGAAGCAATCCAGTTTGTCGGCCTTGCTGATAGAAATAGACGAAAGTTCTACCAACGCGGCAATCGTAGGAGCCAAGGGTGTCGAGATGTCTCGTAAGGTTCCAACCGGTAAGCGAGACATAGCCGAAGCTTTGAAAGATGAGTTGAACCTAAAAGATGACGAGGCTGCCGAGCGGCTCCTCTCGTCTAAGGACTTCGATTTCAGTTCCATTTCTCGAAAGATACTTCGTAAGCTGCTAAGGGAGCTTCAGTCATCAATGGGCTACTACGAGGTCCAAACCGGTCAATCCGTTAGTTGGATACATTCCTCATCGAAAGCTATCAGTATGGATTGGCTCGAACTTAGCTTGGGCGAATCGCTGAATCTAAAGCCTTTCGAACTGGATTTTCATGCCTGGCTTGAAAGTCTAGAGATCCGTTTCGCTGATGAGGAACTAGCGGGCAAGGTTGACATCTCATGGATGGCGATGATTTCCGCCCTGTGCTCGTTCGAACATGAAAAAGATAGCGAGGAGGCCGCATGAAGAAAAAGGCGGATAAGAAGGTAGAGGAGGTTAAGGAGCTCAACTGGCGGCCCGATTTCCGTGATCGCGATTCGCTACCCGATATCAAAACGGTTCGGACGAGTTTCTTTCTCTCCGCTTTGGCTCTGACCCTGGCGGCGATGAGCGTGATGCACGTCGGATTTCACGAATATACAATCTACTCGGCTAGCAAGAAAATCGAAAAAGGCAAAACGGAAGTTTCTGTTCAGCAGGGTTTACACGCCAAAGCCATAGGGATGAACAATCGTTTTATTGAAAGCGATCAACGTATAGAAGAGATAAAAGCGTTTGTAGAAGGTCAAATGATTGGCAGCGACTTGATTCTCGATCTGGGCGGGAATCTGCTGCCGGGCATGTCTTTGTCTAGCGTTGAATTCAAGGAAGACCGCACCGTGCTTCACGGTTATGTTGAAGCCAGCGAGAAAACGGATTCTATGCTGAGAGACTATATGAATAGTATCCGAGAAGTAGATACAATAAAAGGCCGATATGCGGAAATCACCCAGGTGTCTGTGGAACGCCAAGAAGGGACCGACCAAATGAAATTCCACTTGGAGGCGACAAATCCCGAAGAGGCCAAGGGGCTTAATAAGAAATCCTAACGATGAATATTCAAGGACTAGCAGATTTTATTCGGAAGAACCTGGTGATGGCGTTCTCCGCTATCGTGATGGTTAGCTCTATGACTTTGTATTTAGTTCACAAGGACAAAAATTCGCTTTTGGATTCGGAAATAGAGCAAGTGAACATTCGCATCTCTTCTATGATGAAGAATATCAAGAATAGCAAAGGTTTGGAAGCGGATATCGAGTCGATCGAAGGGAAAATCGAGGAGCTGAACAATCGCATGTTTCAGGCTCAAGAACTAGCCACTAACTACAACTACTTTTTCAATCTTGAAGACGAAACCGGCATCAAGGTGAGCGATATCAAGCAAATCGGCATCGCTGAAGAGACGTTGGACCCGAAAATGAAGCGGATGCCCAAGCCTGTCGTCAATTCATACGAAAAAATCCGATTTCATCTGAAGGCTAGCGGTGAATACGCTGAGATCGTCAATTTTCTGCGCAAATTGGAGGGGGGGCCTTCTTTTTACAGGCTGGAAAAGTTCCGATTGGCTAAGTCGGAGGCCCGAGAGCCCGAGCTATTATACCTAGACATAGCCTTCCTCATGCTCGGGGAAAAGGTCTCCTAACTTAAGTATGATTTTACCTACTAATAGAATCCATTTTTTAATTGCCGCGTCGTTGCTTTTGGCGACGGCAGCCGAGTCGGTGGTTGAAGAGCCTGAGGTCAGGCAGGAAAAGATCAAGCTGGCGACAAAGCTTCTCGGTAAAAAGCCAATCCTGCTCGACGAGAGCATGATAGCGTCGGCGGGGAATCCGTTCAAAGCCGAGGAACGACGGGTTATTGTTGTTGTAGAAGAAGTCGAGGAAATCGTTGAAGAAGAGATTCCTGCAGCCGATTTAATTCCGCTTCTCGCCGTGAACGTCAGACCGACCGGAATATTCACCATAGGGGGAGAGTGCTACCTGATGTTCAAAGAGGACAGAGTGAAATCAGGCGAAGTGGTTCCTGTTATGTATAAGAATAAACGATACAATTTGGAAATAACTGATGTTCTGAGGAACGGGTACAACCTTCGTTTCCGTGATGCTGAATTGGAGGTTAAACTAAAGTAGAGAGATATGAACACTGCAATGCGATTAACGATAAACACTATTCTGTTCGCGTGCCTGCAATTGGCGGCGCACGGGCATGTCAGTCAGTCGAATGTCGATACGGACCCTCCTAGTCCGTCAGACGTCGGCCGGCAGTTCGATGATTCCGTCCTAACCGGCGATGCCGATTCGAACCAAAGCGGAAACGCGGGAGGCGGCATTGGCGTCTCTCCACTGAGTAATGAACTGTCATTGGGCGAAACGGACATGATTTCCGTCGATTTTCCCAACGAGGAAATTCGCACGGTACTGCGCAATGTCGCGGACCTGTACATGCTGAATATTGTGATTCCCGAGGAATTGCAGGGAACGACTTCCATCAAGTTGAGAGACGTTTCTTGGAGACAGATTTTCGATGTGGTTCTAGCGCCGATTGGCTATACCTATGTTGAAGAAGGGAATATCATTCAGATTATTTCTAACGACACATTGAATTTCGAACCGCCGATCACGGACATTTTCATGCTCAACTACGCGGATGCGGCAGAGATCGCTCCCACTGTAACCAGCATGGTGGATCCGGAGAAAGGCGGGATCGTTCAGATCGACGCTCGGACGAATGGATTGATTGTAACGGAGCGGCAATCCCTAATGACGAGTATCAAGAGCGTCATTGAGCGCCTGGACAAACCTACGTTACAGGTGATGATTGAAGCGCGCTTTGTAGAAGTGGCGAATAACGACGTCTCTAAAATTGGTACAAACTGGAATAGTCTGGAAAATCTAGAAGTGGGTTTAGGCGAAATCTCCAGGGGCTACAGCAATATTTCTGATTCCGGAGATACCTTCGATGCTCAAAGAAGTTTCAGCAATATAGATGGGAACATCTCGAATGCTTACGACAATCTCAAGACCTTGGCTACCGCAAGCGATACGACGCGGACTGCCACTGCTTTGTTCACCTCGAGTGAAATTGGCTTTATTTTCAGCGCATTGAAGCGGGATGGAAACAGCAGACTAGTTTCTCATCCTACCGTGGTTACACTGAACAACCAAGAAGCGGAAATATCAATAGGAGAGCAGTTCCCTATTCCAAACTACCAGTATAATGAGGAGCGTGGAACCTTTGAAATTAGTGGATTTGAGTACAAGGATATTGGCGTGATTCTCAAGGTAAAGCCATCGGTCAACAACGAAGGCCTGATTACCCTCCGTGTAACTCCCGAAGTTAGTAGCCGTACTGGCGAGCGCGAGTTTGGCGGAGCGAGCGGAGCCAGTATTCCGATTATTTCAACTCGCCGCACAACAACACAAGTATCCTTGAAAGACGGGTACACGATGGGTCTCGGTGGATTGCTGCAGGCCAACGATGTGGATGTTGAAAACAAGGTGCCAGTCTTGAGTCAAATACCTGGAATTGGCGGAGCATTCCGACACAAAGTGAAAGATCATCAGAAACTTAATCTTTTGATTTTCATCACAGCCAAGATTCTCTCTGTAGAAGATTCGGATTTCCAAGATGTCTTTTCTAACTCGCAGATGGAGAATTTTGGAATCGATCCGGACGCGGTGATGAACCAGTAAGCACATCTCGACACTAATTTAACGAGCGGGCCTCTTCTTCGGAAGAGGCCTATTTTTGGGGTCAACCCAAGCTCGCCAGGTCTGCGCCGCTGTAGCGATGCGTAAGTGTGAGGTCGCCTCCACTTATTGTATCGAGATCAAGAGTGGAACCCGACCGGAGGTCGGGTTTTGATCTTCTAGCGTGAGATTAAACTCCGGCGAGTCTCTCAGAAACGCTATTCGCCTAATACGGTGACCAAGACCGATCGACGGTGAGGTTGGACCCGGTGCTCCCAAAGGAAGAGCCCTTGCCAGGTGCCTAGTTGCAATCGCCCATTTCGGAAAGGGATGGATTCCGAGCTTCTGGTCAGAGCCATTTTAATGTGGCTGGGCATATCGTCGGGACCCTCGTAAGTGTGGGTGAAATAGGGATCGTCGTCGGGAACGAGCCGATCGAGATAGTTCTCAAGATCGCGTCGAGCGGAGGGGTCGGCGTTTTCCATCAGCACCAGGCTGCAGCTTGTATGACGACAAAAAACCACGCAGATTCCGTCAGTGGTTCCAGATTGGGCCAAGGCTTTCTGAGTTTGGCCCGTAAGGTCGTAGGTGCCTTTGCCTTTCGTTCTGATTGCCAGCTCGCTCTGAAAAAAACTCATGGGCTGTATCTAGTGTGGCTAGTTGCCGCTCGTTCAGTTGGAGCCGGAGCCATTTTCGGGAAGGTGATCTTCCTGTGGCTCCAGGAGAATGGCGAATTCCAGTTCCCTGCCGGCCCGTTTTATGGTGAAAAGGAGAAAGTCGCCGGGATTCTTAAAAAAGACGCGATCGCGAAGGTCGTTCAAATTGAGGATAGGCTGGCTATCGATAGCCGTAACAACGTCTTTGGCCTGCAAGCCGCTTCGCTCGGCAGGGCTTCCAGCCACTATCGACTTAACCAATACCTGTCTATCGATATTGTATTCGTCAGCCTTTTCTTCGAATTCTATGGGAAGAACCCCGTATCTTACTTTCTGATACGCTTTCAACTGTTCGGCGATTCGAAACAGCGCTTTGGTGGGTATGATATACGACGACTCCACTTCAGGGAGGGTCGCCAGGACGATTCCGCTCAATTCGTTGTTGGCGTCAAAGGCGGGGGAGCCGCCTTCCGCTGGGCCAATAGGAATGCTAAGCCGGGTGTATGTCATGGGGAACACGACTTCCGCGAAATGGCTCTCGAATCCGGCGACCAAGCCGAACTTGGGAGTTGGCTTAAAGTCGAGTGGGCTGGTCACCGCGAAGGCAAGAGAACCAATTTCCCTTCTCTCCTTGTCTGGACTCAATTCTATAAAGCCGAAATTCTTGGGTAGATTGATGACCTGCAGCAAGGCGACATTGGTTCGGGGATCCGTTCCGACTACATCGGCGAGATAAGAGATGCCGTTTTGCTCGATCCAGACCCGAGTGGTTTCATCGGGAGGCAAATGGCTCGTTAGCACCTGACCGATCTGGCTAATGAAGAAGCCGGAGAACACCCGTAGAACAACTTTAGGTTCGCTGTCGCCTTCTCGGGTTTCCGTAGCGACTTTAACCCGGACGATGGCGTTTTGACGGTCCCGGTAAATCGTTTGCATCGTAGCCTGCAAATCGAGGAGGGCATTCGTGGTATTGGCCCGGGAATACGGAGCGCTAGCGACGATTGCCAATCCCAATAAGATTAGTCCTGAAGTGCCCGCGCGGGTCTTCCAGGCGCGATGCGTTAGCCACTTGCCCATGAGCTAAAAATGGATTCCAGTTCGGATGACCTTCGCTCCCAAGCTTTGCTGTTCTGTCAGTGGTTGACTGGCTCGAAACTGTTTGGGTTCGGCCATGATTTGATAGCTGACGGGGACCGATTGCTTGGTAATCCGGCGCACTTCGTAAGACGGGGACCCGAAAAAGACAGGCGAGTAATCCATCGCCACTTCGCCGGGGGCAGCTGCGGATTTTTCTACGATGAAAATGGGGGTATCAACCTTGGGAGCCGCTCCTGGAATAGCGGCAGTTTCGGCCGCTTGGGATTCCGATTCGATATGAGCGCCAGGGAACCAGCCCGTCTTGTGGGCCGTGAACAGCCCTAATGCCAGAACGCTGGCAGCCGCGGCGAATACGGCTGACTTTCGCAAAGCGACGAGAGCCATGCTACCCAAGCGCTCCTTCCAAGATTTCCGTTGAAACAAGGCTGTCAGCTGGCGATTGCGAAGCTCCCGATCGAATTGATCCCAAAATGCCTCGTCGGGACGCTCTCGTTTCTTGAGGCGAATCAGTTCGCTCAAGCGGGCGTCGTCGGCTGGATTTATGGGCTTTTTAAAGAGCATTAGGTAAATGGGTGGTTTAGCGCAAATAGTCCTTTAGTTCGCCTTGTAGAAATTGTTTCGCGTAGTGGAGGCGGGACCGCACAGTGCCGATAGAGGCGCCGACGATTTCAGCGATCTCTTTGTGGCTGAGGCCGTCGATCTCGAATAGAGTGATGACAGTGCGGTGTTTGACCGACAATTTTTGGAATGCGTCGTTCAGCTTTTCCTGAAGCTCGGTCATCAACGCAGCTTTGTCAGAGTCAGAGTCCGCGGTCATGTTTTCGATGAATCCCTCGGAGTGGTCTTCGTCGACCATCTTCTCGAAGCTGAAAAACCGCCTCAGCCTATTTTTCCGCAGGTAGGTCAGCGAGGTGTTGAGGGCGATCCGGTAAAGCCAGGTAAAGAAGCTAGATTTGCCTTTAAATCGATTGATTGATTGGAAGGCCTTGATAAAGGTTTCTTGGGTCAAATCGGAAGCGTCTTCCCGATTGGAGGTCAGGTTATAGATTACGGAGTAGACGCGTTCCCGATATTTCAGGATAAGGCTATCGAAGGCATCCACATCCCCGTATTGAATCTTGCGGACGACGGCAAGATCCTCATCGGCCTCCTTCTGCCTTTCGGGCGAAGAAACCAGCGATTTGGAGATGGCATTGGTGAAACTCATTTGCGGGTACGTGGCCAACCTTACATGCTAAAGCGGCGTTGTCTAGGCTCCATCGTTAAAACTGGGGTAATTTTGACGATTTCGCAGAGTCAAAGCGAGGCCGCATTTTGTCAATACAGCCTAGATGTTGGCTTGTTAGGAATGGAGGGCGTCTACCTGGTTCCATAGCAATTCGCTAAGCGTATGCAGCAATTCGACGTCTCTATCGCCGGAAAAGGGGGCCAAACTCCGGCGGGCGACCTCGATTTCCCGGAATATCGCCTCGCGAACTTCGTTTACCACCCCGTTTTGCGATAATTTGGATAGCCAGAATTCGATATCGGCTTTGGATTCGCCCGACAGGGTTCGCCTCAGCCGAACTTCCTCGTCCTCGTCCAATTGGTCCCGCAGCAGAATAATTGGCAAGGTCGGCTTGCCCGTAGCGATATCGGTGCCCAACGTCTTCCCGACCTTCTCCTCAGAGCCGACGAGATCGGTTAAATCGTCGTAAATTTGGTAGGCGATGCCCAAATGGCGTCCGAATTTCCCAACTGCTTGAACATAGGCCTCGGAACGATCCGCTAGGCGGGCTCCTAGAAAACAGGCCACTTGGAAGAGCTCAGCCGTTTTCAGATCGATGATACGCCTATAGGTGGCTAGGCTGATGTCTGGGTCGCCTCGCTGCATGGTCTGCAGGATTTCGCCGGTGCAGACGTTTCGCATAGCTATGGCCACGCGTTCGCTCACTTCCGAAGTAGAAAATTGGGTGGCGAGATAGACGGCGTGGGAAAAGAGGGCATCGCCCAGGAGCACGGCTGTGGAATTGCCATGAATTTTTGCCACGGTTGGCCGGTTGCGTCGAATATCCGCCTCATCCATGATATCGTCGTGAACCAAAGTTGCCAGGTGCACTGTTTCGATGACAGCGGCCAGCTTCACCAGCTTTTCGTTGACCACTTGGTCTCCTGCCCACCCACTGAAGAAAATCAGCGATGGGCGAATTCGTTTACCGCTGGTGTCGATGCAATAGGCCACGTGTTCCCGAATCTCCTCTTCGAAGCTGTTGATCTGCTTTTTCAGGAATCGGTCCAGCTCCGCCAAATGCGGTTTGAGGAGATTAAATAGCTCAGACAGCAGCTCCGGGTTGCTCTGGCTGGGCATATTGGATGCGTGGCTCATGGGTGGTGTTCTGGCGTCAATCCGACTGAGGCACTTAACATAGCGGGACGACTTGATCGGTAACATGACTGCGATTTGGAAAATTCCGAAACAAAAATTGTGCTATCAGTTCGAATCACACATATCGCCATTTCGCGCGGTGTGTCCGTATGTTCTATGGCTATCGGGTC
>Ga0181582_10003794_pt1 | contig 12196 bp, 7 predicted proteins | sample 071ome_32_FD_132438 | JGI IMG/M metagenome (GOLD analysis project Ga0181582, IMG submission 132438) | Coastal salt marsh microbial communities from the Groves Creek Marsh, Skidaway Island, Georgia - 071405AT metaG (megahit assembly) | ecosystem: Environmental > Aquatic > Marine > Intertidal zone...
CCTCCCCGCCCTCCCACTCCCCCCGCAGCGAGCCCCAGACGTGTGCGGGCCTGCGCGCCGAGGGCATTGACGACACCGAGTGCCGGGACCAGGAAATCAAGGAAACGTTCGGGAAGAACGCGTCGGACTTCGTGGGGACCAAGGCCGGGGGCACGGCGTACGGGGTCCCGGTGGCCGAGATGGGGGACAAGTACGTCCAGGAGACCATCGCCCTGGGCTCCAAGATCAAGCAGTACGGCGAGGGCTTCCCCGACCCCTACGACGCGCAGCGCATCGCCCTCATCAAGGACCTCAAGCCCAACATGAAGTCCTGGGTCGGGCAGTACGCGCGCGGGGGGTCGGCGCGGAAGGAGAGCGCGAGGAAGATGTACGTGGTGGTGGACGCCCTCGAGGCGCACTTTGCGCGCAACGGCCTGGCGCCCATGAACAAGGCCCAGTTTGCCAAGCTGGACCGGGACATCGACGACTCCTTCGCCAAGCTCGCCGAGGGGCGGTAGGGTGGGCTGCCTCCCGCCCCCCCTCGCCGTTTGAACCTCCGCGCCGACGGCCGCTGCGCGACGGGCGTGGGCGGGGCTCCTGGCCATCGCCCGGGCGGGCCCCAGGCCGCGGGCCCCGGGGTCATGGGGTCGGGGCGGCGACACGAACGTCGCCCACGGCGGGAGTGCGGCCAGCCGGGTCTGATCCTGGGTTGTCGAGCCGCCCCCGGCTCTCGGCTACGGGTCTCGGCAGCACTGCTCCCCGCCAGTTCGAGCGTGTCACGGAGCCCCGCCCCTCTTCGTGGGGAACTCCCCGCCCTGAAATGCTTTGGGCACCGCTATATGCGTGAAATTTACTCCCCTCCCCTCAGACATCTCATCGGGCTTCGATCGAGGCCGGAAAAAAACTATCTCCTGACGATGGCCCTCCGCATTTCGCTGGCCGTGCCCTCTGCGGCCGGAATCAGCGCTGACCGCCGGTCCGCCCGTGTCGCCCGTGTTTCGATTATCAGCCGGGCGTTCGACGAGGGCGCGGTGAAGAAGCTCAGCTCTGTTGATCTCGGGGGTGGGGCTCGCCCCCGGGCTTCGACTTCCGCTCCGTGCAAGGTCGATGCGGAGCCCGCGAAGGAGGTTGAGCTTAACTCTGACGTAAGTTACGCTAGTTACGCCGCCGCGTCCAATGGTCGCCTCTCGCGCGCGTCCGGCCCCCCCCTCCCGTCACCCTTTTCCCTCCTCGACCTATCCACACGCCCTTGGCGCGTCTTTCCCCTGCTGTGGGCTTCCGCTCGCGATCATTCTCGTCGCACATCCCTTATGATCGACCATGTCACCCGTTTCACTTGTATTGTCTCCCGATCGCGCAGCTTGGGATCGACTACACCCCTCTGAAGGAGCACCTCGCCGCGTGCGAGTTCGAGAAGGCCGACGACTTCACGCGCGCCATCCTCATCACCATCGTGAGTTCCCCCCTATCGCCCGACCAAAACAATCATATCTTACGCACCTACCCCCTGGTCCCGTGACGGATCCCGACGGTCGCTCAGCGATGCGTACGAGGGCCCATAAGCCCGGCCTGCCGTTGGGCAGGGCGCGTTGTCCCCGCCTTGGCGGGCGATCTTCGCAGCATCCAGGGGTTCTCTGGCCCGCTTGACCCGATGGATGGCGTGATAAAGTCCTAATAACACAGAAATACTCACTTTGGTCTCAATTGGACCCCACGGGGCGCGCGGTTGGCCCCCGAAAGGCCGGGATGCTGCCCCCCCCAACAAACCCTGCCCTATCCACGCGATTTTTCGCCCCCCGGTAGCGCCAGCCCCCATTATCTTCGCCCCGTCGACACCCTCTCACGTGAAATATCCCCCCCTGCGCGCGCAGGCGGACAAGGCCGCGGGTCTCGGGGCGGAGAAGAGGGGCTACGTGTACTTCACTGAGGTGAAGCTGTTCCCCGTGGCGGACCTCAAGACGATCGACGAGCTCTGGAAGGCGTACAGCGGCGGGAAGTTCGGGTACAGCGTGCAGAAGGGGATTTGGAACGCCAACAAGCAGAACTGGCAGAAGTTCTTCCGTGCGATCGACTGGGTGGTTGGGGAGGACGCCACCTACCGGCAGTGGCCCACCGAGTTCAAGTACAACACGGACGCGAAGAAGGGCCACCTGCCCCTCACCGCCGCCCTCCGCGGCACCCAGCTCCACCAGGCCCTCATGGAGCACCCCGCCTTCGTCACCGAGAAGGCCAAGCTCAAGACCAATGCCGCGGGCAAGTTCGACAGCTCGGTGAAGTTCTGAGCCCCCCGGGCCGGCTCCTAGATTTTTTTCGTGGCCTAGACAGCGGGCCGCGCAGTCCTCGCAGAGAAGAGATGCGGTGTGTAAGACTTAACCTAGCCCGTTCAACAACAGACGGAGGCGCCGACGGCCCGTCAGAACCCCCCGTCGCTTGAGTCGGAGTCGTCACCGTAGATGGCCCCGCCCTCGTCCCCGAACTCGTCGTCGAGCTGCATCCCGTCCGCCCGCCCGCCGAGGCCGCCCATACCCCGGGCACCGGCTTGCTCGTCGTCCCCGACGTCCCCGAACGACACGCCGCCCGAGCTCCCCCCGGCCTCGGACAGCCCGTCCCCGGACAGGCTCGAGTCGTCGGCGTCCCCCCCGCCAGCGAGGGACCCGAGCACGGGGCCCCGCGCGCCCTCGCCCCCCAGGAGCTGCCGCTCGCCCGGCCGCTTGGCCCCCCGGCTCGGCTGCATCGGCCGCCGCATCGTCCCCGCCCCGAACCCCCCGGCCTTCCCCCCCGCCCCCGAGTCGTCGTCGTCGTCGTCCAAGTCGACGTCCCCCGACTCCATCGAGTCGAACCCCGAGTCGTCCACCTCGTGGTTGCCGCCCAGCACCCCGGCCATCTCCCGCTGCATCTTGGCCTGCACCTTGCGCATACGCCGCTCGTCGTCCTCGGCCTCCTTCCGCTCCCGCGCCTCCTGCGCCTCCAGCCGCCGCTGCAGGTACTCGAGGTTCCGGTGCCGCTCGAGGTACTCGGCAAAGAGTGCCCCGAGCTCCCCCTGCAGGCGCTCGTGTTCGGCCATGTAGGCGGGGCGGACGCCCTGGACGGCCGTCAGGCGCTGGCGCTGGCGCTCGAGCTCGTCCCCGCGCTTCTTCATCTTGGCCTCGAGCGCCCGGCGCTCCTTCTCCAGGCCCTCGGCCTGCGCCTCCATGGCCGCCGCCGAGCTGTGCACCGCCTGCACGGCCTCGCGCAGCTGGTCCTCCACGACCGCCGAGTCCGTGCTGAACGCCGCGCGCTGCCGGGCCCGGGCCAGGTCCGCCTCTCGCAGGAGCGCCTCCTGCAGGCGGTTCCCCACCGCCTGCACCTCCGCCGCCAGGTCGCGCACCGCGCGCATCTGCGCCGCGTCCACGGGCAGGGCCACGGCCCCCGCGCCGCCGTCCCCGTCCGCGGCCGAGCCCCCCGCCGCGTCCGCCGACCGGCTCGCGTCGTACAACAGCCTCGCGATCTTCAGTAGCTCCCGCACCGCGTGCCCGTCCGCCGTGTACAGCTTGCGCAGGTTGAGCTTGATCCGCGACTTGGCAAACATCGCCCTCCCGATGGTCTGGAGAAACAGGACGCGGTCCGTCGCCGTGTCGATGTCCGCCGCGATCACCACGCCCTGCGAAGCTCGGGAGGCTCGGACGGGATGCGCTGGTAGTCCCCGTCGGCGCGCCGCTGGGAGGGGCGGGGCCCGGCGGACCCCGGCCCCGGCGAGCGGGGGTGCCCCCGGCGTCCCTCACCTGGTCGTATCGGCGGACCAGCCACTCGAGGCAGTCAGCCACGAGGGGGAAGTTGGGCTCCCGGAAGTTCTCCATCGAGATGATGCGGGGGTACCCGAGGGACCGCATGATCTCGCAGAAGCCTGAGGGCGCGGGGGAGGGGAGGGTGGGGTTCGGCCCCAGGGCAGGGGGGCCCTCTGCAGGGCCCATGCCAACGTAACAACCCAGGGGCCCGCGTCTCGCGGGCGCTGGGGGCGTTCGTGAAGCCCTCTCCGGCACGCAGCGACGATTGTGGCAGATCTGTCCCCGATAAGATCGGTGGGGATCCCCGAGGGCGGAGGGACACGGCGGCCCGGCCGTGGGAAGGGGTTTCAAAATTAAAGCAGGCCCACATCTGGGTGCGCGAGGAAGGGCGCGGGGTGCGGGAGGGGGGAGGCGGGCCCGGAAATATGTAGGTTTCATGATGGGGAGCGGCTATAGATGCCCACTCACTCCTGACTTGGGCGTAAGACATGCTCTCCGCGCCCTCGACTCCACCTGTTCAGTGGGCACCCCTTGTCACTCGTCGGCGATTCCGGCGCGTGAGTGAAGTGGTCGGCGACTCAGTGATACGTCCCGCAGAACTTCTGTCGCGGGAGACGCCCTCGCCCGCAAATGAAGGGGAGGGGGGGGAAGGGAGCCGCCCGGGCACGACCGGGTGAACCCAGGAGGGCCTGACCAGAAAGTGGGTGTCGCTTGAGGCGGGCGCTGCCGCGCAGGAGGGGCGTCTGATTCCCTCATAGCCCCCCCACCCGGCGCACCGGTGTCGAAATACGCCCCCTGCATTTTCTTTTCCCATCGTTACCCGGAATTGAGGACGAGATGTCGGAGGAGACCAAGCAGGTGAGAGTCGCGGCCCCCACTCGCCTCACGCTGGCCTAGGGGACCACGCACAAACGGAGCCCTCGAAACTAAATGCGCAAATAAAAGCCACCGGTCGTAAAATCAGAGCCGTTCGTTGATTTGCCGTTCACTCTCTCCCGCCCCCCCTCGAGAAAGGTCGATGACCCGCCGCACTGCGCGCGTAGCAAACGATCCTGATGTTTACTCTCCTCCCGTGACATGTTGTATCCCCAAGGATTCGAACTGGATCCGCTGAGGAGCCCGTGGCGTCTCACTCCGGTGGCCCCGCGGGGTGCTCGACAGCCCCCCTCAACTTTGCTGCGCGCTCCCTCCGCGCGTCCTCCCGCCCCGCACGCGATGCCGCACCCGGCGCCAGTCGCGACGCACTGCTGGCGGTCCACACCGCCGCCCGCGCCCCGCCCGGGTCCCCCGGTCGGCTGTGCGATTGCGGGCCGACGTTTCCCTCCACAACCAGCCGGGGCGAAGCACCGCGAGGGGCCCCCCTCCGCCCGTCCGCGTGCCCCTCCCCCTGGCCCCTCCCCCGGGCGACCGTCCCGCCGCTCACCCCGCTTCGCCAGCCCCCCGCCCCGCCCGCCGCAGGAGAGCAAGCCCTTCGTCTTCGGCGCCGGCTCGGGCCTTGGCACCGGGGGCGGCTTCGGGGCCCTGGCCGCGGAGGGGGGCAGCCCCGCCAAGCTCGCCGCCGAGGGGGAGGGCGGGGCCGCGGCCGCCGAGGGCGGGGACGAGTACCAGGAGGAGGAGTGCCAGGCCGAGTACAAGCCCGTCGTGCAGCTGGACGCCGTGGAGACCAAGACGGGCGAGGAGGACGAGGAGGTGCTCTACGAGCAGAAGTGCAAGCTGTACCGGTACGACACGGAGAGCGGCGAGTGGAAGGAGCGGGGCGTCGGGCCCGTCAAGCTGCTGCGGAGCAAGGACAACGGGCGCACGCGGCTGCTGATGCGCCAGGAGAAGGTGCTCAAGATCCGCGCCAACCACATCGTGATGCCCGGGACGGAGCTCCAGGAGCACCAGGGGCAGACCAAGGCCTGGGTGTACCGCACGATGGACTTTGCGGAGGAGGAGCTGCGGCCCGAGATGTTCTGCATCCGGTTCGGGAGCGAGGAGAAGGCGCAGGACTTCAAGAAGGCCTTCGACGAGGCCGCGGAGGAGAACGGCAAGAGCATGGGCGCGCCCGCCGCGGCCGCGTCGCCCGCCAAGGACGCCGCCAAGGAGGACGCGGACGCCCTCGCCGACAAGCTCGAGGGGGCCAAGGTGGAGGGGGAGGCCGAGGGGGAGGAGACGAAGGCCGACGAGTAGGAGCGGCCCCGCCCGCGCCCGCCCGTTGAACTGCCTGGACACACCAGGGAGACCTTGCCCCCCGTAGTTTGCCAGGCATCGGCGTGGACGACTGACAGGTCAGTCGCGTCATTTGCGCCCGGTCTCCGCCGGGGGTGGGGGGATGGGCGGCCCAGGCCCTTCAAGACCGGCCGCGCTCTTCGCTCGGCGCGAACTCGGCGCTCGCACCTCCCTCCCCTTCTTCGACCCTGGGCGACGTCGCTTCTCTCCTCCCGGTCGTAGGTAGCGTGTTGTTGCATTCTTCACCGCCCTCCGACGGAGCGGTCAAGGGGGTTCCGGGAGCGCCATGGACACGAAACAGCTACAGGAGTGGTTCAACAGCGTCGACAGGGATAAGGATGGGCTCATCAAGGCGGACGAGCTGGTGAGCGCCCCCCGAACGGTTCCTCCTACCCGTACCCGTACCCTACGTGGCCCCCCTCCGCGCTCCGCGTGCCCCCGATTTGCCCACGCATTCATTACTTGCCTGCCTCTTGACTCTATCTGAGGGCATACGGTCATACCGCGGCGCGAGGTAGCCCCGATACCAGGGGTAAGCGAGGGGGTGGCTCCGTCCTCGGTCCCCCACGTGCTCGGCGTCCTCCCCCTCCTCGCCCTCCCGTCGCGATTTGCCCCTCCCCGCGTAGATATCGGCGATGCTCGTTATCACGTCCTCCCCGCCGCCCTTGGGGCGACGGGTCGGGGTCGCGGTCCCCAGCGGAGTTGTTGGGAGGTTTTATGTATCCATCGTGTATCCGTTGTATCCTGTGCGTCCATTGTATCTGTCGTGGGGAGCGTCGGCCATTCAAGTTACGGTGCTAGGGCCGGCCCTTAGCCGGCGGAGTCTTGCCCGCCGAGTGCCCCGGGCGCGACGCTTCGGCCCACATCTCTTCAACGCAGAGGGCCGCGCTGGAGACCGGCGGGCTCAACTACTCTCTCAATCAGGCCGGGCAGCTGGTCCGCATGTTCGATCGCGACGGGAAGGTAAGACCGCTCCCCGGGATCGGGTCCCCACGGCCCGGCGCGAGGCCCCGTACCGTGCCCCCGCCCCGGAACTTCCAAAACGCCGACGCCTATCCCCCTGCCGGGCCCAAGAGACCGGCGGTGCCGGTCCCTGCGCCGCCTTTCTTGTCATGACCCGGAAGACAGCCGGTCCTGCAGCCGCCCAGAGCGCCTCCCGACTCCTTCCCGGGCCCCTCCATAGGGGCGACTGCGGGGGAGGGGGCGCCGGCCCCGGAGGTCCCACCGCCGCCCCGCCCGCCCTGCGACCCGCAGGGGGCCCTGGACTTCGGGCAGTACGCCGACCTGCACAACTGGCTCATGTCGGTGCGGCAAAGCTTCATCATGCACGACAAGGAGAAGCACCGCGCCCTGAGCTACCGGCAGGTGCAGGAGGCGCTGAACGGCGCCGGGTTTGCCCTGGACGAGGTGCCCTTCCGGCGCCTGTGCGAGATCTTCGACCCCACGCTGTCCAAGGGGATCACGCTCGAGCAGTACGTGGGGATGTGCGCCTTCCTCAAGGGGAGCTCCGCCGCCTTCCGCGCCTTTGACAAGACGGGCCGCGGAGTCATCGAGGTGGACTTCGGACAGCTCGTGTACATCGGGACCTTCATGCGCTAGGGCGGGGGGTCGCCCCGGTAGATGTCGGGTCGGGCGGGGAGGGCGGGCGGCGCGTCCCTCGGTGGACGCGCCCGCCGTCGGTAGATCCCACTTCGAGCGGAGTGAGCGGGAGGCGCGCCACGTCCGCCGCGCTCGCCACGCAGTTACAACAGAATGAATGCAACAGTTTCTCTTGGGCAGCGCGTTTGTTCTCCTTTCCGCCCCCTTCCTCGGACAGTTACAACCCTCGCTCCACGGCACTCCTGCTCCTCGGACTCGTCCCCGCTACCTTCCCCCCCCGCCTGGGCGCGCAACGGTCAGCGGGCACTGGTCAGTGTCGCCGGTCCGTGTCGCACCCCCCCCCGCCCGCCCTTGTGGCCGGCGGGCTGCCGCACCCCCGCGAGAACCCCGGGCCAGGGCTCTACCGGCTGGGGCGGCAGAAGGGTGGCGATGTGGGCGCTAGAGGGGACCCCGTCGTCCGAATTCGACGTCTGCGAGTACAGCCAGGGGCCGCCGTCGTCCCACTGCCGGGCAAAGTGGCTGCGGGAGGCGGCCACGGTTGCGATGTGGGTGGCGCTCGCCGCCCTGGGGGCGCTCATGATCGCCACGTGCAGGAAAAGGGAGCGAGGTGAGCGGATTCCCGCGGAGACAGGGCGCGGCGGGCCGGGGAGCGCCACGGGGGGAATTTGATGGCGGGACGGCCCGACGCCGCGCCCGCGCCGCGCCGGGGGTGGCCTGCCCGCCCGGACGCGCGGGGCGGGACCAGGGCGCCGCGCCGGTGGGGCCGCCGCGCCACGCCGCGGGGCACCGGCCCCGCCACCAGTCCCCCCGCCACCAGTGCCCCCGCCACCAGTGCCCCCGCCACCAGCGCCCCCGCCCCCACCCCCGCAGGACTCCCGGGGGGCCGGGCGGGGGTGGCCGCGGAGCGAGTGGGGCCGGCGGCCGCGACGCCCCCGCCGCCGGTCGCGTCCCTGTGGGAGCAGGAGGAGGACGCGTGGGGAAGCGCCGAGCCCCCCCCCAGCCGGGGAGCCCGCCTCGGCCTGAGCGACGACGAGGGGGGGGCCGAGCCCCCCGCGGGGCCGTCCCCGGGCGGGGGCCCCGGCGACGCGGGGCCGTCCCCCCGCCGGCACCTCGCGTGGTCCCCGGCGGGCCCCCCCTCGCCCCGCCCCGGCGGCGCCGACGCCCCCGGCGAGGACCCCGTCGCCGCGCTGATGGCCGACCCCGCCTTCCGCGCGTGGTCCGTGGCCCGCGGGCTCGGGGAGGCGGGGGTGGAGAGGCTCCGGGGGCGGGAGGGGCTCCTGAGGGAGCTGCGCGCGGGGGACCCGGAGGCGTTCTCGCGGCTGTGGCACAGCGCGTCGTGCCGGTACCCCGCGGGCGGGGACCTGGCGCAGATCGGCGACCTGTCGGACCTGCCACGGGCGTCGCGCGGGGCGGTGGCGGCGGGGTGGGCGGCGGACGCGGCGCCGCTGGCCGCGGGGCTCGGCCTCTGGCTCCGGGGCGGGGCGGGGCTCGGGGACTGCGGGAGGGGGCTCGGGGGCCGCGGGTCGGGCGGCCTGGGCCCCCTGGCGCTCGCGGCAGGGGTCGCGTGGGTGTGGACGGGGGCGCAGGTGTGGGCGGCGTCCGCCCACGCGGCCACGTGCGGCGGGGCGGCGGCCGGGTCGGTGGCCGTGGAGCGCCGGTCGCAGCACGTCGCGAGCCCCGCGCGCGTCCTGGCGGCAGGCGCCGTCGACGCCGTCCTCGGCGTGTGCGCCTCCCTCCCCGCCGTGCTCCTGCTCGCCGGCGCGGCCGAGCTGTCGCTGCCCCCCGCCACGGTGGGCGCGGGGGCGCTGTGCGCGCTGGCGCTGCTGGCGGGGGGGACCCCGGGGGGGCTCGCCGCGGGGATCGAGGCGAAGCAGGCCCGGGAGCCCGTCGCGACGGGCGTCGCGCGGGCCCTCGGGGGGGTGGCGCCGGATCCCGTCAGCCCGGCTGGGACCCCGGCGCGCTGAGCGGGGCGGTGGGGGGGGGGGACACCCGCGGACTGGCGCCGGGGCCCCCGGGGTCTCCTGTCGCGCCCGTCGTGTGCTCCGCGACCGCCTGCGTCCCCTCCAGTTATATAGCATTGCGTGGCGCTGCGGCGTGCGAGAGGAATCCCGTGAATCAGGGTCGACTTTGCCCGAGGGCACGCCTTTCCGCCGAATAATAAGCGCTAGGAGGGCCATGGCGGAGGAGCAGCAGCCGGAGGCTACCAAGCCTCGCGAGCTGATCTTCCTGGTTAGGGTAGAGAAGTGCTCCAGGATCTCGGTGAGCGGCATGCGGGGCACCCCTCGGGGAGCTCGCCGAGAACATCTCCTGGGCCCCGCTTCGGGTGTCCCGAGAGCCGGGGGAGCAGGGGGCTGCGGCGCTGCCCGGCGATGAAACTCGTCATTTAACACGCCTTCGCCCGCCGGGACTGCCCGCATCTCCCTCACCGACGGCGGGGGGCGGGGGGCAGTGCGATTTTTGGAACGCCCGATTGGGGCTTGCAAATGCGCCCCGTCCTCGCGTGACTGGCCCTGATCCCCCCGTGTTACAAGCGCAGACGTCGGAGAACGCAAAGGAGATCCCCAAGGCGTTCGTGGAGGTATCCTTCCCGGGGCAGGAGGCCGCAGAGGTGAGACTCCCGTGTGGGAGTTGTTGTTGCCTGGGACCCCCAGGGGGGCCCGGCACCCCCCCGGCCCGCGGCGCCCCCCTCACAGTCGCCCCCGCCCCGCCCGCGGAGCGCAGGTGTCGGGGTCCGTGGCCCTGACGGCCGCGGCGGACGACGCACCTGCGCACTACGCGCTCGCCTTCGAGAAGGAGTTCACGGTCGAGGCGGGCGACGCGCTCACCCACGCCATGGCCAACGCGCCCCTGCGGGTGACGCTGGGGATGGAGAAGAAGGACTTCAAGTGCGCCGCGCTCGAGGTCGACCTCCTCGACGTCGTGCTGGGCCGGACGCACACGGTGGAGATCGCGGAGCAGGTCGTCGCCGGCCCGGGGGTGGAGGGCCCCTGGGCGCCCGAGGTGACCCTCTACGGCGTCTCCCTGCGGGTGCTCGAGGCGGGGGGCACCGAGGAGGAGCCGACGAAGGAGCCCGCGCTCGTGATGCCCGCGGAGGACGGGGAGGCCGTCACGGTGCTCAGCGTGGAGTCGGTGGCGGCGGCGCGCGTCCCGCCCGGGATGGCCGCCGCCGCCGCCAAGGTGGGGGAGGGCAACTGCCGGCTGCTGGTCAGCGCCGTCCTCCCCGTGGGCCCGGGCCGCCGCATCGCCCTCCAGGCCCACGCCGCGTCCCTCGACGCCGAGGCCGCCGCCATGTCCTACGCCGGCCCCCCCGTCCGGTACCTCCTTCCCCGCGAGGCCGTCTCCTACCTCGCCGCCAACCTGGACGAGGGGTGCAAGATCGCGGTGGAGGTGGGGCGGGCGTTCCCGGCGTCGGTCAAGGTGGACGACCCGGCGGAGATGGCGTACCGCGGCGTCGCCGCCGTGGACATCTCGGCCCTGGCCGAGCCCGGGCGCGAGCGCGCGACGGTCGCGTGCCCCGTCACGCTGGCGACGGCCGACGCGGTGGGCTCCCTGGGGCCCTTCTTCCCGGCCTCGACGCTCCCGGGCAAGCGGCCGCCCGCCGAGGGGAAGGACGCGGTCAAGGTCGACGACGACGCGGACGGCGGGTGCCCCTTCGTGGCGGCCGGCACCGTCGTGTCCCTGGGGCTCTCCCTCTCGCGGCCCCTCCTCCCGCCCTGGGCCGCCCCGCTGGCCCCGGAGATCCCGGCGGAGGAGGTCGTCCCGCCCCGCGCCCCGCCCCCGCCCCGCCCGCCCCGCTCCGCCACGGACCTGTTCCGCGACGAGTGCCGCCGCGTCGCCCGCGAGGTGTCGGAGGACTACCGCCGCCTGGCCGAGGGCGCCCCCGAGGTCGGCGTCACCCCCGCCGCCATGATGACGTCCCGCACCAAGCTCCTCAAGTACGAGCTCAACCGCTCCGGCAAGTTCCTGGCCATCCGCGCGACCCTCAAGTCCCGCGTGCAGGAGATCGTGCGCGAGCGCTACGGCCTCGGCGGCGAGATGGCCCCCGAGGAGATGTCGGACGTCTACAACTCGCTCTTCGCCACCCTCTGCGCCGAGATGCGGCTGGCCCTCAAGGAGCTCTACAGCCCGGACCCCGCGACGGTCCCGCCGCCCCCGGGCGCCCGGGACCGCGAGGAGATGCTCCGCCTCGCCGACGAGTGCGAGCGCGTCGGCCGCCCCGCCCGCGCCGAGCAGCTCCACCAGGACCGCCTCGCCGGGGCGGAGGACGCCCGCACGTGGCGCCAGTACGGGGGCTTCTGCGCGCGCCGGGGCAACGCGCGCCGCGCGTCCGAGGCCTTCAAGCGCGCGCTGGAGCTCGACCCCGCCGACCCCGCCGCCCGCCGCTCCCTCGCCCTCGTCCTCGCCGCCATGGGCCTGCAGCACGACCCCCTCCACCTCCGCCACGCCGAGGCGGTGGTCCACTCGCTGCTCCCGGGCGGGGGCGGGGGCGGGGGCGGGGCCGACCCGGGCGGGGACGCGGGGGGTGGGGGGGAGGCCGCCGCCGCGGACTGGGCCCTGCTCGCGGCGGTCCTGGGCCAGGCCCGGGGGCGGGAGCGCGACTGCCGGAACGCCGGGTTCGAGGCCCGGCGGCTGGCCCGGGAGGC
>Ga0181582_10003795_pt1 | contig 12193 bp, 9 predicted proteins | sample 071ome_32_FD_132438 | JGI IMG/M metagenome (GOLD analysis project Ga0181582, IMG submission 132438) | Coastal salt marsh microbial communities from the Groves Creek Marsh, Skidaway Island, Georgia - 071405AT metaG (megahit assembly) | ecosystem: Environmental > Aquatic > Marine > Intertidal zone...
ATGAGATTCAGTTTAGACTTGTAATAGTTCATATTGGACATAATTATTTTTGTTTGTGTCAGTGGTAAGTATAGTTGTCCCAGGGGGACTGACATTTCCTATAGTGACTTTAGGATTTTAGAAATTCTTTCGTAAGTCTTTCTGTCTTTCATGTAGTCCTCGTAGTCTTCTTTAGACATGAAGTTACCCTCGATAGAGAATCCATTTAATTCTCCTGCCTTTATGAGCTTCCATGTCTCTGGATCTTGGACTCTCATTTTTACAGCCCAAGTTCCTTCTGGCAAGTTAAACCCATACTTAGTGTTGATCTTGTCGTGCTCGGGATCTTCTACCAACCAGGTTTCCATAACATAAGATCCTGCTTCTATTTCCTCGTGCTCGATATTGGTGTCGGCGTTTCTAAGTTCTCTCATGAATTTTTCAGCGATCTTAGCTACCACCTCTTTGGTGAACTTAACATAGTAAGGATCCCCGTTTTCGTCTTTACGAATAATCTCCATATCTGGAATCATGGCGGGACCTACGATTATCTGCTCATCTTCGTCAGCAAACATAAGCTTAGACATCTTAGAGTTTTCTACTGGTACACAGTTAGGCACTCTTTTGCCATCTTTAATTTTAGTACCGATAGCTTCATAACCAGGCCAACATGCTTCGTCTAAGTCAAACTCTTCCGTAAAGTACTTAGCAATAACTTCAGCGTGTCCATCCATGTAAGCCACATCGGAGATAGTGCCTAGTTCTTCGTCAATCTCGTGTGCTAGATCTTTGTAATCATCTATGAGTACAAGAGCCTGTTTCATCTGGGCCTCTGTTGTGCTTTCAGCCTCTATAACATCTTTCTCTATCTTAAATACATTGTCGGCTATTTGGGCTGCTGATCTTATCATACCGATAGTGTCGTCTTCAGCTGCTGTTGACATCCAACCCTCAAAGGTAGCTACCGCTCCCGGACAGATGTAGAAATATTCGGTCTGGTAACCAAAGATGTCTAGCTCAGTGCCTTCCATCTTTTCTTTCTTTTTCTTATCCTCGGTAATCTGGTCTGTATACGGGGGTAAAGCGGGATCATAAGAAAAACCAGCGTTCATGCTGTGTTCTTTCCAAACTCTGTAGCAGATAGCTACTGCTTGATCTCTAGGTCTACCCTCGTCTATATTAACTGCTACACATCTGCCAAGAAACTCATCTTCCGTTTCCCCGGTATTGGGGTATACAAATTCTTCCTCTTTAAAAGCAAACCAATCTACTTCTATTGCTGGGTCTGAAACTAGAGATATTTTGGATACCCCCGAGTCTAAGAAGTCCTCCAATATTTCTAGATCGATAACTTTTTTCTTCTTCATATTGTTAAGTATATTTTGTTATAGACTTGCTATATCCTTAATTCTTTTATCTGCTTCCTGTTGGCTAGACATGTCTGAAGCTACCACATAAGTCTTCACCACTGGCTGTTGTTTAGTTAGGGTTTCTTCTAGTTCTTTAGACATACCAGTAACTCCACCTTCAGCGTACTTTCTTTTGCCTGACTCGTTAATGCTATTTATTAGTGGGAAGAAGTTTTGTGTTGCTCTTCTGTTTACTACAAACTCACCGCCTTCTAATTCTCCAAAGCTTGTTTTTATTCCGCCTTGGGAATGCCTTCTACCTCTAAGTAAACCACCTTCAGCAAATTTAGATGGACCACCACCTGCTGCTTCTCCACCGCCGCCGTCACCACCAGAAGGTGCTTGGAATTTTTGGCTTCTAATCTTAAGCACTTGTGCTAAACCTTGTGCCCCAATACCTACAGCTGTTATAACATTGGCTGGGAAAGGTAGTGTTGGTTCTTTCAGTGTTTTGGTAATAGCAGCGTATGTGCTAATAACTGCTTCTGCCAGGTTAAGTGCTTTAGCTACTTGGAAAGCTTTCTTAGCTCTTTTGGTATCGCCTTTTGCTAACTGTTCTGCTAAACCAGCTAAAGCTCCTAAAGATTTAGCTGTAGCCTCTAGTATCTGTTCTCTTTCTGCCCTTTTAACATCTACTATACGCTGGCTGTTAGCCACCTCATTGTCGGCAATCTGGTCGCTAAGTCCTTGTACCGTGTCAGCGTAAGCCTGATCTGCTTCTGCCTTTTTAGCTAATAGGTCTATGTACTCCTGGGTTTCTGTATTGCCAGCTTCTTCCAGTTCAGCCAGTCTATCGTTGGTAGCCTGTGACTGTTGTTCAAACAATTCTTTTTCTAGATCTAACTGTTTCTGTAAGTACTCTTGTTGTATTTCAAACTCTGCCTGTGCTCTGTCATTAGCATTTTGTATAGCAGCTGCTTGTCTATTCTTGGCGTTAACTTCTGCTTCGGCTAATCTACGCTGTTCTGCTTCGTAAGTTGCTTGGTCTATTTCGCCGGCTTGTAACTTAAGTGCTAACTGTTCCTTCTCTAATGAAACTTGGTTAGTTAATGCTTCAGATCTTTGCCCTGTAATTCTTTCATCTAGTTCTGCTAACTCTAACCTAGCTTCGGCTAAAGCGTTACGGGTTTCTTCCGTTTGCTTAATTTCATTTTCAGCCGCTGCCGCTGCTATCTTTATACGTATTTGTTCTTTTTCTAGCTCAGCTTGCTTTATTTGGGAATCTAAAAGGTCTTGGTTAGCTTTTATCCTTTCCGATAGGTTCTTAGTTTCGTCATCCCTATCTTGTCTAAGCTCTTCTTGGGTCTTTTGGTACTCTAACTGTATTTTCTGCCTTTCAAGATCTGCTCTTGCTGCTGCCTTCTGTAGTTCTACTAGTTTGCCTGCTTGGTCTGCAATTTCTTTTATGTCAAGGTTCTTAACAGCTTCTACACCAGCAGTAACAATTTCTGTAGTAGCAGTTACCACTTCAGAAACAGCTTCACCAAAGTTTTCTACTACATCACCTGCTTCCTTAGCAATAGTTTTCCCAGCATCTATAATGTTTTGCTTGGTTTCTTCTATCTCTTCGTTAAGTGCTGCTATCTTGTCTTGGTCCTTACCTCCTAGCCAGCTATTTTCCCAAACCTTTTGTGCTTGTAGAATAGCTAACTTAATAGCGTTAAAAGAAATGATAAGTGGCTGTATAGCAATAGTTAGTAAGGAACCAATAACTTCTTTAGTGGCATCAAAGCTTTCGTTACTTGCTGTAAGCTTCTCTATAACAGGGCTGATAGCTTCAGATAGCTTTTGGAAAACTATTTGTATAATGTTACCGGCCTTAGCAAAAGCATCCATTACGGGTTGGGAAGCTTTGAATGCTCCAGTTAATGCTGCTATGACAGCACCCACACCAGAAGCTTTCAGTATACCACCTAAGGCTTTACCAACACCCCGTAGTCCCTTAGCAAATATTTTACCGCCTTTAGCGCCTGCTTGGAATAACTTACCAAAAGGGGTTAAGGCTTTCTTAGTATCGTCTATAACCTTTTTGGTTTTAGCAGCTGCTGTTTGGTAAGTCTTGCTTGCTTTAGCAGCAGCATTTTGTGCCTGCTCATACGCCTTGGTAGCTCCTGTTAGATCAGCAAAGTCTTTAATCCCTTGCTTAATCCCTTCTATTGTTACACTAAGACTAAAATTTCTATCCGCCATATTACTAAGTATGCTTTTTTATCTATTTGTTTTAAGGTGCTGTCCAGTCTACTCTAACAGTCCATTCTGTACCAAGCCCACCACCTGTAGGAGAAGTGCCAAAAGGACCAAAAGTTGATGTTGTACCAGTAAGTGGTTGTCCTGTCCCGGAATCGTATACAGGATCTGTGTCACCTTCATTAGCCCATACTCTGACCCGAACTGTACCTCCGTAAATAACAGGTACTTCCCATTCTACAGTCATATAAGAAGGGGTAGAATACAAAGCATCACTTCTGTCTTGATCAGTACTTCCTGACTGGGTTATTGTACCAGTAACTTCTTGAGCTGTTTGAGTACCTGTTTCTGGATCCTGGCCAGAAAGTAAATAAGTTAGAGTAACCTCTGACGCAGTACCACCAGGACTAAAGAAAGATCTAACATACTGGTCTCTATAACACACTGATAATTTAGAAGCACCGGTAGCACAAACACCATATGCATCTGGAGCCCCATTATCTACGCTAACATACTCACCTGTATTTCCAACCCCTGTTACCAGTACTGGCTGGGTCTCTCCTACCGGGCTTTCCTCGTAAGGGTCATAGAAATAACCTGTAGCTACACCATATGTAGCATCAGTAGCGTACACAGTACTTGAAGGAAGCTGTACGTTCCATTCGTCACAGCAAGAATCTCTAACTCCAAGATCTCCTGGAGCAGAAGTTACCACAGCATCGGGATATTCTACATCTAGTTCACCACAGTTACATGAAGTACATGTAGCAACCTGTAAGATAGTGTTGCCATCACTACCTATTTGTACTGCTGAGTTACTACCACTTTCCCTGTACCAGTTACTACCTGTAAGTGTTCCTCCAGAAGCTCCCGAATAAGCCTTTGTTGCTGAGGTAAGGACCGATCCCGTAGCGCCGTTGTGATAGATTGTTAAAGGATAAGAAGTATCACAACATACTGTACAAAGATTGCTGCTAGTTGCTACTGTTGCTGGTATGAGTCCAGTAGGACCACAAGAACATCCAGAACATGTTGCCACTAGTATAATTGTACCGAAGGCATCTACTACGTAAGCATTGGTACCATCTGAGTAGTAACCTTGTTGTGCTGGTATGTAAGCTCCGTTATCGGCGTAAAGAGCGAATGAGGTGGCTAATGTTTCATTTTGGGAATATACTGTAACATTAGTTATGCCTTCACAGCAACAAGCTGTACAAACTGAAGGGTTAGTAAATCCTCCAGAAAAACAAAGACCAGTTATAGCAGTTAGGGTTCCTTGTTCGCTAGGTGCTTGGTCCAAAGCAAACCCAGCGTTATCCGCCATTTTAATTAAAGTAACCCTAGCCTTGCTATAGGCTCCTAGTACATAATCCTTAATTTCTTGTACTAACCACCAGGAGTCTTTTACATAAATTTTATCATTGAACCTTAACTCCTGTATTTCTTGTGAATTGAGTACAAAGGTTGCCTCCATTTTTCTAGAATAAGGACTGTACGTATAGTTAGCCCAGGTTTCCCAGTACTGTCTGTAAGCTGTTTTGTTAGTTCTACCGGCAAATCCTACAAGATCAGAATCCCAATACTGATCGGAATTAGACCAGTTAAGGTCAAAGGCGTTTTCGTCAAAGGGGTATAAACTAAACTGACTCATGACTGGGTAAGTTGTCTGTAGTACTGCTGTACCGCCATTGTTTAAATACCAGGAAGTTGGTGCTGTCTGTAACCCATTCCAGAAAAGCAATCTAGGTTTTACTTGGATAGGTTGTCTTTCTGTGCTGGTATCTTTAGCAAAGTGTGGTAATAAGAAAGTGTTATCCCCAGGAATCGGGGCTAACGGGGTTGGAGCAAAGAAAGACTTAATGTTCTTTATTCCCTTAATAGTCTCTAACTTAGAGTCGTACTTAAGTTCCCCAAAGATCTCCTTCTTTTGGTTTTCATAGAGTACATTGTAAAGATCTCCCTCTTTAGCATCTTGGTAAAAGATTTCCCTTTTCTGACTGTAGAATAGTGGTGTAATTGCTACATCCATTTCTTCATCCAATCTTTGGGTCCAGTCTCTTTGCTGACCCTCTAGAATCCAGTCGTTCCAGGGTTCTATATAGAAGTTCTTAGGATTGTCTGGGTCTGGTTCCCATACTAACTTAAATCTGTCGTTAATCCCTTTAATAAAGTCTACCTGCTTATATTGGGTAGGTAGCATGCCCGCCGGCGTAACATAAGGTTGTCCTGATCCCTCGAAAATACCATTCGTAACATGTAGAGATGATATCTCGTTAGATGTAACTCTAATCTTAGCAGTAAACTGATCGTCCACTGTACCGTTAGCTGTAAAGGTAAATGTTCTTAAAGAAGGTGTTGTTTTAACAGAGAGATAATTAGTGTTAGAATCATTAGATAAGTAACCTTGCCCTTGGGGTTGGCCTGGTATTGATTTAAAAGAATAAGCTGCCCTTGTTGCTATTTTACTCCCGTTTTTATATAGGTCAACATAACAATAAACACTGTCCCTAGCATTTTGTGCCGAGTTATGTACAAACTCGTTGAAGACATCCCTTACAATAAAAGTATAAGGTTGCCCAGTTCCAGGGGCTTCGTAGTAAGAACTAGGAGAAGTGTATACAGAATTAGAGGGGTCTTGTTGTACTTGGACTATAGACATATCTCCAGATACTGCTCCTGTAACTGGTTGTAAAATATTGGTAGTAAATACTGTTCTAAAAGAATTGTCTAACTGAAAGGTTGGTAGCGCTACATTGGTAGACAGCATATAAATGTTGTCGAAAAAGTTAGAAGCAGTAGCTCCCATAGCTCCTAGGAAGTTAGACTCATAGGTAAACCCTGCCTCTTCGAAGATTTTATCCCATACCTTTTTAACCCTAACCGCCGGGCGTAACTGCTCAGGCTCCATAGGGTTTGCTACATTAGTAAATCCCTTTGTAGAAGTTGTACCGTTGTATACAGAAACTGTAGGCTGGTTCGGTACTCCAGAGTTATTGTAAGTGTACCCATACTCTGCCAAAGGGTATACTACATCACCATTGAATAGGTTTCCATTCCAGGAATTAGTAACTGTAGTGTAATTTAAGCTATGTGTGTATTGGTTAAGATTTAGGTCAGATAAACTTTTAGGACCTACTATTGCCCCAAAATTACTGGTCTCGCCCATAAACACTAACTCGTATTCTATCTTGCCTTCTCTACCGTTTCTAAAAATGTTAGTAAGTCTAATATTTCCAGAAGTAAAGTACCGACCTTCTACATTAATGTAAGCGTCTGCTACTTTACTAGCATCATAGTCTCCTACATTAACATTAAAGACTGCTTTGAAGTAAGTGCCGTTACTACTAGTATGGGGTACTCTAAAAGTCTGGGAATATCCAGAAGTGGTTTTTTCTGGTTCTTCTAAACCCTGTACTGACTTGGTTAGTTTAATAGGTTCTGACTTATAAAGGTCTAACTGAACATATTGGGAATAGTCCGCCCCCGTTAGTCCTTGTTGTCTAGCAAATAATTCTACACTTGGGTTCATTAAACTATATCTTGTTTTTTGTTAAGTTTTGTGTAAGTCATATCAAAAGAAACCTGGGTAAGCTTAACTTGCTTTATTAGCTTGTAGTCGTACTTAAGGTTTGTAATCTGTACTGTGTAAGGAACCTCTTGTGCTGCTTGACCAGGTACTGCTCCTTCTACCGTATCTCCGACATAAGCTATAACATCTGGAGACTCGGGTAAGGCCCCTAGGTAATCTAGCTCTTCTTGGGTCACCCAATCACTTTCTATTTTCATAGTAATTTCGGTGTTCCTATTAAAGCTTTTGGTGCCACCTGTGTTCCAGTTGTAGGTTTTATCGTTACCTGTTCTAACTGGGGTAGTTAAGGAGTACTGGTAGTTAGGCTGACTATAACTTTCGGCGGTAGTATCAGTAGACTTTTCATAAAACTTAGTAAAGTTATAGTAGTCTCGCCCGCCCCACTTGTTTAGCCAGCTAAGTCTTACCCTCTGGTAAAGATCTTGACAATCAGGATCTACATAAAAGTAGTAAGTCTGCCCATCATAGGTGGTACTTACACTATCCTTAATCTTAGGGGTTACTGTAATATAGGCACATGTAGCAGATGGTGTAAAGCTTGGTAAGATCTGTACCATCTGGAAATAGTTGTTAATGTCACTAAAGCTTACTGAACTATAGCCAGTGCTTGTTGCTGGACCACCGCCGTTACCCGTAATGTTGGTAATCGTTGCCCCTGAACCAGCTGTAGCTCCTGAAGAAGTGTACTGGTCTACTTGCCACTCTTTTATCTGTCCTTCTATATTAGCAGTATAAAAAGGGTTTTGGTTCCAATAGGTTAGGGTTAAGTAATCTCCGGGGATAAAGGTGTTCCAGGTAGCATTGGTTGGTACCTCCGACATAGCGTATCCATAACCAGTAAGGTCATATCCAGCAAACTTTTTGAAGAAAGGAGTTATTTCAGATCCTATTGTTTCTAAGCTTTCTATTGACTCTTGGTAAGAAAGAGCTGCTGGAATAACCACCGGCCATTTAGCATTAGTATAACTAGCAGAAATAGCATACTCAGAAGAAGTAAGTTCATAGGCGGGATCTCCCTCTGTACCAGAGCCATCGAATAAGGTCTGTACCCCAGACACTAAATATTCCTCGCCAACATAAACCTCTACTTGGGCTATAATACCTAGGAAGCTTTTAATCTCGAAAGAACCACCCGAAGAGTATCCGTACTCTGGTGGAGCGACCTGGGCTGTATTAATATAAGAAGACACTACAGAAGAAATGTCTATCATACCATAACCACTAGGGTTAGGTCTTTGCCTTATCCTTACAGTAGAAGAAGTTGCCGCTCCATCTACTGGGGTGTAGTTTATAACAAGATCGAAGACATAAACCATATCAGTCTCTTCATTCTTGTCGCTATCAACAGAATAGAACATTGGATTAACTGGTGTGCTAATCCAGTGGGGTCTTTGTGCTACAGTAGTGATTGCCATATTAGTTAATTAGTTTTGTAATGCTCTGTTTTCTTTTTCAATTTCGGCGTATTTCCAGCTGAGGAAGTTGAGTCCTTCGTAGATAGTAAGTCCTGTAGCTTGTTTGTGATTAGTTGGATCTTCTCCGGATAAGAGGTTGATAGTTCCCCACCATCCTCTAATAACACTCTCACTAGGGCTAAGAGTTTTTCCTTGTCCTGGACGCTTAGGTCCTTGCTCTGCCTTATTTCCCTCGTCAAAGAGTCCAGGGTAATGACGAAAGACTGATTTCCTAAAAGCAAAAAAAAACTCAGTGCTGACTTAACGTATTTAAGTGGGAGGTCCTTAAAGATTTCTGCTTGTTCCTGAAAGTCTATATCTTCATAAGCCATAATCTTTTTACGCCTTAATCCCCGCTTTATTATTGGGCGGTAAAGTATTGCTAAGATCTCATGTAACTTGTTGCTAGAGTTCTCTTGGTTAACCAAAATATCTAGGTCAGCAAATTCTCCGACTGTTACCCGCTCCATGTCTATAAGACCGTAGTCGGTATCTTGGAAATTAAACTCGTCTATAATTTCCCCTATGTTGTCGCTGAAGTACAAGGAAATAACCTTTTCCAGGGTTGCCCATAACAAGGTCCAGTCTGCTAACTTTAGTTTTTTTAGTTCAGACACTTGTGCTTTGGAAAGACCTGATACCACTTCGTACTTAGAAGCCATATCGTCTTTCTCAAAGTATGGGGCTATTTCGTAGTAGTCCCTAATAGTTAACTCTTTAATAGTGTAGTTTTTCTTTTCTATTTGGAAATCTATCATAGTTCTATTTTTTCTAGTTCTAGTTCAAATTGTATTGTAACTGCTTCTTCCAGTATGCTGTAAAACTTATCTAGGTCTTTCTTGCCCATTACTGTAAAGAACCTAGGCTCTATTCCTTTTTTGTCCGGGCCGAAACCTTTAGGTGACCATTTGGCGTTATTGGGAATTTTGTAAGGATTGACCTTGCTGTCATAGGTACCGTAGTCAACATAGAAGCCGTAGCTTTTCTCGCCATAGCCAATAACCATTTTTCCTTTTTTATAGGTAACAGTAACTGCTTTGCTGAGCGATCCCTTTGCTTGTCTTCTAAAAACACGCTGAGCGTAAGCTGCTGCTTCTTTATATTTCTGTTCTACTTCCCTTTCCATTATTGTCTAAAAGCTGCTGAACATAGGTCAAAAGAAGATTTAACTACAAGATCTAACTGTACTGACCAGCCCGCTAGATTATTGTTAAACTTTTCTACAAAAGGTTCTATAATTACTGGGGTTTCCGCTTCTATTTCTAGTTGGCCCCAGGTAGTCATTATGATCTTAGACATAAGGTCTTGTATAATCATAAAGGTATTGTTGTGTACATTTTTTTGTAGGTCCTCAGTGTTCTCGGCGATATCAGCCACTAAGAGTCTAAACCCAAATGTAACCTTACCGTACCTGTCCATTGATGACTGTTCGGGGATAAGGAATACTACTGGGAACCTCTGAAAAGGGTGTTCATTGTTCTGTACATCTAGGTCACTAAGCTGCCCGACCTGGAATTGCTTTACCGCCAAATGGGATAGGGCGATAGTCTCTAGTTCTTCGACCAATACCTTGTATGTAGAAATTCTTGTTGGCATAGAGGTTTATATTTAAGTATAGTTTTATTGTTTTTTATCGGAGAGATAACTTAGTCTGTATCCTCTCCAGGGTTCACCCTTTTTTAATCTTGAGCTTATTGTAGCAGAAGTAACCCCGAAATAAGCAGCCATATCTAATGCTGACCGGAAGACTAATCCTTCACCATCTTTTACATGTATAGCTTGACAAGGCTTACTGGGAGTGTTCATTTTGTAACTAAGCCATCTTAGGTTTTCTACCCTATTGTCTGCTCTGTCTTTATTTATGTGATCTACACAGCAATACTTATCGGGATTGGGTACCCAGACCTCAGCTACTAACCGGTGGGCTGAGTAAGTCCTAGTACCTCTTTGACCTTTCTTTCCGGTCCCAAAGGTAACATTCCTATAGCCGGTCACAGGATTAATATAGGTCTTTCTTGGTTTACCCGGCCGGGTTCCTTGTCCTTCTGTTTTTCTTCTAAAGTTTCCTAGATTACTAACCTCGTAATCGGGGTGGTTAGGTATTACTTTCCATTCTTCCATCTTTGATATTTTTTCTTTTATATATCAAAGAACTTTTTGGAAAAAATGTGCTTTTCAATTTTTTTTAGCGCCGGGGGGCTGTATATTAGCTAAGTAATTAAAAAAGAAACATTATGGACATTATTTTAACTTTAGCATTCGCCCTACTTATTTCGCCCGCTTTCCGCTTAGGCTTTTTCGAGGGTATTATTGAAGCTCTTAACAAAAAGTAATTATGACTTACGAAAAAATGTATAATTCCCTTCATGATTGGGAAAGAGAACATATAGATCAAGCTCCAAAGGGTAACCGTAAATTCTGGATAAAAAGATACTGGGACGAACACTGTGTTGGTACAATACATTACCAGGGTATGGCTTATTTCTGGGGACATGCTTATAAACACACACTAAGGTATGTAACAGACCAGGAAAGAAAAGCTACACATAGAGCTTGGCTAGACGCTGGGTTAGAGCTTACTGGTGAAAGCCCTGAGCATTTAGAGCTTATGCTACTATACTGTAAAGAAAGCATAGAACAGTGGGAGAAGGAAGACTCACTTTAAAAAACCTCCGGCCGGGATCTAGGCTTGCCCAACACAGCATACCTAGACTCTTCATCTCTAACCCCAGTCATAGCATACCTGATGCTATCCATTAAGTGATTGTAGTCATCTATGGGTTTCCCAGTCCCTTCCCTGTAAGAGTAGTTCTGGTATTCCTCTATAAGGTTGGCACTCTTAGGGTTGGCAAAAACTTGGAAGGTGTGTATACGGTCTATCCCATGCTTAATTGAGTCTGGCCCTTTCTTAGCACCTTTTATATTTGGGTAACCCAATCTTCTTATTGTCTCTATTGACTTAGGTTCAGCACTATCGGCGTATATGGTTGCTAATCTGGGTATGCCCATGGCTTTCATTGCTTCCACAATATCCTCGTTGGTGTACCCTTTTTGGTACAGTAACTCTTCTACCCAAAGCTTCTTACCCCGCTTCTGTACCTTAACCATAGCTGTTGGGTCGGTACTATAGCCGAAGTCAATAGCGTAGATAACCTCAGCCTCAGGGTCAGGGTTGTAGTCAGTCCAGTTCCAGTTTTGGAAAACGGCGCCGAGACCAATCGTTTGCCATTCACCCATAAGGTGGTGGCTGTAATACTGTGGGTCTGTGATCTTAGCCCTTTCCCACTCTTTAACCTTACCTGGATCTAGGTTCTCTATGTTGTCCTTGTATGTTGTGTGGATAAAGCAGTGGTCCTCTGCCCATTTCGGGTTAGGAGTTCCGTCCGGTAAGTACCAGCGCTTAAAGATCCAGTGTGCCTTGTGGCCTGGGTTAAACAGTACGAGGATCTTTCTGTTTACGTCTTTGGATCTAAAAGAGTCAATAAGCTTAATGTACTCTACTTCGCTCGGTATTTCCTGGGCCTCGTCTATAAGTAGCATAGTACCTATAATACCTTTACCCTTTGCTGTTTGGG
>Ga0181582_10003796_pt1 | contig 12190 bp, 7 predicted proteins | sample 071ome_32_FD_132438 | JGI IMG/M metagenome (GOLD analysis project Ga0181582, IMG submission 132438) | Coastal salt marsh microbial communities from the Groves Creek Marsh, Skidaway Island, Georgia - 071405AT metaG (megahit assembly) | ecosystem: Environmental > Aquatic > Marine > Intertidal zone...
GGGCGCGGGCAGGGGGCGACCCGCGCGGGCCCCCGCCCGCCCGCGGCCCGCGGCCCCCGCCCCCACCCCCCCCCGGGCCCCCCGCCCGCTCCCCCCCTCCCCCCGCGCAGGTCTTCTCCGCGGCCGCGTGGCTGGCCGCCGTGCGGAGGTGGCCCGGGGGGCCCAGCGCCCTGCACGAGGTCCCGTGGCCCGTCCTCCGCCGCGGCCTGCCCCCCGTGTGGCCCGCCGTCGACGACCTCTGGGAGGGCACCTTGCTCCTGCGGCTGATGGTGGACGAGGGGGTGCTGCACTCGCGGTCGCTGGCGGGGCGGGAGGGGCCCGCGGTCGGGGGCGCGCGGCGGCGGGGGCCGCGGCCGCTGGTGGCCGGGGAGATCGTGGAGAACTGGGCGCAGCTGCGGGAGTCCTGCGCCGTGCGGTGGGGCGTCGACCTGGCCGGGGCGGGGGGGCGCGAGCTGCGGGACTCGTTCAGCGCCGAGGTGGCGGCGGTCCTGGGCGCCGTCCTCGACGCGCGGGCGGACGGGCCGGGGGCGGGCGGGGCGGGGCCGGGCGGGCGGGAGGACGCCCGGGAGGCGTCGCGGGCGCTGAGGCGCTGGCGGGAGGGGGCGGGGGGCGGCCGCGGGGAGGCCCCCGCCCCCTACCGGGAGGCCTGGGGGCAGCTGGTGGGCGCCGGGGGCGCGCCCGCGTCGCTGCCGGACATCGGAGCCCACAGGCACGTCGTGTCGGCCATCAACACGGGCGCCGACGTGGCGCTCGGGTCGGCGCTCCCCGACGCGGTGGCCCGGGCGGCGCTGGTGGCGGCGGGGGTGGAGGGGGCCCGGGCGGGGCGGCTGCTGAGCGCGGCGGCGGGGCCGGGGCCGGCGGGGGGGGCGCCGCCGACGGTGCTCACGGGGCGGCTGGCGGCGCACCAGGCGGTGGCACGGGGCCCGCCGGGCGCGGCCGGGGCCCCCCAGGCGCTCGCGTCGTGGGGGTGGGCGACGGCCGGGCAGCGCGGCAGGGTCCTCCGGGACTTTGGGCTCAGCTCGGGGGTCCTCGTCAACGAGCCGGAGCTGACCGACCTGCTGGGGTGCTCCGACTCGCGGCTCGTCATGGACGGCATCTCGTGGTCGTGATTATGGGTGATTGGTTAGGCAGCTTCAACAAGCGGCAGCCGACTATCTAGTGGGGGCGCCCCCCCCGTCACTGCTCGGCGCCCGACTCGCGGGCGTCCTCGAACCCCCCGTCGTTGGGGGCCACGGTGAAGCGGAGGCCGTCGTCCGTGGCCACGGGGATGACGAGGTTGCACGTCTTCACGGGCGCCGGGTCGGGCGTCAGCGTGTAGGCCTGCGCCAGGCGCGCCAGCACGATGCGGGCCTCCATGAGGCTGAGGTACTGCCCGAGGCAGTTGCGGGGCCCGGCGGAGAAGGGGATGAACATGAAGGGGCGCTGGTCGTCGGGGAAGCGCTCGTACTCGCCGCCGGGAAGGAAGCGCTCCGGGCGGAACGCCGCCGGCTCCTGCCAGTACCCGTGGTGGACCTCCTTGATCGAGAGCATGACGAAGGTGCCCCGGGGCACGCGCTTGCCGAGGAGCTCGTCGTCCTCGCTGGCCCAGCGGGTGATGACGGGGACGACGGACCACTTGCGCAGCGTCTCCTTGAGCACCGCGTGGGTGAGCTCGAGGCGGTCGACCTGCTCCCGCGACGGGACCCCCCCGCCGGGGGGCAGCCACCGGTCCGCCTCCTCGCGCACGCGGGCCAGGAGGGCGGGGTCTGAGAAGAGCTCGTGCGTGGCGAAGGTGAGCATGGCGGCGGACGTCTCGTGGCCGGCGAGGAGGAGCGTCTTCATCTCGTCGCACAGCTGCACCTCCGTCTCGGCGTCGTACGAGTGCCCCCGCGCCCGGAGCTCCAGGATGAGCTGCGTCAGGAAGTTGGCCTCGTGGCCCGGGTCGCCCGAGCGCCCGGCCTCGAGGTCGGCCCAGCGCTGCCGGATGATCCTCGTCAGGTACGCGTTCAGCTGCGCCAGCCGCCGCTCGTAGCGCCAGAAGGCCGGCAGGAAGAAGAGGTAGCGCCGCCACGGGGCAAGCACGCGCCGGTTCGCCTCCTCCATGACGGGGAGGTAGATCTCGGGGAAGACTTGGTTGCACTCCTCGGGGGGCACCGAGAGGAGGACGTCGCCGATGACCTGGAGCGTGAGGAGGCGGAACTCCTCCTCCATCTCGACGGCCCGCCCGACCTCGCCGTCCAGCTTGCCCCGCAGCCGCTCAAAGGCCGCCTGGCTCACCCGCGGGACCATCTCCAGGATGCGCTCCTTCAGCACGGGCGTCATGAACTTGCGCTGCTGGCGCCACTTGTCCCCGTGGCTCGTCACGATGCCCCCGCCCAGGATGCCCAGGAACTCCTTGAACGACCACTCGAGGTCCTTCTGGTAAATGTGGAACCGCGTCTGGTAGATGCGCTTCAGCGCCCGCCAGTCGGACGACCCCACGCACAGCCGGTCCATCACCCGGAACCGGAACACCCCCTCCCCGCGCTCCTTGCTCTCCCGGCACCACCGCTGCAGCACGTCCCACGCCGCGCCCGTCGTCTCGTCCCAGTTGTAGATGCCCTTGACCATTTCGAGGGCGTTGCCAGTGAGGGGCTCCCAGAAGCCCGAGGGGGCAGGGGCGAGCCTCAGCCACGGGCGGAGCATGCGGGCGAGGCAGCCGAGGTCGTGGAGGGCCTTGACCACCATGACGGGCGCCGCGCACGCGAGCAGCATGGCCCCCGCGGCGACCACTGCGGCGCGCGGGTCCCGCGACTGGGCCGCCGTGAGCACCTGCGGCACTGGGTTGAGTGCCGCAAGGGCCTCAGGGACGCGTCCCGCCGCCATCGCCGCCCACTCTTCTCAGCTTCGAGTCGCGTAGGTCGTCACCTCCCGCCGTACCTCCATGTCTGCGGGGCCTGAGGGCGGGGCACGGGCGGTCGGGAGCCTGGGCGCGGAAGTGGTCGGGGGGGGGGACGGGGGGGCTCAAGAGGAGAGCTGAGGAAGGGGGCCGGGGGGCGTCGAGGGGCCGTCTTTAAGGGCTACAAGGGAGCAACTGATGCGATTTTGCACTGAATATTCGCGGAGGCGAGCCCCACGAGCCATATCGCCCGCACTTGCTCGGGATACCACGGAACATCGCAAGCGACGCCCGCGAGATCGGTGGCAGGCAGGGGCGATATGTGCCTTGATTCCCCAATATGGCGCGTCAGCTACATAGTAAGCCCCAAGAAATCGTAAGCGGATCAAATTTGGGGCCGTCCGACCCCCGGGCGAGGGGAAATCAGTCCTTTTGGAGGAGGAGGTCGGAGAGGGGCGGACCCTCCCGTCCCGCTGCGCGATGACAGGGTAACGTCCCGCTCCTGACGGCGCTGCGGACTCATTATCTCACGTTTAGTCCAATGATTTGGGACGCAGGCTCCAACAGGTGTAGGGACCGGCAGATATGCTACGCCACGGGACCACCACTCGACGCGTCTAAGTGCGAGGAAAAGCGGCGATTTTGTGGCCGCTACTGCGTGATTTCCACCCCAGGCGGTCGCGCTGCTCACTACGTCGCAATTGAACCCATTTTTGCCCAAGAGGAGCGGCTCTGGGGCGCGGAACCGGCTTTCCCCCCTGCCAGAGTTTGCCCTCCAAGGCAAGAGCGCGACCAGCGCCCTTCGCTCCTGGGGGGCCCGCGATCCCAGTGCCTTTCCCGGCCCGGTATCCTCCCCCTGCGCATACACTTTCGTATCGCCAGCCACCCGGCACCTGCGAAAGAGAGTGCTCACCAGGCATGGTCGGCCAAATTCCCCTTTTGCCGGGCTTCACCGTGCAGCCTGCGGTGAGTGTGCGCGACGAGTCGCTCCTAGCGTTAAGTCAAGATATCAACACCGGACGTTGCCGCCGAGGTGTCCCTTTGGTGGCGCGCGGGCCTTCACTGTCGGGACCCCTGCCATTCCCCCCGTCAACACGCATGTGGGCGCGGGGCGTCCTCCTTAGGGAGAACCTGGGGTCCAAAGCGATACGTTTGCGCAGTTGATATATACCAGTATCGTTTAGCTGTATGTGATTGCCTATTGAGGCCCCCACGCCCTTCCCCCGGGTCAACGGGTGGACCTCCCCAGGGAGGGGCACACCTCGGCCCGTGGGGGAGCGCGTCTCGCGCGGGAATGAGGCATGGCGGCCCTCTGGTACTAAGATGCGGCTAATTTACGTCGGAGTCTCATCACCTTGCAGTTCGACGCGGACAAGAAGTACTTCAAGAGGCAGACCCTGAGGGCGTACGGGGGGAAGGATGAGGACGGGACGCCGAAAATCACTGTGGACCCCCCCGGGGGGCGCGTTAAGGAGGGGCCCGAGACGCCATCCGAGGCCATGGAGATGACCGGACACCTGGAGAAGGAGCTGGACATGCCTCGTTGGGCCGCGCTCGACGCCAAGGTGGGTTGTCACCTGGCCCGGCCCGCGTGCCTGCCCCGCCGTGGCGCCCCCCGGGCTGCCCGCGCCCGGGTTCCCCGGCCATGAACCTCCGCCCCCGCCCCCGCCCCCCTTCACACACACGCAGGTGCTCCGTTTCTACGGGTACTTCAAGGAGGCGGTGACCGAGTCGGCGGTGGAGAACCACCGGGTGCGCAAGGTGGTGGTGTTTTACTACCTCAAGGACGACACGGTGCAGGTGTCGGAGCCGAAGCAGGACAACTCGGGGATCCCGCAGGGCATCTTCGTGAAGCGCCACCGCGCCACCAAGCCCGACGGGGCCCCGATCACGCCCCGGGACCTCGAGGTGGGGGCCATCATCGAGATCTACGGCCGCCAGTTCATGCTGACGGACGCCGACGCCTTCACCCGCGACTTCTACAACGTCAACGGGTCGCCCCTCGCCGAGCCCGTCGGCGTGCCGGCGAACCCGCTCGATCTCTACAAGACGGCCCGCGCCCGGACGAGCCGCGCCCCGCCCAAGCCCTCGAACGACAGCATGAAGCGCTTCGTCGAGGCCAAGCTGGGCAGGCCCAGCTGCGTGCTGGAGGAGGACACGCGGAAGAACTTCCTAGAGAACAACCGGAGGGTGCTGCGTTTCTACGCTGTATGGGATAGCCGCGACAAGCTCTACGGGGAGCGCCGCCCCTACATTGTGCACATGTACCTCGAGGACAACAGCGTGGAGATCCTCGAGGTGAACGAGCCCAACAGCGGGAGGGACCCCTTCCCGCTCCTCCTCCGGCGCTCGCCGCTCCCCAAGGACTCCCACGGGCTGGACGTGACGGTCCGCGTCAACAAGAAGAGGTGCTACGGCCCCACGGACCTCAAGGTCGGCGCCGTGCTCAACGTCCACGGGCGGCCCTTCCTCCTGTACGACTGCGACCCCTTCACGAAGAAGGTGCTCATGAGCGAGTTTGGCGCGTCGGAGGACGAGGTCACGGGCTTCGAGCAGACGGACGACAACGAGCCCGGGGCCCCGCTCGTGATCCCCCCCTGGAACGGGTACGGGTCGTTCGAGGACAGCGTGCAGAACTGCCTGTCCCTGGTCCCCAAGCCCCCGAAGACGGACTTCATCAAGGCGATGCGTATGGACAGGGTGGTGCTGCGCTTCGTCGCCGTCCTGGTGGACAACGAGCACGCCCCGCTGTCCCAGGCCGACGCGTCCCGGTCCTTCGTCCTGTCCTACTACATGGCGGACGACACTCTCGGGATCTTCGAGCCCCCCGTGCGCAACAGCGGCGTGATTGGCGGCAAGTTCCTCGAGCGGCAGCGCGTCTACAAGCCCCACTCCACCGAGACCTACCGGGCCCAGGACTTCTTCGTGGGGGCGCAGGCGGAGATCTTCAAGCGCCAGTTCATCCTCACGGAGGCCGACGAGTTCACCATGACCTTCATGGAGGACCACGCGGACATGTTCCCGATGGCCGACCGCGCCGCCGCCCTCGAGGCGATCAAGGCCGGGGCGGCGGGCAAGGAGGCCGAGGTGCGGGAGGCCCTCGTGCGGGTGGGGTCGGGGGGTAGGCCGGTCACCCCGGCCGGCCTGGGGATGGCCCTGGCCGAGTGCGGCATCTTCCTCGTGCCCCACGAGGTCCTGTCCGTCCTCCGGAGCCTCGAGGGAGACGCCCTCGAGGCGCTGGCCAACGAGCTCCTCCCCGAGCCCGCGGTCGGGGAGCCCGCTGCCGAGCCCGCCCCGGAGGCGGCCGCGTGAGCGGGGGGCCGTGAGTGTGGCACTTTCGTGACGTGGAGCCCCTGTTGAAGAGGTACAGAAGTCGTCCAACGCATGCCGGCGCTCAGCTGCAGTCCGCGGGGGACAGGAGGCCGTCCGCCAGTGCGGCCGTGCTGGGGAGAAAACATCCCACGTCGGGCATGCCCGCGTCCCCGCCCCCGGCGTCCCCGCCCCCGGCGTCCCCGCCCGCGTCCTCCCCCCACCCCTCGCCCCCCGCCCGGGCCCGGCCAACCCCCGCGGCCGCGGTGGGGGTGGCCTCCGCCTCGGTCACGGGCGCGCCTGTGAGGGGCTCGTCGAGCGGGACGGCGTTGTCCAAGACGTGACCCCCGCCGGCGAGGGCCTCGAGGACGTCCCGTCGCACCTGCTGCTTGTCCTTCTCGAAGAAGACCTGCGCGTGGGCGTTGGCATGCGGGGCGTCGATGGTGGTGAGTAGGACGATGACGTCTGAGTGGATGCCGAGCTCCCTGCAGACGCCCGGGCACTCGGCGGCCACGGCGTCCGCGATCCCCTCGGACTGGCACAGCACGTGCAGGACGGACTTGGCCAAGGCCCGCTGCCCAGACGGGCGTGCGGAGGGGGCCTCGGCGTCCCCCCAGAACCAGTGCCGCGAGTTGCACCCAACCCGCGCCACCACCAGCCCGTGGAGCTTCTTCGAGAGCAGGCGCCGGGCGTCCCCCCGCGTGAAGCTCGCGGGCGACGGGTACCCCATGGCCCGGGTCACCGAGACCCCCACCCTCGTGCCCTCGCCCGACCCCACCGTGCACGTGAAGTCGACCTTCTTCCACGAGGGCGACCAGTACTCGACTTCCATCTCGGTAGTCACGTCGCGGGCCTGGAATCGCGTCGCCAGGTACTCCATGGAGAGCACCTCGGAGCGGATCGAGTTGCCGCCGGCGTTGGGCTGCGTCAGGACGCGCCGGGCGTCCCGCCCGAGGCGGATGCTGCTGAAGGACTTTGTCGTGAGGGTGAGCCGGTCGCGCACCACGGTGGCCGGGTTGGGCACCCGCCGCGCGAAGAGGGCCCGGGCCTCGGCCTCATCGTCCAGGAGCCCGCGGATCTGCATGTCCTCCCGCAGGAGCAGGCGCCGGGGCCCGCGGGCGTTGGCGCCGGGCGCGGGCGCCCCGCAGGCCGTCTCCATCACGGCGGCGGCGTCCCCGCCGGCCGTGAGGTCCACAACGGTGGCGTCGGCGGCCATCCTCGCCGCGCCACTGCTCGTCGTCATTCTCCTCCTTCTTCTTCCATCAGCTGCTCTCGTTGCACGCGTGCGCTTGCCGGGGAGCCCAGCCCTCCCAGCCCTGCCATCCCTCCGCAACTGCTCGCTCCCCTTGGTCTCGGTCTCTCGCGGCACCCCCCGCCCCCGCACCCCCCACCTCGCCCGGCGCGGCGAGACCTCTCCGTCCGTCTCGGACGCGGGGTCCCGCTGCCACAGGCTCCTCACCAAGTCCCGCAGCGCTGACTCGTCCCAAGGCATCGCCTCCCCAGGTGACCCAGGCTCCCCCCGCCGCTCCCCCAGCAGCCCCGGCCAATCGCTCCGGGCGGTGACAGGGGACGCCGCGCAGAGCGACTGGAGGGCGTCGGGGCTCGCGCCGGAGGGGTCGGCCCTGCCGCCGCGGGGGGTCGCGGCGGGCACGGGTACAGGCTGCGGCGGGTGGCCACACCCTCGCGCGTCCAGCGCCCCGCGCCCTTCGACCGCGAGGGGGTCGAAGCGGGGCGGGTGCGGGGCCGGGGCCCAGTCGTACAGAGCCGCGCACACGGCGAGCGCCGCCAGGTCCACCGAGGTGGCGGCGGCGGCCATGCCGCCCCCTCGTGAGGGGCCCACGGCTGCCGCAATGGCCCGGGCGCAGCACGCGCGCATGAAGTGGGGCATCACGAGGCGGACGGCATCGACGGACGGCTGCAGCCTGCAGCCGAGGCTCGACGGGGCCTCTCCCGGGGGCAGCGCCTTGCCCGCATGCCCGGCCGCGCACGGCCAGAGCTCAGAGCTCCTCCGAGAGGCGGGGGGCGTGGCGCGGGGGGTGGGGGCGCACCGCCAGTCGGCGGAGGGGCGACGGGGGAAGCGCCGCTGCTCGGGGGGGGACAGGGTGGCGAGCCCTGTGAGACCCATCTATGAAGGGCCTGCGGGGGCCCGCGGGCGGGGGGAGCGGGGGGGTTGAGAGGTGAGGGCGGGGCCGGGGAATCCACCGACGGGGTGCTGACCTGGCTGGTTCTTTGGCGCGCACGTTCTGTGCAGGTCATGTGGGCGGGGCGGGGCGCCAATCGGCTTAATGCGGGTACCTTTCTGCGACTTCGGGTGACCTGTGCCGCGCTACGGTCCTGGTACGGGCGATAGCGACCCAGGAAGGGCTTCGACGATACGATACTTTCGGAAGCCGATACGAGCGTCGCGACCGTTTGGAGGACGCTCGCGAGCTGGTCAGGAGCTGGGAGTGCGCGTCCCTAGGCTTGGCGCACAAGAAGCCAGCTGATGGAAGCTCTTGGAGTGCGCCTGCGGGTTGGACTCGGCAACGTGACTACTCCTTTCGACTGCCGAAGTGCGATGACGAGGGCAGCGGAAGCACCTTGGAGGATATAGGGCACCGTATGTTCGTTTATGCGCAACATGTTGCTGGTATGGCGAGAAACAAGGCAGAGATCCCGTGAAGAGTTCGCCGGAAATGTGCCAGTTCGGGAGTTTGTCCCGCATCACCAGCCCGCCCGGAGGCTGAGCCCAGTCTGGGCTCGCGAGCGAGGGTCATGTGGCTTCATTGGAATGTCAGGAGCGGCAACAAATCGACAGCAACTCGACGTCGAGAGGCCTTGCCCGCGGCCGCGTCCCGTCATGACGGGCCGCGGGCAAGGTCCCCCCCGGGCCGACCCACTGGGGCACGGCGCGGCCCTGTGGGTGGGCCTCAGTGTGGGGCCGACAGCGAGGCCTAGGCAGTGTACGGGCCGCGGGCGGACGCTAGGCCTGCGTCGTGGAGCGGGGAGACGTCCGAGGCGCGGGGCTCACGTGCGCGGACGACAGCCCGATTGCTGGAGCACGGAAGCGGTGCTCTGGTCCTTTGGACGGGGGTGAGGGGGCCAAGGGGGGCGGTTCAGCTCCGTATCCGGTACACCATCGCCCGTGTCTGTCGCGGGCACGGCGTGCGGTGGGCTTCCGAGCAGGGCCTCGAAGGAGGCGAAGGGGGCAGGTGTCCCTGGTCAGGAGGCCCCCGACAGACACTGCCGTTGGGTCGTCCGTGTCAGTGACTACCCGTCCGGGGCGTCGCCCTCCCCTTTGGGTCTGCCCCGCCCCACCCTCGCCCCAGACGCCGTTGTCCATCGGGGCGGTTGGGGCAACGCCCACTGACGCTCCGTGGTCTCCGGGGTGCGGGAGAGGGCAGACCCAACATCGACAATGACGGCCACGGGGACGGCAGAGCTGGCCGTGATCGCGTCGTCGACGAGCGATGAGGACGGCTATGTATCCGGTCCTGAGGATGTCTTGGACCGCGAGGAGTTCGCATCCGGCTCGGATTCGGATTTGGATGCGGAAGAGGACACGGACGGCGCCGGGCTGAGCGCTCGGCCTGCCCCGGAGGAAGCCCCCGCCCCTCCGGTCGCTCCCGCCACCGCGAGCGCGCCATCAGCCACCTCCACTGGCGACGCGGACAGGTCGATTGACAGCTATGTCACGGTCGGGAGGAGGAAGAAGAAAGCTAGCTTGTCGCCCAGCTCGGGCGCGAAGCCTCAGGCCCCGACGACCTCGACCTCGACCTCTAAGGCCCAGAGCGGCGGCCTGGGTGTGGTGATGGTGGCGGGGATCGCCGCAGCCATCGCGTTGACTGGGACAGCTGCGTTCTGGATCGGGTGAGTACACATCGCCCGCTCGACCGCCCAGCCCCCGCTTGATAACTGCGTCCCTGGGGGGGACCCCTCTCGCGAAGCCCGGTGCGGCGGCCGGCTGTGCGGCCCGTGCCCTACGCTCACCCCGCGCCGATAATTCTCCCACCCCCCCCTCGCGCAGCAAGCGCTTCTTCGGGAAGAAGAAGTCCCGCGTCACGGACTACCGAGCCTTCACGAAGCGGTTCGTGGTCTCCCCCCCTACCGACGTTCCCGCCGGCGCCCCGCTCAAGGGTCTGCGGTTCGCCGCGAAGGACAATATCTCCGTTGCGGGCCACGGCTTGACCAACGGGTGCAAGGCCTGGGCCGAGCGCAACCCCGGCACGGCGGCGAGGCATGCCCCCTGCGTCGCGGACGCCCTCGCCGCCGGGGCTGAGCTGGTCGGTCATACGGTGATGGACCAGCTGGCCTACTCCCTGCAGGGGGACGAGTCCGACTACCCGGCGCCGATCAACCCGCGGAACCCGGACCACCTCCCGGGGGGCTCAAGCTCCGGGTCCGCGGTGGCTGTCGCGGCCGGGGAGGTCGACTTTGCCCTGGGGACCGACACGGCCGGGAGCGTCCGGGTTCCGGCGGCGCTCTGCGGGCTCTTCGGGATCCGCACGTCGCACGGGCTCGTTTCCACGGACGGCGTCGTGCCCCTCTCCGAGTCCCTCGACACGGTCGGCTGGTTCGCCCGCGACGCCTCGACCCTCCGGCGGGTCGGCGAGGCTCTCCTCACGGGCCGCGGCGCGCCGCCCGGGGACGTCCCCGGCCGCGTCTACTACGCCATCGACATGTTCGAGTACCTGAGCGGCAACCCCGGCGACGCCAGCGCCATGGCTCTCGGCGCCTTCAAGGCCTGCATGGACAAGACGCTGCGCCCCGACGGGTCCCCGGTGCCCATCGACATGGTGGACCTGCCGGCCTTCATCCAGGCGCACTGCCCCAGCCTGGGGCGGTACCTGGCGCGGCTGCCGGACACGGTGCCGCGGGCCGTGCGGGTGCTGGGCGCGGTGGCCGAGGCCACGCGGGAGCTGCAGGGGTTCGAGATCGCCCGCCGGCACGGGGGCCTCCTGGGCGAGGCGGCCGGGGCGCTGCGGCCGGCGGTGGCCGCGAGGCTGGGGGCCGCGGCGGGGCTGACGGCGGAGGACTACGCCGCCGCGGAGGAGGCGCGGGGGGAGTTCGTGCGGTGCATGCGGGAGGCGCTGGGCGCCGCGCCGGGGTCGGTGCTGGTGGTGCCCACGGCGCCCATGCCCCCCGTCCCCGTCGCGCCCGCCGGGGACGAGCTCCTGGGCTTCCGGCAGCGCGTCTTCCTGCTGACGTCGCTGGCGGGCCTGGCGGGGCTGCCGCAGGTGGCGGTGCCGATCGGCGAGGACAGCGCCGGCAACGCCGTGTCCGTGTCGCTGGTCGGCCCCGCCGGGTCCGACGCCTTCCTCCTCCGCGTCGTCGAGCGCGTCCACGGCAGGCTGGCCGAGGCGTGGGAGCTGGTGGGGGAGCACGTCCGCCGCGAGGCGGCCAAGGACGAAGCGCGGGCCAAGGACTCGGCGGACGCCGCGGCCCGCGAGGCGGCCGGGAGGGAGCAGGCGCTCCGGCACAAGGAGCGGGGCAACGCGGCCTTCCGCGCCCAGCGGTTCGAGCAGGCGGTCGAGTGCTACTCGCGGGCCCTCGAGTGCGACCCGCGCGAGGCGACCCTGTACAGCAACCGCGCGGCGGCGCTCCTCAAGCTGCTCCGCTTCGCCGAGGCGGAGGCGGACTGCAACAGGGCGCTCGAGGTCGGCCGCGACTTCAACGTCAAGACGCTGCTCCGCCGCGGGGCCGCCCGCGAGGGCCTCCAGGACCTCGACGGCGCGGACCGCGACTACAAGCACGTGCTGCAGCAGGAGCCGGGGAACCGGGACGCGCTGGCGGGGAGGGAGAGCGTGTTCAACGCCAGGAGGGCCGCGGCCATCGCCCAGGGGGCCGTCCGCATCCCCGTGGGGGGCGGGGGGGGCAGCTGAAGGGGGGAGATGGACGGGGGACCTTGTTGTTGAGAGCGTCTGGCCGCCTCCGCCCGCGGTCCCCCGCCCGCGGTCCCCCGCCCGCGGTCCCCCGCCCGGTCCCGCGGTCGGTCCCAGGGTCCCTCCCCTCCCCACCCCCCCCCCCCCCCCCCCCCCCCCCCCC
>Ga0181582_10003797_pt1 | contig 12189 bp, 9 predicted proteins | sample 071ome_32_FD_132438 | JGI IMG/M metagenome (GOLD analysis project Ga0181582, IMG submission 132438) | Coastal salt marsh microbial communities from the Groves Creek Marsh, Skidaway Island, Georgia - 071405AT metaG (megahit assembly) | ecosystem: Environmental > Aquatic > Marine > Intertidal zone...
CATGAAGGCGGCTACATCCTGTTCCTGGCCGGCATGCTGGGCGCGGTCATGACCTATCTCTACAGTTTCCGCCTGTACTTCCTCGTGTTCTACGGCAAGAAGACCCATGACGGGCACGAGGTCATGGGCCTGCACCTGCAGGGGCCGCTGGTGCTCCTCGCTATCGGCGCTGTGTTCTCCGGTTACCTGCATATTCCGGTGGATGCCGTGTTCCCTGAAATGGAAGAGCATCACCCGTCGGTGATGGCACAGGCCGCGATGATCCTGCTGCCCATGCTGGGCTTCGTCCTCGCCTGGTGGGTGTTCATCAAGGGCAAGATCGACACGGACAAGCTGGCAGGAAAGGGTATCGGTGCCGCACTGCACCGTTTCTGGTACACCCAGTGGGGCATGGACTGGCTCTACAACACCATTATCTGCAAACCCTACATGTGGCTGGCGGACTTCAACAAAAAGGACTTTATCGATTTCTTCTACAACGGTTCGGCCAGGGTCGTGCGGTTCTGCCATGACGTCATGAGTGAAACCCAGACCGGCCAGCTGCGCTGGTATGCCATCAGTGTCGCCTACGGCGTACTGATCCTCGTCGTTATTGGAGTGCTGTTATGATCCTGGCGTGGCTCATCACTATTCTGTTCGCCGGTGGCATCGGCGCCTGGCTTGCCGAAAAGAGCAATCCGGAACTGCCGCGCTTCATCGCCCTGGCGACTCTGCTGCTGGACCTGTTCCTGGTGGTGCTGATGTTGCTGGCCCCGGGCGTGCTTGGGCTGGATGCCGCGGCACAGGTCGACCTCGGCCAACCCGGTGAATGGCTGGTGCTTTACTCTGCCGACTGGATTCCGCGGTTCGGCATCTCCCTGATTTTCGGCGCCGACGGGCTCGGCCTCCTGCTGATTACCCTGACGGTGTTCCTGGGCCTGATGTCACTCGGTTCGGCATGGCACGAAGTCAAGGAGCGTACCGGTTTCTTCTATTTCAACCTGCTGTGGACGCTCGCCGGTGTTATCGGCGTGTTTACCGCGCTCGACCTGTTCCTGTTCTTCTTCTTCTGGGAAGTCATGCTCATCCCGATGTACTTCATCATCGCCATCTGGGGTCATGAGAACAAGGAATACGCGGCAATGAAGTTTTTCATTTTCACCCAGGTAAGCGGCATGCTGATGCTGCTTGCCATCCTGCTGCTCGTATTCTTCCATTACCAGCAAGCCGGTGAGCTGACCTTCAACTACTTCTACCTGCTGGGCACGAATATTCCGGATGCCTTCGGCTTCTGGGTCATGCTCGGCTTCTTCCTGGCGTTTGCGACCAAGCTGCCGTCCGTCCCGTTTCACAACTGGCTGCCCGATGCCCACTCGCAGGCGCCCACGGCGGGCTCTGTGATCCTGGCAGGCATCCTGCTGAAGACGGGTGCCTACGGCCTGATCCGCTTCACCATCCCGCTGTTCCCGGTGGAAAGCTCGGCCTTTGCACCCACCGCCATGCTGCTGGGTGTCATCAGTATCCTGTATACCGCCAAGGTGGCGTTTGCCCAGAACGACCTCAAGCGCCTGATCGCCTATACCTCGGTCAGCCACATGGGCTTCGTCATGCTGGGTGTCTATGCCTGGACCGCACAGGCAGTGCAGGGCGCCGTCATGACCATGCTGGCGCACGGTTTCAGCGCCGCGGCACTGTTCATGCTCGCCGGTGGACTGCAGCATCGCATCCATACCCGCGCCATGGACCAGATGGGCGGGCTGTGGGGCGTGGCGCCGAAGATGGGCTTCATGGCCGTGTTCTTCACCGTTGCCGCGGTGGGCATGCCGGGGCTGGGCAACTTTATCGGTGAATTCCTGGTGCTGCTCGGCAGTTTCCGCATTAGCGTTGCCGCCGCCGCGGCAGCCGCCGTCGGCATGGTGGTGGCGGCGGTGTCCTCGCTGATCGTTATCCAGAAAGTGTTCCATGGCGAAAACAAGCACAATCTCGAGGTACAGGATCTCACCAACGTGGAGATGTTCTGCTTCGGCCTAATGATGATCGGTCTGTTCTGGATGGGTATGTATCCCCAGTCCATGCTGCAGATGTCGGAGCCGACACTGCGCAGCCTGGGAGTTTTGTTCTTCAACTGACGCCGAAACTTTGGCGCGTCGGAACACGGCAGATCCAGCGGCACTTTGAGTATTTAGTCGAAAGTTAAAAGTTAAAGGTTAAAAGTTAAAAGTTAAAAGAGGTAAAAGTCGAAAATTAAGCAAGCAGGGGACTGAAGTTAAACGCGTCTTTCCTATCAGCTGTTAGCTTGCAACTTTCAACTTTTAACTCGTACTGAGAAGACAGAATGTACAGTAATCTCGTTATCGATTTAATGCAGATCATCATGCTCACGGTGGGTTCGGTCGTGGTCATGGTCACTGCCGCTTTCAAACGCGACCATGCCGTGGTCTGCGGTCTCACCGTGTTCAGCCTAGTTGTCGCACTGCTGACCTTTGTATTCATCAAACCGGTGCTGCCGCTGGAAGCCACCCAACTGCTGATGATCGACGAATACAGCCTGTTCTTCTCCAACCTGATAATCGTCGGCGCCATCGCAGTAGCATTGCTGGCATACCCGTATTTCCAGACGCACAACATCCAGAACGAGGAATTCTACATTCTGCTGATGACCGCCACCCTCGGCGCCGTCGTCCTGGCGTGCAGCAACCACTTCGTGGCATTGCTGCTCGGCATGGAAATGCTGGGTGTCAGCCTTTACGCCATGATTGCCTATCCCGTTCACGCGGATACTGTGGCCAAGTTTCCCCTGGAAGCGGGTATCAAGTACCTCATCCTGTCGGCGCTGACCGGCGGCATCACCCTGTTCGGCATTGCCCTGGTGTATGCCTACATCGGCACCCTCGGATTTGACGAAATCCCGGCCGCCCTCGATGCGGCAGGCGAGCTTGGGCCGGTCTTCGTGATCGGGGTGCTCATGATCGTAGCCGGCGCCGCGTTCAAACTGTCACTGGTGCCGTTCCACATCTGGACCCCGGATGTCTACGAAGGCGCGCCGGTACCGGTGACCGCCTATCTGGCGACAGTCTCCAAGGCTGCCATGCTGGCAGTAACCATGCGGCTGCTGTTGGCGTCCAATGCCCTTGAATTCAATGCCGTTGCCGCGGTCCTGACCATCATGGCTGCCGCCTCGATGATCATCGGCAACCTGCTGGCAGTGCTGCAGGATAACGTGAAACGCCTGTTTGCCTACTCCTCCATTGCCCACCTTGGTTACCTGATGGTTGTGGTTATCGCCGCCGCCGGCGTGGAAAACGCCCTGACGGTGGAAAGCATGAGTTTCTACATGCTGGCGTATTTCATCATGTCCCTGGCGGGCTTTGCCGTGATCAGCGCCATCTCCAACAGTGAAAAGGAACTGGACACACTGGCCGATTTCAAAGGCCTGTTCTGGCGCAATACCTGGTTGTCCACTGTCCTGATAACCGTACTCCTGTCACTGGCGGGTATCCCGTTGACCGCCGGTTTCATCGGCAAATTCTATATCTTCACCACAGGCGTGGAAGGGGAACTGTGGTTCCTGCTGTCCATGCTCATCATCGGCAGCGCCATTGGCCTGTATTACTACCTGCGCCTGATCTACCTGATGCTGCAGCCGGCTGACCCGGCCGGTGTCGACCCTGCTGCCGCCGGACTGCCAGCAGGCGTCCACGTGGTCATGGCTGCCATGACCCTGGCGATCATCTACCTGGGTGTCTATCCGACACCGATGATCAGCACCCTGCAGGCACTCTCCAGCGCCTTATGAGCAATCTGTCCTGAACAGACGCCGGTCCTGTCCGGCGTGACGCTGCTGGTGCAATGCTGTGGCTCAAATCGGCGATTTAGGCCCGATTTTGCTCACTTTTTGGTCAAATCCCAGCTGGTTTAGCGATAACGCCCTGAAAACAGTGTTTTTTTTGGCCAATACTTGCATTGGCAAATACAGAGTGATTACAATCCCTCCCCCGGCTGGATATTCGTGCGAACAGAGACACATTCCACCCATGCCCCCCGGGCAGGCAGCTACACAGCCTAGAATAACAAATTAAAAAAACACACTAACAATAAACGTTACGCAGTAATAACCAGTAACTGGCCAGAACGTCGCATCGCAGACGACATCAGGCATACCCGGAGCCCCGTTATGTCGGTTTACAGCTACACGCGCACCTCGCAGATCGAATGCCTGGAGTCCACCCAGGAACTTGAAACCATCCTCGAAAAAGAAGATTTACGCCTGCAGACCTATGCTCTCGGTGAAGGTATGAAGGTGAATGACCGTTTCGTCGACCAGAACCAGAAGTGGAACGTCAGTTTCATGAAGCGGCCCCAGGCCGCCATCCTGATGAACAGGCTGGAAGCCGGCGACATCATTCTCGTCTGCACACTGGAGCGCATCTTCAGCAATTGCGAAGACATGATGAACACCCTGGCTGAATTCCGCAAACGCAAGGTCAGGCTCGAGGTGGTCGAACTGCATGGTGATGTCACTGACAAGACGCTGACACCACGCTTCACTGACATACTGAAGATTTTCCACGGCCTGGAAAAACGCCGTTCCACTGAACGCATCAAGACCGTGAAACAGAGCCAGCGCAAAAAAGGACGCTTCCTTGGCGGCAGCCGCCCGTTCGGCTACATGATTCATTCCAATGGCCGCCTGATCGAAAACCCGATGGAGCAGCGCGTACTGAAGAAAATCCTCGAAATGAAGAAACAGGGTAAATCCCTGCGGGCCATTTCCGCCGAAGTCAGTACTCCGATGATGCCGGTCAGTTTCAAGACCGTGCAGCGCCTTATCAAGCGTCATGACAGCGAGTTGAGTGCCAGGCAGGAAGGCTGAACCAACCGGGACAAGTGGCGAGGGGATTCAAGGCAATCTCCTTGCCCAGTTTTGATCGTGACCGGTCAATGCCTGCGCTGAAGTATGCTCTAATGCCCCCATGCTCAAATCCACGCCTTTCCTGATTGGACTTCGTTACATCCTTGCCCGCAAGGACAACCGCTTTATCTCTTTTACGTCCCTGATTTCCATGGCCGGCCTCACCCTTGGGGTGATGGCGATCATCGTCGTCCTGTCCGTATTCAACGGCTCTCAGGGCATCATGCGCGAGCGCACACTGATTACGGTATCTCATGGCGACATCGGCGCCAGCGGTGGCTTCCCGGACTGGCGGGAGGCTGTTTCCCTGCTGGATAGCCGTCCGGAGATCGTCGGTGTCGCCCCCTATATCGGCCTGGAAGCCATGCTCAGCAGGCAGGGGTATCACCAGGTCACGGAGATCAAGGCCATCTCGCCGCAGGATGAGGTCAACGTCACCCGCATAGCCGACAGTATGGTGCAGGGCAGTCTCGATGCCCTGGCCGCAGGCAGCAACACCATCATTCTCGGCCGTGTACTGGCCGGCAACCTGCGGCTGAATAACGGTGACTCGGTGAACCTGATTGTGCCGTCCGTCAATGCCAATGACCGGCTGTCCCTGAATATGCACCGCTTTACCGTTGCCGGTATCTTTGATCCCCAGTTTACTATCGGCAACGAGCTTGCCCTTATACATATCGACGACAGCCTGCCGCTGCTTGGCATCGGTGACATCGCCGATGCCGTCCAGTTGCGCCTGCGGGTGGCGGATGTGGAAGCCGCCGGGGCCATCGTCGCCGACAGCCTTGCCGTGCTTGAGGCGACATTTCCCGGCACGGCCTTCAGCGGCAGGGACTGGAGCGTTACCGAGGCCAGCCTGTTCAATGCCCTGAAGATGGAAAAACTCATGACCTGGTTCATGCTCATGATGATTGTGGCCATTGGCGCCTTCAACATCATCTCCACGCTCGTCATGGTGGTTTCCGAAAAGAAGGCCGACATCGCCATCCTGCGCACCATGGGCGCCAGCGAGAGGGTCATCATGGGCATCTTCGTGGTGCAGGGCACCCTGGTAGGCATACTCGGCACCTTGCTGGGGGCGGCCGCCGGCATCCTGGCCGCTCTGAATTTTTCTGCCATCTCGGGCAGCCTGGAAAGCCTCCTGGCACCGGCAAACCTCTATGTCATTACCGTGCTGCCGTCCGTATTACAGGCTTCAGATGTCTGGATAACCTGCAGTGCGGCACTGGGCATCAGTTTTATCGCGACACTGTATCCTGCCAGGAAGGCATCCCAGGTTTTACCCGCAGAGGTTCTGCGATATGAGTGACGCGGTTTTGCAGTGCATCGACCTGGCCCGTACATACCGGGAAGGCGGCAACGTGGTCGAGGTACTCAAGGGCGCCAACCTGTCAGTAGGGGCAGGCGAGACAGTGGCTATTACGGGCACATCCGGTTCCGGCAAGACCACGCTGCTCAACCTGCTTGGCGGTATCGACAAACCCAGCAGTGGTCATGTGAGCATCCTGGGCCAGGACCTGGCGTTGCTCGATGGCCGCGAGCTGGACCGCCTGCGCAACCAGACACTCGGTTTTGTCTACCAGTTCCATCACCTGCTTGGGGAATTCACCGCACAGGAAAACGTCGCCATGCCGCTGATCATCGGCAAGCGTCCCTATGCGGAATGCATGGCAAGGGCCTCCGATATCCTGGGCAAGGTCGGGTTGCAGGATCGCCTGAACCATAAACCGTCGCAGTTATCCGGCGGCGAGCGCCAGCGTGTGGCAATCGCCAGGGCGCTGGTGAACAATCCTGCCTGCGTCCTGATGGATGAACCCACCGGCAACCTTGACGGCCATACCGCGGCCGGCATACACCAGCTGATGAACGACTTGCAGTCACAACTGACCACCAGCTTCATCGTTGTCACCCACGATCCGGCCTTTGCCGCACAGATGGACAGAATCTACCTGCTGGCCGACGGGGTGCTCGAATTGGCGACTGGCAGGGGAGCCTCCTGACATGCAGATGCCCCTGGCCCTGTATATCGGCAAGCGCTACACCTCCATACGATCACGCAACCAGCTGATCGGCTTCATATCCCTGTTGTCCATTCTCGGCCTGGGGCTGGGTGTTGCCATACTCATTACCGTCCTGTCCGTTATCAATGGTTTTGACAGGGAACTGCAGAACCGCATCCTTGCCATGGTGCCCCACATCACCTTGTACAGCGCGCGCAGCGACTTGCTGCAGGACCGGCAGCAGTGGTCCGAAGTGGAAGCGGCGCTTGCCGGCGTCGATGGCATCACTGGTACGGCGCCATTCCTGCAGGTGGAAGGAATGCTGGTGGCAAACGGCATCAGCAAGGGCATCGTGCTCAACGGTATCGACCCTGGCGCTGAACGCAATGTATCCATCATCGAGGAATTCATCACCACGGGTGAATTCGATTCACTCGCTGATCGTGAATACCACCTCCTGATCGGGGCGGAACTGGCCAGCACACTGGGTGTCGTGCCGGGCGACAGGGTTACTCTCGTGTCCACCGTGGTGCCGATCACGCCACTGGGTGAATTCACCCGACAGAAACAATTTACCGTCAGCGGCATCTTCCAGGTCGGCTCCCAGCTCGACGGCGGCCTGGCCGTTGCGCATCTTGCCGACGTGCAGCGCGTGTACAGACTTGGCGATGCCATCCATGGCCTGCGCATCCAGGTGGATGACCTGTTCGAGGTCCAGGCCATCGGCGAGCGCATTCGTGAACGCATCGGCGACAGTTTCATGCTTTCCAACTGGACCTGGGATTACGGCAACATTTACGAAAACATCCGCCTGTCGAAATCGCTGGTCGGCCTGCTCCTGTCATTGCTGGTTGCCGTAGCGGCGTTCAATGTCGTGGTCAGTCTCGTCATGGTGGTCAAGGACAAGCAGGGTGATATCGCCATCCTGCGCACCATGGGCACCTCCCTTGGGAGCATCCGCAACATCTTCCTCGTGCAGGGACTCGGCATCGGCCTGATCGGTACCGGCATCGGCATCGGTCTGGGCATCCTGTTTTCCCTGACCATCAGCGATATGGTCCGCTGGCTGGAAGGTATCATGGGGGTCCAGTTCCTCAGTGCCGACATCTACCCGGTCAACTACCTGCCTTCGCAACTGCAATTCGAAGACCTGCTCATCGTTACTGCCATCGCCCTCGTGCTGACCCTCCTGGCCACACTGCTGCCGGCGCGCTCCGCCGCAAGAACCGATCCAGCAGAAGTCCTGCGCTACGAATAAGCCGGTTCCCGGCAAAATACCTGTCCCTGGACTATCCTGAACGCGGCGCCGGCCGGACAGGAATTCCATGCGATCCTGGATTTTGTCGTTCAGCCTCGGCGTACTGGCCGGAGGCTTCATTCCTGTATTGCCGCCATTCCGGGTTACGCTGCTGTTGTGGCTGCCCCTGCTGTTATCGGGATGGTGGTGCTGGTTATCCCTGGCATCCGCTTTCTGTCTCGGCCTGTGGTGGCTTCTGTGCCAGGCCATCATTCATCACGAGCATCTGTTGCCGGCCCATCTTGAGCAAGTGGATATGTGGATCACCGGGACCGTATCGGGCTTGCCGCAGGCAGCCGGCGGCAGTGCCCGGTTCATGTTCAGGGCAAACAGCCTGTGCATCGGGGATGACAGGTCCTCGTGCAGCAATGTTACGCCGAATACACCGCGGCGATTTCTGCTCAATGATTACGGCGACAACCCTTACCGGTCTGGAGAGCACCTGGCATTGCAGGTGCGCCTGAAGCGACCCCATGGGTTTGCCAACCCCGGCGGTTTTGATTATGAGCGATGGCTGTTCCAGGCAGGGATAAGCGCCACCGGGTACGTACGAGAAACTGAATGGCTTGAACAGCTGCCGTTATCGGTTTTCGCACGTTTCAACGGCATGCGGCAGCACCAGCAGGCATGGCTGGACTCCTTGCCGCTCTCAAGCGGCGGTTTCATCAAGGCGTTGATTATTGGTGACCGCTTTGGCATCACTGACAGGCAATGGCAGCTGCTGACGGCAATCGGCACCAACCACCTGATGGTGATTTCCGGCCTGCACATAGGATTGGTGACCTGGCTGGCATATCGCCTGCTCGAATGGTTATTACGCCGCTGTCCCCGTTGTTCCCTGGTGTACCCGGCGTCGAAGTCGGCGGTACTGGGCGCTATAGCAGTCAGCCTGTGCTACAGCGCTCTTGCCGGGTTCAGCCTGCCGGTGCAGCGCGCCCTGGTCATGGTGTGCTGCCTGATGAGTGGTCTGCTTCTCGTCAGGCAAACCTGGCCCCTGAACAACCTGTGCCTGGCGCTGCTGGCGGTACTGTTGCTGGATCCACTGGCACCACAGAGTGCCGGTTTCTGGCTCTCTTTCACGGCAGTGGGATTGCTGCTGACCTTGCCGAAACCCGCTGCCACGTATGGTCAAAGCCGGCTCTTGTTGCGCACGCAGTATGTGCTTTTCCTGGGGCTGGCGCCGCTTATGCTGATCCTGTTCAGGCAAGTCAGCCTGCTTGCACCGCTGGTTAACCTGGTTGCAATACCTTTCATCGGTCTGCTGGTCGTCCCTTTATGCCTGCTGGCACTCGTGACGGCATGGTTTGCACCGGTTCTGGCTGAATACCTGATCGTGTTGCCCGATGCGCTGCTTGCCGCTTTCGAGTCGACACTGTTTGCCCTGACCTCGTCAGTGCCTGCATGGCGTGTGGCGTTTCCGGCCTTGCCTGCCTGGCTGCTCGCGCTGCTCGCCGGCGTGATCGCCATACATCTGATGCGACCACGTCCCGGGACCTGGCTTGCACTGGCACTGGCTGCAACGCTGGCCCACGGTTACCGTGGACAACGGCCGGCACCCGGGAGTTTCCAACTCGACATACTCGACGTCGGGCAGGGTCTGGCCGTTACCATTGCCACCCGGCATCACCTGCTGCTCTATGATACCGGCCCGGCCTACAGCCCGCGTTTCAATGCCGGGGAGGGCATCATCGTACCTTTTCTCGCCGCAGTTAACCTGGGTGTGCCAGACCTTGTCATTATCAGCCACGGTGACAACGACCATGCCGGCGGCCTGTCGGCATTGAGGCAATCCTGGCCAGGAGTGACCTACATGGCCGGCGAAAACCGGGCATTGGCCCAGGGACAAAGCCAGTCGTGCAGGGCTGGGCAAGCCTGGCAATGGGATGGCGTGCATTTCCGCATCCTGTCACCGGATGAAACGGGCAGGGAAGGCAACGATGCCTCCTGTGTCCTGCAGGTTTCTGCGGGCAATTTCACTGCACTCCTGCCTGGCGACATCGAGGCGAAAACGGAACTGGCGCTTGTCCGTCGTTACCGCGAAAGCCTGGCTGCATCGATACTGCTGGCTCCCCACCACGGCAGCAAAACATCCTCGACACCGGTTTTCATCCGCTTCACCGATCCGCAGCATGTCATTTTCTCATCGGGTTACCTCAACCGCTTCAACCATCCTGACCCTGCGGTGGTGGCCCGTTATCACCGACACGGTAGTACGCTGCACCACAGTGCCCTGTCGGGTCACCTCCGGGTTTTGGTCAACCCGGAATCGGGCCCCGGGGATGTGCTGAGTTATCGTGAAACCCGTCCCAGATTCTGGTCTGGAAGACCCTGAAGCGGGGATTTAGCAGTTCTGGTCACGACCCGGATTATGGTACAGTGGCGGGCATCTAAGGCGTTGTAAATACGCCTGTTTTTGACTACCTGAAGGACTGACCAGCGTGTTTGAGATTGTACAGGCCGGTGGCTGGCTGATGCTGCCAATCATCCTCTGCTCCATTATCGCCATCGCCATCGTCATCGAACGGTTCTGGACGCTCAATCCCACCCGCATCGCCCCGCGCAATGTCCTGGCCGACGTCTGGGGCAAGATCAAGCACAACCAACTCGATGTCGCCCAGTTGCGCGATCTGCGCATGTCATCCCCGCTGGGCCAGATCCTCGCCGCCGGGCTGGTCAATTCCAAGGCCGGACGCAGCATCATGACTGAAAGTATCGAGCAGGCGGCCAGCCATGTGGTGCATGACCTGGAGCGCTACCTGAGTACACTCGGCACTATTGCCGCCATAACTCCGCTGCTGGGCCTGCTCGGCACCGTGTTCGGCATGATCCGTGTATTCAGCGAAATCATGGCGCAGGGCACCGGCAATGCCAACGCGCTGGCCGGTGGTATTTCAGAGGCGCTAATCACCACCGCCGCGGGCTTGTGTGTGGGTATCCCCGCCCTCATGTTCTACCGCATGTTCCTGCGCAGGGTGGAAAGCCTGGTGATCGACCTCGAGCGGGAGTCCATCAAGCTCGTGGACGCGCTGCATTCATCACGCGGCGTGGAAATACGGGAAAACTGAGCGTGGAGCAGGGTACAGCGACGTGAAATTCCAGCGCAGCCTGAAAGAGGAAGTCAGCGTTAACCTCACGCCGTTGATCGACGTGGTGTTCCTGCTGCTGATATTTTTCATGGTGACCACCACGTTCTCCCGCAACACCAACCTGCTCATCAACCTGCCCGAAGCCAATGGCCAGCTGACCGAGCAGGAAACCGTCGAGATCGAGATACTGATTGCGCAGAACGGCACCTACTCGGTGAACGGACGCCAGCTCATCAATACCGAGCGAGAAACCCTTATGCGCACCATCGCGGACGTATCCGGCGGCGATACCAGTATTCCCCTGATTATTACCGCTGATGCCAGCACCACACACCAGGCGGTGGTGACCGCCATGGATGCAGTGGCCCAGCTCGGCTTCACCAGTCTCAATATCGCCACCCGGGAACCGGGTTCGGAATAATGACCTCACCTGAAACAAGCACCACTGCGGTGGCCGCCAACCAGGCTGCCACAGCGCCGTTAAACAGCGCTGCACTCTACGGGCGCCTGCTGGGCTACGTCAGGCCCCTGCGCAGCTACTTCCTGCTGGGTATCTTCGGCTTCGTGCTGTACTCGGCATCCAGCATCCTCTTTTTCGACCTGCTGCAGGAGCTGGTCGACACTATCGGTGCCAATGTGGCGGTGGCCACTGACCAGCGCCTGTTCATTCCCCTCACCCTGATCCTGATAGTCGCTTTCCGTGGTGTCGGCGGGTTCCTGGGTACCTACTACCTGGCCCATATTGCCTACCATATCGTGCATCGTCTGCGCGTAGAGTTGCTGAACCGCTTCATCGGTCTGCCGAGTGCCTGGTTCGACCGCAATACGGCCGGCCACCTTGTCTCGACGGTCACATTCAACGTCAGCCAGGTCAGCGCGGCGGTCAGTGATGCGCTGACGGTCATACTCCGCGAG
>Ga0181582_10003802_pt1 | contig 12183 bp, 11 predicted proteins | sample 071ome_32_FD_132438 | JGI IMG/M metagenome (GOLD analysis project Ga0181582, IMG submission 132438) | Coastal salt marsh microbial communities from the Groves Creek Marsh, Skidaway Island, Georgia - 071405AT metaG (megahit assembly) | ecosystem: Environmental > Aquatic > Marine > Intertidal...
CGACGTCCACGCGACGCACGGTGTCGTCGTGATCGCGCGTGAGCTCGCTCGCGCGACGCTCGAACGCGTCGATCGCGTCGGCGTCGAGCGCACGCGGTGCGCGCGCGCGCGGTGTCGGTGGCGTGTCCTCGGGAAGATCGATCGATCGGAGGGCGTAGGACGCGTCCGAGAGGAGATCCAACGTGTCGGCGCGCGCCAGGGTGGTGCGCGAGGACGTGGAGGCGAGTGGAGACGTCGGTGTGACGTGGACGTCGTCGTTGACGGGCGTCGGGCGGTTGACGCGCATGGAGCGTCTGGAATTGGACCCGGGGGGCGACGCGCGCGCGCTCGGCGTGTGGACGTTCGCGGAGGTGACGAACGCGCGGGAGGTGTGCGAGCGCGTGCGGCGAGGTGAGGTGGGTGCGTGCGTGATGGATGCGAGTGTGGTCGTGGGACGGCGACAGTTGCGCGTCGCGGGGTATCGGGCGGCGACGGCGCGCGCGCGCGGGGACGCGCTGGCGACGAGCGACGCGGGCGAGTTGGCGTGCGCGGTGTCGCCGACGAGGCACGTGCGAGAGGCGTATCGACGGTTTGGACCGCGGGAGACGAGTGTGGCGTTGGTGGTGTGTCGACTCGATCCCACGCCCGAGGACGAGGCGGCGGTGCTCGCGTTGGTTCGCGGGCGGCTCGCGTCGTTCGACGAGCGCGGCGCCGTGGACGAGGGGTCGATCAGGAAGTGGTACAAGATTAATGACGAGGAGCTCGCGTTGGGTGGGACGCTCGAGGATGCCGTCATCAGTCGGATGGCGATTCGGGACGTGGTGTGAGACGGCGCGAGACGGGACGCGCCCGGGACGGGACGGGACGCCGCCTAGCGCGCGCTCGACGTCGTCTCGGGCTTGACGCAGTGCGCGATGAAGTTGATTTGCGTATCGGTCGACAGCGACCAGACGTTACGAATCGGATCGTACGTCAATCCCGCGAGCTCTTTCATCTCGCATCCGGCGCGCGAGACCAAGAACGCGATCTCGCCCGGGGTGAGAAACTTGGAGAACTGATGCGTCCCCGGAGGAACGACCCCGAGCACGCGCTCCGCGCCGACGATGGCGAACGCGAACGACCGCACCGTGCGATTAATCGTACTAATAAACAGCGCACCTCCCGGTCGAACCAATTTCCCCAACGTCTCCACGAACGCCAACGGGTCGGACACGTGTTCGATCACCTCCAGACTCGTCACGCAATCAAACGTCTCACCGCGCGCACCGAGCGCCTCAGCCGTCGTCGCCTCGTACCGCAACCGTCCTCGCAACGCATCATCTCCACTCGCGTGCGCTCGAGCGATCTCCACGTTCGCCGCGCCCGCATCGATCCCCGTCACGTCCGCCCCCAGGCGCGCCAACGCCTCCGCTAAGATCCCCCCCCCGCACCCGACGTCTAAAATCCGCGTTCCAACGAGCGCGCGCGCGCCCACGTCATCCAATCCAAACTGCGCGCGCACACCGTCTCGCACGAAGGCGACGCGCGCCGGATTCATCGAGTGCAGCGCCGCGAACGGGCCGTCCCGCTCGCGCCACCACGACGACGCATCGCGCTCAAACTTCGCTCGCTCCGCGGGATCTACCTGTCCGCTCGCGACGACGTCACACGCAGCGCTCGTTCGCATCGTTCGTCGCGCCAGCGTCAGGGCGACGCGTCGTCCGCGCATCGCGATGTGCGGCGTCATCGTTGTGATGACATGTCATGTCATTGCATGTCGTGTCGTCACTTTTTCGCGTCGCGTGCGCTCTGCGTCGCGCGTCGTTCGACGTCGCCATGGCCTGGGGCTCCAGCGCGTCGCCGTCCTGGCTCGAGCGCATCGCTCGGAATGATCCCACGCTCACGTCCGTGCACGTGCTTCGCGGCGTGACGTTCGATGAGGCGACGCAAATCGCGGCGGCGAACGCGCTGGGCTCGAACACGTGCGTGCGAGAGTTTTACGCGAGTGGACGCGCGGTGAGCGTCGACGCGGCTCGAGCGTGGTCCGCGTGCTTGATGCGTAATCGTTCGTTGCGATCGCTGTGTCTGGGAGACGACGGGTTCGGTCGAGAGGTGGTGGAGGATGGGAACGCGACGAGCGCGCTGCGGGAGACGCTGCGCGGGTGCGCGGAGGCGCGCGCGCTGGAACGATTGGATCTGGAGAATAAAGGCGTCTTGGACGCGGATGGTGAGGCGTTGGGACGCGTGCTGGCGTCGTGTCGGACGCTGCGGGAGATTGGACTCGGGAGAAATCCGGAATTGGGCGCGCGCGGGTACGCGGCGGCGCTCGCGGGCGCGCGCGAGGGCGGGACGCTGGAGGCGTTGGATTTGACGGATAACGCGCTGGATGAGGACGCGGCGCGGGCGCTGGGGACGTTTCTGGGGGTGGAGTCTCCGATGAAGACGCTCACGCTCGCGCGGTGCGCGATCGGGGTCGAGGGACTCGGCGCGCTCGGCGCCGGTTTGCGCGCGCGGGCGGGCGTGGAGCGATTGGTGATGAGCGGAACGAAGCTCGGTGGTGGCGGCGCCGAGGCGTGCTTTGGCTCGGGAACGACGTCGACGAATATTGTTGACATCGAGCTCGTGCAGTGTGAGATCGAAGAGGCGCGAGACGTCGCGGCGTTGGATTCGTTTCTCGCGGCGTCGCCGGGTCTGCGCAACGCCAACTTGCGCGGCAACGCGTTCGGCGATGCGGGACTCGTGACGCTCGCCAAGGGCGCGTTCGCCGCGCACGCGCCGGAATCACTAGATCTCGGCTCGTGCAAGATCACCGCCCGAGCTGTCGACGCTCTGGCTTGCGCGATAAAGTCTTCAAAGGCGCTGTCGCTCTTCGACAACGCCGACATCGGCGACGCCGGAGCGGCGAAAATTTTTGCCGACGCCTCGGGATCGACCCTCGAGATCCTCGACCTCGGCGCCATCGGTCTTACCGTCGCAGGTCTCCGCGAGATCTCTCGAGCGCTCGAGCGCGCGGACGCGTTCGACCGCTTGCGAACTCTCGTCCTCGGCGGCAATCCCGGCGCGCAAGACGACGACTGGGAGAGTCTCATCGACGAGATCCGAGGTCGCAGACCCGGGCTCGACGTCGCCTGGCGCGCCGCAGACGGTAACAGCGATGACGCGAACAGACTCAAGCGCGACGCCGACGGACGCGTCGTCGGCATCGAGTGAGCTCGTCGCGCGCCCGTCGCCGCGCGTGTAAGCGTCTCCCTCGTCTTTAACGCCGCACTCTCTCTCGCGCGTCCGACGCGCGCGTCACGCGCGACCGGTGCTCGCGAGCGCTCTCATTCGCGTCTCTCGACCGAGCGCGCGCGTTGAAACCGTTTCGCACGCAGAGAAACGCGCGCATTCATCGACGGAGCATCGTCTCGCCCTACCGCTGCATCCGCACCGATTTCCCGTCGCTCGCGATGAGTTTCCGACGACGCCTGAAGGGAAAAGAGCCTCCCGCGGGATTCGAGGCGATTGAGTCCACGATCGAGGACTTTGAGGCGCAGATGAAGGACGCGGTGAGCGAGGAACACGAGGGACGACGGAAAAACGAGCTGGGGTGGCGGATTCATCGCATTCACTGGGAGAAGAATCGGTTCGTGTTCGATCTCATGTACAAGCGGAAGGCGCTTTCGAAGGAGTTGTATGATTATTTGTGTCGTGAGAAGATTTGTGATCAGGCGCTGATCTCAAAGTGGCGAAAGCCGGGGTACGAGAACTTGTGCTCGCTGCTGTCGATTCAGAAGAGCGCCACCAACTTTGGTACGGCGAGTCTGTGTCGCGTTCCCATGGCCTCCAGGGCGCCGCAGCAACGATTGACGCCGAACGTGAAAACTGGCTGCATCTCGTGTTGCTCGGGTGACGGTATCATGGGTGGTCCGATCTGGTGGAACACGCCGATCACGGAGGAGGTAGAGGCGAAGATGAGCAAAAAGCGCAAGGCGGACGAGGCGGAGGCGGACGAAGATCCCGCCGTCGCCGAGCGCATCGCCGCGCTCAAGCGAGAGATGGCCGGAGGAGGCGCCGACGACGGACTCGACTGATCGCGCGTTCGCGCGCGGGTCGATTTTAATTCCACGATAGTTTGTTAGCTTCACAGCCCCCTTCGCGACGCGCGTCATTCGTCGGCATGGCGCTCAGACGCGTCCTCCGGTCGGACGCGTTTTACAGCGCGATCGAACCGTATCGTGCCATCTGGTGCATCGCGTTACCACCGGATCAGCGCTTTCCCTCGGCTTTGGACGGGTCGACCGCCGACGCTCGCGCGCGCGCCGCCTCCACCGCGGACGCCTCTCCGAGCGCGCCCTGCGCAAAGTGCTGGGGAGTGAGCGCTTCAAACGCGTACCACAACCTCGCACACGCCCGCGGAGTCGCGATGATCCGCGGTGCGACGCTCGAGCCGCCGACGAGCGCGCTGGCGCGGCTCGTGTTCGGGCGGGACGGCGACGCGGCACAACCGGGAGGCGTGCTCCTGGCACCGACGACGCATCGCGCAGTCACCGTGGCGGACGCGGAGCGCGTGGCTAAAATTTTACAACTCACGGATGCTCGATTTCGGGACGTTCCGTTCGGATTCTGGGACGGACCGAGCGCTCCGAGTTGGCGAGCGCCGGAGGAGTCGCTCGACGCCGCCGATCGAGACGCGCCGGCGGCGGCTCGAGTCGCTCGCGCACGATTGCAGGAGTTCTTGGAGAGCACGCAGGGAGCGTTAAACACGTTTGGATGATTTGTTGGTAGGCTCTTTCTTTAGATTTGTACAAGATAAATTTGCTGCGTAATGTTCAGTCCCTCCTGTCTCGCTCGCGAATGAAGTTGAACAACCTGACGTACTCCTCCATCTTGAGCTCTTGTGGACGGATCTTTTCACCTCGATCGAGCATAGCGAGCGCAGCCTCCATGGTGTCTCCATCGCACACCGCTTTGAGGTTGTTGCGCAACATTTTGCGCTTTTGTGCGAAGCACGCCTGGACAAAGGTGAAAAATTGCTTCTCCGTCCCGCTCAGGGGCAAAAGTTCGTGCGGCTCCTTCGGCCTGAACCCGATCAAGCACGAGTCAACGTTTGGCGGAGGCATGAAACACGTCGGCGGCACCGGGCGTATGTAGTACGGCTTGGAGTAGTAGTGAACCCGCACGCTCATCGCTCGATAGTCGCCCCCCCCGGCGTCGTCACGCACGAGCCGCTGCGCTACCTCCTCCTGAAACATGAAAATCATGTCCTCAAACACGTCACCCATGGGAAGTAAAACCTTCAACACATCCGTCGTGATGTTATACGGAATGTTCGCCACAACCTTTGCCCGAGGCTGTCCCGGCGTCTTGCGCTCGAACGCCGTCGCCAACCCGTCCCACTTCAAAAAATCCCCCTCCACGAGCGTCAGGCGTCCCTCGTACTCCGCGCACAATCCGCTTCGAAGTTTTTCCGCCAAATTTCGATCCTTCTCCACCGCCAACACGCTCGCGCCCGCTTTCAGCAATTCGCTCGTCAGGTTTCCCGTCCCGGGACCAATTTCCAGCACCGCGTCCCCTTCTCGCAGCGCCGCCGCCTCGATCGCGTCCCGCACCACGGACGCGTCGACGAGAAAGTGTTGACCCAACCAACGACGCGCCTCGTGATCGGCGTCTCGCACGCGTTCGATCAGCGCGCCGTCGCGCGAGCGAGACTCTCGGTCTCGAGCCGCCGACTCCTTTTGCTTTTCGAGCTTGGCGCGCTTTTTATTCGCGCTCAGGCGATACGCGCCGCGAGACGCGCTCGGAACGACCGCGTCGCGGGGTTTCATCGGTGCGCTCGGCGACGCGCGGCGCGGACGCGCGCTCGCGAGGGCGGATGACAGGAGGCGGGCGGCGGCGGCGGACGCCATGATGTGAGGCGCGGACGCGTCGCGGTCTCGCGCATCGGTGCGTCGGCGCTTCTTCGCCGCATCGTTGGTACATGTGTTACACGGATGATAAAGGATGCCTGACGCGTCGTTCGTTCACGCGTCGGTGAGGTTGACGACCCGCGTTCAGACGGAGAGCGCTGAGACGCGCTCCCGGCAGTCCTTCACGCGACGGGCCGTCGTCTCGCTCGCGCGCGCCGCGCTCTGACGCACTGATTCGAACGCGCCGTCGATATCAACCTTCCTACCCTCTTTGTGCGCTCTGATGGCGTCGCCGAAGCCGTACCAGCCGTCTTCTAAATCCTCCACCTTTGTCGGCAGCGTCTCCAGCAACTCCGCCGCGCGCGCCTTCACCTCGATCGCCCTCGCCTCGATAGCCGTCCGCTCGGCGCGAATATCGCTCTTCATGGCGTCCAACGCCACCCCTCCGCACCGAGCGTCCATGATTTCCTTAAACCTCGACGCCAAACTCGCGCTTCGCTCCGCGAGCGCCCGCGCCGCGTCCGCCAGCGCCACCCGCTCGAGCGCGATCACCTCCCTCGCCGCCGCCCGCTCCGCTCTCGCCTCATGCCGCACCGCATCAATCACCTCCTCCGCCAACGCGTTCCGCCGTCGACGCATCTCCCGGCGCGCCTCACCCTCTCCCGCCCGTCGTTGCAGCGCCCGTCGACACGCGCGAAGATTCTCCCGCGACGCCACGATCGCTCGCATCACCGCCGCCGCGTCCGCATCGCTCGACGACGATAATTTCTCCGCATCCACCTCACCGCTCGATCGCGTCATCGCTCGATCGCGTCTCGCCGCGCGGCGCGCGGTGGCGACGACCGCGCCAGACGATGCGCGCCGCGTCAGATCTCGTCGTCGAGCGATTTCGCGCGCTCGCGAGCGAGCGTCGACGCGCGCGCGCGCGAGGGAACGCGACGAAATTTATTCGTCTCGCGCGCGTCGTCCGGTACGCGTCGGAGCGTCGCTCGAGGACGAGACGTCGGGTCGAGGGTCGTCTGTCGACCGAGCGGTCGTTGGGGAGCGATCGCTCGCGCGAACGGTGGGGTAGCGCGCGCGTCTGACGTCCGTCGTCATGGCGGGTGGTACGTCGTGGTTCTCTCGAACGTTTGGGAAGGCGTTGACGAAGAAGAGCAAGGCGAAAACGGGGAAGGAGGCGTCGGAGACGGCGTCGGCGTCGACGGAGGCGGAGGCGGATGGGGCGACGGCGGTCGCGGCGAGCTCGCCGGAGGCGGAGGTCTCGAGCGCCGCGAGCGAAACCGTGAAGAAGATGTGTGTTGATGACTTTGAACCGCTGAAACTGATCGGGCGTGGGGCTTTCGGTGCGTATGGATTTGTCTCGCGTCGAGCGCGCGGAATATTCCGCGAGGAGAGAGAGCGAGAGACTTACACACTCGTGATTTTTGACGCGCAGGTGAGGTGAGATTGGTGCGACACAAGGCCACTGGGGAAATTTTGGCGATGAAGAAGCTAAAAAAGTCCGAGATGGTTCGGCGAGGACAGGTGGATCACGTCAAGGCGGAACGAAACTTGCTCGTCAACGTGAACTCGCAGTGCGTTGTGAAACTGTACTACTCGTTCCAAGACGACCAGTTTCTGTACCTAGTCATGGAATATCTCCCGGGGGGTGATGTTATGACGCTTCTCATTCGCAGAGACACGCTCACTGAGGAGGAGACGCGCTTTTACTTGGCACAGACGGTCGCTGCTCTGGAGACGATTCACAGACACAACTTCATCCACCGGGACATCAAGCCCGATAACCTGCTGCTAGACAAGGACGGTCACATGAAGTTAAGCGATTTTGGATTGTGTAAACCCATCGATCCGGCGTATCAGCAGGCGGTGCTGCCTGAAATCTTGGAGGATGAATCCATGAAAACGGCGGACATGCCGGCGAGGCTGGAACTGGAAGCTGATGATAAGCGGTCAGAGCAGCTTTCAAACTGGCACAAGAATCGCAGACGCCTCGCCTTTAGTACGGTTGGAACGCCTGACTACATCGCTCCCGAAGTTCTTCTCAAGAAAGGATATGGGTTGGAGTGCGACTGGTGGAGCGTCGGTGCAATCGCCTTCGAGATGTTGATGGGGTACGCGCCGTTTTACAGTGACGAGCCCATGACAACGTGTCGTAAAATAGTTCACTGGAGGCATCATTTAAGGATTCCAGACGATGCACCCATCTCTCCAGAAGCGCGAGATTTGATCGAACGTTTGCTTTGCGACGCCGATCAACGACTTGGGACGCACGGTGTTGAAGAAATCAAGTCCCATAAGTTTTTTAAGGGTCTGAAGTGGGACTCTCTGTACAAGATGGTTCCGCCTTATCGACCTGTGGTCTCACACGAGTTGGACACGCGTAACTTTGAAGACTTTGAGGAGGATGAGAGCATGCGAAAAAGGAGCGGAGCCACCGAAGTCGATGGAGTCAAGGACACAAACTTCATCGGCTACACGTACAAGAATGTTGAAATTGTCGGCGACGAAGTGAAACGGATGAATGTATCTCGTCCGTCTCTCGCATCGGTGTTTCCAACATCCAAATGACGCGTTTAAAAATCACAGCTCGCGGCGATCACACTGTAATAATAAAAATCAACGTACTCCGTCTCGTGCTCCACCAAGGGTGTGTAGAAACTTGGTCGGGAGTGCGCGAGAAGCACACGAAGTTGCTCGGCGTTGACGTCCAACATATCGCACGAATGAATGATTTGCGGACTGGCACGGACGACCTTAATAACGAATGCACGTAGGAACCACTTCTGGTTCGGGTGAAATTACAAACGTTGAGCATGAAGATGACTAGAGGAAAGGTGTTTCATACCTCACTCAAGGCCTGATCTTCACGCCCCAACTCATCCTATACGAAGAACAAACTAACAAAAGGCAAAGGTTTTATTCTATCCCGTCCAAGGTGGACGAGGAGGTTATTATGAGTGATTATGATCTCTTGTTGCGGCGGAATCTTGAGAAGAACGTTTTCTTCTCCTTGACAACGGCCTCTTGCGGGATGACAGTGAGTTGGTTCTCTATCATGCTCACTAATATCTTGAAACTTGGCCGAGATGTTGGAGATGTTCCCCAGCACTTTTCTATCATTTCTCTGAAGAAAAGGTCGCATTTTGATGGGATATCTGGGCGCACGCCGTGCTGCGCAACGCTGACCGCAGCCTGTAGCGGGTTCAGTTCACTGTAAGGCACCTTCCCACCGGTGACTAGCTCCCACAGCAGGATAGCGAACGAGTACACGTCGGCGCTAAACGTATAGTGGGCATGTACGATGACTTCGGGAGCCATCCACCGATATGTGCCAGTCTCCGCCGTCATTGCCGTTTTATCTTTTGGCACAACGCGAGCGAGCCCAAAATCGCAAATCTTTGGCTCGAGTGCCCCGTCTAGCAACACGTTCGACGCCTTCAGGTCGCGATGCATCATATACAAGCCATCATGGAGATACTCGAAGGCTTTTGCGATACCGAGAGCCCATTTTGCCGCCTCGCGCGTCGATGGAGCGCCGTGCGCGGTGAGGAAGTTCAGCAAAGTACCATTTTCTGCAAGCTCCGTAACCAAACACAGGTCCCGTCCCTCGATGATCGAGCCGATGTACGTGACGATGTTCGGATGACTTATTCTCCTCAACGCGTTCACTTCCTGGAAAAAGTCCTGCTGCGCGGACTCTGCGTCCCTGGCCGGCTTCAAATATTTGAGCGCAACGTGGCGTTCGATGGGAGTTCCATCGTTCGAATGCGTCGAATAAACCCCGCGGTAAAGCGATGCGAACGTTCCAGAGCTCACTTTCTCTCCGATGCTGATCTTACGACCGTCTATATCGCTCTTGAATTCGGAGTCGGCGAGAGGAACTTGCGAGCTGTTACCGGTGTCGTTGAACGAATCGCCCTCGCCCGTGTCGTTGAACGAATCGTCCTCGGAAATTTCTGACGCCGTGTTCGAACCCGGGGCGAACCGCGAGAGCGTTCGTCTACTATTACCCGGAGATCCCAGTCGCACGCGCTTACCCGGCTTGCCGACGACGGTACTGTTGAGCGCCGACTCCACGCAGGTCGTCAGCGACTTCTCGTCCTCTCCCTCCCATCCCGTGACCGAGGCGCGCCACAGCGCGCACGTGCCCGCCTCTTCTTCTGACGACGGGTACACGCTCGCTTGCGACACGTTCAAACCTAAACGTCCCAAAAAATCGACGACGTGCCCGCGCGACCCTCCGTCGTCGCTCACCGCCATCGTCAACGCGTACGTCGCCTCCGCCTTCGTCTCGATCCCCGTCCGCGCGATCGCCGCCGTGAGCATCATCAACTCAGTCATCTCTCGACTTCCCGTCGCACACGACGACGATTCATTCGAGCTTCCGATCCGTCCCGTCTCGTCCCGCTCGCCCCCCTCGCGCGTGCGCCGCGCCACGCACGCGCTCGCCCGCGCACCCGACGACCGACGCGCGATCTCCCACCGCACGATCACCAACGCCCCATCATCCGCCGCGTCTTCGTCGTCCCACGGGTACGCGGCAAACCGTTCACGCCACGCGGCGTCGACGCGTCCGCTCATGCGCGAACGGTCGCGCGGCGCGAACTCGGCGCGCGTTCGCGCGTTTCTTCGCGCGTGCTCTTCGCCCGTTCGAGCGCGCGACGCGTCGTGCGCGCGTCGACGTCCGTCACGTCGACGACGCGCGACGACACGCGCGCGGAACGCTCGCGAGCGCGCGTCGTCGTCGTCGCGAACGGTCGCGCGTCGGGCGCGCGGAACGCCTCCGCTGACGGTGCGCGAAGAGACGCGACGTGGATGACGTATAATCGTCGCGAACAAGGCCATCTGTAGAATTTTCAGTGGGCACGCGGCGGCGCGTACGATCGTCGCCAAGAGCGGAGTCGGTGGAGATTCTATGCGGTGACGCACGTATTCGCACCGCTACTAGAGCTAACATTGGAGATTCTATGCGGAGACACAGGAGACACACGTATTCGCACCGCGACGAGCGCTAACAGTGGAGACTGGAGCGGTGACGCGCGTACAATCGTCTCGAACAACGCCATCAGTGGAGAATGGACGCGCGCGCGCCGCATCGTCGTCGTCGTCGCGCGCGCGCGTCGTCTCTTCGCGCGCGATGGCGACGACGTGCGCGAGCGCGCGCGTGATCCGGGTCGCGCGCGCGCGTCCGCGCGATCGAACGCGCGCTCGCGCGGGCGCGGAACGGTATCGCGTGCGGTGCGTCGAACGCCGCGCGGACGCGATCGACGAACGCGAGGGCGGCGCGCGAGTGGAACGACGACGACGACGACGACGACGACGACGACGACGAGACTGACCGCGGCGTGGGATGCTTGATGTGTCGTAGGGACGGTGATGCGTTGGGTCGGGACGCGCGCGTCGGGATCCTGGGCGGAGGACAGCTCGGACGCATGCTCGGCGTCGCGGCGACGCCGATGGGGGTGCGGCTCAAGGCGTTGGATCCGACGGAGAATTGTCCGGCGAGCGCGTCGTCGAAACAAGTGGTCGGGAGTTTTCGTGATAAGGAGGCGGTGAAGGCGTTCGCGAGGGAGTGTGATGTGCTCACGGTGGAGATTGAGCACATCGACGTGGAGGCGCTGCGAGAGCTGGCGAACGAGGGCGTGGACGTGCAGCCGACGCCGGAGACGTTGGCGACGATTCAGGATAAGTACGCGCAAAAGGTGCACTTCTCCAAGGCTGGTGTGCCCCTCGGTCCGTTCGCGGATTGTCCGGATGAGGCGGCGCTGCAAAAGGCGGCGGCTGAGTTTGGCTTCCCGCTCATGCTCAAGTCGAAGAGATTGGCGTACGACGGACGAGGAAACGCGGTCGCGAAGACCGCGGCTGACTTGAACGATGCCGTCGCCAAGCTGGGTGGGTTCAAGCAGGGGTTGTATTGCGAAAAGTGGGTGCCGTTCGTCAAGGAGCTCGCCGTCATGGTGGTGCGCGCGCGAGACGGCGAGACGCGCGCTTACCCGGTCGTGGAGACGGTGCACGAGGATAATATTTGTGACACGACGACGACGCCGGCGGCGGTACCAAATAAGGTGGCCGAGGCGGTGCAAGAGGCGGCGAAGCGTGCGGTCGCTTCGTTCACCGGTGCGGGAATCTTTGGCGTCGAGCTCTTCTTGCTGCACGACGGCTCCATCTTGCTCAACGAGTGCGCGCCGAGGCCGCACAACAGCGGTCACTACACCATCGAGGGTTGTGCGTGCTCTCAATACGAGAACCACCTGCGCGCCATCTTGGGATGGCCCTTGGGGGACACCTCGCTCAAGGTTGGCGGCGCCGTCATGAAGAACATTTTGGGCGACGGCGA